>ENA-UOOI01000086-UOOI01000086.1-fermentation-metagenome-genome-assembly--contig:-NODE-86-length-110559-cov-60.089771_pt1 | contig 110559 bp, 118 predicted proteins | sample MGYA00245779_ERZ724027 | MGnify/ENA primary metagenome ERZ724027 (study PRJEB28704, sample SAMN03018318) | fermentation metagenome | biome: anthropogenic terrestrial biome; feature: soil...
AACGCCGTGAGGTTATCTATAACATGGTGCGGAGCGGCATGTTTCAATGTTCTCTCAGGCGTCGAAAGCTTTGCTTTCGTTTACGCCGTGAGGTTATTATAACATAGAACAATGGGATATTCTATATCTCCGTGAAATATTCATAATTTATTCAACTTACCAGCAGCGGCATAAAACCCAGATAATCGCAGGAAATCAGGCGGAGTTCTATCCCCTTGTACTCGCCGGTAACCGCGCGGCGCGCGGCCTGGCCGCCGTGGATATGGCCGAAATAGCATTTCCGGATTCCCCTTTGCAGCAGGACGTCCAGAATTTCCCGGCACACCATCCCGTCGTAAACGGGCGGATAATGCAGGAACGCAACCGGATCCGCGCCCTGCCGCAGCGCGTCGTCGATGGAAGCGTTCAGGCGCCCCGCCTCGCGATTGACGATTTTGACATCCTCGGCGCTCGCCGCGTTATAAATCCATCCCCGCGTACCGCACACGCCGGTCCCGCCGATTTTATAGGCGTTATTGTGCACGATATGCAGAGAATCAAACCCGTTCGCTTTCAAAAAAGAATCGATTTTTGCCCTGGTCGTCCACCAGTAATCGTGATTTCCCTTGATCAACAGCTTCTGCCCCGGAAGAGAATTCAGAAAAGAAAAATCCTTTTTGGTTTCCTCCAGCTTCATTGCCCAGGAAATGTCCCCCGCAATGACAACCGTATCTTCATCCCGCACCGCACCGCGCCAGTTTTTTTCCAGCCTTGTCACATAATCATGCCATCCCTCGAAAATATCCATCGGTTTGTCAGAGCCGAGGGACAGATGCAGGTCTGCGATTGCAAACAGCGACATAAAAACCTCTTTCTATGATTCCATTGTAAGTCCTTTTCCATTCCTGCCGCCGAGCCCCGCCATTTCCAGCACGGCCTGCGGCATTTCATCCACCGCGCAGCATTTCCGGAAACGCACCGCTTTTCCCCGCAGTGCTTCGATCGGCGCGGGAACCGGCGTTCCGCTGACGGACGAAAGCATTTCGATCTTTTCGAAATCGTCGACGTCGCGGTCGAGCCGCCCTGCGACCGCCCCGAGGACGCTGTCGGCGAATTTATACGGGCTTGCGGTGGAAACGATGATCGCCGGGGTCGAATCATCCCCCGTTTCCCGCGCATACTGGCCGTAGACGTTCACGGCCACCGCCGTGTGCGTGTCGCACAGGTAAAGCTTCTCCCGGAGGGTTCGCCGGATGGTGGCACGGGTGGCGTCGTCGTCGCAGAAGCCGGAATAAAACGTCTCCCCGATCCGGGAAAGAATCTCTTCGTCCACCCGGTACCGGCCGGTGCGGGCCAGCTCCTGCATCCAGCCGGAGACCCGCCCGGAATCCCCGCCGGTCAGATCGAACAGCAGGCGCTCCAGATTGCTGGAGACCAGAATATCCATCGAGGGGGAAATCGTCGTGTAAAAACGGCGGTTGCGGTCGTAAACTCCTGTTTTCAGGAAGTCGGTCAGCACATTGTTTGAATTGGACGCGCAGATCAGCTTTTTCACGGGCAGGCCCATTCTTTTCGCATAATACGCCGCCAGGATATTTCCGAAATTCCCGGTGGGGACGACGATGTTGACCGGTTCCCCCGCCGGGGTGTTCTTCTGTCTCATCAAATCGCAGTAGGCGGAAAAATAGTAGACGATCTGCGGCAGAAGCCTGCCCCAGTTGATGGAATTGGCGCTGGAGAACAGCATTCCTTTTTTGTCGAGCGCATCCTTGGTGGCGGGGTCGATGAAAATCTTTTTGACGCCGGTCTGCGCGTCGTCAAAGTTCCCTTTGATGGCGCATACCCCGACGTTCCCGCCTTCCTGCGTGGTCATCTGGCGCTTCTGCATCGGGCTGACCCCGTTTTCCGGGTAAAAGACGAGGATCCGGGTGCCCGCCACATCCCGGAATCCCTCGAGCGCGGCCTTGCCCGTGTCGCCGGACGTTGCAACCAGAATCACCGCCGTTTTTTTGGAGCCGATCTTTTTCAGGGATCTTGTCAGAAGATGCGGAAGGAGCTGAAGCGCCATGTCCTTAAAGGCACAGGTCGGGCCGTGCCACAGCTCCAGCATTTGGGCGTTCGTCCCTTCCAGCGGCACAAGCGGCGCCGGGCCGCCCGGAAACTTCTGCTGCGAATACGCGCCGGACACGCACTCCCGAATCTCATCCCGGGAAAATTCCGGAAGAAAATCCGCCAGGATGCGCACGGCCCGCTGTTCATAGGAACAGCCCTTCAGCGCATCCAGGTCTTTCTTCGTGTACTGCGGAAAAGATTCCGGAACGAAAAGCCCGCCGTCTGCGGAGATTCCCTGCACGATCGCGCGGGCCGCCGAAACGGGCTCGTCTTCGTTTCTGGTGCATCTATAATTCAAGGCAGATACCCCCTTTTTTCTGTGGTTGACAGCGTTTCCGGGCTAAGATGCGGAGTTTGTCTCCTTCCCGCCTTTGGCGGGGAACAAGCTGGGTTTGCAATCGTAAGCGGAATTGCTGTAAGTTTTTCTATATTCTATAATAAAAAATTCAGCATGTCAAAAATTTACGAAAAAAAGCGGGATGCGTTCCCGCAGAAAAAACAAACTCAGGACAGGCCGTGTCCGTCAAAAGAATTTTCGATGTATTCCACGGACTGCACTGTTTTCCCTGCCCGGTCCGTCGTGAGCCCGGCTGTGTCGAACCTGGGCTGAAGGCGGGTGGGATGCGCGGAAAGGTAGCACAGCGCCGTTCGAATGATCTTTTTCCGCTTGGAAGCGGTGACGGCTTCCAGCGGCCGCACAAGGCTTCCGGGGGCGCGCGTTTTCACTTCCACAAAAACAACATATTTCCCGTCTTCCGCAATGATGTCGATTTCGCCGTACCGGCTGTGGAAATTGGATTCCAGAATCCGGTATCCTTTTTCCTGCAGCATCCGGCGGACATACGCTTCCCCGATTTTCCCGGAACGGTTATCCATGGACGGATGCCCCCAGAATCTTTTTCAGAAAGGTTCTGCGGTGGACCGGGCAAGGGCCGTATGTACGGAGCAGTTCCCGGTGAAGGGCTGTTCCATAGCCCTTATGCTTTGCAAACTGATATTCCGGGTACAGCTTGTCGATCTCCATCATCAGGCGGTCGCGGCTTACCTTTGCCAGAATGGATGCCGCCGCGATGTCCGCGCTGAGGGAATCCCCCCGGACGATCAGCCTGGTGGGCATGGGAAGGCCGGGATCCCGGTTCCCGTCGACCAAAGCGCAGTCCGGGGGGACCGAAAGGCCGGAAAAAGCGCGGCGCATCGCCAGAAACGTCGCCTGCAGGATATTGATCTGATCGATTTCCGTTTCCGTCGCAAACGCGACGGAATAGGAACGGGCGGCCCGAATGATCTGGTCAAACAGGGCCTCCCGCTTTTTTGCGCTGAGTTTTTTGGAATCGTTCAGGCCCTCGATGACACATCCGCGCGGCAGGATGACGGCTGCGGCGAACACCGGCCCCGCAAGGGGGCCCCGGCCCGCCTCGTCGATCCCGCAGACGGCCCCGAAGCCGTTTTCCCATTCCGTTTCCTCATAAGAAAACCAGTCCATGTCAGCCCCCTGCCCGTTCCAGCGTGATCCTGCCGATCCTGCCGCCCCGGAATTCGTCCAGCACCATGACGGCGGCGCGCTCCGTGTCCGTTTCCCCGCCGGAAATCAGCATGCCCCGCTTTCTTCCGATCAGTTCGAGAAGCTCGTACCCTTTTTTGCCGGAAAGGTCCACTCCCTGCAGCTTATACCGTTCCTTCAGCTTTTCCGGGTAGGAGCCGCGCAGGACTTCCAGCAGGCGGCCGGCGAGCAGCTCCGCATCCAAAACGTCATCCTTCACCGCGCCGGTGAAGGCAAGCCTTTCCCCGACCAGCGGGTCATTGAACTTGGGCCACAGCACGCCGGGGGTGTCCAGCAGCTCGAAGCCGTTTCCGATGGGGAACCACTGGTTGCTGCGGGTGACGCCGGGCCTGTCCTCGACCTGCGCTCTCCCGCCGTGCGAGAGCCGGTTGATCAGGGAGGACTTCCCGACGTTCGGGACCCCGACGACCATCACGCGGATCGGGTGCCCGGTCATTCCCTTGGCGTCCCAGGAGGCGATGCGGTCCTTCAGGACCGACCGGACCATCGGGAAAAACGCATTCAGGTTTTTCCCCGACCGGCTGTCCACGGCGGCGGCCGAAATGCCTTCCTCGCGGTAGAAACGGATCCACCGCGAGGTTTCCTCCGGATCCGCCATGTCTGATTTATTCAGTAAAATCACGCGCGGCCTGCCCCGGATGATGCCGTTCAGGGCCGGGTTGCGGCTGCTGACAGGTATTCTGGCGTCGACCAGCTCCGCCGTAACGTCGACCAGCTTCAGGCTTTTTTCAATCTGGCGCTTCGCCCTGGCCATGTGGCCGGGGAACCATTGTATCGACTGAGGTTCGCTCATTTGTTGATCCTTCCAAAGCGGGAAACCGGGAACAGAATCAGTTCCGCCTTTCCCAGCACATATCGCTCATCCACCATGCCCACCGCCTTGAAACGGCTGTCCTCCGAGACCTCGCGGTTGTCGCCGAGCACGAACACGTGGCCTTCCGGCACGGTCTGCGGGAAGGTGAGCAGCGGCTCGGAAGTGGCCGGCTCGTGGGTGATTCCATTCTCAATATAAGCGGATTCGTCGAGCGGCTTTCCATCCACATAGACGATTCCCGCAGTAAAATCGATGTCCACCTTCTGGCCCGGCAGCCCGATCACCCGTTTGACGATCGGCTTCGCAAGGCCCACCGTGCGCTTGAGCACGATGATGTCCCCCTGCTTCGGCTGATAAAAATAGCTGGAAACGACAAGCCTGTCTCCCCCGTACAGCGTGGGGATCATGGACGTCCCCTCCACGGTGACGATACGGAACAGAAACGTAAACATGATCACGACGACGATCAGGGCGGTGACGAGGGACTCCACCCACTCAAAGCAGTTGACGACAGCCGGGGTAAGCGCCGGGTTGGCAGCTTCGGCGGGGGTTTCTTCCGCGATCTCTTTCTTTTCCAATAGTCAAGCACCTTCCTGGAATATCAAAAAAGGGACAACTTAATGTCCCTTTCCCAATTTATCGGATCTCTTCTTTTACCTTGGCGGCCTTGCCGACCCGGTCGCGCAGATAATAGAGCTTTGCGCGGCGCACATGGCCCTTGCGCACGATGGAAACTTCCTTTACATTCGGGGAATGGATCGGGAAGACTCTTTCCACGCCGACACCGTAGGAAACGCGCCTTACGGTAAATGTTTCTGCAATTCCGCTGCCTTTGCGGGCAATCACGGTTCCTTCAAAAATCTGGATTCTTTCTCTTTCGCCCTCGCGGATATTGACGCTTACTTTCACAGTGTCGCCGATTTCAAACTGGGGCAGTTCTTGTTTTGCCGAATCCTGGGCAATCAGTTTCAGGGCATCCATAATAACTTTACCTATCCTCCTAAAATATCAGACATTCATGCAACAGCAGAGGACTGTCCGCTTCAATGTCTCGGTTTCCCGGGCATTGAACCCCGCCGGGAAGGCCGGTGGTATCCAAATGCCTATATATCATACCATACCCGGGCGGAAGGTGCAAGAATTATTTTACGTATTTGCACATTTATTTTTAACGGAATTCCTGCATTTCCGCATCGAACAGGTTTGTCCGGACGATCTTCGAATAAAAGCGGCAGCTCAAATAAGTCTCGATCGCGTTCAGCAGAAGGCCCGGGTTGATGTTTTCCATGCTTCCGGCGGGAAGCACCGCGGAAATGCCGACTTTCCCGTTTCCCTCGCGCACCTGCACCCTGCCGAGATAAGGCTTTAAATTGATCGTTCTGGTGCCGGATTTCGACCGTTTCTGCACCATGATCTCCGGCGTGGAAAACAGGGCGCGGATCGTTTCCGCCAGTTCCCCGGCGGCGACATCCTCCGGCTCCAGACAGATTTCAAACGACGCGAACGCGATCTGCCCGGGCTTCATGACCGGCTCCGTCACGTCGAACACCACGATTCCGTCCGGCAGGGCTCCGTTCAGGTCTTCGATCAGCTTTTCCCGGGGAATATCGTTTTCCAGCTTGATATCCATGGATTCCCGTTCCCCGCGGATCCCGAGGGAAAGCGGGAGCGCGAACGTCAGAAACGCATGGGGGTTAAAGCCCTGGGTGTACCAAAGCGGTATTTTCGCCTTGTGAAAGGCGCGGGAAACGCACCGGCTGAGATCGAGATGGGAAATATAGCGGGCGGCTCCCTGTTTTTTGAACCAGATTCTAACGGTTTTCAACGCAAATTCCTCCCTGATAGCATGCCGCACCGCAGGCGGAGCACTGTTCGCGGCAGTTCGGCGTGGTGCATGCCCGATAGGCCTTCTGACATTCGCGGATCAAAAACGATTTTTTGATCCCGTAGTCCAGGTGATCCCACGGAAGAACCTCCTCAAAGCTTCTTTTGCGGTTGGCGTAAAAAGACGGGTCGATTCCGCAGCAACGAAAAACCTCCATCCATTTGGGCAGCGAAAAGCAGTCGGACCATCCCTCGAATTTGAATCCCCGCTTTTGCGCTTCCTCCAGCGCCGCGCACAGGCGGCGGTCGCCGCGCGCAAACACGCCCTCCAGAAAGCTGGTGTCCGCATCGTGCCAGTTGCACTCGATTTTGTGCGTCCTCACGCAAGAGAGCAGATGCCGCTGCTTTTCGTGCATGACCTCGATCGTGTCCTGCGGTTCCCATTGGAACGGCGTAAACGGCTTGGGGACGAAGGCGGACGCGCTGAGCGTCACATGAACCGACCGGCCCTTTTTCTTGTGCGGATTGGCGTAGTATGCATCCACCACGGCCTGTCCCAACTCGGCGATGCCCTCGATATCCTCCATCGTTTCGGTGGGCAGCCCCAGCATAAAATAGAGCTTGACCCTGTCCCATCCGCCGCCGAAGGCGGTGTTCACCGTCTGGAGCAGCTCCTCCTGCGTCACGTTTTTATTGATAACGTCGCGCAGGCGCTGAGTGCCGGCCTCCGGCGCAAAGGTAAGCCCGCTTCGCCGCACCGTCTTGATTTTCGACATCAGCTCGTTCGAAAATCCATCCACCCGAAGGGAAGGCAGCGAAACGCTGACCTTTTCATCCTCCGTCCAGTTCAAAAGCCGGCTGAGCAGTTCCTCTATTTTGGAATAGTCGCTCGTGCTCAGCGAAGAAAGGGAAATCTCGTCGTAGCCCGTGTTCTCACACAGGGCCCGGCATTGTTTGTCGATGGTGCCGACCGACTTTTCACGCAGCGGCCTGTAAAGGAATCCGGCTTGACAAAACCGGCAGCCCCGGATGCATCCGCGGAAGATTTCCTCCACTGCGCGGTCATGCACGATTTCAATATACGGGACGATGAAGCGGTCCGGGTAATAAGAGCGGTCCATGTCCATCATGACGCGCTTCTGCACGGTGCGGGGCGCGCCGTGCAGCGGCTCCACCGATTGAATCGTATGGTCGTCCTCCCGGTAGCTGACTCGGTACAGCGACGGCACATAGACGCCCCGGATCTGAGAAGCACGACGAAGGAATTCATCCTTCGTGCAGTTTTCTTTCCGGCATTCTCTGTAAAGCTCTATTACTTCACAATCGACTTCTTCCCCCTCGCCGAGGAAGAACAGGTCGATAAAGTCGGCGAGCGGCTCCGGGTTGCACGCGCACGGCCCGCCCGCCGTGACGACCGGGGTCAGGCCCGGCCTGTCCTTCGATTTCAGCGGGATTCCGGCCAGATCCAGCATATTGAGCACATTGGTGAAGCTGAGCTCGTACTGAAGCGTGAACCCGATCATGTCGAAATCCCGAACCGGGTCTCCGCTTTCCAGCGCGTAAAGAGGGATACCGTTTTCCCGCATCTGCTGCTCCATATCAAGCCAGGGGGCGAAAACGCGTTCGCACCAGATGTTTTCATGCTCGTTGAAAAGGCTGTAAAGGATTTTCATGCCAAGATGGGACATCCCGACCTCATAGGTATCCGGAAAGCAAAAAGCAAAGCGCACGTCTACATTTTTCGGGTCCTTGACAACGGAGTTCAGTTCCCCGCCGACATACCGGCCCGGTTTCTGCACTTTGGCAAGCAGACGCTCCAGCTTTTGATCCATCATGGAATTTCCCTCCGAATAACCAATATTTTGTATTCCTTTATTATATCGTTTCCGCCTCTCAATTGCAAGGCAAGGCCGTCGTCGGGGCTGCCCGCCGAAAAAAATCCCGGCGCTTTCGGCCGGGGAAACGTTTTATTTATGATACTTTCCGTTTCCGGTGATCTCAAAGGCCCGGTAAATCTGCTCGCACGCCATCACGCGCGCAAGCTGATGCGGAAAAGTCATCGGGGACATGGAAAGGAGAAAATCGCTTTCCCTTTTTACCTCGCCGGAAAGGCCGTACGAGCCGCCGATCAGGAAGGCGACCGTGCTGACGCCGCGAACGGCCAGGGCTTCTATTTTTTCCGCAAGCTGCGGCGAGGAAAGCTCCTTCCCTTCGATGCACAGGGAAATCCGTGCACCGCCGGAAGACGCGGCCAGCAGCTTTTCCCCTTCGATTTCCAGCGCGCGGGAGATCTGAGCCGGAGACGGACGCTCCGGCAGACGTTCCTCCCCGATTTCCACAACGGAAAACCGGCAGAACACGCTCAGGCGTTTTGCATATTCCCGGCATGCGTCGCGCCAGTATGATTCTTTCAGCTTTCCCACACAAACGACCCGAACGTCCAGCAAAGCGAACCTCCTTTAAAACAGCAGGATCTTCCCCGTTTCATTCACGCGGGGCGCGACCGTCAGCTGAAAATCCTCATTCTGCCGGAAGCCGGCCATGGTCAGTGAACAAAGCGCGGTCTGATAAGCCAGCTCCGGAGTGTTGTTTTCTGCGCTGAGATGGGCCAGCACGAACCGCGTCGCCCCTTTTTCGGCAAGGCCCGGCAGCGCTTCAGCGCAGGCGGCATTGGAAAGATGCCCCACGTCGGACAGGATGCGCCGCTTCAGCGGATACGGGTATGGCCCGTTCTGAAGCATGCCGACATCATGGTTCGATTCCAGCACGACGAGGTCGCTCGTTTCCAGCTCGCCCATCACTTCGTCCGATATGTATCCGAGATCCGTCGAGATCGCGACCTTCCGGTCATCCCCGGTGAAAATCTTGTACCCGACGCCCTCCGCGCAATCATGCGACATGTGGAACGGCCTGATCATCATACCCGCGCACTCCACCCCGCCGGGCGGCGCCACAAACTCTGAAATTTTCGGCGTCAGGCATCCGTTTTCCTCCAGCGTGCACAGCGTCCCGGGCGAAGAATAGACGGGAACCCGATTCCTTTCGGCAAACACGCGCAGCCCCTTGACATGGTCGACGTGCTCGTGCGTGACAAAGACGGCCTTCACCGCCGCAATCGGGATTCCGCACCGTCCGAGCGCCTGAGCAAGCTGCCTGGCGCTCCTCCCAGCATCCACCAGAATTCCCGCCTCGCTGTTTCCGACATAAATACTGTTGCCGCTGCTTCCGCTGAATAGCGGACATAATTTCGCCATCTGCTGCCTGCCTTCCCAAAACCGCCAAAAAAGGTTCAGGAAACCGTGACACGGTACCTGAACCTGCCCTTTTCCTTTCAATGTCAAACCGCATGCGCAACGAGCGTGTCGGGTTCGGAGACCCGCCTGATGTCGGCGCCGAGTGCTCTCAGCTTGCCTTCCACGTTTTCGTAGCCGCGTTCGATATGCTGGATATTTTCCACTTCCGTGACGCCGTGCGCACACAGCCCGGCGATCACCATGGCGGCCCCCGCGCGCAGGTCTGTCGCCTTGACCGGCGCCGCGTTCAGGTGATCGACCCCTTCGACCACGGCAATTTTTCCGTCGACGGAAATCTGGGCCCCCATGCGCCTCAGTTCCTCCACATAGCGGAAACGGTTGTCCCACACGCCTTCGTTGATGATGCTGGTTCCGTGCGCGATGGAAAGAAGCACCGCAATCTGGGGCTGCATATCGGTCGGGAAGCCGGGATGCGGCATGGTTTTGATATTGCACCGGTTCAGGGGCTTGTCTCTCATCACCCGGATGGAATCGTCAAATTCTTCGACAAAGACACCCATTTCCTCCAGCTTTGCGGAAATGGATTCCAAGTGCTTCGGGATCACGTTTCTGACAAGAACGTCGCCGCAGGTGGCGGCCGCGGCCGCCATATACGTTCCGGCCTCGATCTGGTCGGGGATGATCGAATAGGTGGTGCCTTTCAGATGATCCACCCCGTAAATTTTGATGACGTCGGTTCCAGCCCCGCGGACATCCGCGCCCATCGAGTTGAGGAAGTTGGCGAGGTCGACAATATGGGGCTCTTTCGCCGCGTTTTCGATCACGGTCATCCCTTTTGCCTTCACTGCGGCAAGCATGATGTTCACCGTGGCGCCGACGGAAACCACATCCAGATAGATGTTGTTCCCGATCAGCTTGTCTGCGGAAACATTGACCATGCCCCCTTCCAGCGAATAAGAGGCGCCGATTGCCGCAAACCCTTTCAGATGCTGATCGATGGGGCGGACCCCAAAATCGCATCCGCCCGGCATGGTGACAACCGCATGAGAAAAGCGGCCCAGAAGCGCGCCGAGAAGATAATAGGAACCCCGGATATGGCGTGCCAGCTCGTAGGACGCCACATAGGTATGGATGGTTCTCGGGTCGATCTCTAAGGTGGACTTGTTGACGTGCCGGATCTTTGCCCCCATATCGTAAAGAATTCGGGTAATCGCGGTCACATCCGTAATGTTCGGAATATTTTCGATCCGGCAGACGTCATCCGAAAGGATGGCGGCCGGAATAATTGCAATCGCGGCATTCTTTGCACCGCTGATGGTTACCTCGCCGGTCAGCCGACTGCCACCAGTAATTACAAATTTATCCAATGCGGCACGCTCCAATCATAATATTAAAAGATAGTATTGTCATAAAAAAGCCCCTGGAATAAAAAGGATGATATTTTATTTACAAATGGATGTCCATTTGGTTGAAATCAAGGAAAATATCGGCAAAAAAATAAGCACAAAGGAGTTGACTTAAACCTATTTTGCGCTCCTAATGATAATAATACACGATGGAATAAAAGTCAATAAGCAACAAAAAAATTGTAAAAATTTATTCCAAAAAGAAAATAAGCGTTCCGCAGAGAACACGGAACGCTTACAATCAAAATTAACGGCTGACATAGTTTAAGGGATTGACCTTCTGTCCGTTTTTGATCACTTCGAAATGAAGATGCGCACCGGTCGAGTCGCCCGTACTTCCAATCAGGGCGATCGGCTGACCTTTTGAAACCCTTTGTCCCGAAGAAACAAGGATCTTGCTCGCATGGGCATACAGCGTGGCGGTTCCGTTCCCGTGGTTGATCTGAAGATGGTTGCCGTAGCCCGAAGGGCTGTACCGGACATAGGAAACGACGCCGCCGTCTGCCGCGACAATGGTTTTGCCATAGGAGTTTCCGCCGGAAATGTCGATGCCGGTGTGCATGGTGCCCCACCGCCAGGCAAAATAGCTGGTGATCGTGTGGATGGAAGGCACCGGCCACATCAAGGAGCCGCTGCTTTCCCCCGCGCCGCTGTATTTGGGGCGCTTTTTCGTGCCGGTGACGATCTTTTTGTCAACGGCCTGAGTGACTACTTTTTTGGACAGGGTTTTGCGGGACACTTCGGCGCCGTCGACATACGTCACTTCGTCCGTACACTGCTGAACGCCGTCCTTCCCCTCCGTCACCACTTTGGTGTAATCGGTATACTGGCTGTCATCCTTCTGGGTCACCGTTTTATAGGGAAGCGCAGTCTGGTATGTCTCTTTCCTGACGGCCTTTACGCTGAGCAGCGTTTCGGGAGTCTGAACCTTCACCTGCATGCCGATCTGAAGGGAATCGCCGACCTGGTTCTGGTTGAGGCGGTTCAGTTCGGAAAGGGAAAGGTTGTACCGCGCCGCAATGGCGGTTGCCGTATCGCCATCCTGCACCGTATACGCCGCGGCCTGCTGCGTGGTGCCGGTCAGTTTCCGGTTCATTTCCTCCGCGCTGATGATGCTGGCGGTCGGGAACAGCCCGTTGATCGTCTGGACATCCTGCGCAAACGATACCTTTGTGTTCAGATCGGAGCCGCGGGCGGTGTTCAGGATATTCTGCAGAATATAGGTCAGGTCGGCGCTGCTTTTCACGGCGCCGATCAGTTTTCCATCCACATACAGCCCGCTTCCCTCTTCAATAATCCCGTCGGATTGCTGAATGATCCTGTCGCAAAGGGTGCTTGGGGCGAAATACCGGGTGCGGTCCATCGCGGAAAGAACAAAGACCGGGCTGATCTTGATGTTCGCCGTCGCGGCGGTATCGTAAACCATCCGCTGGTTCACCATTTCCGTGGCTTTTTCAAAAACGGTTTCATCCTGAATGGCGGCAATTTCGCGGCCGCCGTAAGTCAGGGTCAGACCGTAATCCATATTTCTCCAGTAATTGACGGTTCCAAGAAGGACAAAAGTTGCCAGAACCGGCGCGGCGATATTCAAAACGGAGCAGACCAGCTTTTTCCGGATCACGAAGTGAAGGCCGGCCTGCTGGATCCGCCCCCTTGCCCCCGGTACGGTCAGCTGATCGGTCAGCTCTTTCAGATGCTCCCCGTCGCGGTGAAAATTCTCCCGGAAAACGCGGATCCTCTCTTTCAGCTTTTCGATCTGCCGGCCGGCGGTTCTCGCGTAAAGAATGACGGCAAGATGGAATACCGGCGTAAAAAAACGAATGCTCCGGCGCCGGACTCTTTTTAAAATCCGGACCGACTGTATCCCTGAAACGTATAAAAAACGACAGCCCCATGTTGCGTATCCCTGAAACATTTCATTGGAGCTGGAAAGCTGCATCTCACCAGTCCTTTCATCCGAAAATTTATAAAATTGGTTACAAAATTGTAATGTTCTCCATTATTCTAATACAAATGCATTCAATTTGCAACCTTTTGGAAAAAATTTACAATTTAATCAAATTTTCGGATGTGGGCCTGGCCTGATTCGATCCATAAAAAGCGACGGGTTTCCGGAATAAAATTGCATCGAAGAAGAAAAAGCAAGGAATTTCTTCCTTATTCCGAGCATTTTTGACGCCGGGCGGTGCAATTTCAGCGGAACAGACAAGTTCCCTGATTTTTCAAACAGGCCATTAATATTTCAGCTTTTCGGGGCTCCAATCCTCGATGACGGGCAGAAACCGTTTGGCCTCCTCCACGGCCCCCGCAAGATCGTGTTCCAGATAATTCCCGCATTCTTTTTTTGCCCTGCCGGGGATTTCCCCGGTATAGACCGATATTTTGGAAAAAATATCGCGGATCAGCGCAATGGCATCCTCATGCTTCAGATTGCGCACCAGAAAATAAAAGCCGGTGCGGCAGCCCATCGGGCCGAAATAGATCACTTGATTCCCGAACCGGGAATTGCGCGCGAAAGTGGCAAACAGGTGCTCGATGGTGTGCATGACCGGGTTCGGCAGAAAGGGCGGGATGTTCGGCCTGCGCATCCGGATATCATAGGTGACGATGTCGCCGTCGATCCGGGAAAGGTAAATTCCCGGCATCAGTTTATCGTGATCCACGCAAAAGCTGGCAATTTTATCCATCATTTTCCCTCCGCAGATTCTTCATAGATTTCGCGTTTATTTTACCTCTTTGCCCGGTGATTGACAAGCCCTCCGGCCAAAAAATCAGATCAGGCGGTAAAAGGGCTTCTCCTCCCCGAAGAAACGGTATCGCAGACAGTCATCCAGCACAATGCCGAGGGCGGACAGGAAAAACCACAGGATGCTCGATTTCAGGCTGATCTGCCCCATGAACTGAAATTTCATGTCGGAGTAATCCCAGACAGCCCAGCCCAGCCGAAGGTTGACAAGACATCCCACGTTGAATTCCAGCAGGGTGATGACCGCGGCGCCGAGCGCCATCTGCAGGAGCATCGGCGCCTCCCAGGAGAGCACTTCGTTGATCAGCCCAAGCAGCAGGAAGCTGACTCCTCCCAGCAGGAACATGCTCCAGTGGGAATATCCGCGCCAAAGGATCTCCATCAGATAATACAGAACCCCGCCGACCGTAAAAAGAAAAAGATTTTTCAAAAAACCTTTCATCTGTTTTTCCCCCTTTGATTTCAGATTTATTCGGGGAAAAAACTCCGTATTCCTTTTGTGCCCGGCCTCGGCGGAAAATGCGGGGATTTTGAATATTGCGTCCGGCCCCTGGAAATTCTAACTCCGAAAGGAAGTGTTTTTATGCAGCAGAACGACATCAGGCAGACCATTTTATCGGAGCTGGACAGCCGGATCGACCGCTTAAAAGAACACAGCGACGACCGGATCATCCCGACCGGGAACCGTTACGATGAACTGAACCAGTCGCTGGCGAAGATCATTGGGGTGCCGCTGATGCAGGAGCTGGAAAGCATCAAGGATTTCGTCAACTCCCTTTAAAAAATAAACGCAAAAAGGAGCGATCACATCATGTTTGAGCCGAATTCCGAAGAAATGCAGCGGTATTTTTCTTCCCTCCCGCGGTATATTCAGGAATCCATCCACCAGTCGAGCGTGGAGATCAAATCCATGGAAGACCTGAAAAGCCTTGCGGAAAACATTCAGTCCGGCAGGCCGCAAAACTGAAAGACGGGGCTGTTGCAAAATGAACTTGCTGTAGCAAATTGAACAAAGCAGTAACCTGAATTGCAAGAAAATACGCCTTGAAGCGGCTTTAGAAGCTCCGTCAGGGCGCATTTTTTGTGCACTGTTTTTTGAGAAGGCCGTTTTGCAACAGCCCCTTATAAAATAGAATGTCAGTAAGAAACGCTTTGCCGACCGGCGGTTCAGAGCACCCGGGACAAAAAGTCCTGGAGCCGCGGGTTTTTGGGACTGGTGAAAAATTCCTGGGGAGGCGCTTCCTCCAGCACCTTTCCGTCATCCATAAACAGGACGCGGTTGGCCACCTCCCGCGCGAATCCCATTTCATGGGTGACAACGATCATGGTCATCCCCTCTTCTGCAAGCTGCTTCATCACCTGAAGCACCTCTCCCACCATTTCGGGGTCAAGCGCCGAGGTCGGCTCGTCGAACAGCATCACGGCCGGTTCCATCGCAAGCGCGCGCACAATGGCGATCCGCTGCTTCTGTCCGCCCGAAAGCTGCCCCGGATAGGCCTCGGCCTTATCCGAAAGGCCCACGCGCTCCAGAAGGGCAAGCGCGGATTTCCGGGCATCCTCTTCGTTTTTCAGCTTCAGCGAGACCGGGGCCAGCGTGATGTTCTGAAGCACCGTCAGGTGTGGGAACAGATTGAAGTGCTGGAACACCATCCCCATTTTCCGGCGCAGGCGGTTGATGTCGCACTTGGGGTTTGTGATTTCCTCGTCTTCAAACCAGATTTTCCCTTCGGTCGGCTGCTCCAAAAGGTTCAGGCAGCGGAGGAACGTGCTTTTCCCCGACCCCGACGGGCCGACGATCACGACCTTCTCCCCTTTCTCGATCTTCTGGTCGATCCCTTTCAGGACTTCGACCGTGCCGTTCATGGTATGAAAGCTTTTCCGAAGTCCTTCAACGGTTATCACTTCTGTGCAGCCTCCTTTCCAGTACAGTCAGGCAATGCGTCAGCCCGATGACGATAACCAGATAGATGGCCGCCGTCATCAGCAGAGAAGTATAAGGATCGTATGTAATGCTGCGGATGATGTCCCCGCCCTTGGTCAGATCCTGAACGCCGATATACCCCGCGACCGAGGTTTCCTTGAGCAGGGCGATGAATTCATTGAAGATGGCGGGCGCCACATTTTTCAGAGCCTGCGGAAAAACGATTTTGACCATGGTGGTCCGCTGGGTCAGGCCCAGCGAGCGGCCGGCCTCAATCTGCCCCTGATCCACGGACTGGATCCCGCTGCGGATCACCTCCGCCACATAGGCGCCGGAGTTGATGCCGAATGCCAGGACCGCGGCCACCAGCTTGTCCCCGGACTGATAGACGATATAGTACACGATCATCAGCTGCACCACGACAGGCGTGCCGCGGATGACGGTAAGATACAGACCGGAAAGCGCGTTCAGAATGCGGAGCTTTTTCCGGTTTCCGGAATGCGTGACGCGCACCAGCGCGACAAGCGTTCCCAGCACAATGCCGATCAGCACCGCGAAAAAAGTGATCAGCAGCGTATTGCCCAGGCCGTTCAGAAGGTATTTGTACCGGTTCTTTTCGATAAATGCATCGTAAAGCTGCTGCTCGACCGACAGATAAGCCGGGCCGTTCAGGTTTGCAAGCAGACTGCCCATGTTGTCCTCCCATCCCTTGTCAATCTGAAAACACAAAGCTGGGCAGCGGAGGGTGACCCGCTACCCAGACAAAATATTTTTGAGCCGGCGTCCTATTCCTTGATATATTGATTGACGATCTTATCCATCTCGCCGCTGTCCTTTAACTCCTTGAGAACGCCGTTGATCGTGTCGGCCAGCTCCTTGTTCCCCTTTTTCACCGCAATGGCGTATTCCTCTTCGGTCAGGGCCTCGTCAAGCTTCACCAGCTTGTCGCTGTTTTTGGAGACGAATTTTTCTGCCGGGAAATTGTCGATGACAACTGCATCCAAGCGGCCGGCGATCAGGTCGGATACCGCATCCATGCCCTTGTTGTAGCGCTCGACAGAACCGACCTTAACCTCGCTGGAGCCGTCCTCGTTCGTGCAGTAGGTGTCGCCGGTGGTTCCCTGCTGCACGCCGACCTTTTTGCCGTTCAGGTCTTCCGGTTTCTTGATGGCGCTGTCTTTCTTCACGATGATTGCCTGGCTCGCGTTGAAATAGTTATCGGAAAAATCGACGTTCTTCCTCCTGTCGTCGTTGGCCGTCATGCCCGCCGCGACAAAGTCCGCCTTGCCGGATGTGAGCTCCGGGATCAGCGAATCGAACGCGACGTCGTTGATTTTCAGCTTCACACCGAGCTTGTCGGCGATTTTCTGCGAAATTTCGATGTCGATGCCCACGAACTTGTCGCCGTCCTTATATTCGAACGGTTCGAACTCCGCATTGGTCGACATGGTGATATATCCGTCCGACTTGATTTTATCCAGCGCGCTGCCGGATGCGGATGCCTCCCCGGAAGACGCCGAGCCGGCGTTTCCGCCGCACGCGGCCATGGAAAGCATTGCGGCCGCGGAAAGAACCGCAGCGGCCAGCCTGATTGTTTTTTTCATATTCAATACCCCTTTTTCAACTGATTGTCTTGATTTATGGATGTATTATATCGCATAAATATACAGAAAGCAAGTATAAATTTACGATTCTTTCGCGTTTCCGTAATCTTTAGATACTTTCCACCATTCATGCCCGAAACTTAACCGTAATTTAGGCAATTTATTCATGACAAAGACAGAGAAGTTTTTCCATATCCTCCGGAAGCGCCGAGGAGAGTTCCATCTCTTTCTTTTCGACCGGATGGATCAGGCGGACATCCCCGCAGTGGAGCGCCTGACGGCGGATCAGGCCGAGATGTCCGCCGTACAGGTCATCCCCGGCGAGCGGGTGTCCGATGCTCGCCATGTGGACGCGGATCTGGTGGGTCCTTCCGGTTTCCAGCCGCAGCTTCAGCAGGGTGTGGCCCGCAAGGCGGCATTCGCTTTCCCAGCGGGTGACGGCTTTTGCCCCCGCCGGGCCCACCGCGCGCCGGATCTTGCTGCCGGGTGCAAGCAGAATGGGGCGGTCGATTACGCCCGAGCCGGTCAGCATCCCTTCGCAGACTGCCGTGTATTCTTTTTGGATCCGGTGGGAAAGGAAGGACGCGGCATACGCGTTCTTTGCGAGGACGATGAGCCCGGATGTATTTTTATCCAGCCTATATACAGGCCGGAACGAAAAGAAACATCCCTTCGACCGACAGCAGAACGAAACGGCGTTGGCCAGCGTGTCGCGGTCGTGCCCCGGCGTAGGATAGACCGGCATATCGGCGGGCTTGTCCACGACCAGAAGATCCTCATCCTCATAAACGATCGCAATCGGAAGCTCCCTCGGCGGCGGAAGCTTGTCATCCGCCGGCAGGACCAGGCGCACGCCATCCCCCGCGCGCAGCAGAGTGAGCGCCGTGGCATGCGCGCCGTTCACCGAAATGCCGCCGGGTTCCCGCTTTAAGCGCGCCAGAAGCCGCGCGGAAACGTCGCAGCGGCGGCGCAGAAAATTTTTCAGCAGGCTGCTGTCCCAGTCCCGGGGCACGGAAAACGTCAGCTCCCGCACAAAAGGTCCCCCTCCCTGAAAAAAAGAAAAGCGGCAGCCAGCGCCGCCGTCTTTCCGTTCCGAAAAGAATTTTATTTGACTTCCACGGTCCAGCCCATCGTATCCTTGATCTTGCCCCACTGGATGCCGGTAAGGGCGTCATAGAGCTTCTGGGAGATTGCGCCGATTTTCCCATCGTTGATCTCCATGATATCGTCGCCCCATTTCAGCTGGCCGATCGGGGAGATCACGGCAGCCGTGCCGGTGCCGAACGCTTCCTTCAAACGGCCCTCTTTGGAGGCTTGGGCAATTTCTTCGATGGAAATTCTGCGCTCGCTGACCTTTAATCCCCAGGCTTTGAGGATCTCGATCGTCGACATGCGCGTGATGCCGGAAAGGATGGAACCCTGGAGCGACGGCGTGACGATCTCGTCGCCGATGACGAAGAAGACGTTCATGGTGCCGACTTCCTCGATATACTTGCGCTCCACGCCGTCGAGCCAAAGCACCTGGGTGTACTTCTGCTTTTCGGCCTCATCCTGCGCTTTCAGCGAGGCCGCATAGTTGCCCGCCGTCTTCGTAAAGCCCATGCCGCCCTTTACCGCGCGGACGTAGTTCTTTTCCACGTAGATCTTCACCGGGTTAAGGCCTTCGGGATAATACGCGCCCACGGGCGAGCAGATGATGATAAACAGCAGATGGCTGGCGGGATGGACTCCGATGCGGGGGTCGACCCCGATGATAAACGGCCGCAGATACAGGGAGGTTCCGGGCGTGGACGGAATCCAGTCCTTTTCAATGGAAACGAGCTTTTCAATCGCCTTTACCGCAAATTTTTCGTCGATCAGCGGAATACAAAGCCGTTCATTGGAGACGTTCAGCCGGGCCATGTTTTTATCCGGGCGGAAGAGCAGGATTCGTCCGTCTCCCGTACGGTAAGCCTTCATGCCCTCGAAAACAGATTGTCCGTAATGCAGGCACATGGCGGCGGGCTCCAGCTCCAGCGGCCCGTAGGGAACGATCCTCGGATCATGCCATCCCTGGCCGGCATCGTAGTTCATCAGAAACATGTGGTCGGTAAAAATGGTCCCGAATCCGAGCTTTGTCTCGTCCTGAGGCTTTTGTTTCGGATGTTTTGTGAGTTCTACTCTTATTTCCTGCATAATATGCCCTCCCTGAATTTATAATTATTTTTATTGTACCACCCTGTTTTTTTAAATTCAAGCCATTACTAACCTAAAGTAAAATCAGGGTGCACAAACTTTATCAATAAATACGCAAACCTTTTGGATACCTGTTTTTCAACCTGCCGCCGGAGCACTTCCCGAAACCGGTGAGGACGCCGTCCACAGCGACCCCTGCATAGCCTTTGAGCGACGGGTCCGTTTCCAGTTCCTCGCCGTGCAGAAACGCCCGGATCTGTCGGGAATCCGACGGAAAATCCAGCGCGTTCCGAAGCATTTCGGGTTTGGCGGCCAGAAACAGCGCGTGGGCCGGTTCCACCCGCCCGGTCCTGATTTCCCCCAACAGAAGGCCCGCGCGGATCACCCCGAGGCCGGAAAGCTCCGGAAGGCCCGCCGGCGGAACAAAAAGCCGTCCGCCGCTGCATACGATTTTTTCCTCCGGCGGGATTTGAAAAACTTCTTCCAGAAGGGCCTGCACAGCCTTTTGCCCTCCGGCTTTCGGCGGGTCAAACGGAACGGCCCGGCAGACGCACGGCGACAGGCGGCGCAGGCGGGCCGCAAAATGCCCGTCGCCGCCGTCCATCGGGAAGATCCTGCGCGCCCGCGGCAGATCGAATCCGGGGCGCCCGAACTCTACGCCGGAGGGCTCCAGCGAAAAATCCGGATGCTCCTTCAAAAAGGCGAGAACCGTCTCTTCGTTTTCCTCGCGGGAAAACGTGCAGGTGGAATAAACGAGGATCCCGTTTTCCCGCACGGCACGGGCCGCGCTGCGCAGGATCAGGATCTGACGCGCCGCGCAGGACCTGACGTGCTCCGCGCTCCAGCTTTGCACCGCGCCGCGGTCCCTGCGGAACATCCCCTCTTCCGAACAGGGCGCGTCCACCAGTACCCTGTCGAAAAATCCGGAAAGCCTCTCGCACAGGATTTCCGGATGGCAGGAGGAAACCACCGCGTTTTTTACTCCAAGGCGCTCCAGATTGGAAAGAAGCACTTTGGCCCGGCCCGGAACGACCTCATTGGACCAGAGAAGCCCGTCTCCGCCCAGGATTCCGGCGATCTGGGTGGATTTGCCGCCGGGGGCGGCGCACAGGTCGAGTACTTTTTCCCCGGGCCGGGGATTCAGGATCGTGACCGCCGAGGCCGCGGATGGTTCCTGCGAATAAAAAGCGCCGGCGTGGTGCAGCGGGATAGTCCCCGGCTTCGGCGCGTCGGATGGGATTTCGTAGGAAAAAGGAGAGAATACGGATGGGCAAAGCGGAAAACCGAGCGATTTTTCCAGAAGCTTCCTTGTGGCTTTCAGGGGATTCAGCCGGATTCCCCGCACGCTCGGGCGGGACATGCAGCTTAGAAACGCCGGGAACTCCGCCCCGAGCATTTGGCGCATCCGTTTTCTGAACTCCGGCGGAAGCTCTTCCATCTTTTTCATCTCCAAAAATTTGTTTTTTCCAATTCCTGTCCTCTATTTCGTATATTCCATTCAATCGTGAAAATAATAAGCACTGAAGGGGGTGAAATACTTTGGATAAGCAGTATGAGAAAAACAACAGAGCTCAGAATAACGCCAGCGACAGAACGCACAATTCTGGCCAGAACAATTCTACTCAGAATAACTCGACCCAGAAGAAGGATTCTTACAATAACACACAAAACAAGAAAAACGACAGCATGAGCGACGTGGACAACGGCCGTAATTGCAAGGGCTGATTGACGGCTCTTCTTTTAGGAAACAGACGGTTTTGCAGCAAATGCAAAGCCGCCTGTTTTTTCTTTTCATGATTTCTCCTTTTTCCTTTTGAGGAGAATATCCTTCAGGGTCTTTTCATCCTGCTTCACTTCCCGGAACCCTTCGCCGGAAATCTCCCCCGCGTCGCCCACGATCACAAACGCGTTCGGATCGATGGAGCGCACGATGTCGTTGACCTCGAAAGCCTCGTATCTGCGCACGGCGCAGAGAAGCACCTCGCTGTCGTTCCCGCTGTACATCCCACGGGATTTCAGCGCGGTGACCCCGCGCCCCATATCCGTCAGAATCTGCTGCGCGATTTCACTGTTTTTTTCCGACATGATGAAAAGGACCTTTCCGGTTCCGATATCCGTGCCGTACAGGATGGTGTCGATGATCCGGGTGGAGACGAAAATGGCGATCAGCGCATACAAAGAGCTTTCCAGGCTTTGGTATACAAATCCGGAAGCCACGATGATAACCCCATCCACGCTCAGAAGCAGCTTTCCCATGGAAACATGGCGAAACCGCCGCCCGAGCAGGCGGGCGATCAGATCCGTGCCCCCCGTCGTCGCGCCGCGGATAAAGAAAAGGGACAGCCCGGTGCCGTCAAGGGCGCCGCCGAAAATGGCGGCCAGCATCTGATTTCCATGATAGACCGGGACCATCAGACTCATCAGGTCGATGATGGCCGAAGAGAGAAACGTGGCGACAATGGTTTTCAGAACCATCTGATAACCCAGCTCGGAGACCGCCCACAAAAAAATCGGGATATTGATCAGAAAGATCGTAACGCCGATCGGCGTCTTAAACAGGTAATTCAACAGGATGGAAATACCGGACACACCGCCTGAAGCGATGTGATTGGGCGCGGTGAACGAATTGAGCGCCAGGCCGAACAGGATGCTTCCCGCTATAAAATACAGAAAATCAGTCACCAGGACTTTTCTCTTTTTCTTCAGTTCCTCCAGCAAGCAGACAACCTCCTTCTTCACACATCAGCAAAAAGAAGCGGCGCAGGCGGGAAAGCTCCCCCTTTAAATACAGATAGCCGAAAAGGGTTTCCAGCGCGGTGGCCGCGTGGTAATCTGCGGAAGTCGAATTTTTGGGGATATGGGTGACATGGGTGTTCCTTCCCCTGCGGAACACCTCGGCTTCCTCGTCGGTGAAAAGAGGGATCAGCCTTCGGGAGGCCTCTGCCTGCGCCCGGCAGCAGACCTGATCCACAGCTAACCTGTGCAGATCCCTCGCCGGCCGGTTCGCCAGACAGACAAGGCGTTCCCGCACGAACAGTTCGAACACACAGTCCCCCACAAAGGCGAGCGTCAGCGGGCTCATTTGCCCGGGGTCGCACTCCGCCTGATAAAATCGTTCCAAAGAAAGCCTCCTCACTCGACAAAGTCGAACTGTACGTCATAGATGCTGACGGTATCCCCTTCGCCCGCGCCCGCTTCCCGCAGGGCGTCTATCACGCCGGAATGGATCAGAACCCGCTGGAAGTACCGGAGCGATTCGGAATCGTCGAAATCGATGGTGCGCAGCACGTTCAGCAGCCAGTCTCCCTCCACGACGTACACGCCGCCGCGGTTCACGACGGAAATGGCGCCGCGTTCCTGCACGAGCTCCGGCTTTTCGGGCACGGGATCCGGTTCGTAGCGGATCACCGGGGGAAGCTTGCTCAGCAATTCCGCAATCCGCTTTAAAAGCGGATCCACCCCGTAGCGGATCGCCGCCATGATCGGAAAGAATTCGTATCCCCGGCCCTGCACATCATCGCGGAAAGACGCGATCTGCTCTTCGGTTGCAAGGTCGCATTTATTGCCCACGACGAGCATGGGCCGTTCGGCAAGCTGCGGGTTGAACTTTCCCAGCTCTTTATTGATCATTTCAAAATCTTTCACCGGGTCGCGGCCCTCGCTGCCCGCGACATCCACGATATGGACCAGCAGGCGGCACCGTTCCACATGGCGCAGAAACCGGTACCCCAGCCCCGCGCCTTCGCCCGCACCCTCGATCAGCCCGGGGATGTCCGCCATGACGAAGGAACTTCCCTCCCCCATGGAGACCACACCGAGAACCGGCGTGATGGTCGTAAAATGGTAATTCGCGATCTGGGGCTTCGCCTCACTCACCACGGAAATCAAAGTGGATTTCCCGACGTTCGGGAAGCCGATCAGCCCCACGTCGGCCAAAAGCTTCAGCTCGAGCTGAAGCTCGAACGCCTCCCCGGGGGTTCCGGGCCTTGCGAACCGGGGGACCTGGCGGGTCGGCGTCGCGAAATGCGCGTTGCCCCATCCGCCCCGGCCGCCGCGCGCGATCACGCAGGGCTCGTCCGTTGAAAGGTCGGCCAGAAGCCGGCCGCTCTCCGCCTCTTTCACCAAAGTGCCGAAAGGCACGCGGATCACGAGGTCCTCCCCGCTTTTGCCCGAGCATCGCTTTCCCCTGCCCGGTTCCCCGTTCTGCGCGGCGTATTTGCGCTGATAACGGAAATCGGCCAAAGTGGAAAGATTGCGGTCCGCCCGGAACACGATATTTCCGCCCCGGCCGCCATCCCCGCCGTCTGGGCCGCCGGCATCCACATATTTTTCTCGGTGGAAGGTGACCGCGCCGCCGCCCCCGTTTCCCGCTTTTATACTGATTTTCGCAATATCTACAAACATATCATCCCACCAGTTCCATTTGGCTTTGAAAAAGCCAGGCTTTCCGTGCCGGAATGCCCGATTCTTCTAGTATAGACGTTCTCATATTAAAAAATCCCGGGGTGCTCCCGGGATTTTTCCGATCCTTTATTGACCCGCGTTACTGTTCCACGGCGTAAACGCTGACCTTTTTGCGGTCACGGCCGAAGCGCTCGAATTTGACGTGCCCGTCGATCAGGGCAAACAGGGAATCGTCGGAGCCGATGCCGACGTTGTCGCCCGGATGGATATGGGTGCCGCGCTGCTTGACCAGAATGTTGCCGGCAAGCACGAACTGGCCGTCCGCCCGCTTGACGCCGAGGCGCTTGGATTCGGAATCGCGGCCGTTCTTCGTGGAGCCCATTCCTTTTTTATGTGCGAAAAGCTGAATATTTATCTTTAACATTGATTTACACCTCCGTATAGCTGACGTTGATATGGTCGGGATACTGTTCTTCCAGAGCGATCAGATGAAGCTTCAGGCCTTTCAGCAGGCTGCGGCACAAAGCCGCGTCCTTTTGTCCGATGCGAAGGGACATCTCCCCATCCCGCACCGCGACCTCGGCATCCGCCGTCAGCACGTCGGTGACGGTGTTCGCGGCCATGTACGCCGCGGACGAAACCGCCGCGCAGACGATATCATTCCCCGCTTCGGCCGTTCCAGAGTGGCCGGAAATTTCAAAGCCGAGAAGCTCGCCCGAGGGATTCTGAAAGAAGTGAATCTGTATCATCGCGTTTCAAGCGCTGACCGTTTCGATCTGAATCTTTGTGTACGGCTGTCTGTGGCCCATCTTGCGCTTTTCATTCTTCTTGGGCTTGTAAGTGAAGACCGTGATCTTTTTGGACTTTCCGTTTTTCAGGACTTTGCCCGTCACGGTGGCGCCTTCCACATAGGGGGCTCCGACTTGAAAGCCGTCTTCCCCGCCGATCGCGACTACCTGGAAGTCAACGGTGGAGTTTTCTTCGGCCGCAAGCTTTTCGATATAGATGACGTCGCCATGCTGTACCTTATACTGCTTGCCGCCGGTTTCGATTACTGCAAACATGAATCAAGGACCCTGCCTTTTTCTGATCTCGCTATCGCCGGGCGGACATACGTCGCTTAATCGCCCGCAATAAGCGGCTTAACAATATTATCATATCCGCGTATTCTTGTCAAGATTTCTTTATTTTTTCCTCGCCGCGAGCTTTTTGGCCAGCGAGCACAGATATTCCGTGTCGCCGTCGAACTGCGAAAGCGCCCGCACGGCCTCCTCCGTCAGCTTTTCCACCTCGGCCGACGCCTGCTCCAGCCCCATCAGGGAAACATAGGTGCATTTTCCGTTCAGGCTGTCCGCGCCCGTTTTTTTGCCGAGGACGGCGCTGTCGCCGGTCACGTCGAGGATATCATCCACAATCTGGAACGCGAGGCCGACCGCTCCGGCGTATTTTTCCGCCGCCTTCGTCATTTTTTCGCTTCCGCCGCCGAGGATGCATCCCATTCGGACGGCGGCCAGAATCAGCGCGCCGGTTTTCCCCTCATCCATTTTTCGCAGCTCCGCAAGGGAAATCTGTTTCCCCTGCGAAGCGAGGTCCACGGCCTGTCCGCCCACCATGCCGCGCGCGCCGGCGGCGCGGGCCAGCTCGCCCGCGGCGCGCGCCGCCTTTTCCGCGCCCGCGAGCCGGATGCTCCGCGGCGACAGGGCCGTTTCAAAGGCGAGCGTCAGAAGGGCATCCCCCGCCAGAAGGGCCATCGCCTCCCCGAACACCTTATGGTTGGAAGGCTTGCCCCGGCGCAGGTCGTCGTTGTCCATGCAGGGCAGGTCGTCATGGATCAGAGAATAGGCGTGCACCATCTCCACGGCGCACGCGAACGGAAGGGCGGTTTCCGGCTCCCCGCCGCAAAGGCGGCAGAATTCCAGCAGCAGGACCGGGCGGATCCGTTTTCCGCCGGCGAGCAGGCTGTAGCGCATGGCCTCGGAAAGCTCCCTGTTCCTTTCCCCGCAGCCGGAAAGGGATTGTTCCAGCGCGGCGTTGATCCGGCCGAGATACTGTTCCTGTCTGTTCATTCCCGTTTTTCCTGTCTTTCTTCAAATTCCGTGATCTCCCGGACCTTCTGCTCCGCCGACTGAAGCTTGTCGTAGCAGAAGGACACGAGCTTCGTCCCCGTTTCAAACAGACGGAGGGATTCATCCAGAGAGGCTTCTCCGCTTTCCAGCTTTTCGACGATTTCGGAAAGCTCCGTCATCGCCGCTTCAAACGTCTTCTCTTTTTTCATTATGTCCACCGTCCCTTTCGGTATTCAGAATCTTTTCCACCTTGCACGCGAGTTTTCCCCGGCTCAGCAGAAGCGTGAGGGGTTCCCCCGGGACGGCATCCGCCGCGTTTTTCAGCGCGGCTCCCTTCGGATCGAGCGCCACCGCATAGCCGCGCTCCAGAACCCGAAGCGGGCTGAGCGCGTCGAGCGCCGCCGATTTTTGGGAAAGCATCATTTTTCCGGTTTCGACCTCCCGTTTCATTTGCCGCACCATCCGCTCCACCAGACGATCCGTCTGCATCCGGCGCAGATCGAGGGACAGCGCCTGCTTCATCCGAACCCCGACCGACGAAACGGCAGACAGAAGCTCCCCGGCGTCGGGAACCGCGAGCTCCGCCGCCGCGGAAGGCGTGGGGGCGCGCAGGTCCGCCGCAAAATCGCAGATCGTGTAATCTGTCTCGTGCCCCACTGCGGAAATCACGGGGATTTCAGACTCCGCCACAGCGCGGGCGACGATCTCCTCGTTGAAGGCCCACAAATCCTCGATGGAGCCTCCGCCGCGCCCGACGATCAGCACGTCGGCGCAGCGAAGCCGGTTAAACCGCCGGATCGCTTCGGCGATCTGCTCCGCGGCCCCTTCACCCTGCACCAGAACCGGGCAAAGCACGACCTGCGCCAGCGGATAGCGGCGGCCGAGAATCTGACGGATATCCTGAACCGCCGCGCCCGTGGGCGACGTGACGACCCCGACGGACTGCGGGAACTTCGGAAGGCTCTTTTTGCGCTCCGGGTCGAAAAGCCCTTCGGCGGCCAGCTTTTTCTTGAGCTGCTCGAACGCGAGGTTCAGGGCGCCCAGGCCGTCCGGCTGCATATCCTGCACATAAAGCTGATACTGCCCACTCTGTTCGTAAACGGAGACGCGGCCGCGCGCGATGACGCGCATCCCGTCCCCTGGCCGGAATTTCAGCCGCCGGGCCTGCTGCGCGAACATGACCGCGCGGATCACGGATCTGTCGTCCTTCAGCGAAAAATAAAGGTGGCCCGACCGGTAATGATCCGTGAAATTCGAGATCTCTCCGGTCAGGAAAACGTTGGCCAGATGGGGGTCCCCATCGAATATGGATTTCAGATATCGGTTCAGCTGCGTTACGGTCAGCACAATCGGCGTATTCATTTTTCCGCCTCCCTTCTGGATGCCAGCACCGCGATTCCCGCCGCATTGTCGGCGGAATATTCGGGCGCGGCAAAATATGCCCCGTATTTTTCGGTCAGCGCCCGCCGGATGATGCTGTTCGACATCACGCCGCCCGCGAACACGACGGGCAGCGGGCCGTACTCCCGAAGCAGGGCGCCGCACATGCCATCCAGCGCGGCGAGCAGGGAATCCAAGCAAAACCGCGCGATCTCCTGCGGGGGAACGCCATCCCTCTTCTGTTTCGCGCACTGGTTCTCGATCCCGGAAAGCGAGCAGTCACACCCCCGGAGCACGGGGCGGACCCGAAAACTCCGGCCGCTGGAAAGCGCGAGCTTTTCCAGCTCCCTTCCCGCCGGAAACGGAAGCCCCAGCATCGCCCCGACGCGGTCCACAGCCTGTCCGCCTTTTAAATCCAGCGACGACGCGGCGATGCGCGTCCGAATGACCTGTTCCCGGTCCGGGGAAACGAGCACGGCCTCCGTCGTACCGCCCGAAACGTGGAACGCAAGGAACTCCCGTCCGAGCAGCTCCAGCTTTCCGGCGGAATACAGCGCGGCGGCGATATGGCCGGCCTGGTGGGAAAACAGGTGGAGCGGAATGCCGAAGGCATCCGCCAGAATCCGCGCGGCGCCGCTCCCCACCGTAAAGCAGGGCATATACGAGCCTTTTTCGGCGCGGGGCCTGTCCGACGCGCCGACGGCCCGGAAAGAGTACCCGGCCCGCAGCAGCGGCTCCAAAATTTCCGGAAGCTGCTGAACGTGATGGAATACGGCGTCGCTCTGACGCAGGCCGAGCTGCCCGCTTTTCACCGGGAGCAGGCGTTTGTTCTGCCGCATGGCCCCGTCCCCCTGCAGGACGGCCGCGGAAGTGGTATAGTTGCTGGTGTCGATTCCGAGGAAATCATTCATTGCCGGGTTCCAGCTCTTTGGCGATCGAGCCGAGCACGCCGTTCAGAAACGGCGCGTCTTCCGCTCCCCCGTACTTTTTGGCGAGGTCGACCGCTTCGTTGATGGAAACGCCGACCGGGATGTCCTTTTCATACATCATCTCGTAAACGGCAAGACGAAGCAGGGAAAAGGCGACTTTGGAAAGGCGTCCGATCTTCCACCCGCGGATGTTCTTTTCGATCTTTTCATCCAGCTCCGGCTCGTGCTGCTCCACCCCAGACGCGGTTTTTTCCGCAAAATCGGATATCTGCACCTCTTCGGAGCTCTCCGCCGCGTCGATGATCTCCCTGATCGGGTCGCGGCTGAACAGCCGCTCGAAAATCAGGATAAACGCCTGCTCCCGTTCCTGCCGTCTGCTGATTTTTCCTTTGTTCATAGTTTTCCTCCCACAATATGCGGTCTTTTTCCCATCCTACGGCAATTCCATTTATGATTGCAAACCCGGATTTGTCCTCTTCCGCATGAAAAAATAACCCTCCAGCAGTGTGGAGGGTTAAAAATCAATGGCATCGTTTCTGTTTTCAAGCTTCCACCGGATTATTATACCATGATGGTAAGGAAAATCAATCCTTGGCGTGGAAAATTTCCAAACACGCAAAAAGCCATTCAATGCTCCCAGACGGCTCTGCTTCCGCTTGCGCCGTGAGGTTATTCTAACATGACCGGCAAACTGGCGCAAGATAATCTCTATTTTGCCTCGATGATCTTGATTTTATCATATGAAATTCCGGCCTGGCCGCCGATGATGTCCTTGATGGCGATCGCTTCGTTCGGCAGAAGGCCCTGTGTGCGCACAACGGTGCTGCATTCCCCGTTCTCGAGGAACACGACGCAGTCCGCAAACCCCTTGGCCTTGATCAGGCTTTCGATATTGCTTTCCTGAACGATATTCTCGGCGATCTTGGCCGCCTTTTCCACCGCTTCCTTTTTCGCCGCGTCGTCGGATTTCTCGTTCTCCACCACCTGCTTCAGCATGTCAACGGCGCTGTCGCGCGCCTTCTGGCGGGAAAGCGAAACCTGGGTGAAATATTCGTCGACCTTGGCGCCGGTTTCCGCTGCGGAAGACGGTTCGGACGAAGATGAAGATGTTTTCGGCGCTTCGGAGGATGGCAGGGAGCTTGCATCCCCTTTTCCGTTGACAAGCTGAGCCGCCCCAAGCTCTCCTTCGGATGTCAGCGTATCCGTCGCGATCAGCGGTTCGTTGCCCATAAAGACCCAGTTTAAGTAGACAGCCGCCCCCAGCGCGACCACCAGTGACGCGAGTACCAGCTGACGTTTTCCAAAGCCCATAAGATCAATTCCTCCTGTTTCTGTTATTTTGCTTTTATCACGCACACCCGCGCAGAGGAAAGGTTCAGCGCGGTGGTGACCGCATCGATGATATCTTTCTGAACTGCCGGCTGATTTCCGCCCTCACATACGATGACGACCCCCTTAACGATCGGCTGAACCTCTGTTACGGCAAGCGCTTTCTGGGAACCGTCGGCATCCTTGACGAGAATATATTTCGTTTCGGAGCTGTCGTTTGCCTCTACCGTGGCGTTCGCCGCCTTATCCTGTGTGGTCTGCGTGCTCTTTTTCTCCTCCGTCGCATACACATACTGCGTGTTCCGCTCGAGCGTGACCAGAACCTTGGCGGAGCCCGCGCCGCGGATGCTGGAAATCAGCTCCGTCAGGCTCGTTTCCACCTGCTGGGCATATTCCTGCGCGGAAGCGGAAGACGGTTCCGAATCGACCGGAGCGGCGGTTTCCTTCGCCCCGCCGTTTCGGAAATACCCGGAAATGAAAATCAGAGCGATCCCCGCAAAGCCGATGATTAAAATCCATTTTCGGTAGGTGTCGTTATCCGCAAGCTTCTGAATCCAGGAAGATCCATTTGATTTCTCTTTCTTTTCATGATCCGGCATGAACCGTTACCTCCGTTTTCAGTCCCAAAACTTTTTCCAGACAGGCTTTCACCTGTTCGCTCCGCCCCGAATCCTTCCGGTCAAGACTGACAACCACCTTAGTAATTGATATGCTGCCATCTTCGTTTGTATCCATCATCACCGCAACATTTTTGTATTTGACGTCAAGTTTTAACAGCTCCCCGGCCACAATGTTTTCGATCCCCTGTTCCGCCGCCCGGGAAATCTGCGTGTCCACGGTGTTCTGAAAAGCATCGTCGGCCTGCGCCTGAACCTGGGGAAAGGAAAAATCGGACGGAAACTTCGAAACCAGCCGGCTGAGCGGAATCAGGATGCTGCACAGAAGGAACGCGCTCATCACGAGCCTCGCCACCCGCTCCATCGAGCCGTCGGGCATCAGGTATTGAAGCAGGGCGGCCGCAAGGGCGGCCAGGCAGATCACCGAGGACCACTCCCGTATCCCGTTCATGCCGTTCCGCCCCCAATCGCCATCATCAGCACCGTTGAAATCACCAGAATCGTCAGGCAGCACAGGATCAGGGAGAGAAGGATCTGAATGACCTTGGAGGACGAGCGCAGCAGCTCCGTGATCTCTTTCAGCTCAAAAAGGTTTCCGGCTGCCGCGCAGGCGGACAGCGTAAAAAGCCAGAACAGGCATTCCAGCGCCACGGGAAGGAATATGGCGCCCGCCGCCAGAAGGCCGAAAGCCCCCACGCCCGACTTAAGCAGCTTGACGCTCCCCTGCACGCTGGCCAGCGCGTCGCCGAGCGCGCTGCCGACAACGGGGACAAACGCGCTGACGACGAACTTCATCGTTTTCGCCCCGGCGCTGTCCGCCGCGGAGGATACCACGGTCTGGACGGTCAAAAGCCCCGAAAAGACCGTCATGCAGAAGGTGAGGATCCACTTGACCGCGCTGCTGAACAGGTCGCAGAGCCCGGAAAGCCGAAGCGCCGGCGAAATCGCCGACACGATGGAAAAGGCGAGAAAAATATTCAGAAGCGGAACGACAATGACGGCCGCCACCAGCGAGATCACATTCCCCGCCGCCACCATCAGGATATTGTAAGTCCCCGCGCTGACGCTCTGGCCGCCCGCGACCATGATGCCGGTGAGAACCGGGATGCAGGCCAGAAGAAAAGCGGCGGCCCCTTTGATGACGAGGGCGACGTTTTGAATGCAGGTGACGACGGGCTGCACCACGATCGTGCAGATGCACAGCGTGCCCACCATGCCGATCACGCCGCTCATGGGGCGCTCCCCGAAGGAGAGCTTCAGCCCGTTCATCAGCGCGCACAGCAGGATGACCGCCAGAACGGAAAGCGCGGCATGAAGCGGCCCGGAGCTTTTTTCCGAAGCGACATTCCCGATCTGGGAAAAAATCGACTCCGGCGTCAGGCCGGAGATGCTTTCCCAGTCCGGGGAATCGGCGCCGATCTCCTCCAGAATCTTGCGCGTTTCATCCGGAAGCGAATCCGGCAGGTCGGCGGCTCCGCTGTCCTCGTACTGCTGCTGGTAATACTCCCCCGGGCCGGCCTGTTTTGCCCACGCCGGCAGGGTGAAAAGCAGAAGGGCCGTCAGAAAGCAAAGCAGCTTTTTCATGACCCGCCCCCAATCAGCGCCAGCGCCGTGGAGGTGATCTTTTCAAAGAGCGGCAGGGCCAGTATCACAATGGCGAGCTTGCCCGCCAGCTCCACCTTGGAGGCCAGCGCGTTTTCCCCCGCGTCGCGGCAGGAATCGGCGGCAAACTGCGCCAGAAAGCAAAGCCCGAGCGTCTTGAACAGGATCACCGCGTACTCGTTCGGCAGGCCCGCCGAGGACAGAAGGCTGTTGATCTGGCGGATGGCCGGCATGATGTTGGCAAGGATCTGAACCAGGATGATGACCCCCGCCGTGATGGTGACGACGACGGCGTATTCCTGATTATAGCGGCGCAGCATGACGGCGATGACCGCCGAGACAAGGGCGATTCCGGCAATTCCAACGATATTCATGGCCGTTACAACCCAAAGATGGATTTGATCGTCTTAAAAAGGAGATCGATCTGCTGGATCACCATCATCAGCACCACGATCAGCCCGGCCAGCGTCGTCATCATGGCCTGTTCCTCGCGTCCGGACCGGACCAGAAGCTGATTGAGCACCGCTACGATAATGCCGATGGTGGCGATTTTAAAGATCAGATCCACATCCATTTTTCGATTCCCCCGTTTTCAACTCAACAAAAGGGCCGCTGCAATTCCGCCGAAAATCCCCAGCATAAAATACAGCTTCGACTTCTGTTCTTTCTCCTTTTTTGCTTCCGTCAGCGCGTCGGAAAGAAAATTAAAATAAAGCTGGCAGTGGGAAAGCTGCCCTTCCACATCCGTCGCGCCGAATCCGAGGCCAAAGCTCCGGATATAATCGATGTCCTGCTGTGTCAGGCCGGAACCCGCCGTGCCTTCCTTCAATCCGCGCTCCCAGGCGTCCCGGAAAACTTCGCCCTGCGCGCAGTACCCGGTGCACAGCACCAGAAATTTCAATCCGCTTCCGTGCTTTTCCACGATGCGCTCCACCGGCATGGCGGAATACCGGATCTCAGTCTTCGCCGCCGAAAGGAACGCCAGAAATTTTTCCAGCTGCGTCACCCGGATGCCGAGCTTACGCGATTCCATATACCCCGCCATCGCCGAAGCCGCAGCCACGGCCAGAATTCCCAGCAATTTGATCAAGAAGCTCACCAGCCTTATAAATTCCTTTTATTTTTCCGGGATGCGCCGCCGAATCCAGCAAAACCGCGGTTTGGAACGCCCCCGTCAGGAGCAGGGTGCGCACCTGCGCGCGCCGCAGAAGGTCTTCCCTGCTCCCCGCGTGGACGCTCACCACCATGGCGACTCCGGCGCTCAGCCCTTCGCGGACGGCCGCCGCATCGCGCTCCCCGCCGAGCTCGTCGCAGACGATCAGCTCCGGGGAAAGCGCGCGCACCGCCTGAAGGATCCCCTCGCTTTTGGGATAGCCGTCCAGGATGTCGCAGTTCCCGAGGTCGTTCTGGGCCTCCCCAAGAAACGTCCCCCCCAGTTCCCCTCTCTCATCGATGACCGCGACCCTGCTGAACGGATGGTTCACGCCGGATGAAAGCTGCCTTGCCAGATCGCGCAGAAGCGTCGTCTTTCCTGTGGACGGCGCCCCCGCCAGCAGCACCCCCTGGAAAATCCCCTCCCCAAGCCGGAATAAGAGCTCGTTTGCCGCGCCGTTGATCTGGCGCGCCACCCTGATATTCAAAGAAGAAATATCGCGCAGCCCCTCGATTTTCCCCCCGCTGACGACGGCCGTGCCGCACACGCCGACCCGGTGCCCACCGCGGATGGTGACATAGCCGTTCCGAATCTCGTTCTGGTGGCTGTAAACGGAGCTGCTGCACACGTTCCGAAAGGTATCCTCCACGTCTTCCCTTTCTGCGGTGACGCAGTGGTCGGGAAGCGTGGAGATGCCGTGCCCCGCCAGAAAATAATTTTTTCCGTCAACGGAAAGGCAGACCGGACGGTTGGCCCGGAGCCGGATTTCCTGGGTTTTCGCCTTGATCCGTTCCGGCAGCCGCCGGAGACAGGGAGCGAGCCTTAGGCTGACGGGGGCGGCGGCTGTGTCGAAAAAGCTGCAGTTGGTATCTTCCATGTTACTTGTCCCCCTTTGCTATATAAATATGGACAACGGTCCGGCATTAGAACAAAAAAAAATCAGCGGAGAAAAGTTTTGAGTTTCAAAACTTTTCTCCGCTGATTTGCGGGGGCTCCCGGTTTTCTTTACAGCATCCGGCGGAATTCCTCTTCCGTCAGGACCGGGACATCGAGCTGCCGGGCTTTTTCCAGCTTGCCTCCGGCCTCCTCGCCCGCCAGGACGTAGCTGGTCTTTTTGGACACGGAGGACGACACCTTCCCGCCACGCGACTCGATCAGCTCCGTCGCCTGCGCGCGGGAAAGCGTCGGGAGCGTCCCGGTCAGGACGAATGTTTTTCCCTGCAGGGCGCCGTCGGAAGGGGCGGATTTGCTCTTCATGTTCACCCCGGCATCCCGCAGCCGGCCGATCAGGTGAGCCGTGGCGGAAAGCGAGAAAAACGCGTGGACGCTTTCGGCCATCACGGAGCCGAACCCGTCGATCGCGGAAATTTCCTCCACGCCGGCCTGAAAGATGCGGCCGATATCCCCGAAATGCTCCGCGAGAAGCTTGGCGGCCTTCAGCCCGACATGCGGGATCCCGAGCGCGAACACCAGCCGGTAAAGGTCGTTCTCTTTGGAGCGTTCGATCGCGCCCGCCAGATTCTGCGCGGATTTTTCCCCCATCCGTTCCATGGATTTGACCCGTTCCATCGGCAGCGTATAAATATCCGCGGGGGATTTCATCAGGCCGGCCTGCACGAGCTGCTCGATGACCGCCGGGCCGAAGCCGTCGATATCCATGGCGTCGCGGCTGGTGAAATGGATGATATGGCGCAGAAGCTGAGCCGGGCACTCGGGATTGGGGCAGCGCGTGGCGGCCTCACCCTCATCGCGCACGGTGGGGCCGCCGCAGGAGGGACAGACCTGCGGAATATGGTACGGCACGCTGCCCGGCTCGTGGGAGACGACGGAGACGACCTCCGGGATAATTTCCCCGGCCTTGCGCAGGATTACCGTATCGCCGACGCGGATATCCTTCTCGGAAATATAATCCTGATTGTGCAGGGTCGCGCGGCTCACCGTGGTGCCGGCCAGCGTCACCGGCTCGAAGGTCCCGGTGGGGGTCAGGACGCCAGTGCGGCCCACGTTGACCTCGATATCCAGCAGGCGGGTCTTTTTTTCCTCGGGCGGATATTTAAACGCCTGGGCCCATTTCGGGAACTTCGCGGTGCTTCCCAGAATGTGGCGCTGCTCGAACGAATTCACCTTCACGACGGCCCCGTCGATGGAATAGTTGAGCGTCCCGCGCATCTCCCCGATTTCCCGCACGGCTTCCAGCACCTGCTCCAGGGTGGTGCACCTGCGGTAAAAGGGTGTGACGGAAAACCCGAGCTTTTCCATATATTCCAGCGCCTGATCGTGATATTCCAGCGCGGCGCCCTCGACCCGCTGGACGTTGAAAACAAAGATGTCCAGCGTCCTTTTCGCGGTGATGCGGGAATCCTTCTGGCGGAGGGAGCCAGCCGCCGCGTTGCGCGGGTTCTTGAACGTTTTTTCCTGATTCAGCTCCTGCCGGGCGCACAGCTGGTAAAATACGTCGTGCGCCATATAGACTTCGCCGCGCACCTCGATCATCGGCAGCTTTTCGCTCAGTTTGAGCGGAACGGTGCGGATCGTCCGGATGTTCTCCGTCACATCCTCGCCCACAAGGCCGTCGCCGCGGGTGGAGCCGCGCACGTACACGCCGTTCCGGTATTCCAGCGCGACGGAAAGGCCGTCGAACTTCGGCTCCACAATATAAACCGGGTCGTGCACCACGGCACGCACCCGGCGGTCGAACTCGGCCATCTCCTCTTCGGAAAAGGCATCCTGAAGGCTTTCCAGCGGAACCGTGTGCACCACCGGCTCAAACCTGTTCAGCGGGGCCGCGCCCACCTTCTGGGTGGGGGAATCCGGCGTGACCAGCTGCGGAAACTCGTTTTCCAGCTGCTGCAGCTCGCGGTACATCATGTCGTATTCATAGTCGCTGATTTCCGGCGCATCCTGAACATAATACTTCCGATTGTGATAGCTGATCTGTTCTCTCAACTGTCCGGCCCGTTCTTCGGCCTCTTTTACGTCCATGGGGTTATCCTCCTAAAAATATCTGCGGCACTTCGCCCACAATTACGGTCTCCGCCACCATGACGCTCGTCGTGACATCCGTTGTGGTGTCGACGCCCGGAATAAACGAATAGATTCCGGTATGTACTTCCAGATAAATCTGGTGCCTGGTCTGGTTGATGCCGGCGGATTCAAAATTGGTTTGGAAATCCGAAGTCACATTGCCCGCAAGGGTCACGACCAGCGGAACGCCCGGCCCCCGCCCGTGAAGCAGCTCGCTGCCGAACAGCGTGCCGAGCGGGACGCTGACTTCCATATGCCCGTGGTTCAGGTTGTTCTGAACGGCATTTGTGACCTTCGCTTTCACCTCGTTCATCTTCGCCATATTGGTGGTGATGGTGAGCACCTTGCCGTTCTCGTCGCGCTGAATCTGAATCAGGTCGTCATAGGAGATATTTTCAGAACTGATCTCCTGCAGGACGCTCTGGTTGATCGCGGAAACAGCGGTCTGCTTCGCCGTGTTTTCAGTCAGTGATTTGACGATGGGGCGCAGCTGCACATCCAGAAAGACGCCCATGACGACGACGCCCAGAAAGAAAAGGAGAATCTTCCGATAGCTTCCCCCTCTTTCCCCGCGGTATGCGCCGCGGCCCGGCCGGTATCTGTGCCAGTGCTTCATAGAAAAACACCCCCCTGTGCGTTCGGTTACCTTCCATAATACACAGGGATTTTTCCAAAGGTGAATGATTCCTGATAAAAAAGGCGCAAAGAAACAAAAGCCTCTTTGCGCCTTCCATTCATTTGGCTGCGAAATTATTCCGGTTTTTCCGCGGAATCCTTTTCGGCAGACGGCTGATTTGCGGCGGCTTCGCGCGCTTCTTCCAGCAGAACCCGGATGGAAAGGCTCACGCGCTTTTTCTCAAAATCGATATCCGTGATTCTGGCCGTAACCGTGTCGCCCATCTTCAGCACATCCTGCGGCTTGTCGATCCTGTGGTCGGCAATCTGGGAGATGTGGATCAGGCCGTCGATCCCGGGGATGATTCTGGCAAACGCGCCGAACGTGGTGATCCCGACGATCTGCACCTTCACGTCGGTGCCGACCGGGTAATCGCGCCGCAGAATCTCCCACGGGTTATCCTCGGGGCGTTTGTAGGCCAGGGAAATCTTACCTTTTTCGCGGTCCAGCCCCTTGATGCGCACCGTGACGGTGTCGCCGACGTTCACCACTTCGGACGGATGCTTGATCCTGGTCCAGGAGAGTTCGGAAATATGGATCATTCCGTCGATGCCGCCCAAGTCGACAAACGCGCCGTAAGCGGTGAGGGACTTGACGACGCCGGTGTATTCCTTGCCGACCTCGGCGGTCTCCCAGAACTTGTCCGCCAGAATTTTTCTCTCATCCTTGAGGACGGAGCGGATGGAGCCCACCGCACGGCGGCGCTGACGGTTGACTTCGATGATGCGGAACTTCACTTCTTTTTTCAGAAGCGCATCCAGTGGGTCGTTGCGGGAGGCAGTCGCCTGAGAGGCGGGGATGAACACGCGGACCCCGTTCGTCACGGCGATGACGCCGCCCTTGATGATTTCCGTTACGATGCCGGTCAAAACAGTCTGGTCTTCCTCCGCTTTCGCAATGGCCTCCCAGCCTTTCAGCGCATCCAGACGCTTTTTGGAAAGCATGATGGTGCCTTCCTGATCGTTGGTGCGCATGATCAGAAGATCCATCTCGTCGCCGATCTTCACCAGATCCTCGGGCTTTGCGTTGGGGTCGGCGGAAAGCTCTGAAATCGGGACAAAACCAGCCTGTTTTCTTCCGACATCCACATAGATCTCGTTGGGAGCGATACCGACGACTACACCATGTACCTTTTCATCTGTATTTAAACTTTTCAGGGATTCTTCAAGCATCTCCTCAAAGTTATTCGTATCGGTTGACTCCATTCCTGTTTGATCCGCGCCTTTCTGGTCCGCGCCTTCAATAATGTCTGACATGGTATCAAGTACCTCCTTTATTATGCTTGCGGGTGTCGAGGCGCCCGCAGTAATACCCACAGAATCCGCCTTTTTCAAAGCGTCCCGCGGAATTTCTTCCGCGCTTTCTATCAAGTAAGTGGTGCAACTGGCCCCGCAGATATCCCTCAGCTTTGCGGTGTTGGAGCTGTGCCTGCCCCCGATTACCAACATCAGATCCGATTTTTTCGACAATTTCAGCGCTTCGGATTGCCGCTGAACAGTTGCATTACATATTGTATCAAAAATAGTGGCATTTGTACATACCTTTTTCAGGATTTCCAAACAATTTCGCCACTCGGTTCCGCTGAAAGTCGTCTGCGCGATCACACAGACGGGCGCTTTGGAAAATTCCGGATGCTCCTTCAGCAGAATTTTCAGTTCGGAGGCATCCCCGAAAATATAGCACGAAGGGGCGCAATACCCCATGATTCCCTGTATTTCCGGATGAGAAACATCCCCGGCGATCAGGACCGTCCGGCCATTTTCGCAGGCCTGCGAAACGATGCTGTGGATTTTCGCGACGAACGGGCAGGTCGCATCCGCGCAGGGAAGCCCGCGCGCGGCGATTTCCTCCTGCACCTTCCGGCTCACCCCGTGGGAACGGATCACCACCGTGCCGCCGGGAGGAACCTCTTCCGGGGAGCCCACGATTTTCACGCCGCGCCGGGCCAGCTCCGCCACGATCTGCGGGTTGTGGATGATCGGGCCCAGCGTATAGACTTTTTTCCCTTCGTCGAGAAGCCGGTAAACCATCTGGACGGCACGGTCCACACCGAAGCAGAACCCGGCGGTGGCGGCTACGTTAATCTTCATGTTTTTCCTCCAGCAGCGAATTGATCCTGTCCGCGACGATCTGGGCGGCGCGGCGAAGCTCCGTGCGGGAGCCATCCGTAAACCCGAGCTCTTCCGGCGGGATCACCCTGCCGAACCGCACGGTCGTGCGCCGGAAGGGTTTGACGGGGCCGTCGCAGTAAATGCAGGCGGGAAGGATTCCGGCCCCCGTTTTCTGCGCGATCAGGGCGGCGCCCGCCTTCGGCCGGAGCGGTAGGTTGTCGGGCACGCATCCGCCCTGCGGAAAAATTCCGAGAATCCCGCCTTCCCGCACCACGGAAACGGCCCGTCTCACCGATTCGGCATCCGCGGTATTGCGGCGCACCGGAAAAGCACCCAGCCCGTAAAGAAGGCTCCGGATCATGCCGCCGTGGTCGTCGAACAGTTCCGACTTTCCCATAAAACGGACCTGCCGCCGAAGGCCGAAGGCGAGAAACGCGGGGTCGATCACCGATTTATGGTTGCTGCACAAAATCACGCCGCCTTCTGGAAGGTTTTCCCTTCCTCGGAATTTCAAGCGGAACACCAGCTTCCCCACGGGCCAAAGCAGGTTCCGGCCCACCGAATACAGCAGCATGTCAGGCCCTCTCACCGCCCAGGTCGCGTTCGCGGAGCTCCGCGATCCTGGACATGACGTAGCGGCTGGCTTTCCGGTACTCGGAGCCGGAAGCCTTTGTGATGCCGAGCTCCTCCGGCAGGATCGGTTTCCCGCAGGAAACGATAACCCTGTGAAAGAGCCGGGGAAAAATTCCTTTGGGCGCGGTGATGCAAACCGGAAGAATCGGGGCGTTCCCGTCGTGCGCAAGCATGACGGCCCCGGATTTCGGCTGAAGGAAATTTCCGTCCTTCGAGCGCGTCCCCTCGATGAAAATACCGATCGCCTGCTCCTCATCCAGAAGCTGTTTCGCGGTGTTGATGGCTCCGGAATCCCCCGCACCACGGTGGACGGAAAACGCCCCCAGGCCATGCAGGAACGCGCCGATGAACCAATTGCGGAAAAGCTCCGCTTTCGCCATGAAAAAGAACTGGCGCTTCCACGAAAGAGCCGCGATCAGAACGGGGTCCTTCATGCTCAGGTGGTTGCAGCAGACGATCACCCTGCCGTTTTGCGGCACATATTCCGGGTGGATCACCCGGTAAGGCATGAAGATCTGAAAGAACGACAGTGCGACAAATCTGGAGAATGGATATAAAAAGCTGCGCTTCATACGGAAATCCTTTCTTCGGCGGAAGAGATCGAGACGGCCCTGACAGGATACCGCCGCCGACGGCGCCCGAAGCTGCCCCGGCTCACAGCCGTTTCAGAATCAGGGAGAGGAGCTGCTCCACGGATTGCTCCAGGGTGTTGCCCGTGGTATCCACAAGAAGGGCGTCATCCGCGCGGACAAGCGGCGAAATTTCCCGGTGGGAATCGCTGTAATCCCGCAGCTTCATATCCTGAAGGACCTGGCTGTAATCCGCTTCCATCCCCTTTTTGCGCATTTGCTCATAGCGCCGGCGGGCGCGCTCCTCCGGCGAAGCAGTCAGGAAAATCTTGATCGGCGCGTTCGGCAGGACAACGGTTCCGATGTCCCGCCCATCCATGACGACATCGTTTTCCCCGGCGATATCCCGCTGCAGGGAAAGCAGAAAGGCACGCACCGCCGGGATGGCGGATACCTGGGAAGCGGCCCGTGAAACCGGCGCGGTGCGGATTTCCTGCGAAACGTCCTCGCCGTTCAGGAAGACCCTCTGCTCCCCGCCGACAAATTTCAGGGACACCCGAAGCCCATCCAGGAACGGGCGGACGGATTCCTCCTTCGCCGGGTCCGCGCCCCCGCGCAGGACGTGCAGGCCGATCGCGCGGTAGAGCGCGCCGGTATCCACATAAATATATCCGAGCCTTCCGGCGATCCGTCTGGCGATCGAGCTTTTTCCGGCCCCCGCCGGGCCGTCGATTGCAATTGCTGTCATATTGTCTCCCCCTCAATGGAATTTGCGGCCAGCCGCCCGGTGGAAAAGGCAATCTGAAGATTGAAGCCGCCCGTGTAGGCATCCACATCGAGCACCTCTCCCGCAAACGAAAGGCCGCGCACCAGCTTGGACGCCATGGTTTTCGGGTCCACCTCCCGCACGCTGACGCCGCCGGATGTGACGATCGCCTCTTCGATCGGGCGGAAGGAGCGGACCTCCACCGGGTATTCCTTCAGCAGCGCGGCGAACGCCAGGCGCTGCTCCCGTTCAATGGAATTGCACTTCGTTTCCGGCGGGATCCCCGATTTGGAAACCATGACGGGAATCATTTTGGCCGGAAGAAGATCGTGCAGGGAATTGATGAAATTCCGGTTCTGATATTTTTCAAAATCGCGCTGAAGGCGCGCATCCAGCCGTTCCGGGGAAAGCGCCGGCTTCAGGTCGATCAGCACCCGGTAACGGCCGGGAGACATCTCGCGCATATGGCTGCTCGCGCTCAGAATCACGGGGCCGGACAGGCCGAAATGCGTGAAGAGCATCTCCCCGAAATCCTCGTAAACCGCTTTGCTTTTCACGCGGTCGAAGACCTTCACCGCTATATTTTTCAGCGCAAGGCCCTGCATCTGCGCGCAGTCCCCGTCCCCGCCGACCAGCGGAACCAGAGACGGGCGGAGCGGCGTCACGGTGTGCCCGGCCCGGCGCGCAAGCCGGTAGCCGTCGCCGGTGGAGCCTGTGCCCGGATACGAGGCCCCGCCGCAGGCCACGATGACATGCGGGGCGAAAAATTTCCGCCCGTCTTCCAGCACCGCGCCGGAGACGGCGTTTTCCGCCAGAAGCAGGCCGCTCACCGTGCCGTGCACGGTGAGCACCCCGTTTTCCCTCAAAAAGCGCGCCAGGGCATCCACCACATCCGCAGCCCGGTCGGACCGCGGAAAAACGCGCCCGCCGCGCTCCGTTTTCAGCGGAACGCCGAGCGCCTCGAAAAATTCCATGACCCTGGAAGGCGGAAAGCGGGAAACGGCGCTGTACAGGAACCGTCCGTTCGTCGGGGCGGAGTCGATCACCGTCTGAGCCGGGCAGTTGTTCGTGACGTTGCACCGCCCTTTTCCCGTGATCATCAGCTTCCGGCCCGGCCGCTCGTTTTTTTCCAGCAGAAGCGTGCGCAGGCCGTTCTGCGCCGCGGTGCCCGCCGCCATCATGCCGGCCGCGCCGCCCCCCGCCACAATGACATCAAACGTTTGTGTCACTGTCTTTTTCATCCACCTTTTCGTAAACTCCGTATTCGTCCCAGATGTCTTCCAAACGGTGGAATACTTCCGTCACCTCATCCTTTTTCTTCAGGGCGACCGTTACGATCAGCGCGTTGATCAGGCTGAGCGGGGCCACAAGCGCATCCACGATGGAGGCCATGTTGCTGCGCGCGAGCAGCAGGTAATCCGCCGGGCGCGCCAGCGGGGAAAGCGCGCTGTCCGTGATGGCGATGACCTTCGCCTTTCGGTCAGACGCGAAATTCATGGCTTTCACCGCTTTGCGCGAGTAGCGCGGAAAGCTGATCCCGATCACGGCATCCTTCTCGTTGACGCGGATCATCTGTTCGAAAATTTCCGCCTCGCTGGTCGAATTGACCAGCTGGACGTTTTCAAAAATCAAATTGAAATAATAAGACAGAAAAGTGGCGAGCGCAAGGGAACTGCGCGCGCCCAGGATATAAATCTTTCTGGAGCCCGCGATGGCGTCCACCGCCGCATAAAAATCCTTGCGCGACGTTTCCTCCACCGTGCGGCGGATCATATCGATATCCTGATTCATGACGGAAGCAAGGATATCCGCGTCGCCGATGTGGCTCAGCGTCACCTCCATGCGCTGCACGGAAGTGAGCTTGCTCCGGATCATCTCCTGCATCGCCTGCTGAAGCTCCGGGTATCCCGTGTAGCCGATTTCCGTCGCGAACCGGACCACTGTGGATTCGCTGACCCCCACGGTCGCGCCAAGCCGGGATGCGGTCATATACGCAACTTTATCGTAATGCTCTTCAATATATTTTGCAATCAATCGTTGTCCCTTTGAAAATTCCGGCATCTTCTGTTTGATTCTCGCCGTAAGCTGACTATTCACGATTTGTCCCGCTTTCCCCGCACCTTTTCAAACCAAATGCCGAAGAACTCTTTCCGTGCGGAAGGAAGAGACGGCCTATTTATTCATACTAATTCGGAATCCTGCAAAAATCAAGTTAATTTTTTGAAATATAAATGAATAAAAGTCAAAATTTGCATGGATCTTACTAATTTGATTCATTTCTTCCCCCGGCCATAAAAAAACTGCCCGTTTCACAGGACAGTTTTACCTGCTATTTCATACGGAGCCATTTTGCCGCAGCCCGGTGAAACCGCCGGTAATAGGCAACCACGATTCCGGAAACGGCGTAGTCGTACAGGAAAAACACCGCGTTGCCGGCGGCCAGAAGCAGCCAAGGGATAAAAAAGCCGAAAACCACAAAGCTGTCTTTCGGAACGCCGAGCAGATAAACCGCCGCGAAATAGCCCAGCATCATGGCCGCGTTGAAAACGGTAAATTTTAAAATCCACGACAGCACATGGCTGGAAAAGCGTTCCAGATAGGATTTCAAAATCGGATAATACCCGAAAAACAGGATAAAAAGGGCCACCGCCTCTTTATCCCCCGCCAGAAAGACGGAAAGAACCGAAGCGGCCGCATAGACGGGCCACGCCCACCGCGCCCCCATCTCGATCACGACGGCGATGCAGGGCAGGCCCGCAAGCGCCGGAAGAGCGTAAGTCGCAATCGGAATCATCCCGGTCAGAAACATCAGCGCCACGGAAAGGCCCACGGCCAAACCGCAGAACGCGACCCTCGTACTTTTCAGCAGCATGGGATCAGGTCCCCGCCCATACATTCACAGCAGCAGTCCGCACAGATCAGGCTGCTGCAGGCGTCGCAGGCGGAACAGTTTCCGTTCCCGGAATAATTGGGGTTGTACCCGCCGTACATGCCGTTGCGCTGATTGGCAGCCTGGTTCATCGCAGCGCGGTACTCCGGATTCGCGGGGTCCATCCGGCAGGCGCGCGCAAAATGATTGTAGGCTTCCTCGAGCCATCCGCGCTTATAAAGCACGGTTCCCTTCAAAAAATACCATTCGGCGTTGCGCCCTTCCATCGGCACGCCGTTCAGAATCTGCTCTGCATCTTCGAACCGCCCGTTCATGATCAAAGCCCGTACGTCGCTGAAGCTGGAATTCGCCCCCGCGTAGCCGTAAGCGCCCGATCCGTAACCGGCCCCGTATCCGCCGCCGGCCGGCGGAACCGTTCCGCTGCGCCTGCGCTTGCGTTCGGCCATGATCTCGTCGTAGGCCTCGTTGACTTCCTTCATTTTTTCCCCGGCCAAATCCGCGATCGGGCTGCCGGCATAGTTGTCCGGATGATACTTTTTCGCCATCTCACGATAAGCGGCTTTTACTTCTTCATCCGTCGCGGCAGGAGAAACCCCCAGTATTTTGTACGGATCAGACATTGTCTTTCTCCCTTTCCTGTTCAAACAATAATTCTTTTTGCACTTCCGGCAGGCCCTGACATACAATGTTGCGGATAATCGAGCCGAAATGCTGAAAATCCAGAAGGTTCATTGCCGCGACCATCTGTGAAAGAGTCAGATTCAAAGCTCCGTTGCAGTGCTCCTGAGCCTGTGCGATCTGTTGCGGCGTACTCTGCGGCGTAAGGCCGCAGGCACAGGCGAACGGATTGGCCGCACCCCTTTTCAAATCCTTCGGAAGATCGTCCGCCGCGTCCATCAGATAGACCCAGCGGCCGAGAAAATACCCGAACCGGCTCAAAACCCTTTGTTCGGGGCTGTCCTTTTCCGCGGCGAGCGAAAGGACCCCGGAAAGCATCTGAGCCGTCGGATCCGCACAGGCATCGACCCGCAGCGGGCTTTCCCGTTCCGCCGCGGCCTGCTGCCGCATGGCGTCGGCAACCACCCGTTCCATACTGGGAAAATCCCGCGCCGCTTTTTTACGGGCGCGGGCGGCAACGGGCCACAGAAGAAACGCCCGGGCTTTTTCCAGCGCCCCGGGGTCGTGGAGATCATCCCGGATCTTGTAATAGGCCATAATGACCGACAAAGCTGCGGCGAACACCAGCTCCGGCTGCTCATCCTTTAAGAACACGCATTTTTTCAGGGGATTCACAACGCATTTCCCCTGCTCAAAACCGGGGCACCGGGAGGATCGGGCCAAAAGGAGCATGGCCAAAAAGGTGCAGTCGTAACTGAGCGTCAGTCTGGACAGAACGCCGTAGCTTTTCCCCAGCTGCCGGCAGAGGGAACAATAAATTCCTTTGTACTGTTCATACTCCCGCACCAGAAGCTCTGGCTTCAGCGGTTTAATATAACCAAACACAGTATTCTCCTAACATATGCTCATGGCTTTATTTTACTATACTTGCGCAGAGGATTTAATTAATAATCTGTAAATTTTTGCGAACCCGTTAAACTTTGCACAAAGCTTTTCCCTGCGGAACTGCCTGTCCCTGTTCCGGGGAATCCTTTGCAAAAAAATTTCGACAAAACTGTTTTTATTGAAAGAAATGAAAATATTCATATTGACAAACGCCGAACTTTCACATATAATAGCATCAATATCCAGTGCATAAAACGGGTATAATTAAAACAAAGAGGTTATCACATGTACGAAGACAAAACTTTAATCTGCAAAGACTGTGGCGCTGAATTTGTATTTACCGCCGGAGAACAAGAGTTCTACGCTGAAAAAGGGTTTACGAACGAGCCCCAGCGCTGCAAAGCCTGCCGCGCCAAGCGCAAAGGTTCAAGAGGAGATTCCGAAAGGGCCCCGAGGGAGATGTTCGACGCCGTTTGTGCTTCCTGCGGCGCACCGTGCAAGGTTCCCTTCCAGCCTCACGACGACCGTCCCGTTTATTGCAGCGATTGCTTCGCAGCCAGAAAACAACAGTAAGAGAAAAAATTTTAAATGCGCCTTTGGGCGCATTTTTTATTTCTATGCTTCCCCGATCTGCCTGATGTCATACAGCGCGTTCAGAACCAGCCAGTTCTGCGGGAACGGGCGCATAAGGTTCCAGTACCCCACGCCCAGAAAGCCGTATTCCGGAACCAGCGCGAGCTTTATCCGGATGCTTCTGGCATCCTCAAACCATACCTCGTGCAGGACTCCCTGCTGGTTGGTATATTGAAAGTGCGGGGCCTGGGCCTGCTCGTCGTATTCGATCGCGGCCCTGTTGTCCCGCGCGGTCCGCACCGCTTCCATGTTTGAGATCGACTGCGCGCGCGTCGTCCCCCGCACAAACGGGAGCGGCCAGTCGTAGCCGTAGTTCGGCACCCCGAGATAGATGCGGTTGCGGGGAATCTGGGTCACGGCGTAATCGAGGACGGCGCGGATGTTTCCGATCGGCGCCACCGCCATGGGCGGCCCATAGGTGTATCCCCACTCGTACGTCATCAGAAGCACCGCGTTCGCCGCGGCGCCGAGCCCGCCGTAATCGTGCCCCTGGTACAGCAGGCCGGGCTGCGTGCTCGAGGTTTTCGGGGCGAGGGCCACGATCACCTCGAACCCCTGCGCGTTCAGCCGCTGGGTGGTCGTTCGGATAAATTCGGTATATTTGTCGCGGTCCGACGCATAAATAAATTCGAAATCGATGTCCAGCCCGTGATACTGCTTTTCCCTCATGGTCTGAAGTACGTTGTCGATCAGCCGGTTCTGGATCTCCGGATTGTTCAGCACGCGGCTGGCGAGCTCGTTGCTGAAGCTTCCCTCTTGCGTCAGGGTCGAAAGATGCATCAGCGGGGCCACGCCGTATTCCTGCGCCATGGAGAGAATCGCGGTGTCATCCAGGTCGACCAGGCCTCCGCCGTAGGTGATGCCGTAGGTAAAGGGCGTGATATAGGTCAGAAAGGGGAGGGTATGACGCAAAAGAGTCCGGTTGACAAAAGGGTACGCGTATCCGTTTACAGACATGGCCCCCATCTTTTCCTGCTCAAACGAAATGACCAGGCGTTCCCCCGGCCGGATCAGGTTCTGCGCCCCGAGCCTGGTGTTGTTGCGGTAAAGCTGGTTTGTCGTCATATTGTACTGCCGGGCAATGGATGAAAGCGTCTCCCCCGCTTCCACAATATGCGTGCGGCGGGGAAAAAGGATAACGAGCGTCTGTCCCGGAACAAGCCGTTCCGGAAACTCGATTTCATTGTACTGGATCATATCCCATGCCGACACGCCGTATTTTGCGGCAATCGAAAAAACAGTATCCCCGGGCTGTACAACGTAGATCTCCATCCTCCATTTCTCCCCTTTCCTTCCTGAGACAAATATATGCCCTGACCCGCCCTTTCAGAAGGAAAGTATGGATTTCGAAACGCAAAACAAAAAACCCACAAAAATACCGCCGGGCAAACCGGCGGATTCTGCGCAGTTTTCAGTTGATTTTTTCCAATTTTAATGTTATGCTCTTAACAAAGAAAAGAAAGGACTGATCCAATCATGAAATTATATGATATCAATGTCCAGAAACTGATTGAATTGCTTGACAAAGCAAAAGGGAACGTATACCTGACAACGGAAGACGGCAATGTGCTGAACCTGAAAAGCAAGCTGTGCCAGCTTTACGGGGTCAGGGCGCTTCTGCAGAACGCCAAGGACGCGACCGTTTCCGCCGAGCTGAAAACAGAGAACCCGGAAGACGAAATGATGTTCATCAAATATATGATCGGCAACTGACAGAAAAATATTTTGGGGAGCCGGCGCAGCTTTTACTGCGCCGGCTCCCTTTTTTCATTGGAGAAAACGCGTGCCTTCCCGGCAAAGCGGAAAGGAAATCACGGTTTTTCCAGCATTTTTTTCAGATACTGGCCCGTATAGGAGGCTTCCACGCGAGCGACCTCTTCCGGCGTTCCCTTGGCGACCACATAGCCGCCGCGGTCCCCGCCTTCCGGCCCCAGATCCACAAGGTAGTCGGCGGTTTTGATCAGGTCGAGATTGTGCTCGATGACGACGACCGTATTCCCGGCATCCACCAGCTTCTGAAGCACAAAAATCAAGCGGTGGACATCCGCGGTGTGAAGCCCTGTCGTCGGCTCATCCAGAATATAGATGGTGCGGCCCGTCGGGCGCCTGGAAAGCTCCGCCGCAAGCTTGACCCGCTGCGCCTCGCCGCCCGAAAGGGTCGTTGCGGGCTGCCCGATTTTGATATAGCCAAGGCCGACATCCTGAAGCGTGTGCAGCTTGCGCTCGATTTTCGGAATGCTGGAGAAAAACTCCAGCCCTTCCTCCACCGTCATTTCCAAAACGTCGTAGATGCTCTTTCCCTTATATTTGACTTCAAGCGTCTCGCGGTTGTAGCGTTTTCCCTTGCAGACGTCGCACGGAACGTAAACGTCCGGAAGAAAGTGCATTTCGATCTTGATGATCCCGCCGCCCTGGCACGCCTCGCACCGGCCGCCCTTGATGTTGAACGAGAACCGGCCTGCGGTGAAGCCCCGCATTTTCGCATCCTGAGTGGATGCGTACAGCTCGCGGATGTTGGTGAATACCCCTGTATAGGTGGCCGGGTTGGAACGGGGAGTGCGGCCGATCGGCGCCTGATTGATCTCGATCACCTTGTCCAGCTCTTCGATCCCCTGAATCTCTTTGCACGCGCCGGCATGGGTTTTCGCCCCGTTCAGCCGCGAAGCAAGCTCCTTGTAGAGGATCTCGTTGATCAGCGAGGATTTTCCCGAGCCTGAAACCCCGGTGACGCAGACGAACTTGCCCAGCGGAATATCGACGTCGATATTTTTCAGGTTGTTCTGGCGGGCCCCCAGAATCCGCAGCTTTTTTCCGTTTCCGGGCCGGCGGGTCTTCGGGACCTCTATTTTTTTCGCCCCGCTCAGGTACTGGCCGGTAATGGATTCCTTGCAGTCCAGAATCCCCTTCACCGGGCCGTTATAGACCACATAGCCGCCGTGGATGCCCGCCCCCGGCCCGATATCCACGATGTGGTCGGCGGCGAGCATGGTCTCCTCGTCGTGCTCCACGACGAGGACGGTGTTCCCGAGGTCCCGCAGATGCTTCAGCGTGGCGAGCAGCTTGCCGTTGTCCCGCTGATGCAGGCCGATGCTCGGCTCGTCGAGGATGTAGAGCACCCCCATCAGGGATGAGCCGATCTGCGTCGCCAGACGGATGCGCTGGCTCTCGCCCCCGGACAGCGTTCCGGAAGAACGCGACAGGGTCAGGTATTCCAGTCCGACGCTTTTCAGAAATCCAAGGCGCGAACGGACCTCTTTCAGAATGGTTTTGGCGATCATGTTTTCCCGGTCGGTCAGCTTCAGATGGTCCAGGAAATCCAGTTCCTCAGTGACGGATTTGTCGCAGAAATCGCTGATGTTGATGCCGCCCACCGTCACCGCCAGGCTTGCGGGGGAAAGCCGTTTTCCGCCGCAGGCGTCGCAGGGGATGGCGCTCATATACGATTCGATTTCCTCTTTGATCCAGTTGCTCTGGGTGTCGCGGAACCGCCGTTCCAGATTGTTGATGATCCCCTCGAATTCCGTTTTATAATGGCCGTAGCCGTATTCGCTGGTCCGTTCCAGCTCGATCTTCTCCCCTTTCGTCCCGTACAGGATGATATCGAGGATTTCGGGCGGAAGCTTGCCCACCGGGGTATCCAGGGAAAAACGATAGTGCTTCGCCAGCCCCTTCAGGTACATGGCGGCGATGCTGCTCCCCTCCATGGCCCATCCGCTCGCCTTGAGCCCGCCCCTGTTGATGGAAAGGCTCTTGTCCGGCAGGATCAGGTCGGGGTCGATCTTCATGAAAACCCCGAGGCCCGTGCATTTGGGGCACGCGCCGTAGGGGTTGTTGAACGAGAACATGCGCGGCGTCAGTTCCTCAATGCAGGCCCCGTGCTCGGGGCAGGCGTAATTCTGGGAAAAGGTGATGTCCTCGCCGTCCACCACGCTGACGATGACAAGGCCGCCCGAAAGCCCGGAGGCCGTTTCGACCGAATCCGCCAGGCGGGAGCGGATGTCCGGATGGATCACGAGCCGGTCCACCACGATCTCGATCGAATGTTTTTTGTTCTTTTCCAGCTTGATGGTCTCCGACAGATCGTAGATGTCCCCATCCACGCGCACCCGCACGAACCCGCTTTTGCGGGCGGCGTTGAGTTCCTTGGTGTGCTCGCCCTTGCGCGCCCTCACCACCGGGGCAAGGATCTGGATTTTGCTGTTTTCAGGCAGGGCGAGCACCCGGTCCACGATCTGGTCGACCGTCTGCTGCTTGATTTCGCGCCCGCAGATCGGGCAGTGCGGAACCCCGATCCTCGCGTAAAGCAGGCGCAGGTAATCGTAGATTTCCGTGACCGTCCCGACCGTGGAACGAGGATTTTTCGATGTCGTCTTCTGATCGATGGAAATGGCCGGGGAAAGCCCCTCGATATAATCCACATCCGGCTTTTCCATCTGGCCCAGAAACTGCCGCGCATAGGAGGAAAGGGATTCCACATAGCGGCGGCGCCCCTCCGCGTAAATGGTGTCGAACGCAAGAGAGGACTTTCCCGAACCGGAAAGCCCCGTCAAAACCACCAGTTTATCGCGCGGTATTTTAATGTCGATATTCTTTAAATTGTGCTCTCTGGCGCCCTTCACAAAAATGTTCTGTGCTGTCATATGATTCGATTCCTCCGGAATTCCCTATTTCCCGCCGGTCAGCTTTTTGATTTTGTCGCGCAGGTACGCGGCGTGTTCAAATTCCAGCAGCTTCGCCGCGGCCTTCATCTCTCTCGTCAGCTTTTCCACGAGCTGTTTGCGCTCGGCCGGGCTCAGGCGCTTGCCTTTTTTATCTTTTTTCTCATCCCGCCGGGTGGAGATTTCCAGCACATCCGAAACCTTTTTGATGATGGTTTTCGGGACGATATGGTGCTCCCGGTTATAGTTCTGCTGAATCTCGCGGCGGCGCTGCGTCTCGCGCAGGGCACGCTCCATGGATGGCGTCACCGTGTCGGCGTACATGATCACCTGGCCTTCCGCGTTCCTCGCCGCGCGCCCGATGGTCTGGATCAGGGACCGCTCGGAACGGAGGAAGCCCTCTTTGTCGGCGTCGAGGATCGCGACGAGCGAAACCTCCGGGAGATCGAGGCCCTCGCGCAGCAGGTTGATGCCGACCAGCGTATCGAACTCCCCCAGGCGAAGGTCGCGGATGATCTCCATGCGCTCCACAGTATCGATATCGTGGTGCATGTACCGCACGCGGATCCCCATGCCCTCCAGATAGGCGGTCAGATCCTCCGCCATTTTCTTCGTGAGCGTCGTCACCAGCACGCGTTGTCCCTTCGCGGCGCGCAGGTTGATTTCGGAAATCAGGTCGTCGATCTGCCCTTCCACCGGCTTGACGATGATCTCGGGGTCCACCAGCCCGGTGGGGCGGATCACCTGTTCCACGACCTGCGCCGATTTTTCCAGCTCCAGGTCGCCCGGCGTGGCGCTGACGAAAATCGCCTGATTGATGTGGCTGTAAAATTCGTCGAAATTCAGCGGACGGTTGTCGTAAGCGGAAGGGAGCCGAAACCCGTATTCGACGAGCGCGTTCTTTCTCGCCCGGTCGCCCGCGTACATGGAACGCACCTGCGGAAGCGTGACGTGCGACTCGTCGACGAAAAGGAGAAAATCCTTCGGGAAATAATCCAGCAGCGTATACGGGGCGCTGCCCGGCGCACGGCCCGAAAGCACGCGGGAATAGTTTTCGATCCCCTTGCAGAAGCCGATTTCCTGAAGCATCTCCATGTCGTACCGGGTCCGCTCGCGGATGCGCTGCGCTTCGATCAGCTTCCCTTTCTGCTCGAAGTAGCGGACGCGCTCCTGCATCTCGCCTTCCAGATCGCCGAGCGCGCGCTGCAGCTTTTCCTTCGGCACAATGTAATGGGAAGCCGGGTAAATCGCCACATGCTTCAAAAAAGCCTTGAACTCCCCGGTGAGCGCGTTGATTTCCGTGATGCGGTCGATCTCGTCGCCGAAAAATTCCACCCGCACGGCGGTGTCGTTCGACTGCGCGGGAAAAATTTCCACCACGTCGCCGTGCACGCGGAATTTGTTTCTCACAAAATTGACGTCGTTCCGCTCGTACTGGATTTCGACCAGCTTTTTCAGAAGCTCGTCCCGGTTTTTCTTCATCCCGGGCCGCAGGGAAATCACCATGGTGCGGTAATCGATCGGGTCGCCCAGGCTGTAAATGCAGGAAACGCTGGCAACAATAATGACATCCCGCCGCTCCGAAAGGGCCGAAGTAGCCGAATGCCTCAGCTTGTCGATTTCGTCGTTGATGGCGGAATCCTTTTCGATATAGGTGTCCGTCGTCGGAATATAGGCCTCCGGCTGATAATAATCGTAGTAGCTGACGAAATACTCGACGGCGTTCTCCGGGAAAAATTCCCGGAACTCGGAACAGAGCTGGGCCGCCAGCGTTTTGTTGTGGGCGAGAACGAGCGTCGGGCGGTTCACCCGCGCGATCACGTTCGCCATAGTAAACGTTTTTCCGGAGCCCGTCACGCCCAGCAGCGTCTGCTCTTTATCGCCGTGCTCCAGCCCCTGTATCAGCTGTTCGATCGCCTTCGGCTGATCGCCGGTCGGCTGATATTGGGATACAAGTTTAAAATCCATCGCAATCTCCGCTTTTTCCGGCTGATTCCCGCGCCGGAGACGGGATAATATACGGTTTATATTAGCACATTTGTTCGTTTCTGTCAAATTTCGTCTTAGGCCTTGTTTGAGAATAGAAAACGACGGATTTTCGAGATAAAATTGCGCAGAACAGGGAAAAAATTTCCGGATTCCGAGCATTTTTGACGCCTCGCGGCACAATTTTAGCCGAAATAGACCGGCTCCTTAATCTTTCAAACGAGGCCTAGAAGGGGTTCATCAGGTCTTTCAGGATGCCGAGGTGCGAGAGGGAGACATAATCCTGATCCCCAAAGATCAGATGGTCGCGGAGCGGCACATTTACCGCCTTCAAAGCCTGAAACACCTCGACGGTGGCGTCGATATCCCCGCGGGACGGCACGGGGCTTCCGCTGGGATGGTTGTGAGAAAGAATGGCCGCGCTGGCATTATACCGCACGGCCAGTTCCACGATCCGGCGCACATACACCGGCGCGCTGTTCACGTTCCCCTCGTTCACGACGTCGCACAGAAGCACCCTGCTCTGGCTGTCCAGAAGCAGCAGCACGACCACCTCGTTGGTGCGCCCGATATACTTGTGCTTCAGGATTTCGGCGGCGTCGCACACCTCGCAGATCCTGATTTTTCCTTTGTGGCTGTCCTCATAATAATACCGGCACAGCGCCGGAAGCAGCTTGAGCAGAAGCGCCGTGATGCGCCCGACCCCGCGGATTTTGAGCAGTTCCTCGTACGGGGCGTCAAAGGCGCCGGAAACCGACCCGAACCGGCCCACCAGCCGGTGGGCCAGCTCGTTGGTATCCCCGCGCGGGATGGCGAAAAACAGAACGAATTCCAGAACCTCGTGCGGTTCAAAGCCATCCAGGCCCTTTTTCAGGAACTTTTCCTGCACGCGCTTCCTGTGGCCGGCGTGCGGCTGCTCCTCTTTCGTTTTCGGATGCAATGCTTCGTCCCGCTTCAAGCGCCACACCTCCCCCGCGTCGAACCGCCGCCGTGTTTTACCGGATCTTTCTGCTGCCCGGCTTGACAAGCTCCAGCTTTCCCTCGCGGCAAAGCGGGCAGTCCTGCGGCTCCCAGGATTCCACTTCCAGAGCGATCACCGAGCGGAACGGAACGCCGAAATCGATCTTCCCGCCGGTCCTGTCCACGATGGAGCCGACCCCGGCCAGGTCTCCGCCCGCGGCGCGGACGAGGTCGATCACTTCGCGCACGGAGCCGCCGGTCGTGACCACATCCTCGACGATCAGCACCTTCTGCCCGGGGTGCACCTCGAATCCGCGGCGAAGCGCCATCCTGCCGTTTTCATCGCGTTCGGCGAAAAAGTTTTCGCATTTCAGCGCGCGGCTGACCTCGTACGCCATCTGAACCGCGCCCATGGCCGGCCCGATGACGACCTGAATCCCCGCCTGCGCAAACTGCTCCGCCAAAGCGGAGCAAAGCTCTTCGCTGTATCCGGTGTTCCGGAAAATCTTCGCGCACTGCAGGTAACGGTTGCTGTGCCGCCCCGAAGTCAGGCGGAAATGCCCCTCCATCAGCACGCCCGCTTCTTTAAAAATCTCCAGCACTCTTTCCTGTGTCATCATCCGCCGATTCCCCTTTTTTTGATATTTCTATAAGTGTTCTTATTATATACTAAAACCTTTTTTTTGGAAAGTGGCAAAAAAAGCTTTTGTCCGCGACGCCGATCCATGCTATAATTCCATGTGGGTGATCCAATGATGAAATCCGTTACCATCGGCGCAAACGACGCCGGACAGCGTCTCGATAAATTTCTGACCAAAACCTACCGCAACCTGCCGCAGTCGATGCTCTACAAAAGCATCCGCAAAAAGGACATCAAACTGAACGGAAAGCGGTGCGAAATCTCCGCCCGCCTGTGCGAAGGCGACGTTCTGACCATGTACCTGAAAGACGAATTCTTTCAGACGGAGCCGAAGGAATACGATTTTCTGAAAGCGCCCGTCAAGCTGAATCTTCTTTACGAGGATGAGAATCTTCTGATCGTGGACAAAAAACCGGGCCTGATCGTCCACCCCGACGAGAATTATCACTTCGATTCCCTGATTGCGAGGATTCAGCATTACCTGTTCGACAAAAACGAGTACCGGCCCGACGAGGAAAATTCGTTCGCGCCCGCGCTCATCAACCGCATCGACCGCAATACGGGCGGCATCGTGATGGCCGCGAAAAACGCGGAGACCCTGCGCATCATGAACGCAAAGCTGAAGGCGCGGGAGCTGAAAAAGCTGTATCTGTGCATCGTCTGCGGACGCATGGAAAAAAAGGCCGACACGCTGGAAGGGTATCTCGAAAAAAACGAAAAGCAGAACCGCGTTTACATTTCATCCAAGGCGGCGCCGGACGCGAAAAGCATCCGCACCCGCTACCGCGTGCTGGCGGAGCACGGGAATTTCAGCCTGCTGGAGGTGGACCTGCTCACCGGACGCACCCACCAGATCCGCGCGCATCTGGCTTCGACCGGCCACCCGCTTCTGGGGGATGGAAAATACGGCCGCAACGCCCTGAACCGCCGCGAGGGCTTCCCGTATCAGGCGCTGTATTCCTACAAGCTGATCTTCGACTTCAAAACGCCTGCCGGGATGCTGGAATACCTGAACCACCGGGAATTCGAGGCGAAAGAGATCTGGTTCTTGGACGAATTTAATTCTCTCCATTAAGCCTTGTTTATCAATTAAAATCAACGGATTTTCGAGATAAATTGGCGTCTGTCTGCGTCAAAATACTCGGAATACGGAAAGCATTCCCGCGTTTTTCCCTCGTGATTTCTAAATCGCTTTTTATTGTTCCAATAAGGCATGACGATCCAAAAAGGGGCTGTTGCAAAACAGTCTTCTCAAAAAACAGTGCACAAAAAATGCGCCCTGATGGAGCTTCTAAAGCCGCTTCAAGGCGTATTTTCTTGCAATTCAGGTTACTGCTTTGTTCAATTTGCTGCAGCAAGTTCATTTTGCAACAGCCCTTTTTTAACGCGCGGTTTTACGTATTTTTATCCACCCGGTGGAACTGCTTCAAATTTCCCTGTTTTTGAGACCGCCGTCCCAGCTCCGCGGCAACCTCTTCCCAGGAAATATTCTCGTTGACCATCAGAACGGTCAGGTGGTAAAGCAGGTCGGAAATTTCCAGAACCGTTTCCCGGTTGTCCCCGTTCTTCGCGGCGATGATCACCTCGCTGCACTCTTCCCCGCATTTTTTCAGGATCTTGTCCAGCCCTTTTTCAAAAAGGTAACAGGTATAAGAGCCCTCGGCCTTTTCATTTTTCCGGCTCAGGATCGTTTGGTATAATTCCGTCAAGACATTCTCCATCGTCGTCCCTCCATATCTCCTGAAAGAAACAGCTGTGCGCCCCGGTATGACAGGCAGGGCCTGTCTGATCCGCCAGAATCAAAAGCGTGTCGTCGTCGCAGTCGCTGTAAATCTTTACGATCTTCTGAACATGCCCCGAGGTTTCCCCCTTGTTCCACAGCTTTTTCCGGGAACGGCTGTAAAACCAGGTGTACCCTGTCTGAAGCGTCCTTTTCAAAGATTCGCGGTTCATATAAGCCACCATCAGAACCTGGCCGGTCGAAGCTTCCTGCACGACGGCAGGAAGCAGATCGGATTTTTGAAAAAAGCGTTCCAGATTTTCATCTGTAAAGTCTATACTCTTTACATTCATATTTTTTGTCCCTCCCGGGCGGCTTTTACGGCGGCGGCAAGATCAAGCTTTCCCGCATAAAGCGCTTTGCCGCAAATCGCCCCATACAGCCCAAAATCGCGCAAATCGGCGATATTCCGCAAATTCGAGATTCCTCCGCTCGCCGTGATTTCGCAGGAAACGGCACGGTTGAGCCGATCCAGCATCTCAAAATTCGGGCCGGAAAGCATGCCGTCTTTGGAAATGTCTGTAAAGACGATATGCTTTACCCCTACGGCTTCCATCTCTTTGGCAAATTCCAGATAGCCGACATCAGACTCCTTCGTCCAGCCTTCCGAAGCGACCCTTCCGCCGCGCGCGTCGATGCCGACGGCAATTTTTCCGCCGTACTTTTTCACCGCCAGCCGGACAAATCCGGGATCACCGAGCGCCGCGGAGCCCAGAATTACCCGGGAAATCCCGTGGGAAAGATAGAAATCCACCGTTTCCATCGTGCGGATTCCGCCCCCCACCTCCGTCATCAGGCCGCTCTGTTCCGCTATTTTGAGAAAGACGGCGGAATTGACCGGCCTTTTCTCCTTCGCGCCGTCGAGGTCAACCAGATGGACCCAGCGGGCGCCGGCACGGAAAAAGGAGCGGGCCGTTGCGAGCGGGTCCTCCGCCACCTTGTGGGCGGTCGCGTAATCGCCCTGGTACAGGCGGACGCAGACCCCGCCCTTGATGTCGATCGCGGGAAAAACGATCATGCGCTTCCTCCTTTTTAAAGGCTTCCCTTGGTGGAAAGCACTTCTCCGGTTCCGCTGAGCTCCGCCGCCTGATGCAGCGCATGGGCAACAGCCTTGAACACGGCCTCGATCATGTGGTGGGAATTGCCGCCGTATTCCACGCGGGCGTGGAGCGTGATTTTGGCGTTGACCGCGAAGGCCCGCAGAAATTCCTCGGTCATGCAGGTGTCGAACCCGCCGACCCTCTCCTGCGGAAACGCGGCGCTGAATACCAGGAACGGACGCCCGCTGAGATCCACAGCCGCAAAGGCGAGCGACTCATCCATCGGCACATAAAAGCTGCCGAACCGGCGGATTCCGGCCCCGTTCCCCAGCGCGTCGCGGAACGCGCGGCCCAGCACGATCCCGGTGTCCTCTATCGTGTGGTGGCAGTCCACGAAAAGGTCGCCCTCCGTCTTTACCGAAAGGCCGAATCCGCCGTGCACCGCGAACGCCTGCAGCATGTGATCGAAAAATCCGATCCCCGTGCCGATCTCCGTATCGCCCCCGTCCAGGCAAAGCTTGACCAGCACCTTCGTTTCCCGCGTTTCGCGCGTCTGAATGGAAGATCTCATTCCGCTTTCCACCCCTTTTCCTTTCTTTTTTTCAGCGCGGCGGCAACCGCGGCGTTTTCCTCCTGCGCCCCCGCCGTGATTCTGAGGAATCCGCCCAGCAGGCGCACGGCGATGCCGTCTTTCATCAGCGCCCGGTAAATTTCCTGTGCGTCGGGCGTGCGGACGAGGACAAAGTTCGTGCAGCTTTCATAGACTTCCGCCCCCGGAACGGAGGCGAAAATTTCTTTCAGCATCGTTTCCAGCTCCGCCCGGGAAGAAAGGATTCTGCCGATGGATTCCTCGATCAGCCCGCGATGGGACAGGACGACGGAGCCGATCTTCTGGGTGACGGAATTCACATTATAAGGGGATTTCACCGCGCGGATGGCCCTTGTGAGCGTCGGGTTCGCCACGGCGAACCCGAGCCGGATCGCCGCCATGCCGAAGGCTTTCGAGCAGGTACGCAGAATCACGAGGTTGTCGTAATCGCAGACCTCCCCCAAAAGGGACTGATCCCAGAAATCCATATACGCCTCGTCCAGCACCACGAGCGCATCCACCGAGCGGATCAGACGCCGCACCTGCTCCCGGGAAAGCCCGAGGGATGTGGGATTGCACGGGTTGGAAAACACAATCATGCGCGCTTTTGCGCCGCGCGCCTGCCCGATCAGCTCATCCACGTCGATGGTCAGGTTCTCTCTTTTCTGCAGCTCGATACAGTTTGCCTCGTCGATCGAGGAATAAAACCGGTACATCGAAAAATCCGGCGACAGCGTAACGATCACATCGCCTTTTTTGAGAAAGGCAGAGATCAAGACGGAGATCAGCTCATCCGAGCCGTTTCCCGCCGTCACGTTCTCCGCAGAAGCGCCGTGATACCGCGCAAACGCCCCGCAGGCCTCGCTTGCCGCGGAATCCGGATACCGCTGAAAAGGGACGGAGGAAACCGCCGCGCGGATTTCTTCGGCCACTTCCTCCGGCACGGAAAGGAAGGATTCGTTCGCGTCCAGGCGAATCCGGTAATCGCCCTGAATCGGCTCATAGGGAATCAAGTCCCTGATTTTTTCATTCAGCTGGTACATGTCCGACCCTCACTTCAATGGAATTGGCGTGCGCGGTGAGGCCTTCCGCCCGGGCCAGCGCGAGGATGTCCCCGCCCGCTTCTCGGAGCGCGCCGGGGGGATAGGAGAGAAAGCTCGATTTTTTCAGAAAGCTGTCGACGGAAAGGGGCGAAAAGAACCGGGCGGTTCCGCCGGTGGGCAGCACATGGTTCGGCCCGGCGTAATAATCGCCGAGCGGCTCGGGGGAATCGCCGCCCAGAAAGACCGAGCCGGCGTTGTCCAGCCGCCCGATGTATTCCGTCGGGTTTTTGCAGCAGACCTCCAGATGTTCGGGGGCAAGCTCGTTCGCGAACTCCACCGCCTCATCCATCTTTTCGCAGACCAAAACCGCGCCGTAATCGCGCAGGGACTGTTCGATGATCTTCCGGCGGGAAAGCCCCGGAAGCTGACGCTCCACCTCGCTCACCGTCTGCTGCGCGACGGAATCGGAGGTCGTGAGGAGGATCGCGGAAGCCAGCACGTCGTGCTCCGCCTGCGACATCAGGTCCGCCGCCAGGTAAACGGGATTCGCGCTCTCGTCGGCCAGAATCAGGATCTCGCTCGGGCCGGCGATCATATCGATATCCACGATGCCGTAAAGCTGCCGCTTCGCGGACGCCACGTAAACATTGCCCGGGCCCACGATCTTATCCACTCGGGGAACGGTCCGCGTCCCATAGGCGAGGGCGGCGACCGCCTGCGCGCCGCCCATCAGAAAGACCCGGTCAACGCCCGCGGTGAGCGCCGCCGCGATCAGGTCCGGGTTGGGACGCCCGTCCTTGCCGGGCGGGGTCGCCATGACGATTTCCCCCACCCCGGCGATCTTCGCCGGAATCGCGTTCATCAGCACGGAAGACGGGTAGGCGGCGGTCCCGCCCGGCACATAGATGCCGACCCTCGAAAGGCCGCGCACGCGCTGGCCCATCATCACGCCGCGCTCATCCGTCGTAAACCAGCTCTGCTGTTTCTGCCGGCTGTGAAAATCCCTGATGTTTTCCGCCGCCCGTTCCAGCGCGCCCAGAAAAGCGGGGTCGCACCGGGATGCGATTCTTCGGAATTCATCCTTTGCGATCTCCGTTTTCTCCGGAACCGCGCCGTCGAATTTCTCCGTATATTCGCGGACGGCTTCATCGCCGTTTTGGCGCACCGCTTCCAGAATCTCCGCGACGGCCACATCCACCCGCCTGTCCTTCCCGGCGCCCCGCTCCCGGATGCGGCGGATGATCCGGCGGCCCTCCTGCCCGTCCGCTCTCATCGGTTTCAGCATTTCTCCCGTTCCTCCTTCGCTCGTTCCATCTTCTCCGTCAGCGCCTCGATCTCTGCCTTGCGCAGCTTCATGCTGGCGGCGTTGACGATCAGGCGCGCGGAAATCGGGCAGATGGTTTCCAGCACTTCCAGCCCGTTTTCCCGCAGCGTGGTTCCCGTTTCCACAATGTCGACGATCGCCCCGGAAAGCCCCAGAAGCGGGGCGAGCTCCACAGAGCCCTCGATCTTGACGATCCCGACATCCATGCCGCGGCTCTCAAAAAAGGAGCGCGCCACCCTGGGATATTTCGTAGCGACGGTTTTGGCGGAATAGCCTGAAAAAAAGTCCGATCCCTTCGGCCCGGCCACGACAAACCGGCATTTTCCGAACCCGAGGTCGAGTACCTCATAAAAATTTCTTCCGCTTTCCAGAATCGTGTCCTTGCCGACAATTCCCAGATCGCAGGCACCGTACTCCACGTAAGTAATCACATCGGCGGCTTTTGCGAGCACCACCTCAAAATCACGGTCGCCCACCGGAAGGATCAGCTTCCTTCCCTTGTTTTTCAACCGGGTACAGTCGTACCCCATTTGTTCCAGAAGGCCCACCGTGTCTTTTTCCAGCCTTCCTTTTGTCAGCGCAATGCGAAGCGGCTTCATTTGCGTCGTCCTCCCGTTACAGATTCATGGTTTCGATGGTCTCCGACACAAAATCCACTCTGGGGATTCCCCGGCTTCTCGCGTAGGAAACCGCGCCGGCGCGGTCTTCAAAGACGGAGTTCTCGCACTTGCGCCCTTTCGCCACCAGCCCGGAAGAATAGGAAAGTGCCTTCATTTCGAACCCGGAGTCCCCGTGCACGAGAACATCCGGGGGAAAAATTTTTTTCTCCCCGCCGTGTTCCATCATGACCTTTGCGACCTCGTCCACATTCACGGCAAATCCGACGGCTGGCATCGGCTCGCCGAACGTTTCCAGCAGATTGTCGTACCGGCCGCCGTTCAGAACGGCGTCCCCGCAGTCCTCCACATAGGCGCTGAACACCACGCCCGTATAATAATCGTTCCGCTGGACCAGCCCGAGGTCCACAATCAGCCGGTCCCCGAGGCCGAGCACGGAAAGGGAGCGGTAAAGGTCCTTCAGATAGTTCAGCGTCTCCCCGGCAGCGCCGCCGACGCAAAGATCCGCCGCCCGCTCAAAGACCTCTTCCCCGCCGAACAGGCGGGGAAGCTGCCGCATGGCGGAAACGGCGGGCGAATCATCCAGCGTGTCCAGGATCGCGTCGAGCGCGGGGTAGTTTTTCGCTTCGATCGACCGGCGGATATCCTCCCGCAGATCCTCCGAAACGGAAAGCCCGGAAGCGACCGCACGAAAAAATCCGGCGTGGCCGAGCTCGATGCGGAAATCCGGAATGCACCTGCCGAGCGCCTCTACCGCGGTGACGATCGCCTCCAGATCGGCGCGGCGGCCGGAAGCGCCCAGAAGCTCGATGCCAGACTGCATCACCTCGTCATCCCGCCCGGTCAGGCCCCGGTTGCTGCGGTAGACCCGCTGTGTATAATACAGGCGCAGCGGCTTCGGCTGATTCTGGAGCCGCGTCGCCGTCAGCCTGGCGATAGGAAGCGTCGAATCCGGCCGCATCACCATCAGACGGCCGCGTTTGTCCGTCAGCTTGTACATGGTTTCCTGCGCGATGCCGGAGCGCTCGGGATCGAACACATCGTAAAATTCCAGCCCCGGCGTCACCACCTCGTTAAACCCGCGCAGGGCGAACGCCTCCGCCAGCTTCTGCTGGGCGGCCCGGTGAGTCAGGCATTCCTCAAACAGCAGGTCCCTCGTCCCCTCCGGCGTGATCTTATTGTTTTTCTTCATTGTTTTTTAACCACCGTATGCTTTAGTATGCTAATATAATACCACACTAAAATATCGGCTGTCAAGAAAAACCTTTAAAAAAACGTCATCTGGCTGCTTTCCGGCAGGCCCTGCAGGGCGCCGACACCCTGCAGGCTTTCGATCACCGATTTGGAAACCTTTGAGCGCGCCTGCAGATCGTCGATGGAGATATAGGGACCGCCGGTTTCCCTCGCCTGCGCCAGGCTGTTCGCGGCAGCCCCGCCGACGCCGGAAAGCGCCGAGAACGGCAGGCGGATCTTCCCATCCTCCACGAGGAATTTCCGGGAGTCCGACCGGTAAAGGTCGATCGGGAGCACCTCGACCCCGCGGGCGAGCATTTCGTTCACGATCTGGAAAGAGGCGTATTCGTCCTCCTCTTTTTTGGAGGCTTCCTTGCCCTTCATGCGGATTTCGTTCATGCGGCGGCGGACGGCGTCGCGGCCCTTCACCACCGTGGCGGCGTCGAAATCCTCGCTGCGCACCGTAAAGTAGGCGGCGTAATATTCCACCGGGTAATGCACCTTGTACCAGCCGAGGCGGAGCGTGGAAATCATATAGGCGGCGGCGTGCGCCTTCGGGAACATGTATTTGATCTTCATGCACGAATCGATGTACCACTGGGGAACGCCGTGCTCCTTCATCGCGTTGATGTACTCCTCGGTCAGAAGGGTCGGCGCCTTGCCCTTTCGGGTGATCTCCATGATCTTGAACGCCATTTTCGGCTCCAGCCCTTTCAGGAGCAGATAGGTCATAATGCTGTCGCGCGTACCGATGACCTCCGAAATCGTGCAGGTGCCGTTTTTGATCAGGTCCTGCGCGTTTCCGAGCCAGACATCCGTGCCGTGGGAAAGGCCGGAAACCTGAAGCAGGTCGGAAAAGGTCTTCGGCTGCGCGTCGATCAGCATCTGGCGCACAAAGTTGGTTCCGACTTCCGGCAGGGAGAACGTCCCCGTGGGGGAATCGATGTCCTCCGGCGTGACGCCGAGCGCTTTGGTGGAGGTGAACAGCGACATCACCTCGGGGTCGCTCATCGAAACCTTCATGACGGGGATGCCCGTGTAGTCCTCCAGATAGCGGTAGATGGTCGGGACATCGTGCCCGAGCTCGTCCAGCTTGCAGATGGTGTCGTGGATGGAATGAAAGTCGAAATGCGTCGTGATGTTGTCCGAGCTCTGGTCGTTCGCCGGGTGCTGGACGGGGCAGAAATCATAAATTTCCTTTCCGCGCGGAACCACGACCATGCCGCCCGGGTGCTGGCCGGTGGTGCGTTTCACGCCGGTGCAGCCCGTCGCGAGGCGAAGCTCCTCCGCGCGGTGCATGACGATGCCCTTCTCCTCCTCGTATTTCTTGACGAAGCCGATGGCGGTTTTGTCGGCCACGGTGGCGATGGTCCCGGCCTTGAACACGTTGTCTTTGCCGAACAGCTTTTCCGTGTACCGGTGGGCGTCGCTCTGATATTCGCCGGAAAAGTTCAGGTCGATATCCGGCGTTTTGTCGCCGTCGAAGCCGAGGAAGGTCTCAAACGGGATTGTGTGCCCGTCCCGGTTGTAATCCGTCCCGCAGACCGGGCATTTTTTCGGCGGAAGGTCGAACCCCGAGCCGTAGCTGCCGTCGGTGACGAACTCGCTGTGCTTGCAGTTCGGGCAGATGTAATGCGGCGGAAGGGGGTTCACCTCCGAAATTCCGGACATGTTCGCGACAAAGGAGGAGCCGACGGAGCCCCGCGAGCCGACCAGGTAGCCGTGCGCTTCGGAATCGGCCACCAGCTTCTGGGCCGTCATGTACAGAACCGAAAACCCGTGCTTGTTGATGGAGCCTAGCTCGCGTTCCAGCCGCTTCTGCACGATGTCCGGCAGCGGGTCGCCGTAAACCTCGTGGGCACGCTTCCAGGTGATGCTGTTCAGCTGCTCTTCCGCGCCGTCGATGAACGGAGGGAACACCCCTTCCGGAATCGGCCGGATCTCTTCGACCGCGCCGGCGATTTGATTCGGGTTCGTCACGACCACCTCATAGGCCTTTTCCTTGCCGAGATACGAAAATTCCTCCAGCATCTCGGCGGTGGTGCGGAAATAAAGCGGGGCCTGCGCGTCGGCGTCCCCGTATCCCTGGCCCGCCATCAGGATCTTGCGGTAGGCCGCGTCCTTCGGGTCCAGAAAATGCACGTCGCACGTGGCGACCACCGGCTTATGCAGCTTCTCGCCCAGCCTGACGATCGTGCGGTTGAACTCCCGCAGCTTTTCCTCGTTCGGGACAAGCCCCTCCCGCACCATGAACTGGTTGTTGCCGATGGGCTGAATCTCGAGATAATCGTAAAAGCCGGCGATCTCGCACAGGTCGGACCACGGCTGCCCGTTGAAGACCGCGCGGTAAAGCTCCCCCGCCTCGCAGGCGCTCCCAAGGATCAGGCCCTCGCGGTATTTGACGAGCACGCTTTTCGGGATGCGCGGCTTTTTGAAGAAATAATCCAGATGGGAGAGCGAGATGAGCTTGTACAGATTCTTCAGGCCCGTCTGATTTTTGACGAGGATAATCTGATGGTACGGCCGGATCTTTTTCGGGTCTCCGCCAGCAAGAGAGGTGTTCAGGTCCCTGATCTCGTTCGCGCCCGTGTCCTCTTTCAGCCGCTGGATCAGCGCAAGAAAGATTTTGGCAAGCACCGTCGCGTCGTCGCTGGCGCGGTGGTGGTTGAACGGGTCGAGCTTCAGGTATTTCGCGACCGTGTCCAGCTTGTAGTTTTTGATGTCCTTGAGCAGCGAGCGGCACATCGGGATGGTGTCTATGTAGGCGTACGGGAATTCCATGCCGTGCCGCCCCGCCGCCATGCGCATGAAGGAGGTGTCGAACTCCGCGTTGTGCGCGATCAGCACCGTGCCTTCCCCGCAGAAGCGGTAAAACGCGGCGAGAGCCTCCTCCTCCGGCGGGGCGCCACGGACCATGACGTCCGTGATGCCGGTCAGCTCCGTGATCTTCGCGGGGATCGGCATGCCCGGGTCGACAAACGTGTTGAACGTGTCCAGGATTTCCCCGTTTTTGATGCGCACCGCGCCGATCTCCGTCATGCGGTCCTTATTCGGGCTGAGCCCCGTCGTCTCGATGTCGAACGAAATGAATTCCCCATCCAGCGTGCCGGAGGCTTCGCCCTTCAAAGCGGGGACCATGTCGTTGACAAAATAGGCTTCCAGCCCGTAGATCACCTTGATCGCGCCGCCTTTTTTCCTGATTTTCTCGGCGGCGTTCATCGCGTCAGGGAAAGCCTGCGCCACGCCGTGGTCCGTAACGGCGACGGCGGGGTGGCCCCACTTCCAGGCGCGCTCGATCAGGTCGCCCGCCGGGGTGACCCCATCCATGGCGGACATGGACGTATGCAGGTGAAGCTCCACGCGCTTGACTTCGGCGTCGTCCACGACCTGCACCTGCTCCACCGTGCTGACCGCCCGCGGCCTCAGGACGATCTCATGGTCGTACTTGTCGTAGCTGACTTCCCCCCGCACCAGCACGGTAACGCCCTTGTGCAGGGCCTCCAGCGGCCGGCACTGGGAGACCTCCTCGATCAGCTTTAAAGTGATGGAGCCGGTGTAGTCCGTGATGTTGATCGAGTAGATTTTCTTGCTTTTGTCGCGCGTCATCCTCTCCTCCATGCTGAAAATCTCGCCCCACACGGTGACGCTGCCGGAATCCGGCATCACCTGCGAGATGGGCGAGGGCTTTGCGCGGCCCATTCTGCCGTAAACCGGCTTGGCCGTTTCCGGCAGGATGGATGGCATCAGGCTGTCGCCGGAGCGCACGCTGACGGTTTTGTTCCGCTTCTGCGGTTTCATGGAAGATTCGTAATCCTCCATTTCCTCCACCACCGCGCGGCGGCGAAGCGTTTCTTCCTCTTTTTTCTGTTTTTCTATGTAAACACTGCTTTCCGGGTCGATGCTCAGCGTACCGTCGAAAACGACCTCATAAGAAACGCCGAACTCCTCCCGGATCAGCCTCGCAAGAGCCTTGTCCACATGGCGGGAAAGAAGCATCTCGTGCGCGCCGTGCGCCAGCGTGACCACAAGCTTTCCGTTTTCCTCGCGAACCGCCGCGTCCTTCAGGCTCCCGTTCAGGCTGGCGTCCCGTCGCTTCAGCTCCTGGACGAGCTCCGGGAAATACTCCGGCCGAAAGCTCCCCTCCTGAAATTTCGGGCAGATGGTCGCGCTTGTGACGGACAGCGCCGAACAAATCTGCTTTTCCGCGGAAAAAAGCGCGCGGCGTTCCACAAGAGAGGGAAACGCCGCTTCCACGACAATATCGCGTTTTTTTTCGTCGATCTGCAAAGCGGTCACCGTTCCCCCGCAAACCGGGTCCGGAAGCCGCGACACATCGAGATACCTGCTAAAAATTTCTCCGAATTTCTTCAATTTGGAACATCCTTTTCAACTGGCAAGGCCGGCTTGCTTGCCGGCCTTACAGGGTTTTTATTTCCTCCATCAGGCTGTCCACCAGCTCCGCTTCCGGAACCCGGCGGACAATCTTTCCCTTTTTAAAAATCAGGCCGACGCCGTCTCCCCCCGCGATGCCGATGTCGGCCTCCCGGGCTTCGCCCGGGCCGTTGACCGCACAGCCCATCACCGCCACGGTGATGGGCTTTTCACAGGAAGCAAGGCGCCGATCCACTTCGCCCGCGATTTTGATCAGGTCGATTTTGGTGCGGCCGCACGTCGGGCACGAAACGAGGCGCGCGCCGGTCCGGTTCAGGTTCAGCGCCTTCAGGATATCGAACCCCGCGGCAACCTCGCGCACGGGGTCCGCCGTCAGCGAAACCCGGATGGTGTCGCCGACGCCGCGCTGAAGGAGCGACCCGATCCCGATCGCGGATTTGATGATTCCCATATGTTCGGTTCCGGCCTCCGTCACGCCGAGGTGAAGCGGATAATCGCACCGCTCTGCCGCAAGCTCGTAGGCGCGAATCGTCGTATCCACGTCGGAGGACTTGATGGAGAGCACGATGTCGTGAAAATCGTACCGTTCCAGCAGCGACGCATGGTACAGCGCGCTTTCGCAGAGCGCCTCGGGCGTGGGGCCGCCGTATTTTTTCAGGAATTCCTTTTCCAGCGACCCGGAATTGACCCCGATGCGGATGGGAATCCCCCTTTCCCGGCAGGCCTTGGCCACCGCTTCGACCCGGTCTTCGGAGCCGATGTTGCCGGGGTTGATCCTGATTTTGTCGACGCCCGCCTCCGCGGCGGCCAAAGCCAGCCGGTAATCGAAGTGGATATCCGCGACAAGCGGGATCTTCACGGCCTTCCTGATCGCCGGGATCAGCCGGACGGCATCCATGTCCGGAATCGCGGCGCGGATGAGTTCGCATCCCGCCCGCTCCAGCTCTTCCGCCTGCCGGACGCTTCCCTCCACGTCCGACGCGGGGACGTTCAGCATCGACTGCACCGTAATCCGGGAGCCGCCGCCGATCGGAACCTTCCCCGCGTACACGGTTCTGGAAATCCTTCTGTTCATCCGCCAAGACCCTTTCCGGTAAACAGCCTTAAAATATCGCTGTAGGTAACGATCAGCATCAGCGCCATCAGCAGGGCAAAGCCCGTCGCGTGCACCCAGCCCTCGTATTTCGGGTTGACCGGCTTCCCGCGCACCGCCTCTACCAGAAGAAAGACGAGCCTGCCGCCATCCAAAGCGGGAAACGGCATCAGATTGACGACTCCCAGGTTGACGGTGATCATCATCATCATCAGTAAGATATTGTTCACCGCGGGCAGCAGCCCCTCTTTCAGGCCCGCGGAGGCGGCCTGCGAGATCGCGCTGGCAGCGCCGACCGGGCCGGCCATGTCGTTCATGCCGAAACGCCCCGTCACGAGCCCCACCAGGCTGTACCAGACAAGCCGCACGGTAGAGACCGTGTCCGCGCCCGATTTTGCGAGCAGGGTCCAGGGATTCTTATGGATCGGCTTGACATAGAAATCCAGGACAAGCGCGGGTTTTCCGTTATACTCCCGCGTATTCATTTTCACATCATGGAAAAACAGCTTTTCCTTCCCGCGCACCACGGCGATGTCGACGGAAGCCGCGTTGGCCGTGCCGAGCGCAAAGCTCAGGTCGCGGTCGGTAAAAACGCGGTAGCCGTCGACGGAATAAAACCGGTCCCCCTCCTTCAGGCCGGCGCTCTGCAGCGCTGAATCCTTTGCAAACTGAGAGACCGTTGTGGATGTGAACGCAGGCTGCTGCCCCAGAAGGATCATCATCAGCACGATGCCGAGCAGAATATTCATCACTGCGCCGGCGCACACGACGATGATTCTCTTCCAGACGGGTTTATTGTTAAAGGCGCGCTCGTCTTCGCTGGATTCATCTTCTCCCTCCATGGCGCAGTAGCCGCCGATGGGAAGAAGACGCAGCGAATACTGCGTTTCCCCTTTTTGCACATGAAAAAGCGTGGGACCCATTCCGACCGCGAATTCATTCACCCGGATCCCCGAAAGCTTCGCCGTAAAGAAGTGGCCGAATTCATGGATGAAGATAATCATGCCGAACAGAAGAACCGCAAACAGAACCAGTAAGATATTGATTATGATAATCACCTCGTCATATGGCACTCAGAACAAAACTTCTCGCATTCCGGTCGGCTTCCAGGATCTGCCCGACCGATGTAACTTCCCGGACTTCGGGCTGCCGTTCCACAGCGGACCGGACCAGCTCCGGGATACGGCGGAAAGGGATCTTCCGGTCCAGAAACAGCTTTACCGCCGCCTCGTTCGCCCCGTTCGCCGCGGCCGGAAGCAGGCCGCCGAGCCGGGCCGCCCGCTTCATGATCTTCAGGCACGGAAACGCGGTTTCGTCCGGCGGGTAAAAGGAGAGGGTCCCAAAATCGGTCAGGGAAAGCTGTCTGACCGGCGACGCGACGCGCTCCGGCCAGGTCAGCGCGTACTGGATCGGGAGGCGCATATCCGGCACGCCGAGCTGGGCGATCACGGAATTGTCCGCGTATTCAACCATCGAATGCACCACGCTCTCGCGGTGGACCACCACGTCAATTTTTTCGGCCGGCATATCGAACAGCCAGCCGGCCTCGATGATCTCCAATCCCTTGTTCATCATGGTGGCGGAATCGATCGTCACCTTGGCGCCCATGTTCCAGTTGGGGTGCCGAAGCGCCTGCTCCGGCGTGACATCCTTCAGTTCCCCCCAGCTTCTGCCGAAGAACGGCCCGCCCGACGCCGTCAGGATCAGGCGCCGGATCATGGAAGGGTCCGGGCAACCCTGAAGGCACTGAAAAATGGCCGAATGTTCGCTGTCCACCGGCAGGATCCTGACGCCGTTTTCCCGCGCCGCCCGCATCACGAGCGAACCGCCCGTCACAAGCGCCTCTTTGTTCGCCAGGGCGACGTCCTTTTTCGCGGCGACCGCGGCCAGAGTGGGAACAAGGCCCACCATGCCCACCACGGCGTTTACGACGACATCCGCCTGCGCGGCGCCGGCCGCCTCGCACAGGCCATCCATGCCCGTGACGACGCGCACGGGCATGTCGCGGACCGCCTGTTTCAGCTTCTCCGCCGCATCCAAATCAAAAACCGCAGCCAGCTGCGGCTTGAATTCCCGGATCTGCTGTTCCAAAAGGGCGACGTTGCTGCGCGCCGCCAAAGCGCATATCGGAAGGTTCAGCGAGCGCGCGACCTCCAAAGTCTGACGCCCGATGGAGCCTGTCGAACCCAGAACGGAAAGAATCTTCTTCATTATTATTCACCAATCTGCTGTTTTATTGCATCGGAATCAACGGATTACAATAGGCATAAACTGCACCAGAAAGTACACGAAGGGCGAAACGAAAATCACGCTGTCGAAGCGGTCGAGTATTCCGCCGTGCCCGGGAATCAGGTTCCCGAAATCCTTGATATGACAGCTTCTTTTGATGAGCGAGAAGCTGAGATCCCCCAGAATCGACATGACGGAACCCCCCGCCCCGATGAGGAGGAGCGACAGGTAGGAGATGTCGACCTGATAAGCATAAAAAATCACGTGAAAAACATATCCGAACAACAGCATGGCCACGACATCCAGCACGATCCCGCCGACGGCCCCTTCCACCGTTTTCTTGGGGCTGATCTGCGGACAGAGCTTGTGCGTCCCCCACAGGCTGCCCGCGAAGAAGGCGCCCATGTCGGAGATCCAGGCCGAAAAAATCGCGACGATCGTATAGAACATGCCGTGGTAGCTGTCGAATTCGCGCAGGCTGATCAGAGTCCCCAGCATGCTGGGAATCATCAGGGACATGCTGTAAACGACGGCGACCTTCCGGAAGGAGACTGTCCGGTGATAGCCCACCACCGCGGCGAACAGCACAACCGTATAAAGATAATAGGCAATCTTGCACCAGATTCCGTCCATGCCGCCCGGAAGAAAGAAAAGGACCGCGGAAAACACAAGGCTGGGAATCACCAGCATATATTTTTTGGAAATGCCGAGAGCCAGAACGATCTCGTACACCGCAAGCACCGAAACCAAAGCGATCGCAATGTTCAGCGCGAGCGGAAAGGAGTGATTAAAAATAACGATGGCGGCAAGAAAAGTAACCAGAGTAAACGCGGAAATAACCCGGTCCTTCAATCATATCCCCCCAAAACGCCTGCTGCGGTTCGAATATTCCAGTAAAGCCCTGTCGAGATCCGTCGTTTTAAAATCGGGCCAAAGGATGTCCATCACGATATATTCCGTATAGGCCGACTGCCACAGCAGGAAATTGGAAATGCGGTGCTCCCCGCTGGGGCGGATGATCAGATCCGGGTCCGGCTGGCCCGATGTGTACATGCTGCCGGAAATCAAATCTTCGGTGATCTCATCCGGCGAAAGGCTGCCGTCTTTCACCCGTTGCGCCAAAAGGCGGACCGCACGGGTCAGTTCCGCGCGGCCGCCGTAATTCATGGCGATATTCAGAACCATTCCCGTCCTGTTGCGGGAAACCTCTTCCGTGCGCGCGATCAACTCCCGCAGGTTGCGCGGGAAAACGGAAACATCCCCGATAAACCGCACCTTGATATTCTCGTTCAGAAAGTCCCGCAGGGCTTCCTCCAGATACTGCCGGAACAGGGACATCAAAGCGCTGATCTCATCCGCGGGGCGCCTCCAGTTTTCGGTGGAGAAGGCGTAAACGGTCAGATAACGGATCCCGATGGACGCACAGTACCGCGTGATGGTCTTAAAATTCGCGGCGCCCGCCGCGTGCCCGGCGGAACGCGGGAGCCCGCGCTTTTTCGCCCACCGCCCGTTCCCGTCCATAATCAGGCCCAGATGGCGCGGAAGGCTGGATTCCGAACCTGTATTTTCAGAAAAAGTTGTCATAAGATAAACTAAATCTCCATAATTTCCTTTTGTTTTTTCTGGAATAGAGTATCTGTTTCCTTACAATATTGATCGGTCAGATCCTGTGCTCTTTTTTCTTCCTGTTTCAGATCGTCCTCGGTGATTTCGCCGTTTTTCTTCATCGCCTTCAGCTTTTCGATTGCGTCGCGCCGGATGGAGCGGATGGCGATTTTGCCTTCCTCGCACATCTTCCCGATATCCTTCACAAGCTCGCGGCGCCGTTCTTCCGTAAGCTGCGGGAACGTCAGGCGGATCACCTTTCCATCGCTCTGCGGGTTGATTCCGAGATCGGAAGTCTGAATCGCCTTTTCGATGGCGCGGCATACGGTTGGATCCCAGGGCTGAATGACGAGGAGCCTCGCCTCGGAAACGGAGACGGCCGCAAGCTGGTTGATCGCCGTCGGCGTGCCGTAATAATCCACCCTCACTTTGTCAAGCACGGCCGGATTGGCCCTGCCCGCCCGGATTTCCGCATATCCTTCGGAAAGTACGGAAACGGTCTTCTTCATTTTCTCCTCGGCCTGTGTCAGTACCTCTTTCATAGCGCTCTTCCTTTCTATCTTTCCCAAAATTTGTTCCAAACGATCATTTTACGAGTGTTCCGATCGGTTCCCCGCAAACGGCCTTCACAATGTTCTCCGGGTCGCTGATGCTGAATACCAGAATCGGGATATGATTGTCCTTGCAAAGGGAGGCAGCCGTGCTGTCCATGACCTGAAGGCCCTTGTTGAGCACGTCCATAAAAGAGAGCGAATCGTATTTTACCGCGGAAAGATTCTTTTTGGGGTCGCTGTCATAAACCCCATCCACCATTGTGGCCTTCAGGACAATATCCGCGTCGATCTCGGCCGCGCGCAAGGACGCCGCCGTATCGGTCGAGAAAAACGGATTTCCCGTCCCGCACCCGAACACGACGACGCGGCCTTTTTCCAGGTGGCGCACCGCGCGGTTTCGGATATACGGCTCCGCCACCTGCTGCATGGCGATGGCCGTCTGAACGCGCACGGGAACGCCGAGCTGCTCGAGCGCATCCGCCACCCCAAGCGCGTTGATGACCGTCGCCAGCATGCCCATGTGATCCGCGCGGGTGCGGTCCATCTGGCCGCTGCTGCGGCCGCGCCAGAAGTTGCCCCCGCCCACGACGATCCCGATCTGCACGCCCATGTCTGCGCAGGCCTTGATCGGTTTGCAGATTTTAAGCACGGTGTCGAAGTCGATGCCGTGTTCGTGGCCGCCCGCCAGGGATTCTCCGGAAAGCTTTAAAAGAATCCGTTTATAGATAGGTTGCAATCGTAACACCCCATTATTTTATTTTTTATATTTTACAATACACTGGGGGGAAAGTAAAGGCTTCGCCTTTGATTTCCCTGTGATTATTGACAGATTTCACAGTTGCGAAACAAATTCCCGGCCCCGCGGAGAACAAATTTCCGCCCGCCGCGCAAAAAAATAGCGCGGAAAATTCCGCGCCATTTTCTTCCAAAAAACTCAGTGGATCATGCCGGCGACTTCGTCGGCAAAATTATCGGAGCGCTTCTCAATCCCCTCGCCTTTTTCATAGCGGACAAACGCCTGAATCGCGATTTTTCCGCCGAGCTCCTTCGCGACGGAATCGGTGTACTGCTGAACCGACAGGTCGCCATCCTTGACATAGGGCTGATCGACAAGGCAGATTTCCTTGTAAAATTTCTTGAGCCGGCCGACGACGATCTTTTCCGCGATCGCGGCGGGCTTTCCGTCGTTGATGACCTGCTCGGTCAGAATCTTCTTTTCGTGCTCGGTCACGTCGGCCGGAACGGAGGCCTCGTTCAGGCAGGACGGGTTCGCCGCCGCAACCTGCATCGCGATATTTTTGGCGTACTCTTTGAACGCATCCGTTTTGGCAATTTCGGGGTCGGTTCCGAACTTCACGATGACGCCGATCCTGCCGCCCGCGTGGACATAGCTCGTCACGGCGCCCTCAAGGCGGGCGAAGCGGCGGATTTTGATGTTCTCGCCGATCACCTGAATCTTTTCCTTGAGCAGATCGTCGATCGTCAGGTCGCTGCCAACGGCCTTTTCGGCGAGCAGAGCATCCAGATCGGCCGGGTTCTTCTGCATCACGGTGTCGGCGCAGGTTTTGACGAATTTCTGGAATTCTTCGTTTTTCGCAACGAAGTCGGTCTCGGCGTTGATTTCAATCGCCACCGCGGCATCCTCTTTTTCGTTCACGCAGGCATAAGCCACGCCCTCCGCCGCAATGCGGCCGGCTTTCTTCGTGGCGGCCGCAAGGCCCTTTTCCCTCAGAAAATCGACCGCGGCATCCATATCGCCGTTGGACGCGGCAAGCGCCTTTTTGCAGTCCATCATTCCGCAGCCGGTCTTTGCGCGCAAAGCTGCGACATCCTTCGCTGTAAAAGTCATTCTATTTTTCCTCCGCTTCTAATGTTTGTGGATTTTGTGGATGATCCCTAAAAAATACCCGTCTGAAAACCAGGCGGGTATCTTCATGCCGGTAAAGCCGGTTATCATTCAGCCTGTGCGTCCGCCTCTTCTTTTTCCTCGGCGGCCGCTGCGCCCATCTGACCCTCTTTGCCTTCCGCGATGGCGTTCGCCATGGTGGCGGAGATCAGCCTGACGGCGCGGATCGCGTCGTCGTTGCCCGGGATCACGTAATCGATCTCGTCCGGGTCGCAGTTGGTATCGACGATCGCGACAATCGGAATCCCGAGCTTTTTCGCTTCGGCGACGGCGATCCTCTCTTTGCGGGGATCGACGATGAACAGCGCGCCGGGAAGCTGTTTCATACCCTTGATTCCGCCCAGGAATTTTTCGAGCTTTTCAATTTCAAGGTGCAGTTTGACGACTTCTTTTTTCGGGAGCAGGTCGAAGGTCCCGTCCTCTTCCATGCCCTTGAGCTGGTTCAGGCGGTCGATCCTGCGGCGGATGGTGCGGAAATTGGTCAGCATGCCGCCGAGCCAGCGGGCGTTGACATAAAACGCCCCCGCGCGCTCCGCCTCTTCCTTCACGGATTCCTGCGCCTGCTTTTTGGTGCCGACGAACAGCACCGGCTTGCCTTCCATAGAAAGCTCGCGCACGAAGTTATAAGCTTCCTCGAGCTTTTTCACGGTCTTTTGAAGATCAATGATATAGATTCCATTGCGTTCGGTGAAGATGTACTCCGCCATTTTGGGGTTCCATCTTCTCGTCTGGTGGCCGAAATGGACGCCGGCTTCCAGAAGCTGTTTCATAGATACTACTGCCATTGACAAAATTCCTCCTTGGTTTTTTCCTCCGCAGGGCCGTTTCCGACGGAAAACCCGCAAAACCGGGCACCAGACCGTCAGGCCACAGCGTGTGTTTTACTGGAGTATTATAGCACGGGGCTCCATATTTGGCAAGTTTTTTCCTGATTTTCTGTAATTTGGCTTTATAAACGAGGCCCGGCTGTCAGTTTTTGAAAAATCCGCCGCCGAAGCGTTTTCTTGGCCGGTAGGATATGGTATGGTTGACGAGGATCGTCTCGTCCCCGATGATCTGGATGTCGTCCCACTTGATGACGATGTCATCCTCGCGCCCGAAAAGGCCGAAAAATTTGAGACGTCCGTAAATCACGATGGCACACACCTTGGCGCATGTGGTGTCGATTTCAATATCACTGACGCACCCGAGCTTCGTCCCATCCTTAATGCTGATGACTTCCTTATTGCGCATTTCCGCCATTCTGCAGTTCACAAACCCGCACCTCCCGCTTTTCGTAACCTATGGCATTCCACTATGGTTGCAGACCCGGATCGGTTCCCGCCTTCGGAGGAACAGATCAAATTCTGCAGCTTATCCGGAAACGCCTTCGTTCCGTCTTTCCTATTTTATTCGGCGCGGGCGCCGGTTTAACACAAAACACGGGCAAACCAAACGTATATTTTTCACGGGACGGGAAAAAAGAAAGAAAGCCGCCCAAATTTCGGGCGGCGAAGGTCAGATGTCTTTTTTGATTTTGTCCAGCGCGCCCTTTTCCAGCCGCGAGACCTGCGCCTGGCTGATGCCGATTTCGCTCGCCACCTCCATCTGCGTCTTCCCCTGGAAAAACCGCATGGAAAGGATTCGCTTTTCCCGGTCGTTCAGGTCGCTGATCGCTTCTTTCAGCGCGATTTCATCGAGCCAGTTGCTGTCGTCGTTGTTGTCCCCCACCTGATCCATCACATAAATCGTGTCGTTTCCGTCGGAAAAGACAGGCTCGTAAAGTGAAACCGGCTCCACGATCGCCTCCAGCGCAAGCACGACATCCTCCCTGCGCATGTCGAGCGCCTTGGCGATTTCGTTGACCGTCGGCTCCTTGCCGTTTTCCGCCGTCAGTTTTTCCTTCATCTGCATCGCCTTGTAGGCGGTGTCGCGCATCGAGCGGCTGACGCGCACGCTGTTGTTGTCCCTCAGGTACCGCCGGATCTCCCCGATGATCATGGGAACGCCGTACGTGGAGAACTTCACCATCAGATCCGGATTGAAATTGTCGATCGCCTTCATCAGGCCGATGCATCCCACCTGAAACAGGTCGTCCAGATTTTCCCCCCGGTTCGTAAATCGCTGGATCACGCTGAGAACCAGTTTCAGGTTGCCGTTGATCATTTCCTCCCGCGCTTTTTTCTTCTCTTGCGGCGTTCCCTGCCTGATCTTCTGCAGCAGGTCCCTCTTTTCCGCTTCCGTCAGGACCTTCAGCTTCGCGGTGTTGACGCCGCAGATTTCAACCTTGTTGTACTGCATGCAGCTCCCCCGTTTCTGGTAATGAACTAATTTCATTATTACCAATGTTCCCGGGGTTCATGCGTCCGGAGAAAGCGTTTTTTATCGCCTTCCGCAAAGACCGGCCGGCCGCGCCGTTATTTGCGGAAGGAAATATCGTTCAAAAAAAATGTCAGAATCTTAAATAATTTAATCGCATTTTCCCTTGCATAATGCAAAAAATAGGGTATAATTAATGTACATCAAATTGGTATACATTAATCCAACATCATTTATGAGGTGAAACAGATGTCCCATGAGTTGCTGAAAATAGAAAACCTTCAGGTGGGCGTCGAGGACAAAGTGATTCTGGACGGCCTGAACCTTAAAATCTGCGAGGGCGAGACCCATGTGCTGATGGGCCCGAACGGCGCGGGGAAATCCACGCTGGGCTACGCCATTATGGGCCACCCGCAGTATACGGTGAACGAGGGCAGCATCGTGTTCGACGGCGAAGATATCACGCAGGAGCCCACCGACGTGCGGGCCAGGAAAGGGATTTTCCTTTCGTTCCAGAGCCCGGAGGAAGTCCCCGGCATCGCGCTGGGAAATTTTCTTCGCGTCTCGCAGGCGGCCGTCACCGGAAAAGAGCCGAGAATTCTCGCCTTCCAGAAGGAAATGCGCAAAACGATGGAAACCCTCGGGATCGACCCGGGATATGCCGCCCGCTACTTAAACGTCGGATTTTCCGGCGGCGAGAAGAAAAAATCGGAGATCCTTCAGATGCTGATGCTCAACCCGAAGCTGGCGATCCTGGATGAAACCGATTCGGGCCTCGACGTGGACGCCGTAAAAATCGTTTCCCGCGGCATCCGACAGTACCGCAGCGACAAAAACGCCCTGCTGATCATCACGCACAACGCCAAAATTCTGGAAGGCCTCAGCGTGGATTACGTCCATGTACTGGTCAACGGAAAGATCATCCGCACCGGGGACAGCAGCCTGATCCAGGAGATCGGCGAAAGGGGATTCCAGTTTCTGGAAACGGGAGGTGCACAGAATTGAGATCCTTTGAACAGAAGAAGACCCAGGTCGATGACATCGACCGCAGCATGTACGATTTCAAGGACAAGGTCAACGCTTCGTTTGAAGTGAAATCCGGACTGACGCCCGAAATCGTGAATCAGATTTCGGTGGAAAAAAACGATCCCGAGTGGATGCGCCTGTTCCGCCTGAAATCCCTGAAAATTTACAATGAGATGCCCCTGCCGAGCTGGGGGCCTCCGCTCGACGGGCTCGATATCGGCCATATCGTCACCTATGTGCGGCCCAATACGGAAATGCGCTCCAAATGGTCCGACGTTCCGGACGACATCAAAAACACATTTGAGCGCCTCGGAATTCCGCAGGCCGAACGCCTTTCCCTTGCCGGGGTGGGCGCGCAGTACGATTCCGAAGTCGTGTACCACAACGTCCGCGCCGAGGTTGCGGCGCAGGGCGTCGTTTACACCGATATCGAAAGCGCCATGCACGGCAAATACGCCGAAATGGTGCGCAAGCATTTCATGAAGCTGGTCCCCCCCACCGACCACAAATTCGCCGCCCTGCACGGCGCCGTATGGTCGGGCGGCTCGTTCGTCTATGTGCCGCCGGGAGTTTCGGTCACCATTCCGCTTCAGTCCTATTTCCGGCTGAACGCGCCGGGGGCCGGGCAGTTCGAGCACACGCTGATCATTGTGGACAAGGGTGCCTACCTGCATTTTATCGAAGGCTGCTCCGCCCCGAAGTACAACGTGGCAAACCTGCACGCGGGCTGCGTGGAGCTTTTCGTCGGGGAAAACGCGCGGATGCGCTACTCGACCATCGAGAACTGGTCCAAAAACATGTATAACTTAAATACCAAGCGTGCACGCGTGGAGAAAGGCGGCGCGATCGAATGGGTCTCCGGCTCGTTCGGCTCGAACACGTCGTGCCTTTATCCCATGAGCGTCCTTCAGGGCGAGGGCGCGCGTGCAGAATTTACCGGTATCACATTCGCCGGAAAAGGGCAGAATCTGGATAACGGCGCAAAAGTCCTCCACCTTGCCCCGCATACCAGCTCGCGCGTAAGCACAAAATCCATTTCCAAGGGCGGCGGCTGCTGCACCTACCGCAGCAGCGTCGTCATCGCGCCGCAGGCCGACCACTGCAAATCCTCCGTTTCGTGCGAATCCCTGATGCTGGATTCCGAATCCCGGTCCGATACGATCCCCGTGATGGACATCCGCAACGACGAGGCCGACGTCGGGCACGAAGCCAAGATCGGCCGCATCAGCGACACCGCCATCTTCTACCTGATGAGCCGCGGGCTGAGCGAGGACGACGCCCGCTCCATCATCGTCAGCGGCTTCGCGGAGCCGATTTCCCGGGAGCTTCCGATGGAATACGCCGTGGAAATGAACAACCTGATCAAGCTGGAAATGAGCGGCAGCATCGGATGAAAGGAGACGGGATGATATGAATATGACACTCAAGCAGGTAAACGCCCTGCCGGTAAGGACCTGGAACTGGCTCGGCGTAAACGGCACGCCGCTGGAAGGGGATGTTCCGGAGAGCTTTCCCCGCGCGGAAGGGAAAATCACGCTGCCGGACAGCGTTTCTTCCGCGGCGCATCCGTTTGAAGGCGCCGGGATCATCCGGACCGGAATGGGGCCGGAGGCTGAGCGGTTCGTCCTGAAAAAGAAAAATGCCGGATATGACCTGGAAGCCGGCCCGGGCGTAAAGGCCGAAGGGCCTGTTTTCATCGAATACCGGCTCGGCCCGTCCTGTCCCGCCCTGGCCGACTGCAACACGATCCTCGCGCGGGAAAACAGCGAGCTTACAGTCGTGATGCAGTACGCTTCCGACGGGGAAGGCCCGGTGTTCCACGGCGGGGTCACGAAGATCCTGGCGGAAAAGAACGCCGTGGTCCACCTGATTCAGGTGCAGCTTCTGAACGACAGCGCCGTCCATTTCGACGACGTCGGGATTCTGACCCGGGAAGGCGCCTTTGTGGAGGTGATCCACGCGGAGCTCGGCGGAAGCAAGGCGTTCGCCGGGTGCAAAGCCCGGCTGGAGGGCCGCCGCAGCCGGCTCGGCACCGAAACCATCTATCTCGGTGAAAACAGCCGGGAGCTCGATATGAATTATGTGGCGGAACACATCGGCCGCGAAACCGAAAGCGAAATGCACGCGAACGGCGCGCTGATGGATGAAAGCCAGAAAATATACCGCGGCACCATCGATTTTCAGCTGGGCGCGTCGCGCTCGGTCGGGCATGAGAGCGAATACACGCTCCTGTTCAGCCCGAACGTGCGCAACCGCACCGCACCGCTGATCCTGTGCAACGAAGAGGACGTGGAAGGACAGCATGCCGCCAGCATCGGGAAAATAGACCCGCACAAGCTTTTCTACCTGATGACCCGAGGGCTTTCCGAAGCGGAGGCCAAACGGATCGTCATCGAGGCTCAGTTTACCCCGGCGCTTGAAAAAATCCCATCGGAAGAACTCCGGCAGACCGTGCTGGAGTGGCTCAAAGAAAGGATGGACCGGAATGAAACAATTGGCTGACGATTTTCCCATTCTTCAGACGAAAGTGAACGGGAAGCGTCTTGTTTATCTGGATAACGCGGCGACCTCGCAGAGGCCGTCCGCCGTGCTCGACGCGGTAAACGGGTTTTACCGCGAAAACAACGCGAACCCGCACCGCGGCGTTTACGACCTTGCGGTGCGGGCGACGAACGCCTATGAGGATTCCCGCAAGTGCGTGGCGGATTTTATCGGCGCCCACGACGCGGCGGAGGTGATCTTTACCCGCAATGCCAGCGAGGCGCTGAATCTCGTCGCTTACAGCTACGGGCTCAATTTCCTTCATTCGGGCGACGGGATCGCCATCTCCATCGCCGAGCACCACAGCAACCTTGTCCCCTGGCAGCGCGTGGCGAAAACCACGGGCGCGTCGCTGGATTATCTGTACCTGACCGAACAATCGCGGATCGCGGATGAGGAGATTCAAAACAAGATCACCGCGAAAACGAAGCTGGTCGCCGTGACGCAGGTATCGAACGTGCTGGGGCTGCGCCCCCCGGTCGAGAAAATCGTCCGGCGCGCGCATGAAGTCGGCGCCGTCGTGGTGCTCGACTGCGCCCAGAGCATTCCGCACTTCCCGGTCAGCGTGAAAGAGCTGGATGTGGATTTCGCCGCTTTCTCCGGCCACAAAATGTACGCCCCGTTCGGAATCGGCGTCCTGTGGGGACGCAGGGAGCTTCTGGAGAAGATGCCGCCGTTTCTTACGGGCGGCGACATGATCGACTCGGTGGAGGAGCAGGAAACCACCTATGCCCCTCTGCCGCAGAAGTTCGAGGCCGGAACCCAGAACGCCGGCGGGGCGGTGGGGCTCGCCGCCGCAATCCGGTACATGCAGGGCATCGGCTGGGATGAAATTCAGCGCCGCGAGCACGCCGTGATGGTTAAGGCGCTGGACGGCCTGAACTCCATGCCGCATATCTCCGTCCTGGGCGGAGACGCGCCCGCCGACGAGCGCTACGGCGTGATCTCGTTCAATGTGGAAGGAGTCCACCCGCACGACGTCGCCAGCATTCTGGATGCCGACGGCGTCTGTATCCGCGCCGGCCACCACTGCGCCCAGCCGCTGCTGCATCACCTGAACCTTTACGCGGCGTGCCGCGTCAGCTTCGCCCTTTACAATACGGAAGAAGATGTGGACGCCTTTCTGGCCAGCCTGAAGAAAGTCAGGGGGTGGCTCGGCTATGGAGCTTGACCAGATCTACACGGAAATCATCACGGAAAACAGCCGGTCCACCAGAAACAGGCGTCAGATCGACAGCCCCACCGCGGTCGTGAAAGGGGTCAATCCGAGCTGCGGAGACGAGATTTCCCTGCAGCTCCGCGAGAAGGACGGCGTCATCGAAGATGCATCCTTTACCGGTGTCGGATGCGCGATCTCCCAGGCTTCCGCATCCATCATGATCGACCTGATCAAGGGCAAAAGCGTGGAGGAAGCCAGGCATCTGGCGGACAGCTTCCTTTCCATGATCAAAGACGGAAAGGCCGATGAAAAAACGCTGGATGAACTGGAGGACGCCGCGGCGTTCCAGAATATCTCGCATCTCCCCGCCCGCGTCAAATGCGCCGTGCTGTCGTGGCACACCCTTGAGGATGCGCTGAAAAAGAAGGACGGAGAAGAAGCCCGGAAATAAATCGTTCGGGCAGTCTCCGAAACAAAAATCGGGCCTTTTTCCCCGCCGCCGAAACAGCTCATAAACTCACAAACAAAAATTTTCAAAGAATTTTTCCGTTTTACAGAAAAAGGGCCTGCACCCGGAAGGGACGCAGGTCCTTTTCTTTATCACCTGATGGAGCCCGCTCTGAGACCGATCCGGATCTACAGGATCAGCGGCCCGATAAATGCCCAGACCAGCACGAAGACGACGACTGAGGCGGTCGCGATCCAGTTTGCCTGCAGCATCTCCTTGGTATTGTCGCACTGGGCGATTCCGAGCTGGCCGACCATGTTCGTCGTTGGATACACGGAGCCGGTCAGGCGGGTCGCGGACAGAATCGCGATGGCGAACATCGACATCGGCAGGCCCGCGGAAACCGCGGCCGCGCCGAACATCTCCGCGATGATCTTGATCTCCGCCACCGCAGCCGCTTCGATTCCGAAGCCGCCGACGACGGATGCAATCAGCATGACCGCGGTCGCGTTGTCGCCGGCAACACTGCCCAGCAGATTGGACAGAGCGTCGAAACCGCCGCCGAGAGTGACCAGATTCAGCAGAACGTCGATGGTGACGAACACGACGAACATCTTCGCCTGCGTCGCGATGCCAGCGCACAGGGAATCGACGACGTGGTCGATATCCATGCGGCCGACGATGCCGACGACGGCGGAAAGGACGATCATGACGAGCAGAGCGTAGCTGGTGCCCTGTTTGGTCAAGATGCCGTAGACGACCAATACGACGAAGGCGACCAGGAACGAGATCGTCGTCAGACGCTCTCTCGGGGTGATCGTGACATCATCCAGATTGGTGATGTCCTCGGTCAGCTCGTACTTTTCCTTTCCTTCCGTCCTGCGCTGGGTGCGCTTGACGGCGAACCACATGCCGCCCAGCCAAAAGACGGAAAACGGAATCACGGCGCCGACCATCAGCTGTGCGTAGGAAAGCTTGGTGACTTCCATTGTGATGAGGGTGACGCCGGTGAGCGGCCCGACCATCAGGCCGATTTCACCGGAAATCTTGAACAGGGCCGCCACCACGGTTGGGGTTACCCCCAGAGACGCCATGACCGGGATGAGGATCGGCGCGATCACGGCGTTGCCGCCGCCCAGCGTGCCGAGCAGCCCGCAGATCAGAATGGAACAGACAATCAGCGCGATTTTCGCCTTTGTCTGCGTATTGACGCCGATTCGTTTGACGATCCAGTAAACCAGCGTATGGGTCACTCTGGTTTCCGTCATCAGAACGCCGAGGCCGGCGCCGGTCATGATGATGACGCCGATCAGGGCGGTGGTGGAACCGAGGCTTGCCGCGAACGCCTTGGAAAGCATCTGCAGGTTCTGCCCCATCATAATCGCGCCCAGCGCGATGCCCACGATAATCCCCGACGTGTTGTCCTTGCCGCGGAATACCATGACGATGTACACGACCAGCGGAATCAGCGCCAGCAGCGAGGGAGCCTGAAAAAGTGACCAGCTGCCCATTTCCATAGTTTTTTCCTCCTTAATATCTGCCGATTTTTGCCCTCAAATCAACTGTTTCCGTGCAGCAGGATCGCCCCCGGCCTGGCATCCGTGGCCTTTCCGCCGCTCAGAACCGGGATGCCCCGGACCAGCACGTGCTCGATCCCTTTCGGTTTGACCATGGAATCCACATAAGTGGCGCAGTCCTCCACCGTTTCGTAATCGAATATCGTGATATCCGCCGCCTTTCCCACCTGCAGCACGCCGCGCTCCTTCAGTCCCAGAATCGAGGCGCTCAGTCCGGTCATTTTGTAAACGGCATCCTGAACCGGCATCAGATGATTTTCGCGCACCGTCTGCAAAAAGCGCGGGAAGGTTCCGAAGTTGCGCGGATGCATGACATCCCTGAGCTTCTCGGGATCATACGGGTAATTGACCCCGTCGCTGCCGACCGAGATGCGGAGATCCTTCATGATCGCAAGCATATCCTCGGCGTTCAGGCAGAAGTAATTGCAGCATACGCCGCCCCGGCACTGCACCAGGCATTTTGCCACCGCCTGCGCCGGGCTGCACCCCAGCTTTTCGGAAACCTCACGAATCGTTTTCCCGTTTGCTTCCGGCATCCGGTCCATCGTGGATGTGACCAGCACCGCCTCGGGGCCGCCCCGGTTTTCCATCTCCTGCCCGATTTCCCGCAGAAGCTGTTCCGACGGATTTTTCAGGCGCTCCACCAGCTGATCCGTGCCGCCGTCGTGCGCCCATTTCGGGCACAGCGCCGAAAGGCCGGTGGAAGTTGCGGTATAGGGATACTGGTCGCACGTGATGTTCAGCCCCCTGCGGCGCGCATCCTCGACCTTTTGCAGCAGCTCGGCCGCGCGTCCCCACTGGGGCTTCCCCATCAGCTTCAGGTGGGAAATCTGCAGGTGCACCCCGGACTGCCCGGCGACCTGAATCATCTCGTCAAGCGCTTCGAAAATACGGGGGCCTTCGTTCCTCATATGTACGGACAATATGGCTTCGTGCTTTTTCAGCACCTTGGAAAGCTCAACCAGCTCCTGCATCTTTCCGAAGCTGCTGGGCGGATAGATCAGCCCGAGGGACATCCCGAAAGCGCCGCGCGAAAGCTCGCGGTCGAGCGTTTCCTTCATTTCTTCCAGCTCGCCCGGGGTCGGGTCCCGCATCCCGAACCCCATCACGCTCCCGCGCAGGGTTCCGTGGCCGATCAGCACGCCGTAATTGGTGGCGGGCGGATCCTTCGAGACCCGCTGCGCAAAATCGCTGACGGAATCGTCGGCGAGCTTCAAGCTCCCGAGGGGAAGGCCCAGCACGGTCGAAAAATAGCGGCTGATTTCATCCCGGTGCGCATCGTTGTTCGGAAGGCAGGAAATTCCGCAGTTTCCGGTGATTTCCAGCGTAATTCCCTGGTAGAGCTTTGCCTGCGGGACGAAGTCCCGGATCAGCGCACAGGGATCGGAATGGGAATGGATGTCGATGAATCCGGGCGCGACGATTTTTCCGGACGCGTCGATCTCCCGGCCGGCCTCCCCGTCATACCGGTCCGCAATCCCGGCGATCCTGCCGTCCCGGATGCAAAGGTCGGCGCGCCGCGGCTGCGACCTGGTTCCATCCGCCAGTGTCCCGTTCCGAATCACAAGATCATACAAAAAGAACACCTCCTGATTGATTTTTTAGAATTCCTCCGGATTCGCCTTCTGCCCGCCGGCAGAATATATCAAGGCTGAAAGCCAGGATACCGAAAATAAACAAAAAGGACCCCAGGATTGCAGAATGTGCAACGCATGGGATCCTCATTACTTGGAAACCGGTGGAAAACCGGGCTCCATAAATCGAATCATTCGCTGTGATATTTTCATTTTTCAGCCGGATTTGTTTCTACGGCAATTCCACCTATGATTGCGAACCCGGATTTGTTCCTCCCCGCCTTTGGCGGGGAGGAACAAAAACAAATTCTGCAATTTTAGCTGGAAATGCTGTTGCTTTTTCATTTGCGTCTATTAAAGCACTTTATGAATCATTTGTCAACTTCCATTTCAGAATAATTTTTAAAAAATCAATTTGTTTTAATTTTATTTTATAAAGTTCAAATCTATGAATTATTTATTTGATAAAATTCATTTCAAGAAGCCTTTTGGGAAAATCCCCGGCTTTTGCCGAGCAGCCGCAATGCCGGAAGTGCATCTATGGATATTTTTCTCATAGAAAAAAATGGAAACCCCTCTTTCTTCATCTTCGTCTGACTTTATGAGGGCACCTCAATTTTACGCCGGCTTCCTTTCCAAATATTCCTATGAATGGACAATCCAAAAACATTTCCTACTGCTCCAGAATTCCCGAAAAGAAACGGCCCGCTTTTCCGTCATGGATCAGCGAGCCGTTGCTATTCTCATATGTTCGGCGCCCGCTGCTTTCCATCGGCGGCGGGCACATGTTTTGATCAAACAAATTCATTCGTGCGGAGCGTTTTGCTCTTTCTGATTTTTGATGAAATTCCAGCTGTCGCGGCACATATCGTCCAGCGAGCGCTTTGCCTCCCAGTCGAGCTCCCGCTTCGCCCTGGAAACATCCGCGTAGTATTCGGCAAGATCCCCCGGCCGGCGCGGGGCGATCCTGTAGTTGATTTTGACGCCGCTGGCCCTTTCAAACGCGTGAACCACGTCGAGAACACTGCTTCCCCTTCCGGTGCCCAGATTGTAGGCACGCGCGCCCTGGAGCTGATTCAGTTTTTCCAGCGCCTTCAGGTGCCCCTGCGCCAGATCGCATACGTGGATGTAATCGCGCACGCCGGTGCCGTCCGCGGTCGGGTAGTCGCCTCCGTACACATTCAGGCAGGGAAGCTCCCCCACCGCAACCTTCATGATGTAGGGCATCAGGTTGTTCGGAATCCCATTGGGATTTTCGCCGATGCGACCGCTTTCATGGGCCCCGATGGGGTTAAAGTAGCGCAAAAGCGCAACCTTCCAGTCCTTTTCCGCAAAGCACAGGTCCCGGAGAATGGATTCGATCATCATCTTGGTCATCCCGTACGGATTGGAGGCCGCGGTCGGCATATCCTCCCGATAGGGGATGGGATTGTGGATGCCGTACACCGTCGCGGAGGAGCTGAACACCAGCTTCCGGACGCCGTACCGCTTCATCAGGCGCAGCAGATGAATGGTCCCCGTCAGGTTGTTGTGGTAATATTCCAGCGGCTTCTCCACCGATTCGCCGACCGCCTTCAGCCCGGCGAAATGGATGACGGCGCCGATTTCCTGCTCCCGGAATATTTTTTCAAACCCTTTTTCATCCAGCATGTCGCACTCATACGCCGGAAAGGTCTTTCCGGTCAGCTCTTCCACCACCCGGAGCACGTCGGGCGAAGAGTTGCTGTAGTTGTCCATCACAACGATTTCATATCCGCTGTTCAGCAGCTCGATGCAGGTATGCGAGCCGATATAGCCCGCGCCGCCGGTAACCAGTATTTTCATTCCAAACCTCTCCTTTCGGTTCTGGCACGAAAGCGTTCGTATGCCGCGCGGAGCTCCTTTGCGGTTTCTTCCGGGCAGGTGGGGTTGCAGCTGGCCCAGGCGCCGGTTTCACTGGACGCGTTGAATTTTTGCTTGTCCGCACTGCGCATCGGCGGGAAAAATTCGATGTGAAAGTGAAAATCCTTTGAATAATCCCCCAGGTTGACCGGCGCGTTATGCATGCACATCATATAGGGAAACCGGTAGCCGAACAGGCTGTCGAGCATCCCGGCCACATCGCGGATCGTCACGCCGAGGGAAAACTTCTCCTCCTCGCTGAAGTCCGTCATATACGGCGTATGCCGGTTTGAAAGGATATAGACGCCATAGGGATATTCGGTAAAGAAAGGGAGGAATACGGTGAAATGGTCGTTTCGGAAGACGATGCGTTTTCCCTCCCTGCGCTCGTTTTCCAGCAGGCTGCAGAACAGGCACGAATGCTTTTCCCTGTAATACTCTTTTGCCGCGGATGTTTCCAGCTGCAGCTTTTTGGGAAGAAACGAATAGCCGTAGATCTGGCCGTGGGGGTGCGGCATGGTGACGCCAACCAGCTCGCCGCGGTTTTCAAACGGAAACACGTATTTGATTTTTTGATCCGAGGCGATGGCCCGGAACCGCTCGCACCACAGGTCGACCAGTTTCTTCATATGCGCGTCGGACAGCTCCGGCAGCGTGACGGTATGCCCGGGAGAGTAGAGGATGATCTCGCATTTTCCATAGCTCGGCCTGACCTTGAAAAAATCGGTGGCCACGTCGTCGGGCTCGGGCGGATTCTGGGAAAGGGCGGGAAAGTCGTTGTCATATTCCAGCACCTCATATTCCGGGACGTTGCCGAAGGAAGGGCAAAACGGGCAATAATCCTTGGGCATCTGGGGCCGGTTCTGCCGGTTCGACGCGATCATGACCCAATCCTTTATCAATGGATTCCATCTTAATTCAGCCAATGGATTGAAACCTCCTGTAAAAGCTTTGATGATTTTCCGCCGCGCACGGCGAAGCTCCGGGGCGGGAATTTCCGGAATCTATAGGATCCGGATTCCGCCGGCGGGACGGATGGAAAGCGTGTGGCAGCTTCCCTTCCCCAGCGCGGCCTCCATGGTTTTGACGAATTCCGGGAGACACCCATCCGGGACAAAGGCCTGCACCGTTCCGGCGAAGCCGCCCCCATGCACGCGGTATGCGCCGCCGACGGGCCGGAGCAGCCGCTCGCAGAGCGCCAGCGCCAGCGAAACCCCCTGTTCCTGCACATGGGAAGGGGAAAATACGTTCTGCAGATACATGTAAGAAGAATATCCGCTTTCTACGACCAGTTTCTGGAAGGTTCCGAAATCGCCCGCCTTCAGCGCCTCCACTTCCTTCCCCACCCGCGCGTTTTCCCCGAAAAAGTGGATCGCGCGCAACACGGCGCGGTCGCCCGTTTTCGCGCGCAGCGATCTGATATTGGCGTAAAATTCATCTTCGCCTACCTGGGACAGGACCTCTTTCCCGAAAAAAGCGGCGACCCGCTTCATCTCGGCGGGAATCGCGGCATAGTCGGGCGTCAGGTCGGCGTGGCTTCCCGCCGTGTCGATGATGCACAGCGAACAGCCGCAGCGCGAAAAGTCGAACCCGATCTTCTCCACCTCCGGCTGCTCCGCATTGCGGAAATCGATGGCGATCAGGCCGCCCACCGAGCTTGCGGTCTGATCCATCAGGCCGCAGGGCTTTCCGAAATAGACGTTCTCCGCGTATTGGCCGATCTGCGCGACTTTCAGCGCGCTTTCCCTCCCACCGCAGTACAGGCTGTTCACGACGGTGCCGATCAGCACTTCAAACGCCGCGGAGGAGGAAAGCCCGGAGCCGGGCAGCACGCTGGAAACCGTGTAGGCATCGAACCCGCCTACCGAGTAACCGAGCGCACGGAATCCGGCGAGGATTCCGCGGACCAGCGCAGCCGAACGGCCTTTTTCCTCCGGCTTCACCGCCAGATTCTCCGCGCACAGGGCATCTTCGGGATACCCCTCGGATTTGATCCCGACACGGCCATCCCCGTTTTTAGCGACAACGGCGATCACGTCCAGATCGACGCTGGCCGCCAGCACACGCCCGTGCTGGTGATCCGTATGGTTGCCGCCTACCTCCGTCCGACCGGGGGCGCTGAAGATGAAAATTTCCCGGCCCTCGCCGAAACGGGCTTCGAAAGCCTCCACCGCCCGGATCAGGCGGCCGCGGTACGCCGCCGTTTCTTTTCCGCAGACATAACTTAAGATTTCATCATACCTGCCGAGCGCAAGCTGTTCCTTTGCCTGTGCAGACAACACCGGTATTCCCCTTCCTTTCACGATGCTTTCGTATTATGGTTTTATTCTATTCCGCCAAAAACGGCCTTGCAAGAAGGAAATGTATCATATTTATGGATAAATGTTGCATTTTTTGATTTGCCTCGCTCATTGCCGGACAATAAAAGGAAAAGCGGTATGGATCCGGACTTCCGATACCGCCTTTCCTATTTTGAAATATAACCTTCTGTTTTATTTCTGTTTTTCCGATTATATTTTTAACGAAGGTTTTCCTTTACCGCTTTTTCCAGACGCTCCAAAGCCGCCTGCAAAATCACCGTGGGGCACGCGATATTCAGCCGTGCAAAGCCTTTTCCATTTGTTCCGAAATGATACCCTTCGTCCCAGAACATCCGCGCCTTTTCCCGCATAAAATGCGCCCGGCTCTGCTCGTCGAGCCCCAAACCACGGCAGTCAAGCCATTGAAGATAGGTGCCCTCCAGGCGGAACGGCTTGATTTCGGGAATATTTTCCTGCAAAAACGAATGGAGGAAACGGCGGTTCTTTTCCAAGTGCTGAATCAGCTCTTCCAGCCATGGCTCGCCCTTTGTGTAGGCCGCTTCCGCCGCCACATACCCGACGCTGTTCAGAGACGAAAAGCCACGCCTTTTCATTAAATTATGCAGCCTTCTTCTGACCTCTTCATTCTCAATGATAATACTGGAGGTCTGCAGGCCGGCCAGGTTGAACGTTTTGCTCGGGGCGGTGCAGACGGCGCAATGATGAAGCGCTTCGTCGGAGACGGTGGCGTAACAGGTGTGCCGGTAGCCCGGGAAAATCAGGTCCCCGTGAATTTCATCCGAAATCACAAATACCTGATTGCGCAGGCAGATTTCCGAAATCTTTTCCAATTCATCCCCGGACCATACCCTGCCGACGGGATTATGGGGATTGCTCAGGATGATCACCTTGTTGTCCGGGTCCTTTGCCGCCGCTTCCAGCGCGTCATAGTCGATGACATAGGACCGGTCCTGTTCTTTCAGCGGTACATCGACCAGCCTGCGGCCGTTCACCGCTTCATAAAACGGCGGATAGCACGGCGTCAGAAGGATGACGCCGTCGCTCAAATCGGTCAGAAGCTCCACCAGCGCGAACAGGGCGGGGACAACGCCCCCGAACTGCACGATCCATTCCGGCTGAACGCTCCAGGCGTGTCTTCGCTTCATCCAACTGCAAATAGAAGCGTAATAGCTTTCCGTCGGCCTTGGGTAGCACAGCGGCTGTGTCTCAAGATAATCCCTGATCGCCGATGTAATCTCCGGCGCGTTCCACAATTCCATATCTGCGATGGAAAACGGAACAATATCGTCGCTGACTTCGGGGCACTCCGCCCTCATGGCATTCCATTTTGCGGTGCCCCGCCCGGTCCTTCCGGGAATCGGATTGAAATTGTACATTTTTTTACCTTCTTAGAATTTTATGAATGGAGTCAATATAAGCAGCTCCCAACAGTTTTAAATATATCCTGTTATTTTTCATTTGTAAATACATTTTTTAGTGATGCTAATATTTATTTAAGTGTTGATAAAAATGTTAAAGCTTAGCCGGAAAACATTGATAAAGGCCCTGTTCTGCGGCCGCGGGTTCGGTTGACTTCATGCTGCGGGTATGATATCTTAAATATGGAATAACCATGAAAAGATGATAAGGAAGGCTGCATGGATGATTTATCCGGAGAACTCCCTGTATGTGGCGGGCATCGCAAAGGCTTCCGCTCAGAACCCCATCGCCGTCAGATACGAACAGCTTCTGACGGCCCTTGTTTTTGATCGGGAAAACGGCAGAATCATTGACGCCGACGTCAACATGGTCTGCGGGCTGACCACCGATTTTGTAAAAAGTCTATTGATCGGATACAGCATTTTCACCGATCTGCCGAAAATGGCGGAAAACATCTCAAAAAATTATTGCGGCCTGAGCCGAAAAGCGCTTGTGGTCTGCATCAAGAACGCTTTCGCGAATATCTCCGAACTCGTTCCCGAAGCCGCGAACCGGCCCGCATCCGTTCAGAAGCCGCGGCTTTCTTTTCAGCAGGAGGGATCATCCTTGCATACTTTTCCGCAAAGCACCATCTGCGTCGTCGGCCTTTCCAAAACCAACAGCAAAAATCCGATCACCATGCACCACGAGATTCTGTTCGGCTCTTTTGTGGTGGAAACGGAATCCGGAAAAATCGTCGACGTCCAGTTCAACACCATCTGCCGGATCACAAGCCTGTTTCTCTCCCAGATGCTGGTCGGCCTGAGCTTCTATACCGACTTGGATGAGATGTCGCGGCGCGTTCAGAAACGGTACCTGGATGGTTCCTGCCGGGCTGTTCAGGTTATTTTAAAGGACGCCGGAAACAAGCTGGAAAACTGGCGGGCGGGAGCCGCCAAAGAAAAGGGCCCCTGAACGGTCTCGCCGCCGGCGGCTTTTCTTCCGCCGGCCAAAGCAAGATCGGATTAAAACTATAAGATGTTTCGCACCAAATTCCAACACAGTTTTATCGCTATTTACGACTGGATTTTCAAAAATATCTGCTGATGCTTTTGTATCAGCAGAGAAAATTGTATTAATGATATAAAAACATTCTGACTATTTTGCTGATTTTGCTGGTCGTTTCCGCGCAGAAGTGTGGATTGAAATTGAATCGCCCCAATAGAAGAAAGAAAATTCCTGGGTCATTTCTGCGCGGAAATGTGGATTGAAATATCGCCGCAGCTCGCACCGACATCCCTGCCCTGGGTCATTTCTGCGCGGAAATGTGGATTGAAATATCACCTCCACGCTTACCGCGTCAATAACGACGTGTCGCTTCCGCGCAGAAGTGTGGATTGAAACTATCATGGAGTATCGACAAAACAGGCCGAAACGTGGTCGTTTCCGCGCGGAAATGTGGATTTGAAATTTAAAATAATCCTCCCGGCCTATTCTGGCACCAGGTCGCTCCCATGGAGGAGCGCGGATTAAAATCTGTTGCGGCACCGCCAGAGCGATGCTGCTTCTGTGTGAAGCCTGTTCTTTCGTTGAGCTTTCCAAAAGGGAAAGCTCCCTTTTTATTTGATCTGGCGGATCAGATTGACCATTTCAATCGCCGAAAGAGCCGCGTCGTATCCTTTGTTTCCGGATTTTGATCCGGCGCGCTGAATCGCCTGTTCGATGTTCTCCGTGGTCAGTACTCCAAAGATCACGGGGATTTTGCTTTCCAGCGTGACATGCGCGATTCCTTTCGCCACTTCGGCACAAACATACTCATAATGGGAAGTCGACCCGCGTATCACGGCGCCGACGCAGATCACGGCGTCATAACGGCCGGACTGGGCCATTTTTTCCGCGGCCAGCGGAATTTCAAACGCCCCCGGCACCCAGGCCGCCGTAATGTCGTCGTCCGATACCCCGTGACGCACCAGGCCATCCACGGCGCCGTCGAAAAGCCTTTTTACGATGAACTCGTTGAACCGGGAAGCGACGATCGCGATTTTCACGTGATCGGCGACTACTTTTCCTTCTATTATTTTCATGACGATTTCCTCCTGTAAAAAATTCTTTTATAGCATTTCTGGGATAAGATGTGGAATAAATCCGGCTCCGCAATCATAAGTGAAATTGCTGTAGATTTCTTTTCCCCGCTTGAGCGGGAGAAGAAGAACCGCTCTACCTTCCATTGGAGCCGATTTGATATTTATAGGAAAACAGGTGGCCCATTTTCTCTTCTTTTGTTTTCAGATAAAAGGCGTCCTCTTCCCGGGGCGGGATTTCGATCGGCAACCTTTCTGTGATTTCCACCCCAAACCCGTCAAGGCCGTAAATTTTGCTCGGGTTATTGGTCAGCAGACGGATCGTCTTAGCGCCCAAATCCTGTAAAATCTGCGCGCCGATCCAGTATTCCCTCAAATCCGGCGCAAAGCCCAGTTCCAGATTTGCCTCCACCGTGTCACGGCCCTTTTCCTGCAGCTCATAAGCCTTCAATTTATTGATCAATCCGATCCCGCGGCCTTCCTGGCTCATGTACAGAAGAATCCCGCGCCCCTCTTTCTGAATCTGTTTCATCGCCGCCTTGAGCTGCTGTCCGCAGTCGCAGCGCAGAGAGCCGAATACGTCGCCTGTCAGGCACTTCGAATGGACGCGGCACAAAAGATTTTCCCCATTTCCGACATCCCCTTTCACCAGAGCGACATGATGCTCCCCGGTCAAATCGTTGACATATCCGTGGATCTGAAAATCGCCGTAAATGGTTGGCAGTCTGGCGGACGCCATATGCACCACATGCTTGTCACAGCGCCGGCAGTAATCCTGCAGGTCGTGGATCGTGATAAAGACGAGATGGTGCTTCTCCGCAAAATCCATCAGCTGAGGCGTGCGCATCATATGCCCGTCCTCCGCCATGATCTCACAGCAAAGGCCGCATTTTCTGAGCCCGGCCAGACGCATCAGGTCGACGGTCGCCTCGGTATGACCGCCGCGCATCAGGACGCCGCCGCGCCTTGCAATAAGCGGGAACATGTGGCCGGGCTTCCGAAAATTTTCCGGCTTTGCGTCATCCTCCACACATTTCATAGCGGTAACGGACCGCTCCGCCGCGGAAATTCCGGTTGACGTGTCCGCATGGTCGATGGAAACCGTGAACGCGGTCGAATGGTTATCCGTGTTTTCAGAAACCATCGGCGTCAGCCCGAGCTTATGGGCCAGCTTTTCATCCATAGGCATGCAGATCAGCCCTTTTGCGTTTGTCGCCATAAAATTTACATTTTCACAGGACGCGAATTGAGCGGCACAAATCAGATCCCCTTCATTTTCCCGATTTTTATCATCCGTGACAAGGACGATTTTTCCCGAGCGCAGAGCATCCAGCGCCTCCGGGATGGTGTTGTAATTCATGATAAAGTCCTCCTAAAATCCATTCTGCCGTAAGAGCTCGACCGTCATATCGGAAGGGCGGGGATTCTTACGCAGAAATTTCTGCACATATTTGCCGATCAGGTCGGTTTCCAGATTGACCGGCTCGTCGATTTGCTTCGAAAGGAGCGTCGTCTGGCTTCCGGTATGCGGAATGACGGACACGCCGAACGCCCGGTGATCCACCGAGGCGACCGTCAGGCTGATCCCGTCGACCGCGACGGAGCCTTTTTCCACAATCAGCGCCAGCAGCTCGGCCGGTGCCCTGATTTCGACACACACGGCATTGCCTTCTTCCATCCTGCCGAAGATCCGCCCAATTCCGTCGATATGGCCGGTCACCAAATGCCCGCCGAAACGCCCGTTTGCCGCCACAGGCCGCTCCAGGTTCACCGGATCGCCCGAATGAAGCTGCCCCAGGCCACTCCGCCGAATTGTTTCCGGGGTGACGTCGGCGGTAAAGGAATGTTCCTCAAAATCCGTTACCGTCAGGCAGGCGCCGTTTACCGCGATGCTGTCGCCGGTTTTCATCCCTTCCAGCACCGTTTCGGCGAGGATCGAAAGCTTTCCCTCAGCCGGCATGCTCCGGCTCACCCGGCCGATTTCTTCGATCAGTCCCGTGAACATTCAGAGCTCCTCCTTTCTGACCCGGTATCTCAAACGCAGGTCGTCATCCAGAGCCGTCACTTCCGGATCGAAGAACCGGAAGGCCTGATCCGGCGACAAAACTCCCGGGCCTTCCACCGGCGTTTTCGCTTCCGCGCCGCCGAAGATTTTCGGGGCGACATAGGCGTACACCTCTTGAACCAAACCCGCCTTCAGCGCGCTGTAACTGAGCTGTCCGCCGCCTTCCAGCAGGATACTGTCGATTTCAAGCTTTCCCAGCCTCTGCATCAGGATCGGCAGATCGACCATCCCGTCTTTCTCCGGGATGGTCAGAACCTTCACGCCCATTTCCTCCAGCCTCGCCTTTTTGTCGCCGTCCGCAGCTGCCGCCGCCATAATCGTCGGCACTTCTTTTGCCGTCCGGCAGATTTGGCTGTCAAGCGGGAGGCGCAGGCGGCTGTCGCAGAGGATGCGCGTCGGGTTCCTTCCGTCAGGCAGCCGGCAGGTGAGCAGAGGATCATCCGCAAGAACGGTGCCGATCCCGGCCATGATCCCGCTGTATCTGTTCCGAAGCCGGTGAACGTCCCGGCGGGCAGTCTCTCCGGTGACCCATCTGGATGCGCCGGTCACGGCGGCCGTTTTCCCGTCGAGCGTCATCGCGTATTTCAGCACGAGATACGGAAGCCCCGTTTGGATGAAATGGAAATAGACGGGATTCAGGCGGTCGCATTCCTCTTTCAGGAACCCTTCTTCCACGTCGACCCCGGCGGCCTTCAGCAGCGCGGCGCCCTTTCCGGCGACTTTTGGATTCGGGTCGCCGGAGCCGATCACCACCTTTGCGATGCCCGATTCCAGAATGGCATCCGTGCAGGGCGGCGTCCTTCCGTAATGGCAGCACGGTTCCAAAGTCACGTATAAGGCCGCCCCTTCGGGCGGTTCGGTGCACGAAGCCAATGCGTTGCGCTCCGCGTGGGGTTCCCCGCACTTTTGATGATAACCCTCCCCAATGATGCGGCCGTTCTTCACAATCACCGCGCCGACCATCGGGTTGGGATTCACCCATCCCTCCCCTTTTTTTGCCAGAGCAATCGCCCGTCTCATGTAATCTTCGTCATTCATATTTTCCTCCTGAACGCAAAAAAAGCCCTGTACAAACCATAAAAAAGTTCATACAGGGCTGTTTCTGCAACGAAATAACGGGATGGCAGGAATATCCCCCCATCCACTCGTTTTGCAGAAATATCTTCTTCCATCCAGACTTTACTGTCGGTCTTGGAATTTCACCAAGTCCCGTGCTTTCGCACCTGCGCTTGCGCGCTCGCGGACTATAACCGCCGATCGGGAATTTCACCCTGCCCTGAAGACTTTCCGATTCAATTTTCAAGTGTCAGTATAACACACTCGTGATGCGATTTCAAATTTTTTTCAAATAGAAAGCTATTCTTTCACTCTATTCGAAATCCTGTATTTTTTCTTGACAAATGGGCATATGCTCATTATACTGTTAATTGAGCATATGCCCATTTAACAGTAAGGAGGTGCCTGATTCGCAAATGCCAAGAGGACAAAAATGCCGAAGGGTCTGCTCCGTCCCGGAAAACCGGCTCTTCACCCCCCAGCACCCGTGCGGCAGAACACAGGTGCTTACGGTTGAAGAGTTGGAGGCGGTCCGGCTCTGCGACCTGGAAGATCTGGAACAGGATGAAGCCGCCGTAAGCATGAACGTTTCAAGGGCGACTTTTCAGAGGACCCTGTATCAGGCAAGGAAAAAAATTGCGGAAGCTCTGTGTGCCGGTCTGGCGATCAAAATCGGTGGCGGCAATTACGAGCTGGCACAGCATCCGTGCGGATGCCGCAGAAGATGCGGGAACTGCAGGTTTGAGCAGACAGAGAAAAATGAAACAGGAGGAAAAAAATATGAAGATAGCAGTAACGACTGAAGGAGATCAAATATTCCAGCATTTCGGCAAGTGCCCTACTTTTACGGTTTTTACAGTAAAGGACGGCGCGGTTCAGGGAAAAACTTCCGTTGACGCCAGCCGGAACGGACACGCGGCCCTGTCCGGGTTCTTAAAGAGCCTTGGAATGGATGTCGTCATCTGCGGCGGGATCGGCGACGGAGCAAAACAAATGCTGTCATCCGCCGGGATCAAGCTGGTCTCCGGAATCGAGGGAGGAATCGAAAACGCCGTAAACGCTTATCTTTCCGGAAATCTGACGGACAAAAACGGAACGTGCAGCCGGGAAGAACACACACAGGATCATACCTGCGACTGTAAAGATCACCAACCTTGATTGACTCGTCAATTTTTAAAGAGCTTGCCGCAGCGTGATTTTTATTCCGGGAATTTAAGTCATTGCTACAAACTACAAACGGCGATATGCTCCTCAAGAAGGGGAGCATATCGCCGTTTTGTTGTCAGGAATTCCCAAGGGAATTGCCCCCTGCCATATGACTTTGCAAAGTAAAGTGCAGTATTGTTATATGCTTCTGTCAGTGTCGCGGTAAGATGTCGCTGCCGTTTATGGAAGGCAATAACGTTTAAAGCCGCAGAGACGGCAATCGCAGGACTGAAACAAATAGATACATCGGCCTTGATCGCTTTTCTATCCTGCACTACCTGCACTATAATAGCAAGCAATCATATTATAAAAATCAATCATAAAGCAAAAACGATGTTATTTAATCGTTTTACGTCTTTAGGATCAATTTTCAGAGTATGTAATTCATCGCCGCTTCCGCCATATATAAATTCAAAGTTTAGCAGTAAATCGTCAAAAATACAGGGCAATTTAAGACCAATCAAGGGTATGGCTCCTATCTTGTATCCAGTTGCGCTTTCTGCTTTTTTCTTGTCAGCTAATTTAAGTTTAGATAGGCCCAATTTTGTCCCTATTTCTTCAAAATCGAGTTTTCCACGCTTAGCACTTACTATAAGCAACATCAATCCGTTGTCGCTCTGTACGATGAGGGCAGGGGCCGCAAAAGTTAAATCAAAATATTGTTTTGCGTCGCGCGTGGAAATAATAGGTGCATCATGCTTTATTATTTCAAAATGAGCCCCACTGTTTTTCAAATAATCATCCAATTCCTTGATAGAAAACATATTGTTATCCTCTATTATAATAAATAATTTATAATTTTGGGAACGGGAAGCTACACACCAAGGCTTTCTCATTTTGAATGCCCTAAACCGAAACAGCAAAGGGTATAAAAGATGGCGAAGCCGTTTATTTATCCTTATAAAGTAATGATTGACGCTTACAGAAACTTCTGCAGGGCGCGCGCGTCGGAATATCCCTTCCGATACATCTGATCCATCCGTTTTTTGTTCTTGGTCAGCGTCTTCATGCCGCAGGAATCATTCGGGGCTACGATCAACACTTTCCCCTGCTCTTCCAGTTTTCTGGCAAGGGCGACCCCATCGTTATACTTCTGATAGCGCATCAGCAGCTGCTCCGCCGCTTTTTCATACCTGCGCCGCAGCAGCCTTGCGGGGCGGGCGTCTTTTTTCTGCTCCCGCAAAAAATCCTTCGGCTTGGTCAGGATGACAACGACTTTGCCGCATCCGTCCGCAAATGCCTTTTTGATCGGGACGGGGTCGGCGATCCCGCCGTCGTAACACGGGATTCCGTGGATCAGATACGGCCTGCAGACCACGGGGATGCTGGAAGAAGCCTTCAGGATATTGTAATTGTCCTGCATCATATCGCTTTTATCAAAATAGAGCGTCTCCCCCGTCGCCGCGTTCAGCGCAACCACCTTCATGATGCTCTTCGACTGTTTCACCGTTTTGTAGTCCAGCGGATTTTCGCCGTTCAGATTGGAAAGCGCGCCGTATACATAATCCAAATCGATATAAGAGCCCGTATGGATCAGATTGTGAAGGCTCATATATTGCCTGCGGAACGCGTATTCCATATAAAACCGGTAATTCCGGCCCTTCTGTTTTCCAAGGTAAGAAGCGATGTTTGCGCTTCCGGCGGACACACCGATGCAGTAATCGAACTGTATCCCATGATCCAGGCAATAATCGAAAACACCGGCGCCGTAAATCCCCCTGAGCCCGCCGCCTACATCCACAACTCCCGTCATCTTGATCTAACTCCTTTGAATCATAAAGTATCCCGGAAACAAGGTGGCAAATCCCCGTTTCGCCCAATACCCAGTATAGCATATACGACGGAGGAACGCACGTCCCCCCCCCCGCAGGATTTTCCGCTGCGGCGGCAATCGAATCGCCCGGATTTCAGAAAAACATCCAAACCGGGCTTTCTGCGATCCGGCCGGGGATATCGCGCCGCCGGGCGGAAAAACGGCCTACTTTTTCCTGCTGAGAACAAGGACGAGGGATTTCACGACCCCTTCAATATAGGGAAGGTACTCCGGATCCACGTTTTCCAGAATAGCATCCAGACCGGAAGTATCGTTTTTCTCCTCCCGCCCCATCAAAATATAGTCGGCGGATGCATGCAGCCCGAAACATATTTTATAAAGGGTGTGTGTGGACATGCCTTTCTTCCCGCATTCGATCTGTGCGAGAAAATGGGGCGTAATGCCGACGACCTCCGAAAACTTTTCCCGGGATATTCCAAGGCCGTTCCTTTTCTTCCGAATGCGCTTTCCGATTTCCTGAAGCAGATTGTCCATCCTGTCACCTCGTCTCCTCATAGTGTTATTCTAATATACCCCATGAGAGACTTAAATTACCTAAAGGTGCTTTATAATATATCACCAATAGAGTATAATTGAAAAAGAGAATGACAAAAGGACGATCGTAAAGGGACAACAGGAGAAGATGATATGGACGTTCTTGCATCGGTACTGGATCAGATGGGCAGGTTCCTCGTCTGCGCCGTGCGCATCGTGGACCCGGAGACAAACCGCGTAGTCCGGGAAAGGCGGTCGGATTCGTTTTGGGGGCGTTTTCCGGACCTTACCCTTTCGCAGACGAAAAACTACCTGAGCCTAAGCCTGTCGAAAAGGCAGCCTGTCTTTCATTTCATCCACAAGGGAAACCGGATCCTTCTGCTGCTGGCGGCCCCGTTTCAGCTATCCGGAAAGACCATGCTTTCGGAGACCGTAGTGGACGCGACCGGTCATATTTTCTTAAACGGCGTCGACCTCAACGGCGAAAAAGGGCTGCTGAACCGGATCAGGCTGACGCAGGCACAGGCCGTGACCGACGAACTGACCGGCCTTTACAACCGCAGGTACATCGACGAACACCTGCCTTCCGAAATCCATGCCTGCATGGAAAAGAGGCATCCGCTTTCCGTCATCTTCGCCGATCTGGACTTCTACAAAAACGTGAACGACGTCTTCGGACACACCGCCGGAGACCGGGTCCTGTGCGAATTCGCCGAGCTGCTGACCGGCAATATCCGAAAGGGAAAAGACTGGGCGGCAAGGTACGGCGGGGAGGAATTTCTGATCTTCCTGAACAACCGCGGGTATCAGAGATCAAAGGAGATCGCCGAAAGGATCCGGATCGCCGTCATGAACCACACCTTTTATCACGACGGCCGGGCGATCAAAATCACCTGCAGCTTCGGGGTCCTGACGGTCGACGATTTCTCCGAATCCCCCACTGCCGAAGAAATCCTGGATGCCGTGGACAAGCGGTTGTACCGGGCGAAAAAGCTCGGAAGGAACACGGTCGTCTGACTTTCATTTTCCCTCGATGGCATCATTCCGGCCCGTACCGCGCTGACGGTATCGAGGCCCTTTTTTCTGACCGTTGAAAAAGGATATGCAGCGGAAAAGGGCAGGCGGCATGTTACAGATCGAGCCGCTCAAAGGAACGGACGGATTTCCGGAACGCGAGCCACGTGAGAGCCGCGCCGATGACAAACCCGATGCCCAGCACGGCCAGCTTTTCGGAAAGATACCTCGGATCCGCGGTATCCAGACGGTCCCTCACGAACGGCACGATATGCGCGCAGGCCTCCGCAGCCGTGATAAACAGAAACACCGCCGTGCTCGACCAGACAAAGGCTTTTCCGACTTCGTTTACATCCCGATAATAGATGGAGAAAAAGACGGAATTAAAAAGGCCGAGCATGGCAAAAGCAAATCCGAACAAAGCGATATTCGCATCCATTCCCACCTGGTTTCCGGGCAGCGGCATATGCTGACGGATCACCGCAAACGGAACGGCGGCGATCATCTGCGCCGCCTCAAGCAGGATCACGAACGCGTATCTCGCCTTCACGATATCTTTTTTGGCGACGGGAAGCATCAGCGTATAGAATACGTCGTGGTTCTCCCGGCCGCTCAGGCAGGTGAAAAAGACGGCCAGCCCCGTGTAGAAAAACACGATGTAATACGGATAATTTGGAATGAGAAGCATGCTCGAAAGCAGAAGAAAGAGCGGCGCGGTCGGGTGCATGGACAGCAGAAGCTCCTTTTTCATCAGCGGTTTCATTTTTCCCCCTCCTTTTCAATGTGTATCATGATGGTCTCAAGGTCCGCGTCCCCGCCTGCGGCACCGGCGTTCATCCGCCGGGCATCCTCAGCGCGGATCAGCGCGGTGTACCCGTTTTTGCTCCGCCTGCATCCGATCAGCTTCTGCCCGAGCGCTCCAGCCGGCAGGGCATCGTGAAATTCCAGCACCTGGTAGCCGGAAACGAAGGACCGGATGTCCGATTCCGCAAGGATCCGCCCGCCCTTGATGTAGAGGATGTTGTCGGCGCATTTGTCAAGATCGGAGGTGATGTGCGTCGAAAACAGGACCGTCACCCCTCTTCCGCACAGCTCCATCAATACGTCGAGCAGCTCGTCCCGCGAAACCGGGTCGAGCCCGCTGGTCGGCTCGTCGAGGATCAGCAGCTTGGCACGATGCGACAGGGCGAGCGCCAGCGCGTATTTCACCCTCATCCCCGCCGAAAGCTGCGACGGGGTTTTCTCCTCATCGAGGTCCCACATTTTCATATATTCTTCATAGGCTTTCTCATCCCACTCGCGGTAAAACGATTTCGTGATGGAAGTGATCGTCTTCAGCATTTTCTTCGGGTAATAATCGACCCCGCCGGAAAGAAAGCCGACCTTCTGCTTGATATCAAGCTCATTTTCAGAAAAGCTTTTGCCGAAAAACCTGATTTCTCCGCCGTCCGGGTGCACGAAATTGAAAATGGATTTCAGCGTCGTTGTTTTTCCCGCGCCGTTTCTGCCGATGAATCCCGTGATCTTGCCCTCTTCCAGGGAAAAAGAAACGTTTTTTAGCTCAAACGCCGGATAGCGCTTGCATAAATTTCGAACCTCAAGAATGTCCATGTCATTTGTCCCCGCTTTCCTTGTCCGGCAGTGTGGAAGATTCGAATATTCTTTCGGCGAAGGTGGAAAAAGTCGATTTAAGCGGAACCGCAAGCCCTCTTTTCTCATCGCCGAGCACGATGATCGTATCGCCCGGATGGATGTCAAAAAGCTCCCTCGCTTCCTTCGGGATCACAAACTGCCCTTTTTCCCCGATTTTTACCGTCCAGGCATATTTTCCTTTTGGCTTCTTCATGGAATCCCATCCTTTCCTGTTGTGGGTAAAGTATGATTTGTTATACAAATTATACTTCGTGCTTCCCTATTTGTCAACAGGGAAAATAAAAGCAATGCCGCTTCTCCATCCGGATTTGCGGCGGCAGAATACCGCGCAAAAAAGAAGCGGGATGCAAACAGCATTCCGCTTCTTCCGCAAAATATTCTGCTTTCGATTTACCGGCCCGCCCCTTGATAGACCAGGACTTCAAGGAACGAGGAAAGCAGGGCTCCTTCGGTGATCAGCTCGAAACGGGGATTCTCCCCATCCCGGCGGATGCGCAGCGCCTGCAGGGCCGCCACCTTGCAGTGGCGCTCCGGCTGAACCTTCACGGCGTACTCCTCCCCGTTGATTTCCATGGTTGCGGTATAGCCGGCGTCGAAAGGCTCGGCGCGGACTTTCCGCATCAGGGACCTGCAAAACGCCTCGTATTGAGGCTGTTTCAGCTGACGTGTAATCATAACGCACTCTTCCTTTCCCGAATGTTCCCCCCGACGGTACTTGAAAGGAGCCGCGGCGCATGATATAATAATTTACGCTGCAGCTGCCTTTCGGCATCTGTCGGTGGGGGGAAGCGGCGTGCTTTTGAATGGGTTTGCGCCGCTTCTTTCATTTTTTGATGAGCTTGTCCTTTAACCTGATAATTCCCCGGCGGATTGCTTCTGCTCTGCCGACTTTTTCCTGTGCACAGTACTTTTCGAGTATCTCTACACACTGATCGTCCAAACGCACATGGACGGAGGTATTTTTGGGATCATCGGTAGGCCGGCCCATTTTCTTTTTTCCGGGCAAAATATTCACCTCACTTTTGTAGCCCATAATGATAATATCATATGTAGCCCAAAAGTCAAGTATATCAAGTATATTTTAAAAAATATTTTTCCCGCCATTTCTGAAAGCGTTGGGCGGCGTGTCTCTGCAAGCAGATGCGCCGCCCTCTTTGAAAGCGGATGTCTCTTCCCTGCCCAACGGATTTTTCTATGAAAACCGTGGAAAATTTGTTATAATAAGTATTAATAAAACAGCGATGGCAATTCCGCTTATGCTTACGGAACCGCATCTGTTTCTCCCCACTTTCGGAAAGAGAGTACCGAAGCAATTTTAGGTTGAAATACCATGGCTGCAAAAAACGGCCCCGCAAACCGCAATATGACACGCCGGCTGAACAGTCAGGCGAAAACCGGCGGAAAAGGAGTTGATCGTATGCCTGTTCTCGCAGCGGTTGCCGTCCCGCATCCCCCCATTATCCTGCCGGAGGTCGGACACGGCGAAGAAAAGAAAATCCGGAAAAGCTCGGACGCGTACCGGGCGGCGATGAGCCGCATCGCCGCGCTCAAGCCCGATACGGTCATCGTGACCAGCCCGCACTCCATCCTTTACCGGGATTACTTCCATGTGTCGCCCGGGCGTTCGGCGTCGGGCGACATGGGCGCATTCGGGGCGCACGGCGTCAGGATCGGCGCCGATTACGACACAGAATTCGTTGACACGCTGTCACAGATCGCAAAGCAGGAGGGCCTGCCCGCCGGAACGTTCGGCGAACGGGACAAGAGCCTCGACCACGGAACGCTGATCCCGCTGTATTTTCTGAATCAGGTTTATTCGGGATACCGGCTCGTCCGCATCGGCCTGTCCGGTCTGCCGCCGCTTGCGCATTATCATCTCGGGCAGTGCATCGCGATGGCCGCGGAAAAGCTCGGCCGCCGCGCCGTCCTGATCGCGAGCGGGGACCTCTCCCACAAGCTGAAAGAGGACGGTCCTTACGGATTCGCGCCGGAAGGCCCGCAGTTCGACGAGCAGATCACACAGGCGTTCGCGGCGGGGGATTTTCTCTCGATCCTGAACATCCCCGCCGGGCTGGCGGATGCGGCGGCGGAATGCGGCCTGCGTTCGTTTCAGATCATGGCGGGCGCGCTGGATGGGAAGGCGGTCACGCATGAGCTGCTCTCTTACGAGGGGCCGTTCGGCGTGGGGTATTCCGTCGCGCTGTTCGAGGTGACCGGGGACGACCCGGCCAGAAACTTCGGCGCCCGGTACGAAACGGCGGAACAGGAGCGGCTTGCCGGCCGCAAAGCGAAGGAGGACGCCTACGTCCGCCTTGCGCGGTTCAGCCTGGAAACCTACCTGAAAACCGGGAAGCGCGCTTCCCTGCCGGATTCCCTTCCCGAAGAAATGCTGCGCACCCGCGCGGGCGCCTTTGTCTCCCTGAAAGAGCACGGCCAGCTGCGCGGATGCATCGGCACGATCGCCGCGACGACGGGCAGCGTGGCGGAAGAGATCATGCGGAACGCCGTGTCCGCCGGGACGGAAGATCCCCGCTTCGACCCGGTTTCAAAAGACGAGCTGCCCGAGCTCGTCTACAGCGTGGATGTTCTGGGGGAGCCTGAAAAAATCGTTTCCCCGGATCAGCTCGACGTCAGGCGTTACGGCGTGATCGTGCAGAGCAGGGGCAGGCGCGGCCTTTTGCTCCCCAATCTGGAAGGCGTGGACACCGTGCAGGAACAGATCGCCATTTCCAGACGGAAAGCGGGCATCCAGGCGGACGAGCCCGTCCAGCTGTACCGGTTCGAGGCGGTGAGGCACGAGTGACCTGCGATCTGTGCCCGCACCGCTGCGACATCGGGAAAGGGCATACGGGCCTTTGCCGCGCCCGGTCCAACAAGGGCGGAACGATCCGCTGCGGCAACTATGGAAGGCTGACCTCGATCGCGCTCGACCCCATTGAGAAAAAGCCGCTGGCGCGCTTTTACCCCGGAAGCAGGATTCTTTCCGTCGGGAGCTACGGCTGCAACCTGCGCTGTCCGTTCTGCCAGAACAGCGGTATTTCGATGGCGGACGAATCGGCGGAAACCGTCTTCGTATCCCCGGAGCAGCTCGTGCAAAAGGCGGAGGCGCTTGTTCCCCGGGGAAACATCGGCATCGCGTTCACCTACAACGAGCCGCTGGTCGGTTACGAATATGTGCGCGACTGCTCGGCCCTTGCAAAGGGGCAGGGCCTGAAAACGGTTGCCGTCACGAACGGGATGATCTGCAAGGAGCCTCTGCTCGGCCTGCTGCCCCGGATCGACGCGATGAACATCGACCTGAAAGGGTTCACCCAAAGGTTTTACGACTGGATCGGCGGCGACCTGGAAACGGTCAAGCAGACGATCCGGCTCTCCGCGGAGCGATGTCATGTGGAGGTCACGACGCTCGTGATTCCGGGAGAAAACGACGGCGAGGACGAGATGGACGCGATTTCCGCCTGGCTTGGGGAGATCGATCCCGAGATCCCGCTTCACATCAGCCGGTTTTTCCCGCGGTATCACCTGCTGGAGAAAGGCCCCACGCCGGTCGGAACCGTTTACCGCCTGCGCGGCATCGCGGAAAAGCATCTGCATCATGTTTATGCGGGAAACTGCTGAAGGAAGGAACTGGGGATGATTGTCAGCGCGAGCCGAAGGACGGACCTTCCGGCCTGTTATTCGGACTGGTTTTTCAACCGGATCAAGGAGGGCTTCGTTCTGGTGAGGAACCCGATGAATTTTCATCAGGTGAGCCGGATTTCCCTGTCGCCGGATGTCGTGGACGGAATCGTCTTCTGGAGCAAAAACCCGAAGCCGATGCTCGGCCGGCTGGACCGGCTGAAGGACTACCCTTTTTATTTTCAGTTCACGCTCACTTCCTATGGCCGGGACATTGAGCCGGGCCTGCCCGGAAAATCCGAAATCATCGATACGTTCCGGCGGCTGTCCGAGAAAATCGGAGCGGAGCGGGTGATCTGGCGATACGACCCCATTCTGCTGAACGAAAAATACCCGATCCCCTATCATATCGAAAATTTTGGGAAAATCGCCCGGCGGCTGAACGGATGTACGGAAAAGGTCACGGTCAGCTTTCTCGATTTTTACAGCCGGATGCGAAAAAATATGGAACGGATCGGCGGGAGGACGCCGAACTTCGACGAAAAGAATACGCTCGCAAGGGAGCTTTCTTCGATCGCCCGCGAAAACGGGATGCTCCTGGAGACCTGCGCGGAGGAGATCGACCTGTCGGCTTATGGGATCGCGCACGCCCGCTGCGTCGACAAAGAGCAGTTCGAACGGATCGCCAAATGCAGGCTCGACATCGAAAAAGACAAAAATCAGCGGCCGGCCTGCGGATGCGCGGCCAGTGTCGATATCGGCGCTTATGATTCCTGCCCGTGCGGCTGTCTGTACTGCTACGCAAACAGCAGCCGCGGCCGTGCCGCCGGAAACAGGAAAAGCCACGATCCCCGGTCGCCCTTGCTGATCGGGATGTGCGATCCGGATGACAGGGTCGCCGAGCGCCCGCTGAGCAGCAGCCGGAATCCGCAGCAAAGTCTTTTCTGACGGATCATAAAAAGGAGACGCCGGCGGCGTAAGCTGCCGGATGTCTCCTTTTTATCCCCTCGCCGATCTTCTATCCGAAAATTCCGCAAAATTTTTCAAATTTCGGCAAATACGCTTGAATCCCTCTCCGATTGCCTGTAGAATAGAAAAAAATGGTATTTATTTTAAGGAGGAGAACCGCAATGCCGTGGACGCCGGATCTATCGGTTGGAATCGCGCTGATCGACGATCAGCATAAAATATGGTTTGAAAAGGCCGAAAAGCTTTTCGAGGCCGGGAAAAAGCATCAGGCCAAGGAATACATCGGAGAACTGCTCGATTTTCTGGATGAGTACACGAAAAAGCATTTTTCCGATGAGGAAAAGTACATGCTGAGCATCCATTACCCCGGGTACCCCGAACAGAAAAAGGCGCATACCGCCTTTGTTGCCCAGCTTGCAAAGCTGCGCGGCGACTATGCCTCTTCCGGCGGAAATTTGCTGGTCATCCTAAACGCCAACCAATTGGTGCTCGGATGGCTGACCCAGCATATTTCCAGTATGGATAAGAAGATAGGCCAGTTCGTAAGAGCGGGCCGTGAAAAATAGGCAGCAGGCAGAAAGGCGCGGATCAAAAATTTTGATCCGCGCCTTTCTGCCGCCGGCTTCGCGGCCGCAAATGGAACCGCTGTCATTTCAGTCCCTGAACTGGAACACTTTCTTCGGGTCGCTGTAAAGCAAAATCAGCAGCCAGGCAACCAAGCCGCAGATCACGATCAGAAGCCCCAAAAGGGCGTCGCCGGCGCTGAGATCCAGAAACGGCCCGCCCTCTGCGATGCGGAAGAAGCCGTCGACCGTCCACATCAGGGATGCGCCCCAGTACATCAGGCTGAGCGTGCCCAGTTTCAGCTTATTCTGCGGCGCGTTGACGTACCAGACGATCGTGGAAACAACGGCCGCAAGCAGGGTGATCATCAAACACATCCCGTTACTGCCCCCTGTTTTCCACAGCCGCCGGTACGGCCGATTTTTGATAGATGCGGTCCGCCGCCAAAGTCATGACGAACCAGACCGCAGTTACAAACAGCACCATCGTTCCGCCGACCGTAAGAATCTCCATCAGCATCGGCCGGATGTCGGCGGGATTGTTCATCGCCGTCAGGAACGGGGGCCACGGAACCACCTCCCCGTGCCAGACGTGCTCGATGGCGAGCAGAAAAACGCCGCCCCACAGCATTTTGGTCAGCCAGCCGAGCTTGCGGCTCCACGGGATCCTGCTTTCGGAAATGGCCGCCGCAGCGGGCAGCACGGTGCTTTTCCGAATGGCCTCCTCCTTTTTTTCTTCCCTCCGCTTGATGACGGAGACAACGATGGCCTCCGCCGCGGGTGCCAGAAAACATGCCATAATAAAAATCCTCCTTGATCTATGTTAAAATGATTCTGCGTGCAGAAAATAAAAAAGAGACTGACAAACCCGTTTCTTCGGATTCGGCAATCTCCACAAGTATGCCATTCTATCATTTTTCAGAATATTCCGGATGAATCAGAGCAAGACATGCGATGCCCGCTTCAGCAGGCAGTTTGCCGCTTCAGGCGGCAAATAATTTAGCAATATCATATCATAAATGATTGGATTGATCAAGAGCTTTGTCGATTTTTTATTTTGGATTCTCATGATACGAAAACACAAATCGGAAAGCATCTTCGAAATGCCGAAGGTGAAGAGTCTGAGAGTTCCGTGCGGCCAATAAAATTGATTTTCCGATGATTTTCGTATATATTGGATAAAAAGCGGGCGTGCCGCGCTTCTTTAGGGAATCTTAAGGTTTTCATAAGAAAATTGCACGGGTACGGTTTCGCGTTTTGTTTTAAGATGGGAATGAAATTCACAAGGGATGGGAGTGGCGGAACGATGGGTGCCGATATTCTGGTCGTGGACGACGAACGGGCCATAGCGGACCTGGTGGAAGTCTACCTGAAAAACGAAGGGTTCGCCGTGCACAAATTTTATAACGGCAGGGACGCGATGAAAAGCGTGGAATCGGAGCCGGCCGACCTTGCGATCCTCGACGTGATGCTGCCGGACATCGACGGCTTCACCCTCTGCCGGAAAATCCGCGAAAAGCACAATTTTCCCGTAATCATGCTGACGGCAAAAGAGGAGGAAGTCGATAAGATCACCGGCCTGACGCTCGGCGCCGACGACTACGTCACAAAGCCGTTCCAGCCCTTGGAGCTGGTCGCCCGCGTGAAAGCGCAGCTCCGCAGATTCACCCGGTATAATTCCGCCGAACCGGCGCAGGAAGAATCCATCCTCGAATTTTCGGGCCTGATCCTGAATCAGGATACGCACGAATGCATTCTGAACGAAAAGCCCCTTTCCCTGACGCCGACGGAATTCTCTATTTTATGGGTCCTCGGCTCCCGCCGGGGCCATGTGGTGAGCTCGGAAGAACTGTTCCGGGAGGTTTGGGGCGAAAAATATTACAGCAACAGCAGCAACACGGTCATGGTGCATATTCGGCACCTGCGCGAGAAAATGTGCGATTCCGCGGAGCATCCCAAATATATCAAAACGGTATGGGGGGTCGGCTATAAAATTGAAAAGTAAGCTGAAGCCTCCGGTTAAGATATTTCTGATGGTAGCAGGTGCCATAGTATTGAGTATTGGTGTTCTGTTCCTTCTGGATAAGGGAATCACAAACCGCTTTTTTGCCGATTGGATTTACAACAATTTCATTTTGGAAATTGAACATACCTATCAGGGCATTCCCGGCGCCCTTGTGGAAACGCAATTCAACTGGCATGCCATGAAAAGATTTCTCTGCATTGCGTTCGTTGCCGGAGCTGCAGCCATCGCTTTGTTAAGCTGTCTGATCTATTACGGTTCCGCAAAGAAAAAATCCAGGCAAATCATGGACCAAATTTCAAACGCAATGCGACAGGTTCTGCTGCCGGATCAAAATCTGCCAGCTTTGCCGCAGGGATACGAAGAATTCAAGCTTCAGCTGATGCAGCTGAAAGAGATGGAGCAGCACAGCCGCCAGCTTGCGCAGGCTGAAACGCAGCGAAAAAGCGACCTGATCACTTATCTGGCCCACGACCTGAAAACGCCGCTGGCTTCCGTCATCGGCTACCTTTGTCTTTTGAATGAGGCGCCGGATATGCCGGAAACACAAAAAGAGAAATACACGGGTATCGCGCTGCAAAAAGCATATCGGCTGGAAGAATTGATCAATGAATTTTTCGATATCACCCGTTTCAACTTACAGTCTCTTGTGCTGAATCAAAGCAAAATCGACCTTTCCCTGATGCTCCGGCAGATGGCGGACGAATTTTATCCCATGCTGATCCCCAAAGGAAGAAAAGCCGTTGTCCATGTTCCGGAGAATCTGGTTCTGACGGGCGACGCGGACAAGCTGGCGCGGGTGTTCAACAACGTTCTGAAAAATGCGATCGCCTACAGCTACGAAAACAGCGTAATTGACATCACGGCGGTACAGCGGGGCCGAACCGCCGTGATCACCTTTACCGACTGCGGGGACCCGATTCCACCGCAGAAGCTGGACACGATTTTTGAAAAATTCTACCGGCTGGATTCCGCCCGTTCCGCCGATACCGGGGGCGCGGGCCTTGGCCTTGCCATCGCCAAGGAAATCGTGACGGCCCACGGCGGCATGATTTCAGCGGAAAGCAAACCGGAGTATACCGTATTCACGGTAAAGCTTCCTCTGTAAGAAAATCTTAAGAGGTTGATAAGATGAAATTCCAACATTGCTCCCTGTTCTGTGGTTGAATGAAATCAGCACAGAATAAGGAGCTGTTTTACTCTTGCAAAATCGCAGAAAAAGATTCGGATGTTCCGTCTTTCTCCTGACCGCGGTTATTTTGGCTTTTATCTTCAAATCCGGCCCCGCCGCCGGGATCGGCCGGCTGCTCAAAACAGCCGCGTCGGGTTCCGGAGCATCCGGCCCGACGATCACATTGGCGCAGGACCCCAGCGTCTCTATTCCCAACCTGCACAGCCCGTGCGCCATCCTGGTCCGGCTGAACGACCGTTCCGTTCTGATGCAGAAGCAGAGCGAAAAAAGGATTTACCCCGCTTCCCTCACCAAAATGATGGCGGTCATCGTCGCAATCGAAAATCTGCCGGATCTTCAGCAGAAAATCGAGCTTTCCCCTTCCCTGTTCCAGCCGCTGTATCGGGCGGACGCATCCATGGCGGGATTCCAGCCCGGGGAAAAAGTACGGGCGATCGACCTGCTGTACGGCGCCATGCTGCCGAGCGGAGCGGAATGCTGCATCGGGCTTGCGGACGAAATTTCCGGATCGGAACAGAAATTTGCGGAAAAAATGAACCAAAAGGCAAAAGAGCTCGGCATGACCCACACCCATTTTTCCAATTCGACCGGGCTTCAGGACGAAAACCACTATACGACCGTGAAAGACCTGTCGGCGCTTCTCGGCTATGCGCTTCAAAATCAAACCTTCCGGGACATTTTTACCTCCTCGCGCCATTCCACGGCGCCCACGAACAAGCATCCGGATGGAGTCACGTTTCAGAGCACCCTGTTTCAAAATCTGGAAGATCAGGCGATCCCGGGCGGGGAAATCCTGGGCGGAAAGACCGGATATACCGAGGAAGCCGGGCTCTGCCTTGCAAGCCTAGCCCGAAAAAACGGACAGGAATATACCCTTGTCACCGCCGGCGCAAAGGGAGACCACAAATCCGAGCAGTACGATATCGACGACGCATGCGAAGTTTACCGGGCGCTGGGACAAAATTAACCCTTGAGGAAAAGGAAAAAAGTGCTGTTGTCCTTTCACGGCCCTTTCTTTTCATAAGCTTCGGATGCAACCAAAACAGCCTGTCCTTTTCCGGCGAAATGACAATCGCCGAAAAGGGACAGGCTGTTTGATGCTCTTATTTTTTTGGTGAATGGAAGGTGATGATACCTGTGAGAATTTCCGGCATCAGGAATCTCCGGAATTTTTTCAGGCAGAGGCTTCCTCAAAAGCGCGGTCCCGCATTTCAAGCGTTATTTTCCGAAGATCCGTACAGGCTGCCGATATCGGCGG
>ENA-UOOI01000087-UOOI01000087.1-fermentation-metagenome-genome-assembly--contig:-NODE-87-length-110352-cov-6.402087_pt1 | contig 110352 bp, 98 predicted proteins | sample MGYA00245779_ERZ724027 | MGnify/ENA primary metagenome ERZ724027 (study PRJEB28704, sample SAMN03018318) | fermentation metagenome | biome: anthropogenic terrestrial biome; feature: soil; material...
GAAAGATCGCCTGCACCTTGCTCATGCCGAGCCGCAGCGCGTCGATATCTTTTTCGAACAGAATCCCGCCTTTATGGAACAGCCCGACATGGTCGCACAGGTCTTCCAACTCACGCAGGTTATGTGAAGCGATGACGACGGTCAGGTGGTTTTCCGCCACTTCTTCGGAGATCAGTTTCTTCAGCAGCTGGCGCATCACCGGGTCCAGCCCGTCAAAAATTTCATCCATCAAAAGATAAGCCGGACGTGCGGAAAAGGCACAGATCAGCGCCGCCTGCCGCTGCATTCCTTTTGAAAAATGGGAAATGCGCTCTTTCTTATCAGCTGAAAAGACGCCGCACAGATGATCAAACTGTTTCTGATCCCACTGAGGGTAAATTCCCGCGTAAAACTTTTCCATATCGGAAAGTGTGGCCTGAGGGAGAAAGTATGGAAAATCCGGGATAAAGCAGACTCTCGACTTGACCTCCACGTTCTCAAACGGTTCCTTTCCATCCACAAGGATCTGTCCCCCGTCCGGGAAATAAATGCCTGCGCAGGTGCGCAGAAAGGTGGATTTTCCCGCTCCATTGGAGCCGACCAGCCCGAAAACCGATCCGCCTCCGATTTGAAAAGACATGCCGTTCAGCGCGGTTTTAGAACCGAATTTCTTTGTCAGATTCTTGACTTCAATCATTCTTGCTTCCTCCTCTCGTCAAACGCCCCGGATATCAGCGCCAGAATCTCCTCTTTTGCCACACCGCAGAGAACAGCCTCTGCCACGGCGTCATGTACTTTCTCCAGAACAAGCTGTTTTCTGCGCGCAACGGCGGCCTCGTCGCCTGCCAAAAACGAACCCTTCCCCTTCACCGAAAAAATAATTCCATCCCGTTCCAGCATCTGGTAGGCTTTCTGAACCGTGTTTGGATTGATGCCGAGCTTCTGGGCAAGCGCGCGGACGCTGGGCAGCGCCTCACCCGGCTCCAGCGCGCCCATCGCGGCCATCCGGGTAATGGAGCGGCAGAGCTGTTCATAAATCGGCAGTCCGCTTTTATAATCCAGCACGAACATCCTCTTCACCTCACTGTATCTACTGTATTATATTTATTAGTACAGTAGCAATATAACACATTCTCTCTGCGTTGTCAACAAAAGGAAGATCATCCATGCTCCTGTTTTCTGTTTTTCAGCCTGTTGGCAAAATAAGCAAAAACTCCGCCGAACACAATGTTGGCGTAATAAGTAATCATGCGCCAGAGCAGAATAGCCGGGAAAATCGCGGACCGAAAATACAGGCCGAAAAACAGATAAAAGCTTCCCTCTGCCCCGCCGGAACTGCCCGGCAGCGGCACAAATGCGGAAACCATGGCCACAAAGACCTGCGCGGCAACCATGGTGAGAACCGATGCCCCGCGCATGTTGAAACTGCGGTAAATAAAAAACGGAATCAGACTGTTGAGCGTGATCTGCAACGCGGAAGACGCGGTGACGCTTAAATAAAGCGGAGCGGAATTCCCCATGATCTTGGAAGCACCGTGAAAAGCTTCCAGCTGATTGTGAATTTTCTCATAACGCTTTTCCGGGCAACGACACAGTTTCATTCGGTGCAGCAGAGAGAGGACAGAACGCAAAATCCGGTCCGTCGTCCTTTCGCTGACCATAAACAGCACCACCACCATGATGAAAAGGCAGTTGGTAATCAGACCGATTACGGTCAAAAAAGCAAAATTGGTAACGCTGGTCTGAAAATAATGGAGCCTTAGCGCCACCATGCAAAGCGCATATAAAACCATTACCACCTGGTAAATCAGAGTTTTCATCGTGACGATGGAAACGGCCATTCCCGTGTTCATCCCCATGCCGCTCAGCGAGTAGACCTGCATCGGCTGCCCGCCGGTGGCAAACGGGGTGACGGCACTGTACAGGAACCCGACCATTCCTGTTAAAAAAGATTTAAAATATTTCCACCCGGGCTGCAGGTGGCGACACAGCAGGTTCAACTCGAATCCTTCCAGCAGCCAGCAGGCGATTGCGGCCAGAACTGCGGCGGTCAGCCAAGGGCGGCGGAGCGTCCTTGCAATTTTAGCCAGCATTTCAATGCCGCCGCCGGTGGTAAACAGAAAAGCCAGCAGAATGCCGACGGAAAGAATCAGAGTGATCGCTGTAAAAAAATTTTTCCCGAGTTTTCTCTTTTTTCCCGCCATATTCCAACTCCAAAGCTTACGATTTTTTTTGACTATAACTTATATATTTTATAACATCCCGCCCGATTATACAAGCCAAATCAAAATTCCCTTTCTCGGCCGCGGTAGGGATGCAAGATATCTTTAGCTCCTTTGAGAAAAGAGATTCAGGAAAAAAATCCCGGCGGACTGCTCCGCCGGGAACCGGTTCATTTTTGTTTGGGCCGTTTTTTCGCATCGGAGGAAAACATCTTCTTCAGCGTCGCAGGGTCGGCGACTCCGGTCACTGTCATTCCGTTCAGGTATTGAAAATCTTTTACGCTTTGAACGGTTCCCTCCGCGTAGAGGCCCGTCGGGGACACAAACATATACCCCAGTTCTTCCAAGCGCTTCTGCATTTTCATCACGTCGTCGCTCTGCATTCCGCTCTGCAGCGTTTGGTTCAGGTTCAGGTCCGTACTGACCTGCGATGCCTGCGTCTGCGAAGATCCGGAAAACGAAGAGCTCAGCAGTTCCGGATGCACGGTTCCCGCCATAAAGCTGACCGCCTGAATCAGCTCATCCCCCTGGCGGGTCATCAACCCAGGATCCATCTCATAAACATGATTTGCCTTGACGGCAGAGAGCTTACTGTAGTCTGCGGAAGAACTCAGCTGCTCTTTGACCCCTTTGGCGCAGAAAATGTATTTTGGATTGGCTATGAGAAGATCAGCCGCCTTGACGATCCCTTTCTTGCCGCCCGAGGCGGAGTTTGTCAGGCCGGCAGCTTCCACCAGCTTACCGGCGAGCATGTCGTCAGTGGCTCCTTTTCCCTTCGCATCAAAGAGATAAACTGCCGTGACGGGCGTGTTGCTCTGAGGAACTGCACGGGTAATGTCGTCGATCGTCTCAAAGAGCCCGTCCGCCGCGTCCTTGCCTTTCTGATAGCCCGTTTTGGCCCCTTTCAGCACGGAGCCGACTTCAATGTAGAGCCGCTCCAAGTCTTCCCGGCTTGCCGCCGGCTTCAGGGTCAGGACTTTCAAACCGGCTTTCTCCATCGCGGATTTCTGCTCCTGGGTCAGGGAGTCCGCAAAGACGACATCCGCGCCAAGGTCACGAATTTTCTGAGCGTCGTCCGCCGTCACAACCGGCAGAACAGACAGATCTTTCTGCGTGCAGGCCGCACTTCTCGCTTTCAGGCTGGTTTCGTAGCCAATCGACAGGAGCACGGAGGCAATATTCGGCGAAAGCACCGCCGCGCCTGCGGGTTCCTGCTTGAAAACGACGCCCCCGATCTTAGTGGGATAGTCCTTTCCTCCCTCGCCGGAAGTGACATCGCTCGCATGGCTGCATCCGGAAAGGGCGGAAAACAAGAGCGCCGCCGCCAGCAGGATAGCAAATAATCTTTTCCCCATGTTTAGCTCCTTTTCCCGGCTCCGGCTGAGCCCGACACACGGCCGTTCCGAACCCGGGCCCCTGCCAGCCGGCTGTTATTGCCCCTATTGTACGCTGTTTTGCCGCAAACTGTCAAGCCGCAGGAGGGGAATCCTGTTGCAGGCGGACCCAAAAGCAATTATAATGGGAACCAATGTCATTGAATCGGAAAGAGGTACAAAATGAAACGGATCTGTCATCTGTTCCCCCTGTTTTTTTTCCTTGCGGCCGCGTTTTCACTCAGCGGCTGCTCTCATTCCCCCGACGCCGGAGTCCTCCTGCGCGAGGCAAAATCGAATGCGGACTCCCTTCAGAACTGCGAATCCGGTTTCCACCGGGAACTGGTGTTTACCGCGGACGGCGCTCAGCATACTTTCTCTTCTTCCAATGGAATCACCTACATGGCAAAACCATTCGGCCTGAAATCGGTTCAGAAACTTCAGACCGACGGAACCCCGGACACCAACGAAACTTATACCGTAACCGAAGGAGGAAAGCTCTTCTTCTACTGTAAGCCCAACGGCGTCTGGCAGAAAACCGATGCGGGCAATCTGGACACATCCCCGTCCGCGCAGGTAGACCTGCTGCGCGTGCTGAACGAAGCGGAAAGCCAGAATTATGTGAGGGAAACGACGATCAGCTCCCGCAAAGTGCATAAAATCGAGATGAAACTCAGCAGTGAAGTCCTGCGCAGCGCCGTGGAGCAGATTGCATCCACGACCGGCATGTCCAGCCATTCCGGCACGGTGGTTCAGACTTTGCTGGACAGCGCGCCCGATTTGTACGGTTACTGCTACATTGACAAAGACACCGGGCAGCTTGTCCGGATGGATGCCGATTTCACCAGCGCGGTCAACCAGATCTTTCAGAAAATCGACGGAAGCCAGGTTTCCGTTCATGTTACAAAATGCACCGTGTCTGGGACCATCGGCAAAATTGGCTCCGCTCCCCCCGTTCGCCTGCCGGAAAGCGCAAAAAACGCCTCTTCAGTCGCAGCTTACGGCTGACCGCCCGCAGAGACGGGAACCTGTTTGGTCCGGGACCTGCGGTGCAGAATGGCAATGGCCGCAAAAAGCATGAGAAGAGAGGCACCGAGGGTCAGCCAAAGGTTGGCGTTCGTAAACCCGGCCACCAGATATCCCACCACACAGCAGGCCGCCACCAGCAGCGCATAGGGCAACTGAGTCGAAACATGTTCGATATGCTGACATCCCGCGCCCGTGGAGGAAAGGATCGTGGTGTCGGAGATCGGGGAGCAGTGGTCCCCGAACACGCTTCCCGCCAGAATGGCGGAAAGCGACACCACCAGAAGGTTCGGCGCAACGGCTTCCGCGATCGGGACGGCAATCGGGATCAGAATTCCAAACGTTCCCCATGCGGTTCCTGTTGAAAAGCTGAGAAATGCCGCAACCACGAAGATGATCGCGGGAAGAAGCCCGCCCGGAAGAGAGCTGCCCAACGAATTTTTTACAAATTCGGCGGTTTGCAGCAGATCGCGGCACACGCCGCTGATCGTCCAGGCCAGCAGCAGGATCACGCAGGCCGGCACCATGGACTTGATCCCCTCCGTAATGCCTTTCATAAAATCCTGAAACGTCATCAGGCGGCGGGGCAGAAACAGAAGGGCCGAAACACAGAGCGCCCCAAAGCATCCCCAGGTCAACGCAGAAGCAGCCGTGCAGTTGCCAAATGCCGCCCCGAAGCTGTGGCGGAATTTCGGATCGGCGCCCCAGTAGCCGCCGTTGTAGAGCATTCCTACGACGGAAAAGAAAATCAGGAACCCGATCGGTAAAAGCATGTCTGCCACCGTTCCTTTTTTCGACTCTTTTCTGTCCGCTTCGCCCGGGGCCGCAACCGCGCCGAGATCTCCGCCCGCGGCCTTGGCCTCCCGCTCCGCCATCGGGCCGAAATCAAGGTTCGTCAGGCAGACCGTAATGACCATCACCAAAGTCAGAATGGCGTACAAATTATAGGGAATCGTTGCGATAAACGCCGCAAAATCGCTTACAAAATGCCCTGTGGCGTGCAGGTTGCTTCCCACTGCCGCAGCCCATGAAGAAACGGGGGCAATAATGCAGACCGGTGCCGCTGTCGCATCGATAATATAGGCCAGCTTTGCCCTTGAGACTTTGTACTTGTCTGTGACCGGCTTCATCACCGTGCCGACCGTCAGGCAATTGAAATAATCGTCGATAAAAATCAGGATTCCCAGCAGGCTGGTCGACAGCATGGCGGCTCGCCGGGAGCGTATTTTAGAGGTTGCCCATCTTCCGTAGGCCCTGCTTCCGCCGGCCTGGGAAATGACGGCGACCAGCGCCCCCAGCAGGCAGCAGAAAATGACGATGTATAAATCGGCCTTCTTGACCATGAGTTCAAAGGCCGTTCCTATCGTTCCGGCAAGCGGATTCAACCCCATTCCAATCGAATACAGAAGCGTGCCGGACAGAATTCCGATCATTAAAGACGCAATAACTTCTTTTGTCAGAAGAGCCAGCACGATTGCGATGATCGGCGGCAGCAGAGAAAGCCACCCCGCATAGAAAGGTTGCACGTTATTTCCTCCCTGCCTTTGCTTTTTCGTTTGGTATGTTCTTCCTGTTGACTTTCGTTTTTCCCATCCCCCGTTAGAATTATTTATTTTTATAGTATAACAGAAAACGACATACTTTTTATTTTTTTCATCAATTTTTTAATCTGACAAGCAAAAATTAACTGTTGATATAGGAACGCCGGCACCCCCAAAAAAGGAAAGGTGCCGGCGTTTCCGTACCTGGATTCTTATGCTTTTTTGTCATACTGTGGATTAAATGCATAAAAGTTTTTGGGATCCAGACTGTCGGTGACGATCCGAAGGCCCTCCCCAAAACGCTGATAATGCACCACTTCGCGCTCCCGCAGAAAGCGGATCGCGTCGCGCACATCGACATCGTCGTCACAAAAACGCAGGATGTTGTCATAAGTCAGGCGCGCTTTTTGCTCTGCCGCAAGATCTTCATGAATATCCGCGATGGAATCTCCGGTGGAGGCAAGCGTGGCGGCATTAAAGGGATTTCCTGAGGCGTCGGACGGGTAGATGCCCGTTGTGTGGTCAATAAAGTAAGCGTCAAAGCCGGCCTTTTTGATCTGTTCCGGAGTCTGGTTGCGCGTGAGTTGATAGACGATGGTGCCGACCATTTCTAGGTGACCAAGTTCTTCGGTCCCGATATCCGTCAGGATCGCCTTGAGCTCCGGGTTCGGCATCGTGTAGCGCTGGCTGAGATACCGCAGGGAAGCCCCCATCTCTCCATGAGGCCCGCCGAATGGCTCCCTGCGGCAAAAAAAATCACTTATAATACAGGCGGATGCAATTGGCCTTGCGGTCAAATATAATTTTCTGAATCAGCGCTCTCAGCAGAATATTTTTCCGATCCGGCGGAATTTCATTCCCCCGCAGCAGCTGAATAAGGTTGGTCGTCTCAACGCCCTTTTCCTGCGGCCTGCCCGCAGTCCGTTTCAGCTCCAACTGCAAGGTGCGGCAGGTGTCCTCAATTTTTTTCCGCTCCCGCAGGTACTCCTTCAGCGGTTCCGCACCGCTCAAATAGGCTTCCCGCAGCCTGGAAAGACGGCTTTGCTCCTGTTCCCCTTGGCGGCGGAGAAGCGTGTACTCTTCCTGCTTTTCCGCTGTGGAAAGCGGGAGAATTCGCAGGGATGTCGCTTGCAAATCTTTTTCCAGCAGGACGGTCACCATTGCCTCAAGCTTTGCGGTGGAGATGCAGTGTGAAACCCTGCAAAGGCCATGGCTGTATCCGCTGCACTGCATACTGCCGGAGGAGGACGGGACCAGAAGAGAACCGCAGTTGGAGCAGTAAACCAGCCCGCAGAGCATGTAGGGCGGGGCCGTCCGCCTGCGGGTTATTTCCGGACAAAAGCGGCTCTGAACCGCATCCCACAGTGGTTCCGAGACAATCGGCCCGTGGCAGTTCTGCGTCAGAAGAGTCTCTTCCTTTTTGGGACCACGTCCCAGTGATCCGTTTGGATTCCACCGCAGCGCGCCCCGGTAAACTGGATTTTTCAGAAGATAGCGTATCCCACGCGCCTCCCATCGGCCGCCGCGGCGGGTGCACAGGCCCGCCGCGTTGAGCTTTTCCGCAAGTTCGGCAGGGGAAACGCCGCGGGCAAAGCCGGCGTATACCAGCCGGACTGCGGCAGCCTCCCGTGGCTCCGGGACAAAATGCTTTTCCCTCAGCCGGTAGCCGAACGGCGGCGCGGTGACCGGCTCCCCGCGCGATACTTTCTCCTTCATGCCGCGCCGGACTTCTTCGGCGAGATTGACGCTGTAATATTCATCCATCGCCTCGATCATCGCTTCCACCAGGATAGAGGTCTTTTCCCCGCCCAGCGGCTCGCTGACCGAGATCACATCGATCCCGCGCCGGCGCAGCATGGTTTTGTAGAGGACGCTGTCGGCCCGGCTGCGGGCGAACCGGCTGAACTTCCACAGCAGGATGCAGTCGAACGGGCGCGGCCTGCGCTGCGCAACCGCAATCATTCGCCGGAACTCCGTGCGCTTTTCCGCGCCCCGGCCGCTCACGCCGTCTTCCTCCCGGAAAATATATTCTTCCGGCAGACGGTATCCATTCTTCCGGGCATACTCGAGAATGCAGGCAAGCTGGCTGTCAGGGCTGTATTCCATCTGATCGCTGGTGGAAACGCGGATGTAGGCCGCCGCGGTCTTCACCATGGACTTTTCTCTCCTTTGGCCCGGCCGGAAAGAGGGATAGGACAAACCGCATCCCCCGTATAGATAGGGCGGAGGGATGTTTTATGGGGAGAAAGCCATACCGCTTTACAGGCGAAAGCTATGCGCCCGGCCCTTCCGGAGCCTTTGATCTGCGCAGAGAGGCGGTCTTTGAACAGATTCCCGGCGAAAGCTGCCGGTTCCGGGCGATTTCCGACCGGGAATATCTTATGCGGGAAAAGCAGCTCCGGCAGGACCTTGCGCGGCTGCGGCGCGCCGAAAAAGAGTATTCCGGGCAGACATGACCGGGCTGATCCGTTAAAAATCGGTTTCATTTCCGAGCGCCTGCGATATGGAGGAAACGGACCTGGGAAAAAAAGTAGCTGTCCAGCGGCTTCAAAAACACATCGTAGGTATGCGCGGCAACGTAAATGCCGCCTGCTTCCACCGCAATCACGACGGGCGTGTGGTAAAAATGGTCGCCGTTGCCAAGCTGAACCAAATCGCCCGGCTGAACCTTTTCCACGCTGCTTTCTACAGCGAAGGGTCCCGCGGCGCGGTTGGCAACCAGGAAATCATGCAGAAATTCAACGCCGCTCCAGGCGGCGGCCCGGTTGTCCGGGCTAAGATAGTACCAGCCAGCGTCTTTGGTGTAATTCATCACGCCGCACCCCGCGAACACACACTGAGAGGCAAAGTTTGTACAGTCGCCGCCCATGCCGTCAAAATTGTAATACTGCGGATTCCGGCCCAGTGCCCACCGCTTGGCATAGGCAACGGCTCCCTTACGGTCATACGGAAGTTCTGTCATCTTGGATTCCTCCGGTTTCTTTAAGAAGATTATTTCTATTCTATGCGGTGGGAAGCGGGAAAATTTCCTTTTCATCTCTGTGAGCCATGAGGCCCGCCGTACTGTGAGATGATCAGTTTGGCAAGAGCCGGATTCGGAGTCTTGATTTTCACGGGATACTGCAGCTTTTTCTCATAAATCCACATTTATTTTCCCTCCTCGTCCAGTTCCCAGGGCCAGGGCTCAGCGATCCAGGCCCAGCGATTGGTATTCTGTGTGGTTTCGTTGATCGGCCCATAGGCCGCTTCATATTTTTTTGTCAGGCCGTCTGTGACCTTCCGGTATTCTTCCAGCTTGGCAGCAGCTTCACAGTCGCCGGGATGAGTATCCAGGTAGATATGAAGTTCCCACATAGCAAACTGATTGGCGCTGATTTTGCGCATTAAATCTTCCCGTTCACTCATTTTTTCATCCCTCCGCCTAAAAATGGTTTATTCAGCTCGGGGAAAATTGTCCCATAAACCAGCCCGCGGTCTGCGGGGTAAGTGGTGCCGAGCTGCTGAAATGGAACATAGGCCATCGCGTCCGGTGTCTCAGCCGGGAAGCGGGACCGGTTCGGCGTGCATCCCTGGCCGCCCTGATAGCCATTGGATTTGGCTTTCTGCTCTGTGGAAGCGCCGGATACCGGCGCGTTTCCGTTGTTCGCCGCCGGGGAAACGCTGCTGTTCTGCTTCGCTTTCTGTTCTGTGGAAGCGCCGGACACCGACGCGTTGCCGTTGTTCGCCGCCGGGGAAACGCTGCTGTTCTGCTTTGCTCTCTTCTCCGCAGAAGGACCGGACGCCGGCGCATTGCCATTGTTTGCCGCCGGGGAAACGCTGCTGTTCTGCTTCGCTTTCTGTTCTGTGGAAGCGCCGGACACCGACGCGTTGCCGTTGTTCGCCGCCGGGGAAACGCTGCTGTTCTGCTTTGCTTTCTTCTCCGCAGAAGGACCGGACACCGGCGCATTGCCATTGTTTGCCGCCGGGGAAACGCTGCTGTTCTGCTTTGCTTTCTTCTCTGCGGAAGGACCGGACACCGGCGCATTGCCATTGTTCGCCGCCGGGGAATTTGTCTTGGGATTTCGACCGCTTGAATATTCGGAAATGACGCCGCTGTTGCTGCCGCGCACTTGTACTGTGTTCGATTTAACGCCGGAGTTTGAGGAGGATTTGACAGTCTGGGCATTGCTGCTATATTCTTCCATCACGTTATTGTTTCCAGAGACTAACATGATCTTTCTCCTTTCGTGAGACTGGATGTTTCTCATCCCATATTATGCAAAAGAGAAAAGACGGTGAAAAAAACGCCGCCCGGGCACAAAAGCCCGAAACGGCGTTTTTTCTGTAATATAAAATTGAAATTTTACTTTGATTTTTCCGGCGTTTTTTCCGCTTCATCGGGGTTCGTCTGCCCGTTGATTGCGTTTTCCAGCGTATGCCATCCCAGTACGGCGCATTTAACACGCGCCGGCATATGGGAGATATCTTTGAGGGCAATGGCTTCGTCGAGATCCTCCAGCTGCGATTCGTCCGTCACCTCATTCTTGATCATAGCAAAGAAGAGGTTTGCCAGCCGGAGCGCCTCCTTCTTGGTTTTGCCCTTAATCAAATCGATCATGATGGAAGCCGACGCCTGAGAAATCGCGCACCCGACTCCGGTAAACGCGGCGTCCTCAATGACTCCGTCCTTTTCGCGCAGCTCCAGCTCAATTTCGTCCCCGCAGCTTGGGTTGACCCCCTTGAGCACCGCGGTCGGATGGTCGATGTGGTGCTTGTTGCGGTTCGAGTTATTGTGCTCTGTCAAGATCTGCGTGTAAATCTGCTCAAGCCCCAAGGCCCAGCCACCCCCTGACTTTTTTCAGGCTTTCGAGGAAAATGTCAATATCCTCTTTCGTATTGTAGAAATACAGGCTTGCGCGGCAGGTCGCGTTCACGCCCAGGTACTTCATCAGCGGCTGCGCGCAGTGATGCCCGGCGCGGATTGCGACACCGTCGGAATCCAGAATGGAAGCGACGTCGTGCGGATGAACTCCGTCCACATTGAACGAGACCACGCCGCAGCGCTGTTCGCCCGCCTTTGTGTCGCCGTACACCGTGATATGAGGGAGCTTTGACAGCCCGTCGAGCGTATAGGCCAGCAATTCTTCCTCGGTTTTCATAATGGTGTCATAGCCGACCTTTTGAATATAATCAATCGCGGCGGCCAAACCGACCGCTCCGCCGACATTCTGGGTCCCGGCCTCAAATTTCTGCGGCAGCGGCGCAAACGTCGCGTCCTGCTCGCTCACATACTCGATCATTTCGCCGCCGGTCAGAAACGGCGGCATCTTGTTCAACAGATCTTCCTTGCCGTACAGCACGCCGATCCCCATCGGGGCCAGCATCTTGTGCCCGGAAAACACGGCGAAATCCACATCGAGCTTTTTCACGTCGACCGGGTAGTGCGGGATGCTCTGCGCGCAGTCGAGAACAACCACGGCACCGGCTGCATGCGCCCGGCGGACGATCTCCTCCACCGGATAGACCGTGCCGAGGACATTCGAGACCTGGGCAACCGCCACCAGCGCGGTTTTCGGGCCGATTTTATCCAGCTCTTTTTGGGGCAGGCGGCCGTTTTTGTCCGGATACAGGTAAACGAGTTTCGCGCCCTTTGCCTTCGCCACCATCTGCCACGGCAACAGATTGCTGTGATGCTCGGAAACCGGCAGCGCGATCTCGTCGCCCTCCCCGATAAAATGCATCCCGTAGCTGTACGCCACCAGATTCAGAGATTCCGAAGCGTTGCGGGTAAACAGGACTTCCGAATCCTTTTCGGCGTTGATGAATTTGCGGACCGCTGAGCGCGCGTCTTCATACATCTGCGTTGCGCGGATGCTCAGCCCGTATAAGCCGCGGTGCGGGTTCGCGTTGGAGCTGCGGTAGTAATCGTCCACGGCCCGGAGAACGGAATCCGGCTTCTGCGTTGTCGCGGCATTGTCCAGATAAACGAGGCGCTTGCCGTCCCGTTTGGTATTTAAGATCGGAAAATCTTTAAGATACGGATTCAATGGTCTCCAGCCTCTCTTTCACATACTTGAAAACCGCCTCCCGCAGAGCCGGAATCGGAATCCGGTCGGTGACGGGGCGGAACTGCGCCTCAATTAACAGTTTTCTTGCATCCATCTCACTCAGCCCGCGGGACATGAGGTAGAACAGGCGGTCCGCGTCGATTTTGCCGGCGGAAGCCGCGTGCTGCCCTTCCACATCCTCTTCCGTACACAGGATCAGCGGCGCGGAACGGTTGACCACCTTCGGGCTGAACAGCAGCGTATATTCGCTTTCGTGCCCGACTGCGCGCTTTGCGCCGCGCAGGAAGTTGATGGTTCCGCGGAAAGTCTTGCGGCTCTCATCCATCAGCGCGCCGCTCGCATGAATTTCACTGCGCGAAGCGCCGCCCAGCTGTTCCGCCACATAATTGATGTCGATCGAGCGGCTGCGGTCGCCGAAATAAATGGTATCCAGATTTAAACGGCTCTTTCTGCCCCGCAGGCAGGCTTTCAGCCCGGCGGCCGTACTCTTGGCCCCAAGCTCCGCCTGAGTCACCTTGACTTCGCCGTTTTCCGCGCACTGCGCGCCGACATCGTCATAATGCAGGCACTTGTCCCCAAGCATCTGCACCTGGACCAGCCGGATCACCGCGTTTTTACCGGCATAGAGCCGGGTCAGACCGCCGTGAAACCCGTGAAAATCCGTGGGAGACGTGTAGCTCATCACGACGGTCACTTCGCTGCCGTCCCCGGCGACGACGGTGTTCACGTCCAGCACCGAAGGGTTGGTTTCATCCACCCGGTAAGAGAGGAAGACCGGCCTTTCCGCTTTTACGCCGTCCGGCACGCGGACCGTGACGCCGCAGGTGCGGTTATCCTCCGAAAAGTCCCTGACCTCGTCCCCCATGCCGGTCGAAAGTTCCGGCGCGGGAAACGACCGTTTGGAAACTTCGGCCCCCTCGGGCAGATCCCCGGAAAGATATTCCCCGCGGTAAGGGCGGAGTTCCGGGATTTCCTCCGTCAGTTTTGTATCGTTGATGCCCAGCCGGAACCAGGTAGGGGCCGGCAGGGTATTGACCTGTGCAAGTTCAAGATTCATGATAATATTCCTCTTTCCCCGGGCTTCAGCCGGTGGCGCCCTCCATTTCCAGCTTGATCAGGTTGTTCATCTCCACGGCGTATTCCACCGGAAGCTCCTTTGCGATCGGCTCCGCAAAGCCGGTCACGATCATGGCTCTGGCGTCCTCTTCAGAGATGCCCCGGCTCATCAGGTAAAAGATCGCGTCGTCGCTGATGCGGCCGATTTTGGCCTCGTGTCCCACGTCGACGTCGTCGTTCCGGATATCCATCACCGGGATCGTGTCGGAGCGCGAGCGGTCGTCCAGCATCAAAGATTCGCAGGAAACGGAGGATTTGCTGCCGCGCGCCTGCGGCAGAATGCTGACAGAGCTGCGGTAGGTGCACTCTCCGCCGTCTTTCGAAATCGACTTGGTGCTGATGCTGGAGTAGGTATGCGGCGCCGCGTGCACCACTTTTGCGCCGGTGTCGAGCGACTGGCCGTGCCCGGCGAACGTGATGCCTGTGAACTCCATGCGGGAACCTTCGCCCTTCAGAATCGTCATCGGGTAAAGGTAGGAAACATGGGAACCGAACGAACCGGAAACCCACTCCATGGTGCCGCCTTCTTCGATCAGCGCGCGCTTGGTGTTTAGGTTGTACATGTTTTTCGACCAGTTTTCAATCGTCGAGTAGCGCAGGCGCGCATTTTTGCCGACAAACAGTTCCACACAGCCGGCATGCAAATTTGCGACATTGTATTTTGGTGCGGAGCAGCCTTCGATAAAGTGGAGGCTCGCCCCGTCGCTGACGATAATCAGCGTATGCTCGAACTGGCCGGCCCCCGGCGCGTTCAGCCGAAAGTAGGATTGCAGCGGAATTTCCACCTGAACCCCCGGCGGGACAAAGACGAACGATCCGCCGGACCAGACGGCGCCGTGCAGCGCGGCGAACTTGTGATCCTCCGGAGGGACCAGCTTCATGAAATGCTCCCGGACCATCGGACCGTATTTCGGGTCGCGCACGGCGCTTTCCATGTCGGTGTAAACAACACCCTGGCGGCGAACTTCCTCGCGCACATTGTGGTAGACGACTTCCGAATCGTACTGCGCGCCGACGCCAGCGAGCGATTTGCGCTCCGCCTCCGGGATGCCGAGACGTTCAAATGTGTTTTTGATGTCGTCCGGCACTTCGGACCATTTTCCCTTCATATCGGTGTTCGGGCGGATATAGGTAACGATCTTTTCCATGTTCAGCCCGTCCAGCGGCGGACCCCAGCCCGGCAGGCGCAGGCGGTTGTAAACTTCCAGCGAATTTAAGCGGAACTGGCGCATCCACTCCGGATCGTGTTTTGCAGCGGAGATCTCGTTGACGATTTCCGCCGTCAGGCCCTGGTCGACCTGGTAAGAAGCGTTGACCCGGTCGCGGATGTCGTAGACGGTACGGTCAATGTCCTTGACTTGAGTTTTCTTTTTACGCAAAGCGTTCAACTTCTTTTCCTCCGCATTCTTTAGACGGCAGGGGCGTCGAGCCCCTGAAAGCCGGAAGCGTTGATCCGGTCGATCAGCGACCGGTCGCCCGTCCGCACAATTTTGCCGTCCATCAAAATATGCACGGTGTCCACCGGCAAATACTCGAGGATCTTCGTGTTATGCGTGATGATCAGCAGGGAGTTTTCACTCGTTTTGAACTTTTCCACGCCCTGCGATACAATCTTAACCGCATCCACATCAAGGCCGGAGTCCGTCTCATCCAAAATGGCAAGCTTGGGCCTGAGCATCAGCATCTGCAAAATTTCGGATTTCTTCTTTTCGCCGCCGGAAAAGCCCACGTTCAGGTAGCGGGAGGCGTATTCCGAATCCATATGGAGCTCCTGCATTTTTTCCGCCAGTTCTCTCTTGTAGGCAAACAGCTTGACCGGCTTGCCCGTCAAGGCGACGCGCGACGTGCGCATGAAGTTTTCCAGCGAAATGCCCGGGACCTCTTCCGGGTTCTGAAACGAAAGAAACAAACCGGCTTTCGCGCGCTCATTCGCCGGCGCGCCGGTGATGTCTTTCCCGTCAAACAGGATCGTGCCGCCGTCCACATGGTACTGCGGGTGCCCCATCACGGTATTGACCAGCGTGGATTTTCCCGCGCCGTTCGGCCCCATCAGAACATGGACTTCTCCTTTGCCGACGGCAAGGTTCAGGCCGTGAAGAATTTGATTTCCCTCCACGCTGACCGAAAGATCCTTAATCTCCAATAGTTGCACTGATTTTTCCACCTCTCGAATTTGTACGACAAATGGGCATTTGCCCTTAATGTATACTAATTTTATCTATATTTGTATTATAGACGAAAACACTCCGCTTTTCAAGACATAGACTAAAATTTTCATCGCAAATCCGACGGTTTACAGCCTAGGCTCGACGCAATTCTGGAAAGGGTTTCCTCATCCGGTTCCCGTTCCAGGTTTTCCCACTCATAGAGGAGTTTCGGCTCCACATGAAGGCGCAAGGCAAGATCCGAAAGAGTCATGCCCAGCATCTGGCGGTAAGAAGCGATTTTTTTGACCGGCTCTAACAGATAGGCTTTCCTCTGCCGGCTGTCAATCAGCAACGGCCGCTCATTGTGGAACATCAAGCTGCACGGTTCGCCTCCGTCGGTGATCACCACCGGCTTTCCGTCTTCCATGGTACCGGTGCGGTAGGGTTCCGGCAGCACATAATCCCGGCCACCGTCGTCCGAACCCCGCAGACCCGGCTGATTCCGCCAGGGCAACAGAGAGCAGCTTTCCCCTTCCTGTCCCGGTTCCGGCGCGGTAAAGCAGTGAATTTCATAAATGGTGACAATTTCGCTCATGGCACAGCGCCTCCTCATTTGAATTTTTTAGCGATGGTTCCGCGGGAAAGTTTTTTCCCCCGCGGCTTTGCTTTTGAAAAACAGCACGCTTGCACCCATTTCTAAAACCGCAAAAAGAGGGAAGAAGCCGCCGGCTTTTCCCCTCTTTGTTTTTCCCGTCTTTCAGGTCGGGCGGGCTCGTTTTTTCCCACACTTTGCCGGGCCCTGAATTTCGGGCACGGGCTTTGCATTCTTCGGCGCATGGGCCTTTTTGCTGCTCTGCGTGGGCTCCCCGGAATTGGGGCGCCGCATGCCCGCTTTCGCCACCGGCAGCACCCCCTTTTAAACGTCGTTACCTTTCACGGACTGCTTTTTGGCGTTCCGGGTTTGATTTTGGTTTTCTCTTGTGACGGGCGTCTGCCCGTTTGCCTTTTGAAGCCGGCGTCTTTTGCTGTCCGGCTGGCTGTCTTTCGGCACTGAAACCACCCCTCGGGTTATTCTGGCTGTTTCCCGGGACTTTATGCGCGGGCTCCGAAGCGGCGCGCCCAAGCTCAGCCACCATCCCGTCCAGGAAGCGCTGGGCCACCTGCCGGTTCTTTTCCGTCGCGCAGAGGCTGCTGCAGAGCGTGCAGCAGCCGCCGAATGTGGAAATTGAGACCTGAAAACTCGGCGGATGCTTAACCGCCGTCGCCAGATAGGCGTCCACAACCTTCCCGCAGCCAAAGTCCAGCCGCTTCCAATCCAAAACGCCGAGGTTGGTGAAAGAAATCACCGGGATGGCGAACTTGCGGTCAAACATTTTCCGCGCTGCCGAATAGGGAAGCACAGAGAACAGCAGATCCAAAAGCATGGGGCCCTTCAGGCAGTCCCGGCTTTTCTTCTGCGCAGTCATTTGGTCTGTTACCTTCCGCAGAGTCGCTTCGAACGGTTCTTGCTTGTTTATCTGAAAGCGACAGTAGTAATTGCCCGTCAGGTTGCAGATGCCGCATCGCGCGTCTTTGGGCAAATATCTGCGCAGGTCAACCGGGCAGGGAATCGTAAAGTCCGGGCAGTTCGTCATCGCATAGTGTGTGCGGCCGTAAGCGGTCATTAAAAGATCGTTGATGGTGGCGCCGGTCCGTTTGGCATACCGGCGCATTCCGGTGAAAAATTCACCGCCGATCCGCCGCTGCACGGTAACGGGTTTGCCCTGTTCTTTTTCCATCGGCAGAAACATCTCCGGTTCCTGCTTCTGAAGCGGCAGGGGCGACCGCAGAATCCGGAGCCGCTCCGCCGGCCCCATTCCCCTGAAAATCTGGCCGATATCGCGGTCCAGCGGCTCCGGCGGAACGATGCACCCGGAAGTATGCCGGCAACGCCTGTAAAGGGACGCCAGCAGGTAAAGGTACTGCTTCATGCCGGTCCCGTCGGTGATCATATGGCTGAGAATCACGCAGAGCGTGTCCGATTCCGGCCCGCGTACCAGGTGAATTTTCAGCTGCGGCTCCGAATCGGAGCGGATCGTATCCAGAAGGAGGGACTCGGCCTTGTCTTCTTCCTCGCTGTCCGTAACATGTACGATCCGATCCGCTCCAAACCCTCTGTTTTCCCAGCGGTGGGTCTCAGGGGAAAAGACGCACCGGGCCAGCGGAAGCGAGGAAGTGGAAAGATCAACGGCGCGCCGCAGCAGATCCGGGTCCAAGCGCCCGGAAAAACAGATCAGTGCGCGGATCAGCGGACGATGCGCCGAGGAATAAAAATGCTGCATCAGTTCAAACGCTTCCGTGTGGATTTTTTGCTTCATTTCCGTCGCCTTTCTTTATTTGTATTGACTGGATTCTGTTTGTTCCTTTTCTGGCCGACCGAACCGTTTGGCCTGCCGTTGGCGGCACCGTTCGGCCTTTTCCCGGCAGCGATACCGGGATTTCCCCCGGTGGTGCCGTTCGGTTTCTTACCGGCGGCGCCCGGCTTTCCTTTGGCGGCGCCGTTGGCCCTTGCTGCGACGGCATTCGACTTTTCGCTGGCGGCGCCGTTGGCCCTTGCTGCGATGGCATTCGACTTTTCGCTGGCGGCGTTTGCGGCGATAATCCTTTTCTCGTTTCTCAGAATCTGGTCAATTTTACGGTGCAGGTCCTCGACGATGATTTCGCTTTTCAGGTTGACAATGTAATCATTTTGGGCCCGCTCCCGGTCTTTTTCCTCCTGACGGTTCTGACTCATCATAATGAGCGGCGCCTGGAGCGCCGCAACGCAGGAGAGCACTAGATTCAGCAGGATAAACGGATACGGATCAAACGGGTTTGCCAGGAAATAGACGTTAACCCCCATCCAGATCAGAAGCATAAGAATAAAAAGGATGATAAAAGTCCAGCTCCCGGTAAACCGAGTAATCGCATCCGCTGCCTTTTGCCCAAAGGTCAGCTGCTCATCCACCTTCTCATCGGTATCCTTTGAAAACTGCCGCTGCAGGATCAAGTGGATCATGTCCTCATTGCTGACGTCCTTTTCCACGCCTTTCATTACGGTTTTGAGAATGTCAATTTTTGTCGGATTTCTTTTCATCTGGCATCTCCTTCCGGCCGGGCCGGCACAGTGCCCGGATATAGGCGGGAAGTCCCTCCTCAAAATTTACGCCGAACCGGATCTCCGTCCCGGCGCGATGGGTTCGGGCAATTGCGCCGCAGGTAAAATCAACCGCTACCCGGGCCGCCTGTCTCAGCGGGAAGCCCTTTAAAAGCGCACCAATCAAAGCGCTGGCGAAAATGTCGCCGGTACCACAGTAGCAGCCTTCGACTTTTTTGGAAAATACATAGCTGAATTCCCCGGTTTCGCGGTCATAGGCGGCGCACCCGGTCTGCTCCGGGCAAAAGGAAACGCCGGTTAATACAACGCGGCGCGGCCCGAGCGACGAAAGGCAGCGCAGCGTTTCCTCAGTCTCTTCCCGGTTCTGCATTCCCTCCTGGTAAGGCCTGTCCAGCAGCAGAGCCGCTTCCGTCAGGTTGGGCAAAATCAGGTCCGCCTTTCGGCACAAGGCCGTCATTCCCCGCGAAAAATCCGGGCCGAAAGAAGCGTAGAGGCGGCCGTTGTCCGCCATGGCGGGATCGATGCACACCGGCGCCCCCGGCGCGAGAAATTCCTCGATCAGGCGCGAGACAAGCCGTATCTGCCCGGCTGAGCCGAGGTATCCGGTGTAAACCGCGTCAAATTTCAGGCCGAGTTTTTCCCAATGGTCCAGGATTCCCGGTAAGTCTCCGGTGAGATCCCGGAACGTGAACCCCTGAAAACCGCCCGTGTGCGTGGAAAGCACCGCCGTGGGCAGAACACTGACGGTGCAGCCCGCCGCGGACAGAATCGGCAGCGCCACCGTCAGAGAGCATTTCCCTACGCAGGAAATGTCATGCATGGCTAAAATGTTTTTCTGCACCCGTTATCCATCCCTCCGTTCCAGAACGATGCTCCTATTTTAGCGCTCCGGACGGACAAATTCAAGGCCGGGGGCAAAAATGCCGCTGCGGGGAACAGCGGCGCAGTCCGTTTCCTCCGCAAGGACGACGCTCCCACGGAGAAATTTCAAGGTTAATATTTTTGCAGATAGTTGTCGATCTCCCAATCGGTCACGGCGCGCCGGTAGCGGTCCCACTCCCGCTTTTTGTCCAACAGAAAATTGCGCAGCGCCAGCTCGCCGAGGGCGCCGGAAACCACCGGATCGTTTTCCAGCGCCTCGGTGGCCTCCGCAAGGGAGAGCGGAAGCGTTTCGACCCCCATCTTCCGAATCTCCTCTTCCGGCAGGTCATGAAGGTCGCGATCCGTCGCGGGCGGCGGCGTCATCCGTTTTTTGATCCCGTCCAGCCCGGCTGCAAGGCAGCAGGCAAGCGCGAGGTACGGGTTGGAGGAAGGGTCCGGGGAACGGAACTCCAGCCGGGCACCCTGCCCCCTGCCGGAAGGGATCCGGATAAGCGGGCTCCAGTTGCGGCAGGACCAGGTAATATGCGCGGGCGCTTCAAAACCGGAAATCAGGCGCTTGTAGGAATTGACGGTCGGATTGCATACCGCCGTGAGCGCCCTGGCATGAGCCAAAATCCCTGCCAGAAACTGGTAGGCCGTCTCGCTCAGCCCGTTGCCGGCGGGGTCATCCGGCCCGTCGAACAGGTTCTTGCCCCCGCGCATCAACGACATGTGAAGGTGCAGACCGGAGCCGCTGATGCCCGAGCGGGGTTTCGGCATAAAAGTGGCGTAACTGCCGGACGCGTTTGCAATCGACTTGACTGCCATTTTAAAGGTCACGATGTTGTCCGCGGTCCTGAGAGCCGTATCATATTTGATATCAATCTCATGCTGGCCGACCGCCGCTTCGTGATGGGACGCCTCCAGTTCAAAGCCCATGCTTTCCAGCGTCAGGCAGATTTCCCGCCGGATGTCTCCGCCGAGATCAACGGGCCCCAGGTCGAAATAGCCCGCCGTGTCGCGCGTCTGCGTAGTCGGCCTGCCATAATCATCCATCTCAAACAGAAAGAATTCGCATTCCGGACCCACATAAAATTCCAGACCAATCCCGGCAGCCTTTTCCATCTCCCGTTTCAGGATTTGGCGCGGATCGCCGCTGTAGGGTTTTCCGTCGGTAGAATAAACGTCGCAGAGGAGACGCGCCACCCCGTCGTGAGCCGGACGCCAGGGTAACATGGTGAAGGTGTCCCGGTCCGGGTGCAGACACATGTCCGACTCCGCGTCCCGCGCAAATCCATCCAGGGAGGAACCGTCGAATACGCATTGGTTGTCCAGTGCCTTTGCAAGCTGATTTTTGGTCACGGCAACATTTTTCATCGTCCCCGTGATATCCGTGAATTGCAGGCGGAGAAACGAAACGTCGTTTTCCTCCAGCAGTCTGTAGATATCTTCCTTGCTGTAATGGCCCATTTTTCCATACCTCCCGGCGGCAGAATATAAAATACCAAAAAAAGCCCGGCACAGCGTGCCGGGCATCTTTGCCCATTTATGTATGATGAGCTGCATCCTGTTTTTTTATTTTATACCATCGCCCGGTCCCGTTGCAAGTCTTAATGGAGCGAATCGAAAATTATTTTTTTACCTGGCGCCGAGACACGCCTCCGTGGTAAAATAGCGATGCTTTAAATAAACGCGGAAAAGTTTTTGAAACAGTGCACGGAAACCGGCTTTGCAGTCGTATTCTTTTTAGAAGGGGAGAGGATGGGATGGAGATGGCAGAGACCCGCGCTGAGGAACTGTTGGAGCGATATTCCGATATGGTGATGCGGATCGCCCTGCACCATGTGAAATCCAGAACCGATGCGGAGGATATTGCGCAGGAAGTATTTCTGAAGCGGATCACGGCGCGCCGCCCGTTCGCTTCGCCGGAGCATGAAAAGGCATGGATGATCCGCGTCACCATCAACCAGTGCCGCGATTTTCTGAAAGTTTCTCAGCATCTGTGCACGGGGGCGCTGAAGGAAAACGTTCCAGCCGCTCCACGGAAGGATTTTGAAGTGCTGGAAGCCGTCCAATGCCTTCCGGCTTCCTATAAAAACGTGATCTATCTTTACTATTACGAAGGGTTCAGCGTCAAGGAAATTGCGCGCATCCTGCACCGGAGGGAAAACACGGTTTCCTCCTGGCTGCACCGGGCGCGCGCCGCGCTGAAAGATCTGCTGACAGGAGGTTTTGACGATGAATAATCAGGAAAAATACCGCGAAGAGTGCGGCAGGATTCACGCTTGTCCGGCATGGAAGAGCGAAACCGCCGCCAAGATGGCAAAGGAGTCGCGCCGGCATTCCAAAGTGCTGCGCTGGAGCCTGACCGGGGCGCTGGCCGCCGCGCTCGTGTTTGCGCTGATCTTCTCCCCGCTTTTCCGCCCGGCGACCATCACGGCGAAGGCGCAGGACAACCTGATGGAGGGAATTCAGCCGCAGAAACAGGAAATTCCCGCAGCACCCGATTCCGATTTCATCTCCGCACAGTCTGATTTTGCGGTCAGGCTGTTTCAAAAGACGGTTTCCGCCGACAAAAACACGCTTGTTTCGCCCGCCTCGGCCTCGCTCGCGCTCGGCATGGCGGCCAACGGCGCAAAGGGCGGCACGCTGTCTCAGTTTGAAGCTCTGCTCGGCGGCAGGGATCTTGCTGCGCTCAACCGGAATTTTGCTTCGGAGCAAAGCATGCTGAAGTCCTCCTCGGCGGGCAAAGTCCTGCTTGCCAATTCAATCTGGTACCGGAATAAAAATCTGTTTCTTCAAAAGCCGTTTCTGCAAAGCAACGCGGACTGGTTCGGCGCAGACGCATTCCGCCTTAATTTTGCTTCACCCGCATCCGTTGAAAAAATCAATGCCTGGGTCAGCAAAAGCACGGACGGGCACATCAAAAAGATCTTGGATAAAATCAGCTCCGGCGATCAGATGTTCCTTTTGAACGCGCTGTATCTGGAGCAGGACTGGAAATATCCCTACAACGGAAACGTCAGCGGCACTTTTCACGCGCCGGGCGGCAATCGGACCGTACCGATGATGCATTCCACCGAAACCTATCTGAGCGGCGGAGGGGCGGAGGGAATTCTTAAGCCGTTCAAGGATTCCCGCTATGCGTTCGCGGCGATTCTGCCAAGGGGCGGAACTTCTGCGGCCGATTACGTTCAAAACCTGACCGGTGAAAAGTTCCTGAGCCTGATGCGCTCGGCCGGGAAGGAAACGGCGGTCGGCACAATGCCGAAATTTAAGTTCAACTGTTCTTTAAACCTGAAAAAGCCGCTGCAATCGCTCGGGCTCACCGACGCGTTCGATGAAAATCGGGCCGACTTTTCCGCCATGGGCCGCTCGTCGGAAGGCAGCCTGTTTTTAAGCGGAGTGCAGCAGGAAACCTTCATTCAGGCCGATGAACTCGGTCTGAAGGCTGGGGCGGCCACGGAATTGGCCTGCGGTGCCACCGCCGCCAAAGTCAAACCCCGCACGGTCAGTTTCGACAGGCCGTTCGTCGTCGCGGTTGTGGAAACCCAGACAAATCTGCCGGTTTTCCTCGGCATGGTCGCGGAGCCTGCCGCCTGACCGGAACGCAAAATATAAAATTATTGTGAATTCTGCGTAAATTGTTTGAATCGCACGTTCAGTGCCTTATAATAGTAAAGAATACAACAAGAAACGAAGTAAAAAATGGAAAAACGACTTTCCGTCCCGTAGTAAAGGCGGAAGTGCGACAAGAAGGAAAGGACGTGCCAATTCCCGATGAATAATAGGTCTGAAAAAAGGCCGCTGAAATGCTTTTTAATCGTTGCCCTGCTTCTGCTGGCAGGAGTAGGCGCAACGTTTGCTATTGCCCGACAGCTTCCGTTTTCGGCGGGAGCGAACTCCGCCGCAGGATGGACAAAGCTGGATCTGTTTGCCGAAGCCGCCAAAAAAATTGTCTCTTCCTCGCAGTCTTCTTCCTCTTCCTGCGCCTCCGCGCAGAGCCGGGCGGAGGAGAAAGCCGTTTCCTCCAAGCCGAAAGTCAAAACCATCACGCTGGAGAAAGCCGCCAAACCGCTGAAAGTCAAGGTTTCTCTCAAAGATCAAAAGGTATCTGTGCTGGATGCAAAAGACTACCTGGTTCAGGAGTTTATCTGCTCGTCCGGGGAAGACGGCAGTGAAACGCCGACCGGCACCTTTACGGTGGAAGACCGCGGAACTTCCTTTTACAACCCACAGGTGAAGGAAGGTGCCTATTACTGGACCCGGTTTTATAAATCCTATCTGTTTCACAGCGTCCCGTTCGACAAAAACCAGGAAATGGAACCGCAGGAAGCCGCAAAGCTCGGCACACCGGCTTCCCATGGGTGCATTCGGTTGGAAACGGAAGATGCCAAGTGGATCTATGACCACATTCCGAAGGGCACTGAGGTTGTCATTCATTAACTAAATAAAGGGGTTTTTCCTTTTCTTATCCCCGTCGCTGCGAGAGTGCGACGGGGTCGCTTTTTACAATTTATTCAATTTCTTTAAAGAATTTCGTGCTATGATGACAGTTAAGAATGGCTTTGACAGTCTAAGAAAGGAATGTGGAACTTTGAATTGGCTGATGCGTTTTAATAACTGGTACAATCGGGCAATGGCGGGTCGCTATGGCGCCGATCAACTGAACATCGGATTAATTGTCTTCTATTTTCTGCTGATTGCCCTGGCCAGGCTGCTCCGCCTGCCGATCCTTTCCTTTCTAGCCCTGCTGCTTCTGGTTTGGGGAATCTACCGGATCTTTTCCAGAAATATCCCGAAAAGGCAGAAGGAGAACGCCGTGTTTTTAAAATACGGGTACGGCCTGGTCCAATGGTTCCGCACAAGCTCTGCCCGGTTTGAAAGCTGGCGCAGCAAAACCTTAAACCGCATGAATGATAAAAAAACGCACCGGTATTACCGGTGCCCCAACTGTAAAAGCACGCTGCGCGTACCGAAAGGAAAAGGAAAAATCGTGATTACCTGCCCGGTCTGCCATAAGGAGTTCACAAAAAAGACCTGAATTAAGGACGCCGGTGGATTGGCAGCCAGAGGCTGATCGCAATGCCGACCGTAACGCAGAGAGCCGCCGCCAGAATTCCGGTGAAAAAAGATGGCATTCGGTCGCCGACTAGAACCAGCGGTTTTTCGCTGGAGGTCTGCTGAGGGCTTTTCGTCTGCATGGCCGTTCCGGCGGTCCCTTGGAAATTCAACCCGCTTTCTCCGTCCGGAGAAAGCGGACGTTTTTTTGTCTGCCCTTTCCCCTGCCGGCGGTGCGTGCCCGCTCCGCCGCCCGAAGCTGTGCGGGATGCCCGCCCGGAACTCAGAAGTGTTTCCCCGGCGCCGGCACTTTTCCTCCGGCTTTTCTGGGAACTGGCAGAGGTGCCGGAATCTTTCGCCGCACGCCGGACCGTCACCAGGTACTCGGCGGTTTCCGTCCGATCCGCGGAAGTGACCGTGATGACGATCTGCGTCTGCTGCCCCGCCGCGTTGAGCGTCTTCCGGCAGACCCGGACGTTTCCGCCTTCCGCCGCGGCAGTTTGAAAATCGACAGAGTTCACTCCGCTGTCAACCGCCAGGGAATAATGACAGACAGACGGGGAGAACTCCGGATCCAGAGTCCCCACCGAGGGCCTCAGTTCGGTCAGGCTGGCTTTCGGAGAAAGAGGAGAGAGAATCTTCAGGCTCAGTTGATCTTCCGCCCGGTTCGCTTCCAGCGGGTGTCCGTCGTAATCACAGATCTGATCCGCCGAAATGGACAGGACCGTCTTCCGCGGTTTTACCTGAGCCGAGACTTGAAACAAAAAAGAGACAATCGTACCGGAAAGTCTGGGGGCGTAGCCCTTTTCCGTATTGCAGACATAAACGCTGTAAATCAGACCTGAACTGTCGCTGGTCCGCATAGTCCCGCTCTTGATGGCACCGTCCGTTTCCGTGCCGAGGAACTCCAGCTTGTCCTGGTCGTACTGGACTCTCAACCGAAAGCCAGCAGCTGTTTCTTCCGTTTCATACGCCTGTACGTTCAGGCGCACCAGTTCTCCCCCGGAAGCGGAAGCGGGTTCCAGCGAATAGGAAAAATACGTTGTCGTATCCGCGGCTGCCGGCACAGAAACCAGGTTGGCCCAAAGGGCGCACAGGCAGAACAAAAGGAAAAGCCGTTTTGTTTTTCTCATAGTCTTTCCCCCGCAACAAAAAAGGCAGCCGCACCGAAAACGGCATGGCTGTCTTCTAATTCTAATTGTGAATCAGGCGGTAACGGCATTTTGTTCCAGTTGAGCGGAACGGATCTCCCTGAGGCGCCTTTTACGCAGAACCAGCAGGCGGAACCGATTATACCGCTGAACAACCGCAAACGGGACATTTGCCATCATGACCAAAAAAGACATTACAATGCCGACAAGAAGCGGATTGATGATCAGAGTGATGATGGCGCAGAGGCACCCCTTCATATGCATCCATTCGCCGCGGCATGTTTCGGCAATGAATTCATCCAAATATTCAATAGAAATATTATTTAAATGCTTTTTGGAAAAGCCATTTTTCCCGTTATGCTGAGGAAGCCGGTCTTTCCAGGCCTGAATTTTCAGCGTTTCCCGATACCATCGACCGCCGCGCTCCCATTCTTTGGGCGCATAGGGTCCCTTCGCAGGATCAAAAGCGGTTTTCGGCATCCTAACGCACATTAAAAATACGCTCACATGCCATAAGCCAACAATCACCAAATTCCAGATCATCATGCTCAGAAAGGATGTATTCTTTAGCATTCCGGTCGCCTTCCCTTCTCATAATCCATCGGCTGCTCGATTGTCCTGCCCCTCCGGGTGATATGCGGTGGGCTTCGACACCATTAGCATCCCTTATTATAATACAGAAAATTAGAGTGTGCAAGATGAAAGTGGTGTTTCCCCCGTCGCGCGTGATCGGATATAAAATCAAAATTATCAGGTTTATTATGCCGGCGGCTGTTTCCGCTTTACGTGCCTTTTTCGGCTCCAATGTGGTGTCAAGCAGAAAATTTTCCACGCCACGCAGATGATATGCCAGTGTCCAGGGGCCCACCACTTTCCCGATTACTGCGACCGTGCCGTCATACCTTTTTTTCAGAATTTTGCAGGCTCTTAAAAGCTGACGGAGCAAAGGGCGGTTCAGTATATCTTTTGGGATATTCATCTCATCCAAATTGTGAAGGGGCGGTTTCGTGACATAAGGCATCGTATAACGGTCTGCCCAGTTAACGGGGCATCCGAGAGAAGCGGCCTCCAGGTGAATCGAGAAGTAGGGTGCGACGGAGTCAAACCCATAGAGGTCATGGGCAACTGCGGCCAGATCAGCCATTTTCGTCCCGTCCGTATGTGCCTCTGGGAAGAAGGCTTTTACATATTTCATGGCATCGATGGTAGCCACGGAAGTAATGTTGGCAGCTGGATAAACATCAAACGGTTCTCCGTTCAATGCGGCTAAGACCCGCTCTTTGCCTGTCATTTCCGGCGTTCTCAATCAAATCACCCTGTTTTGACAAAGTACAAAACAGCATCCGTCAATTCGCGTTTTGACCACTTATATTCTCGCAGCCCCGAATATAGCGGTTCTATCTCCAACCATTGCTTGTCGGTTAGGTCGCTCGGGTACGCCCGTCTTCGATTCTTATCTTTTTTCATGCACTAATTGTATCATAATTTTCGCTTGTGAATACAGCTTCTAAGTTTTTTACCCCCGGCCAAAAGCAGAAAGAAGGCGGGGCGACTCCGCTGGAAGAAGTCGCCCTGCCTTCTTTCCCCTGTTTTCAGTTAAAGGTATAGAGGCTTTTATATGGATTGCTGGAATTGGGGCGGAGCACATAAAACGGGCGGTCCGTTAAGCTCTGCCTATCCAGAGAAAATGCCGTGCAGAATTCTTTCAGAGGGGCTTCGATCTCCGCCAGATCTTCCGGCGTTGCGGCCGCCGCCGCCACCTGCGGCGGCAGGTCCGCGGGCAGTTCCTCACAGCGCAGAAACATTTTCCCGCCGTGCATCCCCGTCCCGCAGAGATTGCCGACCGGGGCTTTCCTTTCAGAGCCCAGCCCCAGCACGACGATGGTGCCGCCGGCCTGGTACTCCCCCAGAAAGCTTCCGGCTTCGCCGCCGATCATGATCAGCGGTTTCTGCTCCCGATATGCCTTCATATGGATGCCGACCCGGTATCCGGCGTTGCCGCGCACCAAAATTTCCCCGCCGCGCATTGAGTAGCCGGTCGCGTCTCCGCAGGAGCCGTCGATCACGATGGTCCCGTGGTTCATCGTATCGCCGGTCTGATCCTGCGCATTGCCGCAGACATGGATGGAACTCCCGTTCAGGTAGCACCCCAGCGCGTTGCCGGGAATTCCCCGGATCGTCAGGTCTTTGCCGCTCATACCGGCGGCGATGTATCGCTGCCCCATGCAGTGTTCAATCAGGATTTCAGGCCCCGCAGCGCGGATCGCCTCATTTAAAGCACGGAAATTCTTTCCGTTTGCGTCGATCCGGTTCATTTTGCACCTCCGAGTTCTTCTGCCCGCCGCTCCGCCGAAAACGCCATCAGCTGCGGTCTGCGCTTCAATAGCTCAAAATCGACGGTGTCAAGCGGAGTCTGTTCCCGGATGAGGGCGGTGTAGATACCTGCCCGCTCAATCTCGCCGATCAGGATAAAACCTTTGAGCAGGTTATCTTTCACGACCAGCTTTTTGTAAACGCCGACGTCGGTTTCCACAATTTCCTGCCCGTCGTAGCTGCCCGCCGTCAGCACATGCAGCCCGAACAGGCCCATGGCATTCATCGGGATGGCGTTTGCGAAGGTCTTTTGGCCGCCCGCCATATTCACCCCCGCCGTTTCACCCTGAAAATAGGCGTTCGGCAGGATGGCAAGCACGCGGCGCTGCCCGGACGAGATGTCATAACATTCACAGCAGTCCCCCGCGGCGTAAAGATCCGGCACGCAGGTCGCGGCGCGTTCATCAATCACGACGCCGCGGCCCGTTTCGCATCCGGCTTCCTCGGCAAGCTCTTTGTTCGGCCGCACGCCGACGGCAACCACCAGAAGGTCGAACTCCACTGTCTTTCCGCTTTTCAGCCGGGCGCGGTTTTCCTGAAATTCCGCGACGCTGTCGCCGAGCAGAAAGCGGATTCCCTTCGACTCGACATAGTCCCGGATCATCTTGGAACCCGTCGGGTCGAGAATGCTCGGCAGGATGCGGTCCGCCATGTCGACCAGAGTGATGGAGGCCGCGCGGCCGTGAATTCCCTCCGCGCATTTAAGCCCGATCAGCCCCGCGCCGACAATCAGCACCCTGCTTTCCGGCCTTAAAGCGGCGCCCAGAACCTTCGCATCGTCCAGCTTTAAAAAGGTAAACTTCCGCCTGACCTGATCCAGCCCTTTCATCGGTGGGACAAACGGCCTGGACCCGATTGCGATCAGAAGTTTGTCAAACGGGATCAATTCTCCGCTGTCAAGCGTCACCACTTTACGGTTTGGGTCGACATGAACCGCCCGTTTTCCCAGCAAAGTCTTCACATGGTTCTTCTGATAAAAATCCGCGGGCCTGATTTGCATTTTCTCCTCCGTCGTGCCGCCCTCCAGCAAATAGGAAATCAGCGGGCGGGAATACGCCGGGTAAGGCTCTTCGGAAACGACGGTGACGGCTCCTTCCCGATCGACGGAACGGATTCCTTCCAGGCAGCCGACCGCCGCAGTGGAATTTCCAATAATCACATACTTCATTGTTGTTCACCTCTCCTCAAATACGAGAGCGCCGTTCGGGCAGCCCTTGACGCAGGCCGGTTCCCCGCAGGCGTTGTCGGTGCAAAGCTCGCATTTTTGAACGGCGTGCCCGTCCGGCGACGGCATCACCGCTCCGTAGGGGCAGACCAGGATGCAGGTGTAGCACCCGACGCATCGGTCCTGATCGATATGAACCACGCCATCCGTTTTGGAAATTGCCCCTGCGATGCAGCTTTTCATGCAGATGGGATCGTCACAGTGTCTGCAGGAAACGGCAAAGCTGATCTGATTATCCCCTTCCAGCCGGATTCTTGGGTGGATCGTTATCCCCTTGAGAGCCGTCGCCATGTCGGCCTTGCCGGTCGCTGCAAACGCGCAGTTGTATTCGCACAAATGACACCCCAGGCACCATTGCTCATTCACATAAACCCGTTTCATCGCTTATTCCCCCGCATACTTGATTCCGAGAATTTCCAGCTCTTTTTCATTCAGCCCCACGCCGCGCAGCATCAGACGGTTGCCGCGCAGCGCCTCGATGGAATTGATTCCCATGCCGCCCATCATCTCCATGATTTCATGCTGCCAGGCGGAAACGAGATTGACCAGGCGTCTGTAGCCGATCTCCGGATTCAGGCGCTTGACCAGATCCGGGCGCTGGGTTGCGATACCCCAGTTGCATCTGCCAACCTGGCAGGTGCGGCACAGGTGACACCCGAGCGCAATCAGCGCCGGGGTCGCAATATAGACCGCATCCGCGCCGAACGCGACGGCCTTGACCACATCTGCCGAATTGCGGATGCCGCCCCCGGCGATCAAAGAGACCTTGTTGCGGATCCGCTCCCGGCGCAGGCGTTCATCCACCGCCGCCAGGGCCAGTTCAATCGGGATGCCGACATTGTCGCGGATCCGGGTCGGCGCGGCGCCGGTGCCGCCGCGGAAGCCGTCGATCGCGATGATGTCCGCGCCGCTGCGCGCAATGCCGCTCGCAATGGCCGCCACATTGTGAACCGCCGCGATTTTGACGATAATCGGCTTTTTGTACTCCGTCGCCTCCTTGAGCGAATAGACCAGCTGACGCAGGTCTTCAATCGAATAGATGTCGTGATGGGGTGCCGGCGAAATCGCATCGGTTCCTTTCGGGATCATGCGCGTACGGGAAACGGCGTCCGTGATCTTAGCCCCCGGCAGATGTCCGCCGATGCCGGGTTTTGCGCCCTGGCCGATCTTGATCTCAATCGCCGCGCCGGCTTTCAGGTAATCGGGATGCACGCCGAACCGGCCGGAAGCCACCTGCACAATGGTATTCGGACCGTACTTATAAAAATCCTCGTGGAGCCCGCCCTCGCCGGTGTTGTAGTAAGTTCCCAGTTCCCTTGCGGCCCGCGCCAGGCTTTCATGCGCATTGTAGCTGATGGCGCCGTAGCTCATGGCGGAAAACAGGATGGGGACTTCCAGCTTCAGCTGGGGCGGGAGATTGTCGGTCCGGATGCTGCCGTCCGGATTCCGCTCGATGCGGTCCGGCTTTTTGCCGAGAAAGGTGCGGGTTTCCATCGGTTCGCGCAGCGGATCGATGGACGGATTGGTCACCTGGGAGGCGTTGATCAGCATTTTATCCCAGTAAATCGGATATTTCTTCGGGTTGCCCATGGAGGAAAGCAGCATGCCGCCGGTTTCCGCCTGGGTGTAGATTTCACTGATATCGCTTTGCTGCCAGTAGCCGTTCAGGCGGAAGGTATCCGGATTTTTCACGATCTTCAGCGCATGGGTCGGGCAGAGCGCAACGCAGCGATGACAGTTGACGCATTTGGTTTCGTCGCTTTTCATCGTGCCGGACTCCGGGTCAAAGGAATGCACCTCGTTTGCGCACTGGCGTTCGCACACGCGGCAGGCGATGCAGCGCTGCGGATCGCGGAGCACGTCATATTCCGGGATTTTATAGTTGATTGCCATTACACCTGAACCCCCTTGTTGACTCTGACCAGAACGGGTTCGCCGCCGCGCGGGGACCAGAGCCGGTCAAAGCTCGGCTCCACGGCGCGCAGGGCGCACTCCTCGCTTGCGACATAAACGCGGTCCCCTTTTTCCCCGACCACCATGCTGCGCAGTTTGAGCCGGTCGTTGAGCGCCATCATGCCGCCGGTGAACCCGAGAAGAATGGAAAACGGGCCGGTGATCAAAAGGCTGGAAAACACGCTTCTTAAGTAAGTATACTTCTTTCGATCCGCCTCGTCCATCGCGTCGATCTCGCTCCAGAACGGTGCCGCAAGGACCTGCGCCGTTTCCTCCAGGCTCATTCCCTGTCTGCGGTTGAGGTAATCGATCAGATAAGTAATCACCTCCGTGTCGGTCAGCAGGGTGCAGCGATAGCCGAACATCTCGACAAACCGGCGGTTCGCATCATAAGAAGAAATCTCCCCGTTGTGCACCACCGTGTAGTCCAGCAGGCTGAACGGATGCGCGCCGCCCCACCAGCCCGGCGTGTTCGTCGGATAGCGTCCGTGCGCCGTCCAGCAATATCCTTCGTACTCTTCCAGCCTGAAATAGCGGCCCACGTCCTCCGGGAAACCGACCGCTTTGAACACCCCCATGTTTTTTCCGCTGCTGAACACATAGGCCCCGCGGATCTGCGAATTGACCCTCATGACAAAGCGCGCGACGAACTCCCGCTCGTCCAGGCCGCTGCTTTTAAGCCGTTTTTCGTACGGAAGGCCGAAGTAGCGCCAGGCGGCGGGTTCGTCCGTGATCTGCGGCAGCTTTCGGGTCGGGATTTTCTCCGCCGCCGACAGATCGAAATCGGCCTTCAGCTGAGCCTCACATTCCTCTTTTGCGCGCACGCTGTCGTAAAAGACATGGAATGCATAGAGATCGCGGTTCTTCGGATAAATCCCATAGGCCGCAAACCCGCCGCCCAGACCGTTCGACCGGTCGTGCATCGGCGTGATGGAGCGGATGGCCGTTTCTCCGCTGAACCGCTCCCCGCTTCTGGAAATCACGCCCGTGATTGCACACCCGGACGGGATTCTGATTTGTCCTTCATTTTGCATGTTTCTGTCATCCTCCTGCAGAAAAAGAAATTGCTGTTCCCCTCGAATCCAGGATCGCGAGAAATAAAATGAATAATGTAAACTTATTTTTTAAAATACTTTCTTTTGAATGTTTTTCAATGATATAATGTTTATCTGATAAAGTCAAGAGTCTTCGAGATTTTTTAGAATATGGCTGATCGGTCGGATTGAAATTCATATTGATCGGAAAAAGGCGCTTTTCCGTCATCTTTTCAGTCCTTTTTTGCAGCCGTGCGGATGAAAAGATTGACTTTCTTTTTCAAAAGCCATATAATAAAAACACAACAAAGATGTTGTTAGGGCCTTTTTATCAAAGAGCTCTTGCAATGTCTTTTTTCATTTTAACTGTAACTATCATAGGGAGTGAATTTTGATGAGCAATATTCCGGAACTGTTCGGAAGCATGGTTTTCAACGACACCGTTATGCAGGCCAGACTTCCCAAGTCGGCATACAAAGCCCTCAAGGAGACAAAGGAAGAGGGCAAGTCGCTGGACCCCAAAGTGGCCGACGTGGTGGCCAATGCCATGAAGGAATGGGCCTTGGAGAAGGGAGCGACCCATTTTACTCACTGGTTTCAGCCGATGACCGGCATTACGGCGGAAAAGCACGACAGCTTTATTTACCCCGTTCAGGGAGAAAAAATCATTATGGAGTTTTCCGGCAAGGAGCTTATCAAGGGCGAGCCGGATGCTTCCAGTTTCCCCTCCGGCGGCCTGCGGGCCACATTTGAAGCCAGAGGCTACACCGCCTGGGACCCGACCAGCGACGCCTTTGTCAAGGAAAACTCTCTTTGCATCCCCACTGCCTTTTACTCCTACGGCGGCGAGGCGCTGGATAAAAAGACTCCGCTGCTGCGCTCCATCAACGCTATCAACAGGCAGGCGCTGCGGATCCTGCGGCTGTTCGGCAACACGGAAGCGAAGCACGTTTCCACTACCGTCGGGGCGGAGCAGGAATATTTTCTCATCGACAAATCCCTTTATGAAAAAAGGAAAGACCTTGTTTACACCGGAAGAACCCTGATGGGCGCAAAGCCGCCGAAAGGCCAGGAACTGGACGATCATTATTTCGGGGCGCTCAAGCCGCGCGTGGCCTCCTTCATGGCGGACTTAAACGAAGAACTCTGGAAGCTCGGCATCCTTGCAAAGACCGAGCACAACGAGGTTGCCCCGTCCCAGCATGAACTGGCGCCGATCTTCACTTCCGGCAATATCGCTTCCGACCACAACCAGCTTGTGATGGAAATGATGAAAAAGGTCGCCAACCGGCATGGCCTGGCCTGCCTGCTGCATGAAAAACCGTTTGCCGGCATCAACGGCAACGGCAAGCACAACAACTGGAGCCTTTCCACCGACACGGGTGAAAACCTGCTGGAGCCCGGTGACTCTCCCAGTCAGAACGCCCAGTTCCTGCTGTTTCTCTCCGCCGTGATCAAAGCGGTCGACGAGCATCAGGATCTGCTGCGGATTTCCGTCGCCAGCGCGGGGAACGATCACCGCCTGGGCGCAAACGAGGCGCCGCCGGCTATTGTCTCCATGTTCGTCGGCGAGGATCTGGAGGAAATTCTCCGCTCCATTGAGGTCGGAAAACCGTGCGGCAAGAAAAGCCGCGTGTTTATGGAAATCGGCACCGACGTCCTTCCAAAGATTCCGAAGGACACGACCGATCGTAACCGCACCTCTCCGTTCGCTTTCACCGGCAACAAATTCGAATTCCGTATGGTCGGCTCTTCCGACTCGATTGCCTGCCCGAACATGATCCTCAACACCATTATTGCGGACACTCTGTGCAGCTTTGCGGACCGGCTGGAAAAAGCGGATGACTTTAAGGGAACTTTGAATTCTCTGATTCAGGAAACGATCAAAAAACATAAACGCATCATTTTCAACGGCAACAACTATGCGCCGGAGTGGATCGACGAGGCGAAAAAGCGCGGTCTGCTGAACCTGCGCTCCACCGTGGACGCATTGCCGTACTATATCAAGCCTGAAAACATCGCTCTGTTTGAAAAGCACGGTGTTCTGACCAAGACGGAAGTATACTCCCGCTATGAGATTCAGCTTGAAAATTATTACAAGCAGGTCGGCATCGAGGCGCTGAGCATGGTTGATATGATCCGCAAGGATCTTCTTCCCGCCGCCGCTTCCTACATGAAGGATCTGAGCGAGACGGGCAACGCCAAAAAGCAGTTCTGCCCCGGCCTGAAATGCGGCTTTGAGGAATCGACGCTTGAGAAACTTTCCCTTCTCACCGACGAACTTTTCCAAAAATGCGAGGATTTGGACGCCGCGGCCAATCCGGACCAAAAGTTCAAAGACACGCAGGAAGAGGCCAAATACTACCGCAACGTCGTATTCGAGAAAATGGCTGAAACCCGCGCCGTTGCCGACCAGGTCGAACCGCTGATCGGTTCCGCCTATCTGCCGTACCCAACCTACGGCGAGCTGCTGTTCAGCGTTGTGTAAAGAACGCCATAAGGGCCGGCACGGCAATCCGAGATCTGTAAAATATCATAGGAAAGGGGCCTGCCAAACGAACAACATCCTTAAAAACGGACATTGAACAAAGGGCCTCCTGTTGTAGGATAATTACAACAGGAGGTTTTGCCATGCATAGGGGAAAAGAAAGAATAATCCGAAAGAAATCGTTAATGCGATCATGCAAATGTATTATGAAAAGGGAATCACAACTAAGGAAATAACAGCTTGGCTTTGCATACCATCGTCAGGATATTTAAGCCTAGCTAAAACAGTATTCGATTCTTCCGTCCATATCAAGAGCCGGGACGCCTTTAGACAATGCTTGTGCAGAAAATTTTCTTGGTATTCTGAAAGCAAATGCATTGACCGACATCATATTGCCATTATTGAAGAAGCAAGACAGCTTATTAATGAATATATTTGCTTTTACAATTATGAGCGCATTCAATTAATTAAAACCACTCGTTGAAAGCGTGGTATGGCACAAGCCTTGAAAGGACATAGTACTAGCGCGCATCTTAAGACGCATTGAAATGGTCACCAACCGCATTACCTTTACAGGCCGCCGCTAAAGCGGCCTCCTTTTATGCCTTAGATTTCTTGCTACCCGTGAACGGGTCAATGTATTCTTTAAAACTTATTTGATCTGCAGCAATATCTTCTTGCAATTGCTTTTTTATTGCGGCCAACCATGTCAACATAATACCCTTCTACACGCCGGGAGTTTTCGTTCTACAAACAAAGCTGGCACCGTATGAGAAAGCAGTGCCAGCTTGGGCACAACAGTATAGGGCCTTCACTGCCATTTTTTCTGTTTTTAAGGAATCTACTCTTTTTGAAGGCAAAACAAATGCGTTTTCAGCCTTCCGGTATCGCATTTCACCCACAGCTTACTCAAATTGTAACTATGCACAGAAGGTATTGGCTTGTCCCCGGGTGAGGATTTAAATCTGAGATCGTTTTTCAGTACGCCGAAATTGCTTCCCACCTGAACAGAGCGGTTTACCCACAACTGGATTCCCCCATTTGGTTCCAATGTTCCGACGAAAATGGTCGATTACAGCAATTCCACATAGGATTGCATAGAGCAAATAACAAAAAGAAACGATAAGCGAATAAAAAAATGATACCAATGGAAATCAGGAAAATCATCTTAGCGATTATGATAATGGCATGAAAGTAAAATTGATCAGTCGTGCAATGCGAATCAGCATTTCAACAATTTATAGACTGCCTGAAAAGGCGAAGAAAACCGGGATGATTGAACCATCTTACTTATGAAAACAGCGGCAGGCAAAATTCAGATATTACTCTTGTGGAAATTAAGGAAGCTATGCACCTGTCCATCCAGAAATCTGAAATCAGTAATATTCTTCGCAACAAACTGGGGCTTCAATATAAAAAAGATGGTACATGCCCGCGAATGAGACCGGGCAGATGTAAAAGCAAAACGCAACATATAGAGTAAAACGCAGCGTAACAATAAGTGTCCTCTCTGGTATTTCTTGACGAAAGCGGTGTCAATACGAATTTGACCCGTCGGTATATCAAGCCCAGGGAAAAGAGCGTGTGAAGGGCAGTGCTCTAAATCTATTATGCTCTAAGAGCTTTTATTTTGTTTCACAACTAATTTTTAAAACAAAAAGCCGGAGCAGCCAATATCTTTCGGTATCGTTGCTCCGACTTTTTTATTATCCCGAGCTGTTTCGCAACAGGTCCTTTTCCTACGAAACGGATTTCCCGCAGTCAGGGTCTTACTTCAAGAGCTGACCGGCAATAACTATCTGCTGCACCTGCGAGCTGCCCTCATAAATGCTGTTGACGCGCACATCACGATAGAGGCGCTCAATCTCATATTCCTTGGAGTAGCCGTAACCGCCGTGGAGCTGCAGGGACTTGTTTACGATGTCGAAAGCAGCCTCGGCGGCGTAATATTTCGCCATGGAGGCTGCTTTCGTGGCATCCTGCTTGTTGTCCATCATCCACGCGGCGTTGTAGGTCAGCATCCGGGCGGCGTTGAGCTTGGTTTCCATATCGGCCATCATGAACCGAAGGGCCTGGTTCTTGGCGAGGGGCCTGCCGAACTGGACACGTTCTTTCGTGTATTTTACCGCCAGCTCAAGCGCTTCCTGCGCGATGCCTAAAGACATGGCGGCCACACCCACACGGCCTACGGACAGCGTCTTCATCGCATTGATAAACCCGAGATCTACTTCACCGAGGACACAGTTTCCGGAGACGCGCACGTCATCCAAAACCACATCGCTAACCGGCACGCCGCGCTGACCCATTTTTTCCTCCGGCTTTCCCACGGATACGCCGGGCAACTTCATATCCACAAGAAAGGCAGTGATCCCTTTAGCGCCCTTCTCCGGGCTGGTTTTGGCGTAGACGGTGGTATAACTGGCGATTGGGGCAAACGTAATAAAGCATTTGCGACCATTCAAGATATAATCATCCCCGTCTTTGACGGCCTTAGTGGTCAGGGATGCAGCATCGGAGCCGGCACCCGGTTCCGTAAGGCCAAACGAAATAATACTTTTGCCGGAGGCAACGCCCGGCAGGTACTTCTGTTTCTGCTCCTCGGTGCCCGAAAGGATAATGGGTGCGGTGGAAAGGGAGTTGGCAGAGGAAATATACAGCGTGGCGGTTACACACTTTTTGGCGATTTCCTCCATCACGCAGACGTAGCTGCGCATATCCATGCCGGACCCACCGTATTCCTCCGGGATTTTTATTCCGAGGAATCCCATGTCGGCCATCGTGCTTACAAGCTCTTTCGGAAACGTATCGTTTTTATCGATGTCCGCTGCGACTGGCGCCAGGGCTCTTTCCGCAAAGTCGCGGGCCATTTCGCGGATATCTTCATGTTCTTCGGTAAAAAACGGACTGCTCATTTCATTTTCCTCCTGTCATTATTTTAGCCCCTTTTGGGAGCATTCCCGTATTTCAGGTAAAAAGCGGCGGTGATCCGCCGCAACGGCCAAAATTATTCTTACTGAACCTGCTGTTTTTCCAGCTCTTCTAAGATGGCGGGAATCACCTTGTAAACATCGCCGACAATCCCGATATCCGCTATATCGAAAATTGGCGCATTCTCATTGGTGTTGATGGCGACGATCAGCTTTGAGTTCTGCATGCCCGCAACATGCTGGATAGCACCCGAAATACCGCACGCGAAATAAATTTTCGGTTTCACGGTTGTTCCGGTCTGCCCCACTTGATACGCGTGATCGATCCAGCCGGCGTCAACTGCAGCTCTTGAGGACGCGATTGTGCCGCCGAGACAGTCTGCAAGCTTCTTCAAAAGTTCAAACCCGTCGGCATTGCCAAGGCCCAATCCACCGGAAACGATGACGTTCGCATCAGTCAGAGAAACGGTCTCCTTTGCGGTTTTGACAACTTTCCGCACCTTGGTGCGGATATCGTTATCCGCAAAGTGAGCGTCCAGCCTGACCAGTTTTCCCTTCCTACCTGAAACTCTGGCCGCTTTTTCCATTACGCCGGGACGGACCGTCGACATCTGCGGCATATGGTTGGGGCAAATAATGGTTGCCATCAAATTGCCACCAAACGCCGGGCGGGTCTGCATCATCTTGCCGGTCTCCGGATTGATTTCAAGCTTCGTGCAGTCCGCCGTCAGACCCGTCTGGCACCGGACCGCAAGGCAGGGGCCCAAATCACGCCCGATATGGGTCGCGCCGAGGAGCACAATCTCCGGCTTGTATTGTTCGATCGCGTCGTGGATCACCTTGGCGTAGGCATCGGTAGTGTACTGTTTCAGTTCCGGTGCGTCGGCATAATAGACCTGATCGGCCCCGTATTCAAAGAGTTCCTCCACAAGTGGCTGCACTTCGGAACCGCAGAGCACGGCGCAGAGCTTGCAGCCAATCGCATCGGCAAGCTTTCTGCCCTCCCCCAGCAACTCCACGGCAACTTGCATCAGCTTTCCTCCACGCTGCTCCGCAAAGGCCCACACACCATGGTAAGAGCTTAGATCCGCGTCCGCCTTGCTGTCGTCGGTTTTCTCGATCGCATGGAACGGGCAAACCTCGGCGCACTGGCCGCAGCCTGTGCAGGCAGACCCGATCACGGCGATTTTATTTTCCATCGTGATCGCCTCAAAAGGACAGGATTTTACGCATTTTGTACATCCTTTACACTTTTCTTTTAATACTGCTATCGCCATGTCAATCTTATCCTCCTTAAGTTAGATCAGATGTTTTTCATTTAATTTTTCAACTAGCAAATGTGCCATCTCACCAACTGATCCCGCGAGCATCTCTCCCTTACCCTTCTGCGGCGGCGTGAAAGAACGGAATACTTGAGTTGGGGACGCGTTTAGCCCGCAGTCTTTCGGATCGAGGTCGACCGCCATATGGTCCCACACCGTGATTTTCTTTTGATAAGCTTCCACGATCCGGCCAACCGACATGTAACGAGGCTCGTTCAGTTCCTTGACGCATGTAAGGAGGCATGGCATTTGAACTTCAACGACTTCATACCCGTCTTCCATCTGTCGCTGCACGGTGATTGAACCATCCTCCATTTGAATATCCTGCACATAAGTAACAACTGGAATTCCTAGGCGCTGCGCAATCTGCGGACCAACCTGCGCGGTATCGCCATCGATTGCCTGACGGCCGGCAAAGATAACATCCACATCAGAAACCTTTCTGATCCCTGCGGCAAGGGTTGTAGAGGTTGCGCAAGTATCTGCACCACCGAATGCGCGGTCGCTCAGCAGATAAGCTTCATCTGCTCCCATCGCTAGACATTCCCGGAGCATATAGGTAGCCTGCGGTGGCCCCATGGTCAAGACCACCACCTGCGTGGACCGATCCCGGTCTTTGAGCCGGAGGGCCGCCTCCAACGCGTTGGCATCATCTGGATTCAAAATACTGGGAACACCTTCTCGGATCAGAGTTCCTCTCACCGGGTCTATTTTCACTTCGTTCGTGTCCGGTACCTGCTTGACACATACCAATATTTTCATGTTTGCTTATCCCCCTTTTACTTCTTAAGCAATTTTCTGCTGATGACGATCTCCTGAACCTGGCTGCTCCCTTCGTAGATTGTAAACACACGGCAGTCGCGGTACATCCGCTCAACTTTATAATCTTTGATAAAGCCGTATCCACCGTGGATCTGAACCGCTTTGGCCGCAATTTCGTTGCATATTTCCGAGGCATAATACTTCGCCATGGAAGCGTTGAGCGTGGCGTCCTGTTTTGTATCCATGAGGTACGCCGCTTTATAGGTCAGCTGCTTTGCCGCCTCCAGCTTTGTCGCCATCTCCGCAATCATGAAACCAATCGCCTGAAAATCGCCGATTCTTTTTCCGAACTGCTTTCTCTCCTTGGCGTATTCAACCGCCGCGTCAAGACATCCCTGGGCAACGCCGATCGCCTGGGCTGCGACGCCAAGGCGCCCTGTGTTCAGCGTCTTCATGGCAATTTTGAATCCTTCTCCTTCTTCGCCAAGGCGATCGGACTCCGGCACGGTTACATTTTCAAGGATAATGTCTGAAGTCGCGCACCCTATGACGCCCATTTTATCCTCCGGCTTGCCGCAACTCACGCCCGGCGCCTTCATATCGACCACAAACGCCGAAATCCCTTTGTTGCCTTTTTTCATGTCGGTTTTTGCAAAAATGACCGCATAATCCGCAAGTGGGGCCATTGTGATAAAGCATTTGCGCCCATTCAGAATATAATGGTCTCCCTCTTTCACCGCCGAAGTCACCATCCCGCTCGCATCGGAACCTGCGCCGGGCTCTGTGAGGGCGAATGCCAGTTTTTTCTTTCCGGTTACAACCGGTGTAAGATATTTCGCCTTCTGTTCGTCAGTGCCCGCAAGGAGCAGCGGCCCACCCGAAAGGGAGTTTGGGGTGGATACATAGATGCTCGCGATGCCAGACACCCGCGCAACTTCTTCCATCACCAGAACGTAAGCGCGGGCATCGGCACCCTGCCCTCCCAGCTCTTTCGGAATTTTAATCCCGAAAAAACCGGCTGCCGCCATTTTATCGAGCAGCTCTTCGGGGAACTTTCCAGTTGCTTCCACCTGGTCCAATATTTCTTTCGTAAATTCTTTTTCAGAGAATTCACGGGCTAGTTTTCTGATTAATTCATGCTGCTCTGTAAAATAAGCATCTGCCATTTTCTTTCCTCCTGCAATAATAATAATGGACTCCCTCATTAGTGGACCATGGCGCAGAAAAGCAGAGGGAGCATAAATCTGATGTTTTTCTGCACAGACGGCGTGGCGGTCTGATTCCGTCCGCCGCATAAAAATTTATTTCCGCCGCCGCGACGCGCAGCAGCACTTTCGGCCAAGCCGCCGTCCGGCTTCCGATTCCGGCCGGTTTTCCGCCGTCAGGCCAGCTTTTTTCCGCATCTCTCTCTCTTTCACGACCATGGCCTCCGCCTCAGACTTTAAGTCCTTCAGCCTGATTTTTCCGCTTGCATTCATCGGAAAGGAGTTGAATTTCAGGATATAGGCAGGCACCTTGTAACGCGCCAGCCGCTGCCTGACAAAGTCCAAAAGTTCTCCCTTGTCGACCATGCACCCCGGCTTTGGAATCACACATGCCGCGATCTCCTCCTGCAGCACTTCGGCGGGGACACCGACAACCTTGACCTGCTCCACCCAGTTGATTTTCGCGATGACCTGCTCGATTTCTTTTGGGGAAATGTTCTCCCCGCCCCGGACGATCATTTCCTTCAGTCTACCTGTGATATGGAGTTCTCCTCCGCTGTCAAAGTGCCCGATGTCCCCTGTTTTCAGCCAACCGCTGGTGGTAAAGGCCGCGGCGGTCGCTTCCGGGAGCTTATAATATCCGCGCATCACGTTGTAGCCTTTCACCTGGATCTCGCCGTCACAGCCCGGCCCGAGCACACAGCCGGTATCGGCATTGGTGATCCGCGCGCTCACATGGTCAATCAGCCGGCCGGCCGATCTTCCCTTCCTCTCTCTGGGAGAATTCCAGTCTGCGATCGTCACACAGGGCGAAGTCTCCGTCTGTCCGTACGAAGGCTGAAGATGCATCTGTGGGAACCTGCCGCAGATTTCCGCATACTCTGCCGGCGAAACAGCGGACCCGGCGATAATGCCGGATCGCAGGCTGTCGGCGCGCCGGTTTTTATGCTCCGGCTTCCGGACAATCGCCAGAAACATGCTCGGCACCCCGCTCAGGATGGTACACTGCTCCCGCTCCAGAGCGCTCCACACATCGGCCGTTTTAAAACAGGGCAGCACAATCATTTCTGCGCCGCTGAGCAGACAGGGCAGGATTCCGGCCGTGACGCCGAAGCAGTGAAACATGGGGACCGTAAGGCACATTTTGTCACTGTCGCCCCAGTGCATGGCTTCAACCATGGCGCGTGAATTGTTCACCAGACTGTAATGGCTGAGCAGGACGCCTTTGGCAAAAGAAGTCGTCCCGGAAGTAAAAATCATGCAGGCCGTATCCGCCGGCACAACGGTCTTTTCTTTCTTTTCCAGCTCTTTGAAGGCTTCCGGCGGGCAGGCGGCTCCGACGTTTTGGTACCACATCTCGGATTCCTCATCATCCATGGGAACGATGCGTTTGACGGCCGGCGTCCGATCTTTGATCCGTGCAAGGAGGTCTTTATAAACGATTGATTTACTGCCCGAGCCGTAGTACAAGACTTCCACATCGGCGTAATTGAGGATCCGTTCGACTTCTTCATCCCGGTAGCTTGTGTTAATGAGAACTGGGACGGCGCCGATTTTTACAAGCGCCAGAAAAGTGAATACCCATTGCGGGCTGTTGGCGCTCCATATGCCGACGTGGGTTCCCTTTTTGATTCCGTATGTACCCATTCGTATTACGAGAAGATCTGAAAATTGATCCATCTGTTCGAAGGTGCATCTCCATCTGTCCGTTTCGATGGCTATCTGTTTTCCACTGATCCTTGCACGTTCTTTGACACATTCGCCAATCGTTTTTTTGATAAGTTCCATCATTATCACCCGCAAACTGTCAATTCGAACGAAAAGGGACTGTCCTCGAAGATCTGTTTTCGAAAACAGTCCGTCTTTCGCTTGTCTAACTTTTATTTACGCTCGTCTTTCCACACATACAAAGAACCTTTTTCAAGCATTTCCTGAATTTTCGCATTGCTGTAACCAAGCTCTTTCAGGATTTCCGGCCCCTGCTCGCCGATCATCGGCCCCGGCCTGTAGTCTGGAACCCCCATCTCCTGGAACTTGACGGGCAACCTGACCAGCCTTCTGACATTGCCGTTGGAGTACTTCATATCATAGAAGCAGTTGTTAGCCTCAGCCTGCTTGTCGTTCCTGATTTCCACCCAGTTCTGGGCGACGGCAAACGGAATATCCGCGGCCTCCAGAATAGGCTTCCACTCCGCGACGGTCTTCTTGCCGAACGCCTCCATCACGATGTCGTAGACCTCGGTCGTAAGGCCTTTGCTCTGGCAAGCCAGAATTGGAAAATACTCTTTGTTTTCCGCGAGGTCTCCCCTGCCGATCGCCGTGATAAAAGCCTTGTAATACGTGTTGTAATCCGGCATGCAGGTCTGAATGAAACGGTCGTCCTTGGTTCTCCACGCGGCGTTGAAAGGATTGGCGGACTTTCTGACATCAATCGGGTACTGCTGCGCGATACCTTCGTAATTGGAAGCCTGAACCATCATTCCCATGTTATAGATTGAGCTTTCAAACAGGGACGTTTCAACCTTTTCTCCGACTCCTTTGACCTTGGCCTGATACAGGGCTGCCAGAATACCCGCGGCAAGGTTCATCCCGACATTATGGTCGCCGAGCCCCGGAACCACGTTCATCGGAACCGTTCCCCTTTGGCGAAGGGAATCAAGATATCCGCCTCTGGCAAAGAATGCCGTAAAGTCAAATCCTGGCAGATTCTTGTCAGGGCCATATTCGCCATAGCCGGTGCAGATGGCGTAAACCAGCTTTGGATACTTCCCTTTCAGGCTTTCATAGTCCAGTCCCATCCGCTGAAGCGCCTGAACCCTCCAGTTTGTAATCAGAACATCAGCCTTGTCCAAAAGTTTAAAGAAAGCCTCTTTGCCAGTCGGGTCCTTCAAATTGAGGGAAATACAGCGTTTATTACCGTTTTCAAGATCCCAAGTGGTATTCTCATACATATCGAGCGGCCTGCCCTCAGACGGCGCTGTATATCTCAGCGGATCTCCTTTCGGCGCTTCAATTTTCACAACATTGGCGCCAAGATCAGCCATAAATCTGCCCGCAGTAGCTGCCGCGATGAAATTTGCAAGCTCAACAACCTTGACTCCTTCAAGTGGCTTATTCATAATCTATCTATCTCCTTACGTCATAAAATGCGCTATTTGATCAGTTTTTTTTAAATTCCGCATCGATCTTTCCGGATTTCGTCATAAACATATGGACAATGAATGGAATGAGAACGACGAAAATCGTCAGATATCCAAGGTATCCATATCCTGTGCTGACAAGAGGAATCAGCCCGAACTGAGCGATAGCAAATGTCAGCAACGTGAAAAGTAGCGCAATGGTAACGGTGCGCTTTTTCAGCTTTTGCTTCGATTCGTCCGGCGAAGCGTCCTTTTTATTCCAGGAATTCACAAACCTGGCAATGACGCCCGCGATCATATTGACGGCGGTCGACACCGAGCCTAGAACAATTAAGATGGAAATGATTGGGGTGAGGATAGATGCTCCAACGCCTGTCGTGACCATCAGCAGAGTAGGAACCTGTGCGGTTTTCAGGTCCGGGTTGTGAATGACGGCAATCAGACCGATTGTGCACATAAAAATGATGACCGCGTTCACAACGAAGCCATACAGCATGGATTTTTTTGCTTCATGTTCGTCTTTAAACGGCTCCGCATGCTGCATCAGAAGGCCGATCGACGCGAGCTGAAACGCGGAATACAAAAGGCATTTCCACATTGCCGGGCCCACTGGAGCCGGAGATGCAGCCATCTGTCCGATATTTGCCGAGATTGTCCCCCACTGCGCGACGATATTGGGGACGTAAACCAGCAGCAGCCCCGCGATAATAATGACCGAGACAGTGGAAGCCGCCGCCCTGACAAGATCGGTGCCGAAAATAGTCAGCACAAAAATAATCAGGCCAATGAAAACGGTGCAGAGAATGTATGGAATTCCCGTAAGAGTGTGAAGCGTCGCACCGCCCGTTGCGAACGCCACCGACGGGGCCAGGCAGATGGTGAACAGATAAACAAGCTCGTACAGGTTTGAAAAAATCGGTCTGGCTTTTTCGTCCAGATCCCCATAGAACCGGTCGGTAAAGCTGCGGTAGTCATAAGTATTGTGTCTTTTGGCATAGCGGAGACCGTACCACTGGAAAAACGCGCCGATCGCTTGGGCAATGATCGGTGTGATCAGCGTCCAGATCCCAAACTTGACAAAATAAACATAGAGCTGAGCTCCAGATGCAAATCCTCCGCCGAACTGCGTGGTGAACCAAACAAAAGCCACGCCGATCGCAATCGGCATCTTGTTTTTATTGATCATGGCCATCCTACACTCCTTCTTCTTCCCAATTAAAATAGACCCTTATTCGATATCAACAGCTATGGCTGATTCCCATTAAATAAAACAAGGTCTAGCTCCTTTTCACAATGGCTTTTTCAGGCCATTTCCTTAAACGCTTGTAACATGGTCCCGGCCTGTTCATAGTCCACCATCTGGCAGTCGACCTCAATGTTCAAATGTTTCAGCCCGGCGGCTTCGCAAGCCCTTTTAATCGGAACATAATCGAATTCTTCCGGATCGCAGAACTTCGTCATCAGCACAATCACACCCTCCGCATTGTGCTTTTTGGCAAGTTCGACCAGATAACCGACACGCTTCTTGTCCCGGTCGTAAAGCAGGGTGCAGTTGTCCATATCTGCGAATTTCTGCGCGAGCGCGTCAAGGGGACGACTGTCCATTTCCGGCACGTCCGTGCGGTACTGCCTCGACTCCTGCGCGACGTCGTCGGCTACGATCTTAATCCCGTTTTTGTCAAAGATATTCAGCAGGCTGGGCGAATCGGCCAGGATGCCGCTCACCACGACACGGACCTTTTCGTCCTCAGCCGGGGCCTTTTTCAGTTCTTCCGTCAGCTGCCTGACCAGGGCCGTGTGTTCTTCCTTGAGCATAAACCAAGCGCTCTTGAAGACATCGTTTCTCTGAGCGGCAGAGATTTTATGATCCGCAGCCACTTCCGCAAATTCCCGCATCGCCGCATTGTGTTCGTTGTAGATCCGGTTGGAATTTGCGAGGGCGACTTCAGAAAATTTGGCGCCCGTCGCCACCTCAAGGTCGCTGATGACCCTTTCATATCCCGCTCTGGTAAATTTGATGCCGTAATCCGGCTTTCTGTTCTGCGGGTAGGTCATGGGGATAAACGGGATATCCGGCACGGCGTATTTCCAGTTCTGTCCCAGGCTTTTCAGCGAGTCGCACAGCGAAGGAATGACAATTGCGGACACGCCCTTATATTTTCCCGTGATTCCGAGTTCAAGCACCGTCTGCATCACGGAGCAAATGAACGCCGGGTAATATTTTTTGGCTTCGGAAACCTCCATCTCCGCGCCCCAAACGCCCATGGGAACAAGCCCCATGGAATGAATGATTTCCTCCGGCGTGTAAACCGGCGCGCAGGCAACCACTTTTTTGCCTTGTGCAAGATAGCTGTCAAGCTGCTTCCTCGGAGACACAGCAACTTCATGAAACCGAGCTAATAATTCATCAATTGCCATCTGAATGACCCCCCTTGTTTGCTTCCATAATTTCCGTCAGGCCCTGAACGCGCGTATCATACTGCGCCTCGGAGAAATTCCGCGGGTCCGCTTGGTCGCCGTCGAAGCTGACCACCGGGATGCCGCACGCCTCACCGATCTGCCGGCTCATTTCCGCCATAAACCCGGACCACAGCTTACAGGAGCGGTTGGTGTGCACCAAAAGGCCTTCAACGTGGTTGTCTTTGCAAAGTTTGATACGCTTATCCCGCGAAAGTTCTAGGTTCATCGCATTTGGAACCCGCGCATATGCGCGGCACATGCCGTCGAAACCGTCGTAGATAAATCCGAACGCATCGGCATAGATGGTTGTCACCATATTGATGCCCCTGCTCTTCAGTCCGGTCGAAGTGACTCTCAGCCACGGCCAGCATGCGATGCCTTCGAACATGATACGGTACTTTTCCTCCGTGTGGAACGTAGAAGTCCCGTTCCGATGGTTTTCCTCGTATTCTTTCAGGAGGGTCTCCATCGCTTCCGCGGCTTCTTTCTTGCCGCGCGCGGTCACCATGACCGCCATGTGGTTGAGAAGGTCGAATCCGTTGAACGGCGAAGGGACATATTTGGCGCAGGCGGTTGCCGCCAGCCAGGCGCGGCTCGAACGCCCGGAAATCTCCTTGACCTCCTGAAACCGCTCGTCGCTCCACTTTTTCCCCGTAATTTGCTCCAACTGGTGAATTGCATCCCAGAACTGAGCTTTTATATACTCAACCTCCGCGTCGGACACCTCATAATCAGGATTGAATGGAATGTCAATCATGATCATAGGGATATCCAATTCCTTTGCGATGTTTTCGTACCATTTAATCATGCAGTTGCAGATGTTGTTGCAGCACAGGACGAAATCGGGCAGTGGCATGTCCTGTTCCGGCGCCTTTTTCAGTTTCATGTACGCGAGGGAAATTCTTGCATAGGCGCAGATGTCGTTGGAATATCCTTCCCCTTCGCTCTCGTTGCACATCCGTTCACCGCCGCCCCTTGCGGCGATGGCCGCCGCCTGGTTTTCCGGATAGCACACATGAAGCCCCAGCGTCTCGGGTATTTCCACTGGGAAATTGCTCGCGCACCAGCCGATTTTTTCGCCCCGCGCTTTGGCCTCCGCGCAATCGCTGTAAGCTTTTGCCGCAATCTGACCCAGCTTATACTTTGCTGAATTCGGGTCCGGTGCACGTCTTTTCTTCTTGATATCTTCTCCCATCAATAAAAACCTCCTTCAAAAATTTTTGTTTTTGACTTTATCAAAAGCGTACAGTGCCGCGCCCAGCGCACCCATAAGCTGGGCATGTTCACTGTAGGCAATCTCAACCCCAAGCTCCTGTTCCATGGCGGTGCGCACGCCGGCGTTTTGAGCTACGCCGCCGCTCATGCAGACCCGCTCCCGAACCCCCACTCTCTTGACTAAGGAAGCGACGCGCGAGGCGACCGACCGGCAGATACCCGCCACCAAATCCGGAATCTTGACGCCCGACGCAAGCTGAGAAATCACTTCCGACTCCGCGAAAACCGTGCAGGTGCTGGAAATATCCGCGGGATGGGTCGCCTTGGCGGCCTCAACCTCCAACTGGGAAATATCGAGATGGAGAATATTGGCCATGACATCCAGGAATCTCCCCGTGCCGGCCGCGCACTTGTCGTTCATCACAAAGTTGACCATGCGCCCCTGCTCGTTCAGAGACAGGACCTTTGCATCTTGCCCGCCGATATCGATCACTGTTCTCACATCGTCGAATTCATGATGAACCCCGACCGCGTGACAGGTCAGTTCGCTCAGTTGCATGTCCACGCCTTCGTATGTTTTTCTGCCATACCCCGTTGCGACCGAAAAGCGGATTTGATCTCTTCCGACTCCGCTTTCCTGAAATACGTTTTCGATGGCCTGGGAAACGCCGTCCGTACCCACCGTCGCAATTACGATGGAGGAAGAGACAATTTCTCCCCCGTCTTTTAAAACGACTGCCTTCGCAGTGGTCGAACCGATATCGATCCCCAATGTATACATAAAAACTCCTTTCTCATCTGCGGTCGCTCCGACATTGTTATTTTTTTGACACATCAGAGTGACCGATATTTCTTCCCCAGTGTCAAAAAAGTCACGGGCTGCAATTATGTCTTCAAGTATTCTTGTCTACTTGTCTACAAGTTATATTATAACAACCATCATTCTTTCCGTAAATAGGCATTTTAAATAGAATAGAGTTTTATAAATTGTATATATTTGACATATCAGCTGAACCTTCCGCAAATGATTTAGTGGAAGTAGCGCGTCGGAAGATACTGCTGATCTTCCGCAGACAATATTCAGTTATCACAATTTTGCTTTTTGGAAATAATTTTCTGGGATATTTATGCAAAAGCAATTTGACACTTGCGCGCCTATCTTGCATGTGATAAACTGTTTGCTATAGAAGGTATCGCCTTTCTTGTGTTTTACGTTTACTGGGATACTTGTCGTCGATACATTTTTGCCACATTCACATCGCGGGAAATTTTTCTAAAACAGATAGACAGTCCGTATCGCTCACTTAAAGCGGTTAAGCGGGTATCAATAAAAATAGGAGAGTAAAACACATATGAGCACTTACCTGAACGGAAAAGCAAAGCGAACCGAGCCCTACACTGCCGATGAGATTTATCAAAAAATACTCAGCGGCATTATCAAGTTTCAATATGAGCCGGGACAGCGCATCAGCGAAAATCAGATGTCCGAAAGATATTACGTTTCCCGCTCTGTAATTCGGACGGCCTTTACCCGGCTTCAGCAATTACGGTTTATTGAAATTTATCCCCAGCGGGGCACTTATGTCAGTCTGATTGACTTAAATTACATTTCCGATCTTCTGATGCTTCGCACGGCGGTGGAAAAAGAAGTCCTCTACGAAATGTTCACCTATCTAAAAGACGAGGATCGAATGGCTCTCATCAAAGCACTGGAAGACAACCTGGCCGAGCAGGAAAAATGCCGCAATGAACAGAATTATTATGGGAAATTTCCAAAGATCGACGCGGCCTTTCACCAGACGATGATCGACAGCGTTGGCCGAGCTGCTTTGGTCGATCTGCTCTCGGACAACATGCTGCATATTGCGCGGTGGCGCAACTTCGATGTGGCGTTCGACCACAGGATTCCCGAAATCATCGACCAGCACCATGCGATTGTTGACGCGATCAAAGCGGAAAATCTGTTGCTGGCTCAGCATAAAATGGCGACTCACCTTGAAACGATCTCAAACATCGCCGACAGGGCCAAGGCATACTATCCAAGCTATTTTAAATAGGATGCTCCCGGCGGGATTGGATCTGAGATGTAATTCTTCCCGTTCGCTTTCACCTGCAACAAATTCGAATCCCGCATGGTTAGTTTCTCCGACTCGACTGCCTATCTACCGTACCCGACCTACGGCGAGCTGCTGTTCAGCGTTGTGTAAAATTTTATTTGCCTCCTGTCATATTCTGTTATTGATAAAAGGCAAAGGGTCTTGCCGCTTGGCGGGGTCCTTTGCCTTTTTGATAAACTGCCCGCGTCGCCTGCGTACAGCGTGAAAGCTTTACAGAAAATAGAAAAATTCATGATTTTGTCATATTTTGCAAGTACGATGAAAGCAAATGATTCCGTAAAATGGAAAAGTCAGCCTGCCCGCAGCGTACAGGCGAAGCGGTCTAGAAAGGCTCTTCCCGTTCCGGGTCGTTCATCAGGGGGCGAATTTGATTGAAAAAAAGCACTGCGATTCTTATGGCTCTTTTGTTTTTACTCTCCGGCTCCGGATGCACCGCCGGGGCACCGCCGGAAAAAGAGACGCCGCGAACTTCTGCACGGGCAGAGCTTTGCCTCTCCTCCGCGGCAGGAACAAAACACGCTGCAGTTCATACGCTGGAACATCGGAAAAAGCTGACGAAGGATTTTTCCTCGCTGGATTTTCCGGAACTGGCTAAAAAATACCACCTTGTCTCCGTTCCCACTTACGACGGTTCCGGTCAGGCAACCCACCCAAAGATTTTGTATTTTCCCGACGGCTGGAACGGTTGGAAATACTGGATGTCCTTTACCCCTTACCCCGGCGGGGCCGCCGCCTACGAGAACCCCTCCGTGGTTGTCTCCAATGATCTGATCCATTGGAAAGAGCCCGGAAAAGCGGAAAATCCCATTTCCGGAATCCCCGCGGACTCCGTTTACGGCGGGCACTATTCGGATTCCCATATCGTCATGCACGGCAGACTCATGGAACTGTGGTACCGCTATAACAGGGGAAACCGGAAAACGGTTCGGCCGGATTACAGTATGGACTTTTATTACCGGCGGACTTCTTCGGACGGCATCCATTGGTCCAGCCCGGAACTGATGCACCGGTCCCCGGATGGCATCCTGAGTCTCGTTGTCAACTACAGCGGCTCGGAATATGAGTTCTGGTATACCAACTATCGGCATCAGCTTTTGCACGCGGTCAGCAAAGACGGCAGTAACTGGAGCGTCCCCGACATCTGCGTGCTTTCCCTGCCCAAAAATTATGCGCCGTGGCATCAGGATATCATTCAATACAACCGCCAGTACTACCTGCTCCAGACAGGAATCAACCTTTCCGACTATTCTTTTTCCCTGTTTCTGTCCCACTCTTCGGACGGCGTCCATTTTTCAAATGGGATTCCATTTTACCCAAGCGATGATCCGCTGATTCTCTCCCACCGTGCCTGGCTGTACCGCAGCACTCTTACCGCGGGGAAAAACGGTTTTGACCTCATGATCTCTATGCGCTTCCCGGACGGTCGGTGGTACCTGATGAAAAGCGAGCTGTTCGCTTCGGCTTTCTATCAAAACTGGAAATCCGCCATTCTTTTGCGGCCCGGCGGGTCGCAAAGCCTTTTCCTATGACAAGAGGACGGACCGGGTTAAAAACCCGGTCCGTCCTCTTGTGTTTTCTGGCCCTAAAGCATACGCTCCGCCAAAAGGGCCTGAGCCCGGCTCAATTCAAAGAGAAGGGCTTGTTTTTTTAATTTCACGAAGCAAGCCAGAAAGTTCGTCGGCCTTTTCCCTAACCTGCTTCATCTTGTCTTTCGGAATATTATAAGACATAAACACATCCTTGATCGTCTGAACCGATTCGCAGAGGTTTTTATTCACGGTGATAAACTCATTGAACACATTGCTTTTGCTGGCATTCTGAAACTGACGGATGTCATTTTTAATGTACTGCACCATTTCCTGTGAGTTGGAAAAGACGCCCGCCGCCAGCGGGTAAGGTTTCACCATCTGAAGGAAAAACTTGTCCTTTACATTGATGTTGTACACATAAGACAGTTCTGTCTGGCCGAAATAGAAATGGATAAAGCTGATGATCCCATGCAGGCTGGTCACTTTTGCGCCCAGCTGCGTCAGTTTCATATCGATTTCTTCCTGATTGGCACTCATACCATTCATGGATGACTCCCCCTTGTTTCTATTATTATACCAGATAAAATACAATAAGATAGATCATTGAAAGTAAAATTGATACAATCATCAGAGGAAATCCATATTTTGTATATTCCGCGAAAGACAGCTTGCAGCCATGCTTTTCCGCCAGCCCGGACACCACCACGTTGGCGGAAGCGCCGATCAGGGTTCCGTTGCCGCCCAAGCATGCGCCGAGGGAAATCGCCCACCAGAGCGGCGTGATACTCATGCCGTGAACTCCCAGGGCTTTGATCAGCGGAATCAACGTAGCCACAAACGGGATGTTATCCAAAACAGAGGATGCCAGCGCGGCAAACCAAATGAGGACAACGCCAGTCAGAAGCAGATTGTTTTTCGTCAGATGTACGACTACGGTAGCCAGATCGTTGATCACGCCGACTTTCTCAAGCGCGCCGACCAGTACAAAGAGGCCGCCAAAGAAAAACAGCGTCGGCCACTCCACATTTAAGAACACTTCATCCACGCTTGCACCGCTCAGCAGAAGAAGAAGTGCCGCGCCGCTCAGGGCGACCATCGCGGAAGTGAGGCCAAGCTGCGTATGAAAGAAAAAGCCCGCGATAACAAGCACCAGCACAGCGATCGACTTTTTCAAAAGGGGAATATCCTTCAGCGCTTTCTTTTCGTCAAAGCTCAGAATTTCCTGTCTTTTTTCTTCGCTGATCGCAAGCTGCTTTCGGAACAGCATTTTAAAGATTAGAAACAGCACAACGAAAATGATCGCGATAATAGGCCACAAGTTGACAAGAAAATCCGTGAATCCCAGATTGGAAGCACTGCCGATCATAATGTTCGGCGGGTCGCCGATCAGGGTTGCCGTGCCCCCGAGGTTCGACGCGATAATTTCCGGAATCAGAAACGGGATTGGATTTAGATCCAAAGTATCGGTGATAACAAACGTCATCGGCACAATCAGCAGAACCGTTGTGACATTGTCCAAAATTCCTGAGATCACGGCTGTGATCAGGCTGAGGCTGAGGATGATCTTCCAGGGATCACCTTTTACTTTTTTGGCCGCAAAAATGGCGAGATATTCAAAGGCGCCCGTATTTTTTACAATGCCGACGATAATCATCATGCCGACCAAAACGCCCAGCGTGTTGAAATCGATGTAGCTCAAGGCCTGCTGAAAGGTCATGATTTTGAAAAGGACCACCAAACATGCACCGGCCAAAGCCGCTACGGTTCGGTTGACTTTCTCACTTATAATCAGCGCCATTACGACAACAAAAATTGTTATGGAAGCAACAAACTGCATAGACAATCTCCCTTCCCTATAATAATTTGGCAAAAATCTGCAGCAAGAAGCCGCACCGCCTTTAAAAGGAATTTTGCGCATGAGGAAAGCACAAAACCCATTTGCAAAAGGAGCAAGTTTAAAGGCATCTGCGGCATCCGTTTTTGGGATGTGACTTATCATACCAACACAAGGAACATTTGTAAAGGTTTTTCTTCGATCTTTGTCACTATTTGCGCATTATTGTGCTTGATTCGTTTTCTTTTTAGTTAATTTTATGACGGCCTTTGACTTTCAAAAAAACTTTAATTTTCGTATTCTCCGTAACAAAGCAAAAAAAGACGCCCCTGCGGAGCCTTTTCCCGCAGCACGGCGCCCGCCGGACAGACATGGACCCCCTGTACAAAATCTCAACCGGAAAGTATAATAAATTGTATGAAAATTGCATTGCGTAAAAGTGCGGCGGCTGCCACTTCCGCATTTTTTTACAGCAGATTTGTTAAAAGGCCCTCTGAAAATTCGACCACTTCGGCTTTTCCCCGGGGACCCGCTGGCAAAAAGAAGCAAAGGAGGGCTCCGGGTCTGATCATATTTTTGACAATAACAAACAGATTATGAAGTTTATAAAGAAAAGAGCTTACTATATCATTCTGTAAGCAAATAAAAGGATTAGACAGTTTGATGCTTTAGAAGTATGATAGGAACATTGTTGTGCTAAAGCAGCGTTTCGAACGCGCAAATGGGAAAGGGACAGATTGAAGATTCCAGGGGGAAAGAAACGGATGAAAAAAATACTTTTGATTGCAACGGGAGGAACCATCGCATCGTCTGAAACTAAGGAGGGTCTAGCTCCCGACTTGGACGCCGAGCGGATCTTAGCCTACGTTCCGTGGATGAAAGACATCTGCAAACTGTCTTGCCGTTCCGTCATGAGCATTGACAGCACCAATATGAACCCGAAACAGATGGTTAAAATTGCAGAGACCATCGGGGAGCATTACCGCGAATATGATGGCTTTGTCGTCACGCACGGGACAGATACGATGGGATATACCGCAGCGGCCCTGACCTACATGCTCCCAAACATCAAAAAGCCCGTGGTACTCACCGGCTCTCAGATTGCCATGGAAAAGCCCTATACGGACGCAAAACAGAATCTGTCCGACGCCATTCGATTCGCCTGTGAAAAGATCCGGGGCGTGTTCGTTTTGTTTGACGGCAGGCTGATCAACGGAACCCATGCAGTGAAAGTGAAAACGCGGAGCCCCGATGCTTTTGCAAGCATTAATTTTCCGACGGTGGCATACATTAAGCATGGGAAAATTACTTATAACAAGGTTTTAACTTCCAGCGACTGCCAGTGGGATGAATTGAAAAGGGCGCCTTTGCAGCCTTTTCAGATAAAAGCGGATCTTTGCGAGAATCTCCTGATTTTAAAGATGTTCCCGGGAATTCGGCCGGAGGTGTTTGACTTCATCAAAGAGCACTGCAAGGGCGTTGTTCTGGAGAGTTTTGGGATCGGCGGAATCCCGAATGAAGATTATGACCTTGTTTCCAAAGTTCAGGAACTCGTTCAAGCGGGCGTAGCCGTGGCGGTTACAACCCAATGCCTTCTGGAAGGAATCGATCTGGGCATCTATGCCATTGGCCAGCGGCTTGCAAAACAGAAAATCATTTCCGCGGCCGACATGACAACGGAAGCCTTGACCATGAAGCTGATGTGGGCTTTGGGCAACCGCGAAAGCCTTGCCGCGGTTAAAGCGTTTGTAGAAACACCGTTTTTTGCGGACAGAAGCTATTGAATTTTAGGGCAGGGAAGCAGCCGTACGGCGGAAGAACATTCCGCGGGGGAATTCAATCTGTGAAAATCTTACAGGAATAATTGATGTATTTTGTCAGAAATTGTGATAAGATAAGAAAGAATTTTTGTTTTTATGAAGGGGGAATCTTTCAGAATTTGTGATTCTTCAGCACTTTCGTTAAAACTAATATGAGTCTGAGAAAGGTGTGAGAAAAATGGAAAAGAAAAAGAAGGGACTGTCGCTCCCGGCATGGATTGGAATTTCCATGGTCGCCGGCATCGTGCTGGGCGCCATTCTGTGGGCATCCATGGGAGCCAAAGCCGCCGGGGACTTTACCACAGGCTATATCAAGCCGTTCGGCACAATTTTCATCAATCTGCTGAAATTCGTTGTCGTGCCGATTGTTCTGCTTTCCATGGTTGACGGCATCGTTTCGATGCAGGACATTAAAAAGGTAGGCTCCATCGGCTGGAAAACCATTGTTTATTTTTTAGCCACCACGGCGATTGCCTGCGTAATCGGCCTAGTGATTGCCAGCTTATTTCAGGGCTCTTTCCCTGTGCTGAAAATGAGCGGAGGGCAGGCATTCCATTCCACTGCAAAAAGCAATATGATGGACACGATCGTCAACATTTTCCCGAGCAACCTCTGGAAGTCACTGACCAGCGCCAACATGCTGCAGGTCATCGTGATCGCCCTGCTGTTCGGCGCCGCGATCTTGTCGGTCGGTGAAAAAGGAAAAATGGCGGCAGATCTGGTCTCCTCTTTATACGCCGTGATGATGAAAATTATGATGTTTATCATCACGATCTCCCCGATCGGCGTTTTCTGCTTGATGACCTGGGTCGTTGCAAGCCAGGGGCCGCAGATCCTGGGCAGCCTCGCCATTGTGCTTGCCGCAGCTTACATCGGATACATCCTGCACGCCGTTATTGTTTACAGCATGTCGGTCAAGGTGTTCGCCGGTATGAATCCCATCAAGTTCTTTAAGAGCATTGCTCCGGCTGCCATCTTTGCGTTTTCCTCTACTTCCTCCGTTGCGACGCTGCCGCTTTCCAAAGAGTGCTGTGATAAGATGGATGTTAATTCGGAAGTATCTTCGTTTGTTCTGCCGCTGGGTGCTACGATCAATATGGACGGCACCGCCATTTATCAATGCGTGGCCACCGTTTTCATCGCCTGTTGCGTCGGAGTCCACCTGACAATGAGCCAGATGATCTTAATCGTCGTTACCGCGACGCTGGCCTCCATCGGTACAGCTGGCACGACCGGTTCCGGCGTCATTATGCTGACGATGGTTTTGGAAGCCGTCGGCATCGATCCTACTTACATAGGTCTGATCTTCGGCATCGACCGTCTGTTCGACATGGGCCGTACCACACTGAACATCATGGGCGATATCTCCTGCTCCGTTTGCGTCAACCACTGGGAAGCAAGAAAACTTCGCAAAAACAGTGTCGCCGCACAATAGCAGCAGGCACTGCTCCCTCAGAAGCTTTTGCTGAGCAAAAGGCCAGAGAGAGCATAGATCAGTTTGCTTCATCAAAGCCTGCGGCCGGATTTTATCCGATCGCAGGCTTTCCTTTTCTGACAAAAAGAAAAGCGCCGAAAACCTTGACGGCACGGCGTTTGTGGTGTCCTCGGGCGGATTCGAACCGCCGGCCTACCGCTTAGGAGGCGGTCGCTCTATCCAGCTGAGCTACGAAGACCTATGAAAATAAAAATTCTTCCTGCTGCAGTGCTTCCTACGATAAGAAAAAGAACAGGAAGAGGCACAAATACTTATCTAGTATAGATCAAGCGGGTTGCTTTGTCAATGACGGGCCTTCAAATCTCTGCTTTGTTCGCAAGGGAGGGACTTTTCTGTGAGCTCTTATCGGGTAGATGGACTTTTGTTTCAAAGAATTAGCTGAGTGTTTACTGGCAACAGGTGGACGCCTTACCACACGACGCTGCGTCGTCAGCAATATGTATTTTAAAGTTTTTTGAATATTTTTGTACCATGCACTTTAGACATTACCCGATAAAAGATAAGGTACCTTAAAATATTTCTTGACTATTGATTACTATGGCTTTATAATGCTTTATGTAAGGTACCTTAATAATTTGAAGGGAGCTAATAGACATGGAAAAAAATCTATCCGAAGAATTGTTACAACAGATTCGAAATTGCACGAATCTTATCCACCGACTGACTCATAGCGAGCGTCGTACTTTTCATACTGACGCCAAGGAAAACAAGATTGGGCGCGGCCAGGGCCTTGTATTACGTATTCTTGCAGAAAAGGACGGATTAACGCAGACGGAAATTACCGAAATGCTGAATGTACGTCCATCTTCTCTCGGCGAACTTGTGGCAAAGCTTGAAAGCAACGGTTATGTAGATCGCCGCCAAAATGGAAGCGACAAGCGGGTGATCAACGTATTTCTTACAGAGAAGGGGCGTGAGGCTGAAAAGAAGTTTATAAATCCGAGACGGGAGGCAGCCCAACTGTGGTGTTCCGGTTTGTCTGAAGATGAGAAAGTGCAACTTTCCGGACTTCTAAGCAAGATGATTGCTTCCATGGAGGAAGCATTGTCGAAGAATGAAGATGCGGGACAAGAAACGCCTTTTGGCCTAGGTTGCCCGAAAATGGATCAGAGCGATTTTACGCATCATGGTTCCCATTTTTTCCACAGTTGTCAAGGCAAAGAGTGCGAGGGTGATCGGAAAAAGCGGCGGAGGAAAATGGCAGAACAGTATTGGCAGGAACATTCTACTGTTAATTGATGTGGGATTTTATCAAACACAAAAACCTGAGGAACGAAAAGTTATCCCGGCATTTAGTTGAGAAAAAGCCAAAGGAATTCGGATTTACGGCCATTTGTCAGGATAGTTCAAAAGTCAGTATAGCCGGTATTATCGGGATGTCGAATACTCTTGGCAAGCAGGGCAGTTCCCCAATTCCTTCGGAACGCATCCTTCGGGTGCAGCTGCGCGTCCTACGGACGCTTGAAAAGGGGCGGACAACTTAACGTTGTTTCCGTCCCTTTTCTTTTTCCGGCGTGGCCGGAGTATTGATTTCATACCCCGCCGCCTCCATTTTAAGCAGAAAAGTTTCAAAATCAGTAGGCCGTCCGAAAAGGACTCCGTCAATGGCCCGCCGCAGTTTTTCCTGATTGCACAGCGGCCTTTTTATCTCCGAGCCACTTATCATAGACGACCCATGCTCCAGACAAATTTGATCTCTCAACCTTCGGACGGCTTTGCCGGTGCCGAGAAAATCCCGGATCTGATAGGCATGTTCCCCCCTCCCCTTCCTGATAAAATGTTTTTATGTTTCGCCCTTGACAAAATCATCGGATAGGGCTAACCTGTAGACTATGGAAACAAAATAATCAAAAAATGTTTACAATGTTCTAGAATGGAGGCTCCTGTTTGACAGACAAATTGAAAAGCAACATCATGTTGCCCGTGGTAATGATTAGCCTTGCTCTCGGTCTACGGCAAATGTCTATGACGATGGTAGCACCTTTTATTTCTACTTACTGCAAAAATCTGATCGGCTACACGCCATTATTGGCTGGATTGGCAGTCGGTGTTTTTGGACTGATGCAGGCGATATTCCAGATCCCTTTTGGCATGCTCAGCGACCGATACGGCAACAAAAAAATGATGATGATTGGGCTTACGCTGGTTGTCGTTGGCTTTGTAGTCGCGTATTTTGCGAATACGATTGGTCTGCTGATATTCGCGCGTGCTTTGCAGGGGAGCGGTGCTGTCATAGGTGTCGCATATTCTTGGGTTGCCGGTTTGACAGACGACAGCAACCGAACAAAAGCCATGAGCATTCTGGGGGCGTTTATTTCGGCGGCAGCGGCTTTGGCGTTTGTCGTGGGGCCGCTTCTGCGTGGAATCATGACGATAAATTGGATGTTTATGGCCGGAGCCGTCTTGCTTTTTGCAAATGAATTGTATATTCTATTCTTTGTAAAAGATACGAAGAATGCAGAAAAGGGTAATCTTCCAAAGGGAAAAGACCTAGGCGCCTTGTTAAAAAATAGGACTTTCGTATTAATGAATTTAGCGGCGTTTCTCAATAACTTTATAATGACGGCCGTTTTCTATGCCGTTCCTTACTATATCGACAGTGTTACCGGACAGGCCGGCATGTGGAAGATTTTTCTGCCCGCCATTGTTGTTGCTGTGATTGTGATGAGGGCTGCAGCAATATGGGCGGATAAAGGTCATATGAATCCAGTGTTGACTGGTTCTTTCACGCTTTCTTGCATTGGAATTCTTTTATTTTTTGGAAAAAATTCTTATCTTTTCCTGTTGACAGGAACGACACTGTTTATGTGCGGTTATATCTCCATCGCAGCGATTGTTGCAATCAACGTGAATAACCTTGTCGAAGACAGGTATCGGGGTACAGCCAACGGCATTTTTAACTCGTTTCAGTATATCGGCAGTTTTGTCGGCGCATTGGTTACAGGAGCGATATGGGGAGTGTCAGAAAATCTCACATGGATCGTGATTATCTGTATGGGAATCGCGGGCTTGCTGACGATCGCTTTGGGGAAACCATCGGAAAAAAAAGACAGAAAGGAAAGCGACATCCAGTGAAAGAAAAAATTTTGGACGAGGCCGCGCAACTTATTCAGACCTATGGACTAAAAAAGTTCAGAGTGGACGATATAGCCGATGAACTGAAAATAAGCAGGAAAACGATTTATCAGCATTTCAACAGCAAAGACGAGATCATCCGGGAATATTTTAAGGTCGCAATCGACAGCCACAAAAGCAGTATCGCCCAAACGTTAAAGAGTGAAAAGGACAGCATCGCCAAAATCCGTGAAATCGTCTATGTCGGCCACCGTTATAAATTGCCGGTTTTGGTACTGGATGAAGCCAAAAAGTTTTATCCGGACGAATGGGAAAAGATCGAAGACCTCAGGCAGTTTGAAACGGACGCAATAAAAAAGTTGTTGGAACAGGGTTTACATGAAGGCATCGTCAAGCCGGACATCGACTTTGCCGTTTTATCAAAGATGCTGGAGGAAATTAGCAATATGTTCATTGATTATGATTTTTTGGTAGAAAACAGGATGAAAGCTCGGGAGGCAATCACAAAAGCGCTGCATATTATTTTTAACGGGGTTTTACAGAAAAACAAATAGATAAGAATCTTCAGCTTTGCATACGAAGTAGGCTGCTTTTATGGGCAAGAGGTTTTTTATCGGGAAAAATTCCTTTCATGTTTGGGCTGGGTTTCGGCCAGCTTTCGTTGCAGCATCAGGTTATAGTCCTTGCCGTACTCTTTGGGCGGCGGATCAGTGGTCAGAGAACAACAGCGGAGAATTTCATTTTCTCCTGCCATCGCTAGAATTTTTACCATTCCTTTTATCCCGGCCTCGCCGTTGTCGAGGCCAAGGGATATGCGGTCGATTGACGGATGATCGGTCAGGTATTGCAATAGTGCAAGCGGCGATGTGCCGCTTAATGAAAGATAATGGACCTTGTCCCATCCGGAAGTTTCCATCTTGTTCAGAGTCGCGCGGAGGCCGGATTTCCACAAAAAAATTTCAGCAATAACCCCAGCGACAGGAAGAAAAACAAAAAAAATTATAACCGACATCTCGTACAAGCCTATTTTTTTCAATGACAGCCAACTCCATTTCTCAAAAATCATCTTTGACGATGGGCTTCGGTAGGTAAGCCAGACTTTGGTTTATCATAAAAATTTAAGTCGATGCGCTTGTTATTTTGCATTCCTGCGATGGGTGAAGCATAAACGAATTACTGTTATAACACCACCGATGAAGCAAATAGCTGCCGCTGCCATACAGGCGAGTCTCATACCAAAAAGAAAAGCATCGGCGTGTCCTGGTATATAATTCGTAATATGCCGGTTCAGTTTTGCACTCATGCCACCATAAAGTAAAACGTTCGAAACGGCAATACCCGCGGCCTGTCCTATATAACGCATCAAGCCGTTTACGCTCCCCCCTATGCCATACTGGTCTTTTGGCACGGAAGACATAACCAATCGGTTGTTTGGAGACTGGAAAAGTCCGTTTCCGATTCCCATGAGCGCAAAGGATAAAGCAATGGCGACAAACGGAGTATCGACCTTCAGAGCCGAGGTCAAAACCGCCCCTATTCCCAGAAGGATCAGGCCGATTACCGTCAATCCTTCCGAGCCGATTTTATCCGACAATGTTCCGCTTAGAACAGAGATAATAATAAACATGAGGGAATAAGAGGTCATATATAGCCCCGCCATGGCAGGACTCAGACTGCGAACATCCTCCAGATAAAAGGGAGCAATCAGAGTAAAGCAGCCGATTGCCGCAAAGGATATGAAAGCACATGCTATGCTGACGGAAAACTGCCGGTTTTGGAAAATGTTCAAATCCAGCAGAGGCTGTTCTGCGCGACGCTGTCGAATGAAAAAAATTACAAAGCAGATGACCGCCGCGACAAAGCAGATCAGAATAACCGGATTTGAAAAACCTTTTATTTGGCCTTCCTGTAAAGCATAGAAACATGTCAAGGTCAAAAGCAATCGGCGATTTTTGTTCCCGTAGTCCGACAAAATAAGGCCATGCGGTTATCGAAGAGAAACGCCGGTCTGACTGAGGGAAAAGCGGCTATATTTTCATATGAAAATATAGCCGCTTTTCTTCCATTTTGGTATGAAAGTCCTTTTAAAAGGCATCTGCGCTTGTGGTTCTCACCGGCTGTTTTGCCTTGTTTCATGGTTCATGACAACCTTTTGTCCACTTCAATCTTTTTATCCGCGTTTTCTGCGAAGCCATGCTTTTGCAGCCATTTTTTTGAAGCTTCCCGTTCCGGCTGCGGAAAATCTTTCAGGGCAATTCTCGCTTTATGGACCGATTCCCAAAATGCCATTTCAGTGTGGGGATAATAGATCCCATATTTTCGGCAAAAGGATACAATCTTTTCTTGATCAAGAGACAGCAAGACTCTGTCCCGTTCCCGGGCAAACTCAGCATGATTGAATCCCATTTTGACGTCTCCTTTCTTTCTGTATCTCTATCATATCACACAATATTTCTTAAATTTTCGATTTTGTCAAAGAAGTTGCCATGATATTCTTGTACGAATTTCTCCTTGCGGGAGTACCCGGTTTTCTTTTAAACCGCTTTTAACTTTCCTTCTGAAATTAACTTTGAAAAAAATTCTTTATTGTGTATGACATTGGCATCCCCGGGTCTGTACTGCGCCGCCTTTTCGTTATGCTCGTAGGACTTTTTCAAGTCGCCGAGTTTATAATAGCTCACGCATAGCTGCAAATGCGGATACCAGGTGTAATACGCCATGTAAATAAAGCTCCAGCGAGCCGGGTCCGGGACTTGCTGCGCAGCCTGTTCGTACCAAAAGACGGCGATTTTATCCTGCGCTTTTTTTCGAAAAACATCCCCGATCCGGCAGCATGCTTCCGCCCGGGGAGCCGCATAGCGAAAGGACTGAAAAAGCGAATCCAGCTCTTTTTCTTGGTTGCCAAGGGCCCGGAAGCAGTCGGCTTTAAAAATGCACGCGAATATTTTATCTTCCACCCATCCCTCTGTTGTCGCTAAGTTTCTGTTATAACTTTTGATCGCTTTTTTAAATTTGCCGTTTTCCCGCAGTTCGTTGCCATAATAAAAATAATCGCGGGGCGAAAAAACATCTCCCCTCGCTTTTTTTTCTTCAAAGATTGAAACCGTGCGGCCGACCGCGTGGTGCTTGTTTTTATGGGTCACCGCTATATCCGAATTAACGATTCTGCCGGATACACTGATATAATTATGACAATCTCCGTGCCATTTAAAATTTTTCTCCCGTTTTAAAAGCCTGTTGCGGCGATAGCGCAACGTCACATTTCCAAATGCATCCGTACCGGCATCATAATACATGGACACGGAGTCGATCGACGGGTCAAGCGTCTCTTTCAGTTTTTTCAGCTTTTTCCGATCTTCTTCCAGTAAAACATCGTCGGCATCAAGATACAGAATATAGTCTTTGGTCGCATGCCGGAACGATTCATTCCTCGCGTCGGAAAAGCTGTCGTTCCACTTAAAATCAAAAATTCTGTCGGTATATTTTTTTGCAATCTCTTTTGTTCTGTCGGTTGAACCGGTGTCTACTAAATTGATTTCATCGACAATATCCCGGACCGTATCCAGGCATCGGGCCAAAGTCTCTTCTTCATTTTTGACAATCATACAAAGACTAATGGTAATCATTCTAATCCTTTCTGTCCTGCCATGGGACCCGGGCTCCATGCAGCCCGCCGACATAAAATATCGGGATAGCAGGCACGGAAAAGGCGCCTGCTATCCTGAGCAAATACCGCAGCCACACAGAAGGCCGCAATTTTACGGAATTAAATCAACCGGTTCACCGACCACGTAATTCCAGCTCCTTCTATTCCTCCCATTTCCAAAGAACGAACCAGACCGTCTGATTCATAGAAAAGGCCGATCGTATCGCCGGTGTTCAGTGCGACTTCTCCGGCCAGCGTAACCGCGCCGTCGTCTAAAAGCGTGCGAAGTGCCAGGGTACCGGTACCAGAAATATTAACATCAAAGATCGGAAATACCCCGTTAACCAACTCATTAGGATTGTTGATCCTCTCTATACTAAAGTACGGGTTAATGGTTGCCGCCAACTGAGCATCTGTAGTCGTAGTCGTTGAATAATTGATTGTAGCCTGCAACAAGTAACGCCCTGTCGCCGGCACCGTATAAACGCCGGTTATAGGAGCAAAATCTGCAGATGAGAAGTATGGGTCGGTGATATCCCAGCCAGACAGCTGCGTATCGCCTGAAACGGTTATGACGGTATCAAGCTGAGCAGAAAAGCCCTGGCTGAGGATTTCGGTTGCAGCCGCGCCTGTCGGACCCGTCGGGCCTGTCGGGCCGGTTAGACCTATTGCACCCGTCGGGCCTGTCGGACCGGTTAGACCTATTACACCCGTCGGGCCTGTCGGGCCGGTCGGGCCGGTTAGACCTATTGCACCCGTCGGGCCTGTCGGGCCGGTTGCGCCGGTTAATCCTATCGCGCCCGTCGGGCCTGTCGGGCCGGTTGCACCGGTTAGTCCTGTTGCGCCCGTCGGGCCTGTCGGGCCGGTTGCGCCGGTTAGACCTATTGCACCCGTCGGACCTGTCGAGCCGGTTGCGCCGGTTAGACCTGTTGCTCCCGTTGGGCCTGTCGGACCGGTTGCGCCGGTTAGACCTGTTGCTCCCGTTGGGCCTGTCGGACCGGTTGCGCCGGTTAATCCGGTTAGGCCAATAGGTCCTTGTATACCAGGGACGCCTTGCGGGCCCATTGGTCCGGGCCAGCCCGGTGCACCGGGGCACCCTCGCGGCCCCATCGGCCCCATCGGCCCCATTGGTCCCATTGGCCCCGCGGGGCCGCGTTCACCGGTAAATCCCTGAAATCCCATGGGTCCCTTGGGACCCGGAGGGCCCGGAGGGCCGGGAATACAACATTCGCGGCGTATATTGTGATTGAAACTATTAAATTCTTGAGAATATTCGTCTCTATCTCTGCTGTTCATACAATCACTTCACCCTATCAAGTTAGATTCCCTCATAAAATAATAGAAATCCTCAATAACTAAGTTATGCATGAACCAACTTTTTCGTTTACAGAGAACTGCTTTCAGGACAAATTTCGCGCAGAAGCGCTTTTAAACCGGTTTTTTGCTTTTTAAGAGAATAATGTTCTTCAATAAACTTTCTGTATTCTGCTGAAGCGTAATCGCCCTGAAGGCAGTCCACCGCTTCGCTGATACTGTTAAATAAATATTTCTTCGGATAGACTCCGGCCGCTCCCACAAAGTTGTGGATAATCGGTTTAATTCCTTTTGCCATGGCCTGCATCACGCTGACATTCTGGGATTCGAGAACACTGGTACATAAAATATAGTCTTTGTCCTCCAGCCAATGATTCAGGTCATTTTGCCACCCGCAGTAAAAAATATGATTTCCAAGGCCCCACTCGTCCGACATCTGTTTAAAATACAGCACATATCGGATATCCTGGAACGTTCCGGCAATATGAAGCTCATATCTGCTGTCACGGTCAAACATCGCTTTAAAAGTATGAAGAAGCAGCATCGGACCTTTTTTGTAATTGAGATACCCTGCATATGCGATACGGAATCCGTGATTTCTTTCTTTGTAGGAATATTTTTCCAGGTCAATCCCGTTGGGAATCACTCTGGTTTTTTGGGGGTTGACTCCATATTTGCTCACCGTATAGTTCCGGATTCCGGGAGAAACGAATACGATTCTGTCAACCACGCTCCAGTTTACCTGCGCCGGATATCCCGTAAAAGCCTCATAGCTGTGAAGCCGGCAGATGATTTTGCGGCTCTGCGCAATGGGCAACCTGCTTGCATAGAGAATCAGCCTGTCGCACCATTCAAACCAGCAGATGTCGGACCATTCCATTTCCTCTTCAATCTGATTTAAGTTGGTTACAACGATTTTCCGGGTTTCACATTCTGACGAATAGGCCGAGATGACGTCGGGCAAAAAACTGTCCAAGTTTTTCCCCACAAAAAAGGCAATTTTTATTTTGCGAAGGCAATCGCTCATTTCTGTCTCACTCTCTTTCATTACTTGATATTTTATAATTAATAGAATGACAAGATAAAATATGACAAGACAGACCGTTGTAGCAAAAGAAAGATGGGCCGCATATATTGTTTGAAAGGAAACAAAACAAGTGCCGGCAACGCTTCGGCACAGACAGGGAGGACTGCCGTTTTGCCAGAATCTCCGATTGTCACCGTTGGAATCATTAATTATAACTGTGCCGGTTTTTTGAAGAAGTGCGTCAATTCCTATCTAGGCCAGACTTACCCGAATCTTCAGATTCTCTTGATTGACGACTGCTCTTCCGACGGGTCGATTAATGAAATGAAGGCATTCCAAAAGAATTCGGAAAAACCAATCCGCTGTATTTTTCACAAGATCAACTCCGGCGGCCCGTCAAAAGGAATCCAAGAAATCATAAAAGAAGCAAAAGGAAAATATTTTCAGTGGATCGCTTCGGATGATTTTGTCGAACCGGATGCAATTGAAAAGTTTGTGGCGTATCTGGAAGACACCGGCAAAGACTATGTCTATTCAAATTTTAAGATTGTCAACGCCGCAGGCCAGGTCATCGGGCACTGGAACTATAAAATTCCCGAACGGCGGGATTTAATCCGCCGTATCTTTTTATCCGGCTCAGGTGTCATCCCGATGAACGGTCTGTACCGTACGGATTTTTTCCGAAAAAGAGGAATCAGTTGGCTGCTCTATGAAGGAAACGATTATTCCAGCGATACTCTCAATTCCCTTTTCTTTATTAAAAATCGCATGACGTATGGCATGGTGCCAGAGGGACTGATCCATTATCGAATTCACAACGACAACTGCTCTCATGATTTTGCCAAGAGAATTCGAACTTCTCTGTCCCTTTATGACTACATTATTGAAAATTTTAACGAAGAAATTTATTTGCCCTTTCTTCCATGGGAGCATCTGTCCAATCGGGAACAGACAAAAGATTATGAAATTGCAGTGTTTTATTACACCAAAATTCTTCGTTTGCTGAACAGAAAAGATCTTCCCGGATATCTGACCGGCACGATCACAGACCGAGAAATCAAAGAATGTCTGAGTGGCTTCCGTCTGAAAGGGATGTCCTACCTTCAAAACGGCCTGAAACTGGAAGGTCCTCTGAACAGCGGCCTGCTTCAGCTGAAAGAAAAATACGATCGCTTATAATGCATCTTCAGAGGGAGGATTCCGTTTCATGCCAAATGCAGTCAACCCGGCGGCACCGGAAGCCAAAGAGGCTTATCCGCCTAGTCGCTTTGGAGGAGATTGCGATGGAAAAAGTCCAACCTATATTAAATTCGATATTGAAGGAGTGGAGGCAAAAGCGCTTCGTGGAATGAAGCGAAATGTGGCGGCCTTCCACCCCAGGCTGGCCGTGTCCGTTTACCATAAGCCGGCGGATCTGTGGGAAATCCCTTTGCTGTTGAACCGGATGTTCCCGTTTTACCGGCTCTTTTTGCGGCATTATACCGACAGTCTGCTGGAAACCGTCTGCTATGCGATTTAAACAATGGGAAGGGTCTGGTGGGATATGTTTGAGGGAAAAACACTGATGATCACCGGCGGAACCGGTTCTTTCGGCAACGCCGCTGTCCGGCGGTTTCTTCCTACAGGGTTGAAAGAAATTCGAATTTTCAGCAGGGATGAAAAAAAGCAGGAAGACATGCGTCATCTGTTTCATAACGATAAGCTTAAATTTTATCTGGGCGACGTCAGAGACTACACTTCTCTTTCGGACAGCCTAAAGGGCGGCGTAGATTTTGTTTTTCACGCTGCGGCGCTGAAACAGGTCCCCTCCTGCGAATTTTATCCCATAGAAGCGGTCAAGACAAACATCCTCGGTACTTATAATCTGGTTCGCGCCGCAGTTGCAAACCAGGTCCGAAAAGTAGTCGTCTTAAGCACCGATAAGGCTGTTTACCCGATCAACGCGATGGGGATCTCAAAAGCCATGTTGGAAAAGGTTATGGTGGCGGCATCCCGCAATGTTGACGAATCAAAAACCACGCTGTGCGGAACCCGTTATGGAAATGTCATGGCATCCCGCGGGTCCGTGATTCCTTTATTTGTCAGCCAGATTAAAAAGGGAGTGCCTTTAACTGTAACCAACCCGAAAATGACCCGGTTTATGATGTCACTCGACAGTGCAATTGATCTGGTGCTGTACGCCTTTCATCACGCCAAGCAAGGCGATCTTTTCATTCAGAAAGCACCGGCTGCGACGATTCTGGATTTGGCAAATGCTCTGAAGGATATCTTTCAGGCGGACAATGAAATTAAAATCATCGGCACCCGCCATGGAGAAAAGCAGTACGAAACCCTGCTGACCCGGGAAGAAATGGCCGTAGCCGAAGACCTGGGCAGCTATTACCGAATCCCTGCCGACAACCGTGACTTAAACTATGACAAATACATCTTCCAGGGTCGAAAAATCACCGATAAGCTCAGCGACTACAATTCCCGCAATACCAAAAGACTGACCTTTGACGAACTGAAAAAGATGCTGCTGGGACTTGATTATATCCAGAAAGAACTCCGTCAGACCAACGGAGGCATGGCATGTTGAAAGTGATGACGATTGTGGGAACGCGGCCAGAAATCATTAAACTGAGCCGGGTGATTGACCGGTTGGATCGCTTCACGGATCATGTTCTGGTCCATACGGATCAAAATTATGACTATGAGCTGAATCATATTTTTTTTCAGGAAATGCGCCTGAAAAAGCCTAAGTATTCTTTAAAGGTTGCCGGAAAAACGCCGATGGAAACTATCGCCAATGTCCTTGTGAAAAGCGATAAAGTGCTGCAAAAAGAAAAGCCGGACGCAGTCCTGATTTACGGCGATACGAACAGCTGTCTGGCCGCTCTTTCGGCAAAGCGCCGGAAGATTCCGGTTTTCCATATGGAAGCGGGCAACCGCTGCTTTGATCAGCGCGTGCCGGAAGAGATTAACCGCAGGCTGGTGGATCATCTCAGCGATATCAATCTTACGATCTCGGAATATGCACGAAGGTATCTGCTTCACGAAGGCATTCCCGGAGAAACGGTATTGAAAGTCGGCTCTTGCATGAAAGAAGTCCTGGAGTATTACCGAAAGGATATTGACAGCTCAGACGCCCTGCAAAGACTGAAACTGCGGGAAAAAGATTATTTTGTCGTCAGTATTCACCGTGAAGAGAATCTGGACTCCGACCGTCATTTTCTGGACCTGATGAACAGCCTGAACGCTCTTGCCAAAGTCTACCGGAAAAGGATTTTGGTCTCAACCCATCCGCGCACCAGGAAAAAAGTTCAGCAGTTGGAGCCCTCCTTTTTTCAGCCCGAAATCGAATGGAGCAAACCCTTTGGCTTTTTTGACTACGTCAGCCTGCAAACCCACGCGCTCTGCGTTCTGTCCGACAGCGGAACCCTCCCGGAAGAAGCGGCCCTGCTCGGTTTTCCGGCCGTCGCCCTGCGTCAGGCGCAGGAACGTCCCGAAGGGATGGAAGAGGGAGTAACGATTCTGTCGGGATTGAAAGCGGATCGAGTCTTGCCGTCGGTTAAAGCAGCAGTTGAAATTGCAGCGGAAAATCACTTCAAAAAAGATGTCGTTTCCGATTATGAAGTCTCCGACGTTTCCGATAAGGTCGTCAAAATCATTTTGAGCTATACCGATTATGTACGGCGTACCGTGTGGAGAGAGGGGGATTTGTAATTGAACCGAAAAAGCATATTAATTCTGGGATCTTCCGGCATGGCCGGACACCTGGTTACGACTTACTTGGAAGAAAAGGGCGAATATCTTATTACAGATGTTTCCCACAGCAGAAAGCTGAGAAAAGCTTCTATTCTAATGGACGCCTGCAAGGTTCAAAGCCTAGAAGCCTTTCTGGATAAACAGGATTTTGACGTGATTATTAACTGCATCGGTATTTTGAACCAGCGGGCAGAACAGCACCCGGACCGGGCCATCCTCTTAAACGCTTTTCTTCCGCGCTTTTTAGAGAAAAGGTATCAGAAAACACCGACTAAGGTGATTCAGATTGGGACTGACTGTGTTTTCTCTGGTAAGAACGGCCCTTATACGGAAAAATCGTTTCGGGATGGGAATAGTATCTACGCCCGCACAAAAGCCCTGGGGGAAATTTCGGACGGCCGCTGCCTGACTCTTCGGACCTCTCTGATCGGGCCGGAAATCAATCCGGATGGAATCGGCCTTTTCCACTGGTTTATGAAATCCACAGGAAAAATCGATGGCTATGTCAATTCTATCTGGACCGGAATCACGACGCTCGAACTGGCAAAAGCATTGGAATGGGCGATGAAGAACGACGTTTGCGGCATTTATCATCTGGTCCCTTCCGAAGGCATCACAAAATATGATCTGCTGTTTCTTTTTCAAAAAGTCTTTCAGCGAAGCGATCTTCAAATTCTTAAATACCGGAATCCCCCTGTGAATAAAAGTCTGAGAAATACTCGCCGTGATTTTGTTTATCAGACTCCTTCTTATGAGCAGATGCTGATTCAGATGCGTGAATGGATGCTGCGGCACCCTTCTTTTTATCCTGCACTTCTTCAGCGTAAAATCCGCAATAACCCCGAAACGACCTGAAAACAGCATAAAAAAGGGGCCGTTTCACGGCCCAATAGGTTCCGCTCAGTGCGACGCCCGCCTCTTTTTTCCGGGGCGACGGGCTCATATACGCAGAAAAAGAACGGGCAGCGGCTTTCGGCCCTACCCGTTCTTTTATACTCCTGATTTTTTGCAGTCCGGGGAACGGCCCCGGACCAGTCCGTCATCGCTGATTCTCAAAAAGCAGCTATGCTCACGCCGGGCTCAGCGGCAGGCCGAAGCCAACCAGCAGGCAGGCGATGACAAGCAGGATCAGGCACCATTTTGCGATTGCGCGCATCAGCTTGCTGTCCTGACCGGACAAACCGACGGCCGCGACCGCGGTGGCGACACACTGGGGCGACATAACCTTGCCGATGCCGGCACCCATATTGTTCGCTGCGGCGAGCCAATACTGGGAGATACCAAGCTGCTTTGCGGCAGCCGTCTGCAAGGTACCCAGCAACACCTGGGTATTGGTGCCGCTGCCTGTAACGAACGCACCGATGGCTGCAATGATCGGCGCCACAAACGGATAGAAGCGACCGGTGAGGACGACGAACAGATGTGCCATATCGGCGATCATGCCGGAATACGTCATGATTTTAGCAACAGCAAGAACGGCGAGGATTGTGACAATGGTCTTCGACATCTGCTTGAAGGTGCCGCCGAGGGCCTTGCCTATTGTCGCGCCGTTTGCTTTCTGGAAGATGCCGCCGATGATCGCGGCGATGAAGATCCACACGGCCGGCGTATTGATCCAGCTAAAGGAAGCTTTCCCGGCGTTGGCGGCGGTGCTGATCTTTGCAGTGGTCTTGAAAATGGAAAGAGCGTGATTGATCGGCGGAACCAGGTTAGAGGTCAGCAGCAGGAAAACGAAGATGAGGATGAACGGCAGCCATGCTACAAAGGGGCTCATTTTCTGCCCGTTTTCTCCCATGGCAGGGGAACTGACGGTGGAAGCGTTGATGCCAGTGCTCATGTCGTACTCCACCGGAACCGGTTTATTCTTGCGGGCCTTCGCCATCAGCATCGTGCAGATCAGCGAAACGATGCATCCCACAATAACAGGGAGCGTTGGGCCGAGGTAATAAGAAACGATCAGTTCCGGAATTACGAAGGACAAGCCGGAAACCAGCGTGATGCCCACAACGCCTTTGAGCGCTTTCGGGCCGCCCGCACCGGCCATAATCATCAGGAACGGAACCAGGATCATGAACGGGGTCATTTCGAACACCGTCGTAAAGGCCAGCGGCAGCGGTTCCAGTCCGGTGACGGTTTGCAGGGTGACGGTCGGGATGCCGACGGACCCGAAAGCCGTCGGGAACGCGTTCGAAATCATGCAGGTCACACATGCCACAACGGGGTCCCAACCCATACCGACCATCATGGCCGCCGGGATGGCAATCGCGGTGCCGAAACCCGCCATGCCTTCCATGAAGCCGGCAAAGCACCAGCCGATGATCAGGATAATGACACGTTTGTCGGCGGAGACGCCCGTCAGCCCTTGCTTAATAATGTCCATCGCGCCGGTTTTTACACACAGGTTATATGTAAAAATGGCGGCGATGATGACGATGATGATAGGCCACAGCGCGCTGGCAAAACCCTCTAAGGCGGATGTCAGGCAATCCAGTCCCGGCATGTGCCAGAAAATCAGCGCCATTGCCGCAGCGATGACCAAAGCGCTCACACATGCCCAGTGGCCGGGCATTTTCAGCAAAGTAAGCGCAATGATCAGCCAGATAATGGGAATGAGAGCAAGAACGGACAGAAACATAACACATCAGAACCTCTCTTCTTAAAATTAAATGGCTTTAGTTAGAACGAAAAGTGGTTACGCTAGTTCCAGTTTTCCCCACTTTTGGTTCTGTTTTTGGTTCTACCAGATGTTAGAACATCCGGTCAACTATTGCAGTTTATCGCTAAAATTGTTATAGGAAAGCGAAAATCTGCAAGCGCATAACTGCCTAAGATGAATATATTATATGCTCCAACCAACACAAAGTCCACATATAATTATAAATTCAATATTATTTTGTGACAATTGAAGAATATTCCGGCTAGATTTTATCAAAAAAGGAGAATAATCCCATCCAGTATTGAAATTATAAATAAACGTGGTACAATGATACACAGTTTAACTGGACCGACCAATTTATTTAAAAATGTGTTTTTTTACATCTTTTAAATACGGAATACAGAAGAGAAAGAATGGGGGCTTTTTTTATGGCTATCACGATTCCTTTCGGCAAAACAGGAATGCCCTTGCATACAGATTTAAGCAAGGTGGAAATTCTGAAATCCCATGTGGGGGAGCTCAAAGCGACCGATACAGAAGACGGCTTGGTGCTTTCCGCAATGGCGCATCCGATTGATTCGCCCCGCCTGCGGGATCTTGCTTCCGGAAAAAAGACCTGTACCATCATCATTAGCGACCACACACGGCCGGTCCCAAGCAAGCACATTCTTCCCGCCATGCTCGCCGAGCTGCGGGAGGGCAATCCGAAAATTGACATCACGCTCCTTGTGGCAACGGGCTTCCATCGCCCGAGCACCGATCAGGAACTGAAGGACAAACTCGGTCCTGAAATTTTCGGTCGGGAAAAGATCGTCATACATAACAGCAGGGACGCGTCCACCAACGTACAGGTCGGCATGCTTCCCTCTGGCGCAAAATGCGTTATCGACAAAACGGCTGTGCAGGCGGATCTCCTTGTGGCCGAGGGCTTCATCGAGCCGCACTTTTTCGCCGGTTTCTCTGGCGGACGTAAGAGCGTTTTGCCGGGCATCTGCGACCAGGTAACCGTTCTGGGCAACCATTGCTCCAAATTTATCGATTCCCGCTATGCCCGCACAGGCGTGCTGGATGGCAACCCGCTGCATAAGGATATGCTCGCCGCCGCGCAGCTCGCAAAACTCGCCTACATCGTCAACGTCATCATCGACGAGAACAAGCATGTTGTTGCCGCTTTCGCCGGCAACCCCGTCACTGCGCACCGTCAGGGCTGCGATCTGCTGCTGAAATACTGCCAGGTTCAGCCGAAGAAGCGCGGTGATATCGTCATTTCCAGCAATGGCGGCTATCCGCTGGATCAAAACATCTACCAAAGCGTGAAAGGGCTTACTGCGGCAGAAGCCGCAGCGGCTCCGGGAGGTATCCTCATCATGGTCAGCTCGTGCGACGACGGCCACGGCGGAGAAAGCTTTTACCATGCGCTGCGGGACTGCGCTTCCACCAAACAACTGGAGGCGGACATCCTTGCTACGCCCCAGGACAAGACAAAGCCCGACCAGTGGGAATTTCAGATTCTGTGCCGCGTTCTGAACCAGCACCATGTCATCTACGTCACGAACCCCGCACAGAAGAAGACAATTGAAGAGATGAAGATGGCTTGGGCGCCGGATGTGGATACCGCCCTGCAGGAAGCCCGCCGCATCAAAGGGCAGGACGCTCATCTGGTTATCATCCCCAATGGCATTTCCGTAATGGTACGCGAATAAAAGCTTAACCGTTTTCTTAAAAATATTTTTTTAATTTCTGAGGGAGGATTTATGATGGCAACTTATAACCAGGTAACACCCGAAATTATTGCGGAACTGAAAAAGGTATCCAGCCACGTCATAACCGGCCAGGATATTAACCCCGACTATGCCCGTGATGAAATGCCAATTTACGGCACTCATATGCCCGAGGTTTCCATTGATGCACAGAGCACCGAAGAGATTGCCGGTGTTGTGAAGGTCTGCTACGAGCACAGCATTCCGGTCGTGACCCGCGGCGCGGGCACCGGTCTGGCGGGCGGTTGCACGCCGATCCACGGCGGGGTGGTCATCTGCACTGCGAAAATGAATAAGATCCTGTCCTATGACCTTGAAAACTTTGTGGTTACGGTCCAGCCAGGCGTGCTGCTGCAGCAGCTGGCCGACGATGCCCTGACACACGGCTGCCTGTATCCGCCGGACCCGGGCGAAAAGCTGGCAACCCTGGGCGGCAATGTCTCCACAAACGCCGGTGGCATGCGCGCCGTTAAATATGGCACGACCCGCGAATATGTCCGTTCGATGACGGTGGTCCTCCCGAACGGCGAGGTAACCAAATTCGGTGCAACAGTTTCCAAGACGAGCAGCGGCTACAGCCTGCTAAACCTGCTCATCGGTTCGGAGGGCACGCTTGGCATCATCACGGAACTCACCCTCAAGCTCATTCCGGCCCCGCAGGCAACGGTCAGCCTGATGGCTCCGTTTGTAGACCTCGCGGCGTGCATTTCCACCGTGCCGAAGATCTTCCAGCATCATTTTCAGCCTCAGGCGTTGGAATTCTTTGAAAAAGAGATTCTGGTTTCCTCCGAAAAGTACCTGGGCAAAGAAACCTTCCCGAAAAAGATTGAGGGAAAGGATGTCGGCGCTTATTTGCTCATCACGTTCGACGGCGATTCTCAGGATTATCTGGATCCAATCGTAGAGAAAGCCTCCGAAATGCTGCTCGAAGCGGGTGCACTCGACGTTTTGGTGGCCGATACGGCACCAAAGCTCAAAGATACTTGGGCGGCCCGTTCCGCTTTCCTCGACGGGATCAATGAGCAGTTCAAGCTTGTGGATGAGTGCGATGTGGTGATCCCGGTCAGCAAGATCGCGCCTTATGTCGAGTATGTCAGCGAGATCAAAGGGAAATTTGATTTTGAAGTGAAATACTTTGGCCATGCCGGCGATGGCAACCTGCACATTTACACCTGCTCCAACGACATGCAGAAAGATGAGTTCATCAAGCAGAGCGCGCAGTTCCTGAGCGCCATCTACAAGAAGAGCATGGAGCTCGGCGGGCAGATTTCCGGCGAGCACGGGATCGGGTTCGGCAAGGTTCATTATCTTGAGCAGGCTCTGGGCCCGGTAAACATCGGTCTGATGAAGAGCATTAAGAAGGTATTTGATCCCAAGCTGATCCTGAATCCTGGAAAGGTTGTAGCCCTGTAAGGGCAAAGGCGATCACGGGCTGATGAACAGTTCCAGGGGTCTTTACATTATACAGAGGGATACACGGCATTTCCGGCCCTCCTTTCTCGAGAAGGACATACCTGGCTTCCACCGCGGAAGCTAGGCGAAGGAAATCGTTCAAATAGGCAGCCAGCTGTTTTCAGCTGGCTGCCTATTGATTTCCGCGGTGTGGCACCGGATTTACCCCATCGTGCCGTGACTCCCGCCGCAGACACGCTTCGTAAATTCCAGCATGCACCCGCACCGTCTCTCCAAAGAGGTGACATGAATTGGACATTTGGATTCTATATGGTAACGTTTACCGTAACAAAGTGCCAAAGGATATGAACGGTAACAACGGATACAAAACGACAATGTCAAGGTTGAGCAAAGATACATGGTAATTCTCATTGCCGTGCAGATTATAGTTATTCTAGGCTGCATGGTGCCAACCGAAAGCACACTACGGAAAACATTCGATAAGAATGGTCACCGACGCTAACATGTCAAAAATAATTGAAATAGCGGGCCGGTTATCATGCCAGTCCGCTGTCTTTTCGCTCCATGTATCCTATCACAAGTTGGTATTGAAACCGTCTGTTTTCGATTGCATCTCTTGAACCATATTTTCCAAATCCGCCTGTCCCTTGTCATAAGGTCATCCACTCGTCTGAAGTCACATTCCGACGGTTAATGAACAAAAACGAACATTTGAATCTCCCCTCAAATGTTCGTTGTAAGACCGCTTGTTTTCCGTTTGCCGGAATTGGACGTGGACTTGCACAAGAAAGAGTTCCAAATACCAAACAGCTTTATGTTTCGCTTTGGCGCTTAAGTCACAGCCAATTAAAAAAAGTTGCCATAAAACTAAATGCTTCCTTTTCGTAAGCACTTGATTTTATGACAACAAGGAAAGGAATTACTCCTTTCCTCCTCATCAATCTGGTGCGCTCGGAGGGACTCGAACCCACGGCCTTCTGATTCGTAGTCAGACACTCTATCCAGCTGAGCTACGAGCGCATCTATATAAAGTAAAGCTAACAAAGAAAGTAATTCATTTCAACGACAGCTTTACTATTATATTAGATTACGCGAAAAAAGTCAAGTCTTTTTCCAAAAGTGTTACGTTATTCTACTCTTTTCATCCTTCTTTTTCTGACGGAGGCGAGCAGAGGCAAAACCCCCAGCAAGCCAGCACAACGGAAATGGCAGAAGCCAAGACGACAAGGTAGTGCAGGTCGGTGGTTGTGAAAGAATTCACCATTTTCCGGCTTGCCGCACTGAAAAAACAGGCGGCCGACAGCAGATAAAAAGCACTGAGGCATGCTGCCGCCCCAAAATTTAGGCGTTCCCGAAGAACAAAGAGCAGAAAAATAATCAGAATTGGGGCGGCGACGGAAATCACCAGGTACGCCTTGGCATCCTTGACAAACCCTGCGCCGGCATAGAGAGAAATCATCCCAAAGACACTGACCTCCTGTTCGTTTCCCGCTTCCGAAGCTACCCGGCCCGCCGGCAGAAACTGCATGGCCAGCAGCAAAACCTGCAACCCCGTCAACAAGATCCTTACCTGTTTCTTCTGCATAAAACTCAACCTCTTTTCGATAAAGAATTCCCCTGCGTTTTGCGCAGGGGAATTTTCTGCCGAAGCATCCCAGAGAAAAGCCTTAAGCCTTTTTGCTTCTTTTTTCTTCGATGGCCGCCTGGGCTGCCGCAAGGCGAGCGATCGGCACGCGGAATGGAGAGCAGGAAACATAATCCAGACCTGCAAAATGGCAGAACTCGACGGAAGAAGGATCGCCGCCGTGTTCGCCGCAAATTCCAACATGGAGATTCGGGCGTGTGGCCCGGCCGTCTTTCACAGCCATTTTAACCAGCTTGCCGACGCCCACCTGGTCAAGGTGCGCAAACGGATCGAATTCATAAATCTTATTTTCGTAGTAGGCATCCAGGAACTTGCCTGCATCGTCACGGCTGAACCCGAATGTCATTTGAGTCAGGTCGTTTGTGCCAAAGCTGAAGAATTCCGCCTCTTTGGCAATTTCTCCCGCAGTCAGCGCGGCGCGCGGGATCTCGATCATGGTGCCGACCTGATACGGCAGCTTTACGCCCGCCTCTTTGATAATCTTATCCGCAGTGGCGTTTACGATATCCTTAACAAATTTCAGTTCTTTGCGCTCGCCGACCAGCGGAATCATGATATACGGCTCTGTTTTGAATTCAGGATGCTTTTCGTTTACATGGAGGGCGGCATTGATCACGGCCGTCGTCTGCATCTCCGCGATCTCCGGGAAAGATACAGACAGGCGGCAGCCGCGGTGGCCCATCATCGGGTTAAACTCATGCAGGCCCGAAATGATGTTTTTCAGCTTCTCAACGGTAATATGCAGCTCACCGGCGATTTCCTTAATATCCTCTTCCTTTGTCGGCAGGAACTCATGCAGCGGCGGGTCGAGGAAGCGGATGATTACCGGGCGCCCCTCCATTACCTCGTAAATTCCTTCAAAGTCGCCTTGCTGGTACGGCAGAAGCTTCTGCAGCGCCTTCTTGCGTTCTTCCACCGTCTCTGAAACGATCATCTCACGCATGGCTTTGATGCGCTGGCCGTCAAAGAACATGTGCTCGGTGCGGCAGAGGCCGATGCCCTCGGCACCGAAGTCGCGGCCCTGCTTGGCATCGCGCGGGGTGTCCGCATTGGTGTAAACTTCCAGGCGGCGTGCCTTGTCCGCCCAAGCCATAAAGCGGCCGAAACTGCCGCTGATGGAAGCCGGAACGGTTGGGAGCGCAATGTCGTAAATTTTGCCGGTCGAACCGTCGATGGAGATGTAGTCGCCCTCTTTGACGGTCTTGCCGCCCAGCGTAAACTGCTTCTTGTCATAGTCGACCACAATCTCGCCGCAGCCGGAAACACAGCAGGTGCCCATGCCGCGCGCCACAACCGCCGCGTGAGAGGTCATGCCGCCGCGCACGGTCAGGATGCCTTCCGCGGAAGCCATGCCTTCAATATCTTCCGGAGAGGTTTCGAGGCGGACCAGAATCACTTTTTCTCCGTTGTCTTTCCACGCCTTGGCGTCTTCCGCCGAAAAGACAACTCTTCCGCAGGCAGCGCCCGGAGAAGCCGCAAGGCCATGGCCGATTTCCTTTGCCTTCTTGACCGCTTCGGCGTCGAACTGAGGATGCAGCAGGGCGTCAAGCTGTTTTGGCTCTACGCGGAGAACCGCTTCCTCCTCGTTGATCATGCCCTCGTCCACCAGGTCGCATGCAATTTTCAGAGCGGCGTTCGCGGTGCGCTTGCCGTTGCGGGTCTGCAGCATGAACAGGTGGCCGTCTTCAATGGTGAATTCCATATCCTGCATGTCCCTGAAATGATTTTCAAGGTTGGTCGCAATCTTGGCAAACTGGTCGTACACCTCCGGCATCTGCTCTTTCAAATGGCTGATTGGGGACGGCGTGCGAACGCCGGCCACAACGTCTTCGCCCTGCGCGTTGATCAGGTATTCCCCGAACAGCGCCTTTTCGCCGGTTGCGGGGTTGCGGGTAAATGCCACGCCCGTTCCGGAATGGTTGCCGGAATTGCCGAAGGCCATCTGCTGCACGTTGACCGCGGTGCCCCACTCGTACGGGATCTCATTCATCTTGCGGTAAACATTCGCGCGGGGATTGTCCCAAGAGCGGAACACGGCCTTCACGGCCTCAATCAGCTGCTCCTTCGGGTCCTGCGGGAACGGCTGATGCTCATTGTCCTCATAGATCTTCTTGAAAATGCCAACCAGTTTTTTCAGATCGTCGGCCGCCAGGTCGATATCGTTCTTGACTCCCTTTTCCGCCTTCATCTTGTCAATTTCGTCTTCAAAGAGGCTCTTGGAAACACCCATGACGACATCCGCGAACATCTGAACAAAGCGGCGGTAGCTGTCGTAAGCGAAACGTGGGTTGTTGGTCTTTTTCGCCAGACCCTCAACGGATTCGTCGTTCAAACCCAGGTTCAGGATCGTGTCCATCATGCCTGGCATAGACTGGCGCGCGCCGGAACGGACGGAGACCAGCAGCGGGTTGTTGATGTCGCCAAACGTTTTCCCGGTGATTTTTTCCAGGCCCTTCATATGTTCAAAAATATCATTTTGAATTTTCTCGTTGATTTGACGGCCGTCCGTGTAATACTGAGTGCAGGCATCCGTCGTAATGGTAAAGCCCTGTGGCACCGGCATTCCGGCAGCGGTCATTTCTGCGAGGCCGGCGCCCTTGCCACCTAGAATGTTTTTCATCGTGGTCATATCACCATGAAAGGTCTCACTGCCCTCGGTGAAGTAGTACACGTACTTGTAACTCATTTAACTACCTCCTGAAAAGATTGTGTTTTTAAACAGATATTCGCGCCCACTCTCAAAATGGTTGGATCTTTTTTTAATTATATCAAATTCCAGAATCAAATGCTATACTTTCTCCCAATCATGTGCATTATTTTTACCATTTTTCCATATAAATTTCCCACTGCCGCATCAATTCTCAGTCAAAAGGTATTGAATAGTCCCGGACCGGCGGCCCGTTCCTGGACCACCCCCGTTTTCTGCGCTTAAAAAAAGCCGGGGCGGATCTGCCCAGGTTCCGCCGGGTCTTTGCTTTAAACTCCAGGCCGGCTTCTCGCAGCAGGGTCTGTTTGCGGCGGTATTCTTTAGAATCTGTCCCAAGATAAACTTCACATTGCCACCGGTGCGGATGCCATCGGCTCGCAGCGGAAAATCCACCTCCGTTCCGCGTGGTTCACGCCCCTTTCGGCAGGGAGCGAATTCTCACCTAAATTTTCCATAAATATCCATTCTCTTTTTCCTATTTTATTTCATCGGACGAAAGAAGTCAAATTCTTTTTCACAGAGCGCTTTCATAAGCTGTAATAAATTTCACTAATCCCCTGAAATGGCTTGAAAAATAAAATGAATATGAGATAATAGAAGTGGAAAGAAATGCGGATCGCGACAAAAAGCGCGATACAAACCCCACAGATTACGGAGGAATCAGCATGCCAGACCAAAACTGCGCCGTGATTCTGGCCGCGGGAGAGGGAAAGAGGATGAAGCGGGATCGCCCAAAGGCGCTCGCAGCCGTCCTGTTCAAGCCGATGCTGGAATGGGTCCTCGATTCCGTCAAAGCGGCCGGGATCTGGCATCTTTGTGTTGTCACCGGCTATCTGCACGAACAGGTGGAACAGTTTTTACAAAAATATGACCCCGGCATTTGTACGGCCTTTCAGCCGCAGCGCAGGGGCACCGGGCACGCCGTGAGGATGGCGGCCGATTTTTTGCGCTCAAATGCGGGGGGAAATGTTCTTATTCTGAACGGAGATTCCCCATTTCTCAGCCCGGAAGATATTCAGGCGGCCTACAAAACCCACCGGGAAAGTGGAAACGCCGTCACGGTGATCTCCGCGCAGGTGATGGACCCGACCGGCTACGGACGCATCGTGCGCGGGCAGACCGGACATCTGGCCGCCATTGTGGAGCAGAAAGACGCCTCTGCGCAGGAAAGGCAAATCCGGGAGATCAACTCCGGTGCTTACTGGTTTCAAAATGAGAATCTCCTGGGAATTCTCTCTGAAATCGGGAATCAGAACGCGCAGGGGGAATACTACCTGACGGACGCCGTTCGGCTTCTGATCGAGCGGGGCGAAAAAGCGGGCGCCTGCAGAGCCGACAGCGCAGAAGCGGTGTTAGGCGCCAACGACTGCCTGCAGCTTGCAGAGCTCAACCGCATCGCCAGGGGGAAAATTATGGCTGCCCATCTGCTGGAAGGCACCGAGATCCCCTGCGGCGACGGGGTCATCATCGGGCCGGATGTTTCCATCGGGCGCAACGTCACCCTTCTGCCGGGAACGATTCTCCGGGGCAAAACTTCGATTGGCCCGAACTGTGTTCTCGGGCCAAACACCGTTTTAACGGACTGCGCGGTTGGCAGAGGCTCGGTCCTCAATTCCGTACAGGGCAACGGCTGCACCATAGAGCCCGGTCAGGCCGTTGTTCCTTATACCGTCATGACCGGCAAGGCAAAGACAGACAAAAAATAGGGGGACAAACACAAATGAGTTTTCATGGGAAAGATATCAAGATCTTCGCCGCCAGCGCAAGCCGGCAGACGGCTGAAAAAATCGCCAAATGCCTCGGGCTGCCGCTGGGCAGAAGTGATGTGGGCACCTTCAGCGACGGCGAAATTTCGGTTTCTCTCTACGATTCGGTCCGTGGCTCCGACTGCTTCATCGTGCAGTCCACCTGCGCTCCCGTCAACAACAATCTGATGGAATTGCTCATCATGATCGACGCCATGAAGCGGGCTTCCGCCGCGCGGATCACGGCCGTCATGCCATACTTTGGCTATGCGCGCCAGGACCGCAAGGCCAAGGCACACGACCCCATCACGGCAAAACTGTGCGCCGACCTTCTAACGACCGCCGGAGCCAACCGCGTCCTGACCATGGACCTGCACGCCGCGCAGATTCAGGGGTTTTTCAACATTCCGGTCGACCACCTGCTCGGGGTGCCGCTGCTCGCTTCTCACATGAAAGAACTGATTGTGGGGCATGCCGACGAATACGTCGTAGTCTCCCCCGACCTCGGCTCCGTCACGCGGGCACGCAACTTTGCCAGCCGCCTCGGCGTGCCGCTCGCTATTGTGGACAAACGCCGCCAGCAGGCCAATGTCTGCGAGGTCATGAATATCATCGGCAATGTGAAGGGTAAAAAAGTCATCCTGGTCGACGACATGATCGACACCGCCGGCACTCTCTGCAACGCCGCCCAGGCCATCATGGAAAACGGCGCTCTGGAGGTCACCGCCTGCGCAACGCACGGTGTTCTCTCCGGTCCGGCACTCGACCGCATCCGGAACAGTCAGATCAAAAATATTTATCTGCTCAGCACCATTCCGATCCCGCCGGAAAAAATGTTGCCAAACATGAAAGTGTTTTCCATCGCCCCGCTGTTTGCAGAGGCGATTGAACGCATTTACGAAGACAAGCCGGTTTCCCCCATGTTTGTCTGATTTGGCAGGTGAAACCTGAAAAAGCCAGACAGAAAACGGAAAAGGCGGGGCGGAAAATTCGTCCCGCCCGTTTCCGTATTCCCATTCTTCAAATCAAGGGAGTCTCTCATGCTGAATAACCTGTTTCACATCCGACCACTGCCAACCGGTCCAGCGGAATTTCTGGTCGTCGGCCTGGGCAATCCGGGCGCAAAATACGATGGGACCCGCCACAATGCCGGGTTCCGGGCCGTTGATTACATCGCGGAGCAGACCGGGGTGCAAATCGACCGGCTGAAATTCAAGGGGCTCTGCGCCCGGGCGCAGATCGGCGGAAAAAGCGTACTGCTCTTAAAGCCATGCACCTACATGAATCTGAGCGGACAGAGTGTGGTGGAGGCCATGAACTTTTATCACATTCCGCCCGAACATGTGATCGTTCTGTATGACGACATCAGCTTCCCGCCGGGAAAGTTGCGCATCCGTCTAAAAGGCAGCGACGGCGGACAGAATGGAATGAAAAACATCATCTACCTGACCGGAAGCGACCACATTCCTCGCATCCGGCTCGGGACGGGCGACAGGCCAGACCACCGCTGGGATCTGTCGGACTGGGTCCTCGGCCATTTGACGCCGGAAGACGACAGAAAATTTCTGGAGGCGGTCGCTCATGCAAAGGATGCCGTCGCCCTGATAGTTCAGGGCAAAGCGGCCGAAGCCATGAACCTTTACAACGGAAACTAAGGCCTGAGCCCTGCGTGAGGACGGGCTTCTGCGTCCGGGATAGGTCCTACAAAACAATCCGGGAAGAAGCTGCCCGGAAATCGTTTCCATTCAAAGCTCAAGGAGAATTTCATGGAATTTCTGACAAACGCGATCCATGGGCTCAAGGAATTCAGAGCTCTGGAAGCCGCCGTCGGCAGCCGGGCGCTGCCGGCTGCTGTGACCGGGGTCTCCGGAGTCCATAAAGCCAATATCATCGATTCGCTCTGTACCGACTTGCGGCGCAGGGCTTTTGTCATTGCCGAAGACGAGCCGGAGGCACAGCGCCTCTGTTCCGACCTTTCGGCAATGGGCCTGAAACCTCTGTTCTATCCGGCACGCGATTTCGCATTTCACGACACCGAAGGCAGCTCTCATGAATATGAACATGAGCGGCTCCAGGTGTTGGAGCGCCTAGTCTCCGGGAACTGCGACGCAGTGGTCTGCTGCATCGACGCCGCCCTGCAGCTCACCCTGCCGCCCGCCGAACTGAAGAAACGCACCATCACGCTTCAGACCGGTAAAAGCGTCCCGATGGAGCGGGTGCTGGAGGTCCTTTCCGACTGCGGCTATGAGCGGGCGGTCCAGATCGAGGGTGCGGGGCAGTTTTCGGCGCGCGGCGGCATCCTGGATTTTTTTCCGCCGGGCAGCGAAGCGCCGGTGCGTGCGGAGTTCTTTGGGGATGAGATCGACTCTTTATCGCTGTTCGACCCGGTTTCCCAGCGGCGCACCGAAAGCATCGGGCGCGCCGTGATCGAGCCGGCGGCTGAAGCGCTGGTCGAACATCCGCAGATCCTCGCGGAGCGGATCCGGAAAATTGCCGGCGAGCTTCGGGGCAAATCGGCCCCTGCGGCAAGGACCATCCTGAACGAGCAGGCCGACAAGCTGAAAAGCGGTCTGCGCCTTGGCTGCGCAGACAAATTTCTCCCCATCCTTTACGAAGAAAAAGCAACGCTTTTCAGCTATCTGACGGATAAGATGCTCCTGTTTATCAGTGAGCCGGTCAAGTCGCATGAACGGATGCACAGCGTCACATGGCAGTGGAATGAGGACCTCAAGGATCTGCTGGCGGACGGAACGCTGTGCCGCGGATTGGACAGCTACGGCGGGGACTGGAGCTCTGCCCTTTCTGCATTTGAGCGCCACGGTGCCATCTACCTTGACGCCTTTGTCCACGGCGGCTACGAAACGCCGGTGCGCACCCTGATCGGCATGACCGCGCGCCAACTCTCCACCTGGGGCGGCAGCATCGAGCTTCTTTCCGAAGACCTGAAAAACATGCTGGAAAGCCACTGGGCCTGCGCGGTTCTGTGTGGTTCCGAGCGGGCAGCACGCAACGTTGCGTCGGATTTACAGCTCAGGGGAATCGACGCGGCCTATGTTGAAAACCCGGATAAGATTCAGCGGGGTGAAGTAGTTGTAACCTCCGGGGCGCTTTCCGGCGGGCTGGAGTACCCCGGCGCTTTCTTCGGCCTGATCACCCATGGCCGCACGGCACCGTCAAGGACGAAAAAGCAAAGGAAGCAGAAAAACGGGGAAACCATCTACAGTATTTCAGACCTGACCCCCGGGGACTACGTCGTCCACGCGACGCACGGAATCGGTGTGTTCGAGGGGATTCATAAAATTGAAATGAACGGCGTCGTCAAAGACTATATCAAGGTGCGGTATGCGAAAAATGATTTGCTCTACGTTCCCGTCACGCAGCTTGACATGGTCTCAAAATACATCGGCCCGCGGGAAGATGCAAACGTCCGCCTGAGCCGCCTGGGGGGCAGCGACTGGCAGAAGGCAAAAACGAAAGTGCGGCGCGCCGTCAAGGATATCGCAGACGATCTGGTCAAGCTGTACGCCCAGCGGATGCAGGCAAAGGGCCACGCGTTTTCCCCCGACTCCGAATGGCAGCGCGATTTTGAGACCCGCTTCGAGTTTGAGGAAACAGAAGATCAGCTTCGCTGTATCGACGAGATCAAGGCGGATATGGAGAAAAGCGCGCCGATGGACCGGCTGCTGTGCGGGGATGTCGGCTTCGGCAAAACAGAGGTGGCGCTGCGGGCCGCGTTCAAATGCGTCATGGACTCTATGCAGTGCGCCATGCTGGTGCCAACCACCATTCTCGCCTGGCAGCATTACCAGACCATCACCCAGCGCATCGAGGGGTTTCCCATCCGGGTGGAACTTCTTTCGCGCTTCCGCACGCCGAAAGAGCAGGAAGAAATTATTAAAAAGCTCGCGCGCGGCGAAATTGATATTGTAGTCGGCACACACCGGCTGATTTCCAAAGATGTGAAATTTCGGAATCTCGGGCTCATTATCGTCGATGAAGAACAGCGTTTCGGCGTCGCGCAGAAAGAGCGCCTCAAGTCACGGTACCAGAACGTGGATGTCCTCACCCTTTCCGCAACGCCGATTCCCCGCACGCTGAACATGGCGCTGTCCGGCATCCGGGACATGAGCGTCATTGAAGAAGCCCCGCGCGACCGTCACCCGGTGCAGACTTACGTGCTGGAACACGACGACGGGATCATTTTTGAAGCCATCCGCCGGGAGCTGCGGCGCGGGGGACAGGTGTATTACCTGCACAACGATGTGGAAACCATTGAGCGCACCGCCGCAAAGATCCAGGTGGCCATCCCGGAGGCAAAAGTCGGTTTCGGCCACGGCAAAATGAACGAGCAGGAGCTTTCGAAAGTCTGGCGGCGCCTGATTGAGCAAGAGATTGACGTCCTTGTCTGCACAACGATCATCGAGACCGGCGTCGACGTGCCAAACGTCAACACGCTGATCATTGAAAACGCCGATCGGATGGGCCTTTCGCAGCTGCACCAAATTCGCGGGCGCGTCGGGCGCTCCAGCCGCCGGGCATTCGCCTATCTGACCTTCAAGCGCGACAAGGCGCTTTCCGAAGTTGCACAGAAGCGCCTTTCCGCCATCCGGCAATACACGGAGTTCGGCTCCGGGTTTAAAATCGCGATGCGGGACCTTGAGATCCGCGGGGCGGGCAGCCTTCTCGGCGGCGAGCAGCACGGGCACATGGAGGCTGTCGGGTACGACATGTACCTGCACCTTCTGTCAGAGGCCGTCGGAAAGGCAAAAGGAGAACCTGTGCAGGAATACGGCGAGGAGTGTCTGGTTGACATGCAGGTGACCGCGCACATCCCGGAAAGCTATATTTCCGACCTGAACCAGCGGCTTGACATCTACCGCCGCATCGCGGACATCCGCACCAAGGAGGATTCGCTCGACGTCACCGACGAGCTGATCGACCGGTTCGGCGAACCGCCCGCCAGTGTGAACGGCCTCATTGAAATTGCGCTGCTGCGCAACGTCGCTTCCCGCCTCGGCATCCGCGAGGTGCGCCAGCAGGAAAATACGCTGTTCCTCTACGCCGATCACATCGACATGAAAAAAGTCGGCGCCCTAGTTGCCGCCCTGCGTGGCCGCGTCCTGTTAAACGCCGGCGCCAAGCCTTATGTCAGCATAAAGATCACTCCGGACGAAACGCCGGTGCAGACGCTTTCGCAGGTGCTGACCCATCTGGAATTCCCCGCTCCGGCCGCAAAGCATGGCTGAGTGGGAAAAAGCGGAAAAGTCCATGGGGCCCATGGACAGGTTTCTGAAAAAAGAGTATAATGGCTATCATTGGGAAATACAGAAATTTGTTTTAAATATCGGAGTGTGCCATAATGAAAATAATAAAAAGAATCACCGCGCTGTTCCTCGCCGCGGCCATGCTGGTTTCGACGACCGCGTGTTCTTCCGACAAGAGCTGGTGCGCGAAAAGCGACCGTATGACGGTGCCAATCGGCAGCTACATCTATAATCTGTTCAGCGCCTACGAAAACGCCGCCTCCCAGGTGAGCGACACCAGCAAATCCGTGCTGGATCAGAAGGTTGAAAAGAAGGACGCCACTACCTGGATCCGCGAAAAAGCGTTGAATTCCACGAAATCGCTCTTTGTCATCGACCAGAAAATGAAAGACATGAAGCTTTCCCTTTCGGCTGCGGACAAATCCGCCATTAAATCCAACACGGACTCTTTCTGGGACCAATACCAGAGTACTCTGGAAGGCTACGGCATTGCAAAAAGCTCCTATGAACTGGCCGCCACCGAATACGAGCAGAAATACCAGAAAGTCTTCAACGCGACCTACGGCAAGGGCGGAACCAAAGCGGTATCCGACAGTGAGCTACAAAATTTCTTTGAAAAGCACTATACGGATTTTTCCTATATCTTGTGCAAGCTTTATAAAACGGATTCCAGCGGGAATTACTCCTCTTCCTTCTCCGCCGCCGAAAAGAAGAAAGCAGAAGCGGCGTTCAACGGGTACGCCTCCAAAATCAAGGCCGGCACCATGACGCTTCAGCAGGCGGCCGACGCTTATAAATCCACCGATCCAACCGTTTCGGTGCAGAATAAGACCATCAACCTCGACAATTATACGCAGACGGAAGACCTGAAAAAGCTGCTGGACGGTATGAAGGCCGGAGAAACCAAGGCGGCTGGACTTTCCGGCGGTTACCTGTATATTCTGGTGACGAAAGGTGACATCACGAAAAAGACCGCGGAAGAAATGAAAACCGACAGCGGACGCAGCAGCCTGCTCACAGATTACAAGGGGCAGGAATTTTCCGACGAAATTTCAAAGGAAGCGGATTCCATCAAAGGAGTCACCCTCAATGAAAAGGCCATCAACTCCTACAATCCGTCGATGTTTGTATCTGAGTCGGAGTCGGAGTAACCCACCCCTGGCGTATGAAATTAAAAATCAGAAAAGGCCGGCCCACTGGGGCCGGCCTTTTCTGTTGCATCAGTAGTATTATCATGTATTGGAGGAAAGTAAAAAGGGGGAATGGTCAGTTTTATCTAAGGCCGCCCGCTCTCCCCTGGCTTAGTACAGCACTACCGTTTCGCCCTTGACCGCGCAGCGGCTTTCATAGCTTTTCTGCCTCTTTGTCTGAATGTCGTAAACAGAGTTAAACTCAAACGAGTCCCGGTCATCGCTCAGAAGATAGCGGGCAACGATGAACCGGTCGTCCACACAGGTGATGAAGTTCCCTAGATCCGCCGGATAGGTCGTATTCACCTCGGAATTCAGGACCCCGGTCACCCGGTAGACACCATCGCCTTCGGTAACGCGGTAGGCGTGCCCGCCCTGCGGGTCGATGCTGAACTGAGCGTCTTCTTCCCCCTGCCCCAGACTGAGCGTTGCCGCGACCGATTTTTTGCCGCTGAACTTGTCATAGGCGCACAGGCGCTGATCCCCGGTTGGAAAATAGTGCGCACGAAAATAAAGGTTCCGGTCATCCATTCCCGCATAGCGCACCAGCCCGCTGGTCCCCGCGCTGAGAATCAGCTCCAGCGGAACGCGCTCCTCTCCCGCCTTGACTGAAACGATCAGATCCAGCAATGGGCAAAGCCAGACATTGTCATCGACATTGTCGCCCAGCCAGCGCATGCTGTGAAAGCATTTCAGCTTTTCTTCCTCGCTGCCATGCGGCTGCAGCAGAAGAACGCGGCGCTCCCCGTTCAGGTCGAACGGGACAAGGTTTCCCGCATCCCCGTTGCAGATGCGCGGATCCCTCACATAGTAGTACTTGCCATCCTCCAGATCATAAAGATAGGCAATCCGCGAAAAGCCGGTCAGCTTCTTGTATTCGCGAAACAGCTGCCGATGGCGCTCGTTGGCGGAAGTGAACAGAATCACATGGTTTTCATCCAGCGCGCGGCATTCGTCGAATGCGCCGATAAAATTCAGACGCGCCATATTTTTTTCCGCGCCCGTGTTCTTGTCCACGCGCAGAATCCAGACGGTGCTTTCTCCGGCTTCCATCACAATGACCAAATCCTCCGGGAAACTGAAAAAATGCTGCACATAGGCCGGGTCCTTCAAAAAATAATTTGCAAGGATCCGTTCCCTGTGCGTTTGTAGATTATATTCCAAAAGAAAAAGGCTGTTATGTCCTTCTTCCAATTTCTCTTCAGCGTAATAGATTTTATCCTCGTCAAATTCGATCAGCGAGACATTACTGCTGGTAAACAGATTCCGCAGATCGACCACTTTCACAGGTCTCACCCCCGATTTTTTTATTATATCAGAAATTGCGTTAAAATCCAATTCTGCAGCGGGTTCTTAAGGACTCTTTTTTTGCCGTTTCGTGCTATAATGAAACGAGAGGTGAAATACCTTGCGTGTATCGAAAACAGATGCGATTCTGGAAGTGGATCTCCACGGTCTGACAACAGAAGACGCAAAATGCCGGCTGGAGCATCTGCTCTCCTGCGCCGGACCTGAAATCAGGGAAGTGCGGGTCATTCACGGCTATAACTCCGGGCAGGCCCTGCGCAACATGGTCCGCGTGCGGCTTAAACATCCCCGCATCGCCTCCAAGCTCATCACCCTGAATCCGGGGGAAACCCGGCTTTTACTCACCCCGCCGGCAAAGGCAGCCAAAAAACGGAACCGCTGAAAACGGCTCCCGCAGGAGGAATTGCCTTGTCCCATCGAAACAGAGTTCTTTTTTTTGCCGTTTTGACGGTGCTGATCTGCGGAGCCGTCCTCGCCGCCCTCTGGCTGCGCCCGCAGCCCGGCGGAGAGCACGGTCAAAGCGCAGCGCAGAAGGAGCCGTTTTATACCGCAGCGCAGTTCGGGATTCAAACCGTACACAGCAGTGTGGATTATAATCAAAACGGCAAAGACGACTACGCCGATCTTCTTCTCGGCGCGCGGCGCGACGCAGAAGACAAGCCGCAATACGACAATTCCTATTATCAGGGCGGGTACCCGCCCGAGAACCGCGGCGCCTGTACGGATCTGGTCTGGCGCGCCTTCCGTAACGCCGGATACTGTCTGAAGGACATGGTGAACCGGGATGTGGCATCCCATCCCGACGATTACCCCGTGGGCGGCAAGCCCGATCCTAATATTGATTTCCGCCGGACGGCGGTTCTGAAAATCTACTTCGAGCGGCACGCCGTCTCGCTGACTGCGGACCCGAATCAGATCGCCGTCTGGCAGCCCGGCGATCTCGTCACGTTCGGCACCCATCACATCGGAGTCATTTCGGACCGACGCAACCGGGCGGGGATTCCTTATCTCATTCACAACGCGGGCCAGCCGGACCGTGAAGAAGATGCACTGACGCACTGGGGCAAAATCAGCGGACATTTTCGTTTTGACGCAAGCCGCCTGAAGGAAAGCGACCTGATTCCGTTCAATTCGAAAACGGCAAAACCGTCCCGCCTTCGCTCCTAGGGCACCGGATGCGGCGGCACGCCGCGCCATTCTTCAATCCGGTACCGCGGGCGTGCTTTGGTCTCCGCGTAGATTTTCCCGATGTAGGTGCCGGCGATGCCCAAGCAGAGCAGAAGGAGCCCGCCGAGCAGCCAGAGCGACCAGAATGCCGCAAGCCAGCCTGTCCATCCGGCGGCAAAATGCGCAATGCCAGACCACACGGTTCCGATTAGGCCAGCCAGGGCCGCCAGAACGCCAAGGTGGAAAATCAGCTTCAAAGGTTTGACGCTGAACGATGTGATGCCGTCCACCGCGAACGCAATCATCTTTTTCAGCGGATATTTCGATTTGCCCGCAAACCGCTCATGCCGGTCATAGGTCACCACCGCGCTGCGGTAGCCGATGAGCGGCACCAGCCCGCGCAGGAACAGATTCACCTCACGGTACTCTGAAAGCGCGTCGAGCGCCCTTCGGCTCATCAGCCGGTAATCCGCATGGTTGTAAACGACATCGACTCCAAGCATCGCCATGAACTTATAAAATCCGAGCGCCGTCGCGCGCTTAAACGGCGTGTCGGTGTCGCGCCTGTTCCGCACACCGTACACCACGTCGCAGCCCTCCCGGTATTTCTTCACAAACTCGTCGAGAACTTCGATATCATCCTGCAGATCCGCGTCCAGGCTGATTGCGCAGTCCGCAAACTTCCGGGCCGTCATCAGCCCCGCCAGCAGCGCGTTCTGGTGGCCGCGGTTGTGCGCCAGCTTCACACCGCAGGCCAGCGAGTTGCTGCCGCAGAGGTTGGCAATCAGCGGCCAGGTGCCGTCCCGGCTGCCGTCGTCCACAAACAGCATGCGGCTTTCCGGGGCCGCCAGGCTGCCGAAAATCATCTCGCGCAGCTTTTCTGTCAGCCGCTTCGCCGTTTCCGGCAGAACCTGTTCTTCATTGTAGCAGGGAATGACAAGATAAACGACCGGTGCAGACATAACCGGGACCTCCTTTGCTTTGCCTCTGCCGTTTTAAGTCTTCTCTTCCGGATTTCCCGTGTCAGGCACAGAAGGCTTCGGCGAAAGGCCCTCTTCCTCCCGGTCAGGCAGGTGAGGCAGACTCAGCCTGACCACCCGATAGATTTTTCTCTTCTTTTTCAGTCCTTTGTCCCGCCGGAAGGTCACCAAACAATAAAACGCAAAGAGGAGGACTCCCCCAGCCGACGCTGCGGCGCCGACCGCAAGACCAGGCGTTTTGTAATTGAATCGGGTTTTTGAGGTGCCGACCGGGACCCGCACGGCCATAAAACCGACGTTCACCCGGACAATCTCGGCGGGTTTGCCGTTGACCTCGGCGCTCCAGCCGCCTTCCCACGGGACGCTGAAGAACACCAAGCGGCTTTGGTTCGACATAAAAGACGCCGAAAATCCGCCGTTGTCGGTCCGGAAGGAAGAACAAGTTTCCGCCGCGCGCGCCGTGCAGTCCTCAAAATAGGCATCCTTTGAATAATCCTGCACGTCGGGATTGAGATGCGTCAGTCCCTTCGCGTTTTTCGCCGCATCCGAGTCCTCCAGCACAACGGCCTTAAGCAGCAGCAGGTTGCGGTCGTCTTCCGGAAGGTTGTTGTATTCGCTGCGCGTGATGTAGCTGTCATAGGAAAAGCCCATCGGGATAAAATAATCGTTTTTATAGATATCGCATCCGTTCTGCGTCGCATAATAGCTCCAGCCCGGCATGGCGGTTCCGTTTTCCCCGGTGAACTTTTTGCCAAAGTCGGTGGGGTCGAACAGCCAGCGGCAACTGGTCAGGCCGCGCAGTCCGTAATACTTGACATCCGGTCGGGAGCCGACATCCCGCTGTACGCCGATGGTGGGGTAGAACTCCATCACGGAACCCGGCACGATGCTGTGAAAAGCCTGGATGGTGGGCTTCTGCCAGTACATGCCCTGGTTGTCCATGCCGTCGAACACGTCGATACGGCTGAACCGGCTGGAATCCGGCAGACTGATCTCAGCCCCTTTGTTGAGCGAATACGGAATGATCCAGCGGTGGGTGTCGTCGCTCTGCGTTTTACCGAGAGCGATAAAATACGCCGCATAGATCACGGTAATCAAAGAGATTCCTCCCGCCAAATAGTGGAGAAACTGCTTCCTGTCCCGACGGTAAAAACGGAAGGAAAGCACAAACAGAGCAAGGCTTAAAAGCGCGATGGCCACATAGGGCCAGAAGCGGGCCGGGTAACCTTCCAGCCCGAAAACGGTCTTCCCGGCCGAGGTCTTGTCCGGCATCAGGCCGATCGGCAGTGCAATTCCAAGCGTGATGCCGAAGGTCCACTTGATGGCGCGGGGCCAGTCGGAGCGCCTGTCCTGCAAAGCCAGCACCGTTGCCAGCGCCAGCATCAGCGTCAGCATATAGAACCAGCGCGCATAGTACGCCATGTTGAAAAGCTGAAACGCCGCGTTCAGGACCGGAACAAACGCCATAAAAAACAGGATGCAAATCAGCGTCTTCAGCCAGTGCCTTTTTTTCGCCTGCACGAATGCAAACACGCCGCTCATGCCAATGAGCGGGAACCACGCGCCGAGGGAAGCCCACTTTGCCTCTGAATTCGGGGTGAAGTTCGGCCGTGCGGGAAGATCCGGCGGAAAGAAGAAACTTTCGAGGATATGAACATACCGCTGGTTCCAGTCGTAGAGCAGCGCTCCCCAGCCGGAAGGCGGATCGACCACGCGCGGATTCTGCACCGCCGCAAGGATGGTTGGCACCAGCAGCACCGAGGCGCACAGCACACCGAGGACGGCCTCGCAGGCCAGAAGCAGAAAATCGCGCACCGAAAGAGTCCAGTTCCCGCTCAGCAGGCGGACAAACCAGTAGATCAGCAGGAACACAACTTGTCCCACAAAGAAATACCAGTTGACCATCGCGCACAGGAACACCGTCACGGCGAACACTCCGCGGCGGCGCTTGTACATGTACTCGTCCAGCGCCCAGAGCATCAGCGGGAAAAAGACGATCGCCTCATGAAAATGGTTGAAAAAGATGTTATAGATGGAAAAGCCGGAAAAAGCGTACAGCATTCCGCCCACTACGGCGTACTCCGGGTTGCGGACATACCGCCTCAGATAGTTAAACGCCGTGAGGGAAGCGAAGCCGAATTTCAGCATCAGCAGCGGACCCATCAGGTGCGGCACCAGCCAGCTCGGGAATGGGAGCGTCAGCCAGAAAAACGGGCTGCCAAGCAGATAAAACGTATAGGATCCGATGAAATTTGCGCCGAGGTCCGTGGTCCAGTTCCAGCCGACGTTTCCGCTTCGGATCGCATCGTGGCAAATTTGGTAGAACGGAACCTGCTGCACGTTGTAATCGCCATAAAAGAGGAAATATCCGTTGTCAAACAGAATAAAGGGAATAAAAAAAAGGAAGGATACGGCAAGACCATAAAAAAATGCTTTGTAAAAATACTCCCTTGTCTCGTTTTTCTTCAGGCTGTGAAATTTATCCACCGCGCCGCCTCCCAAGAACCATATCGAACCATATTATAGCACAACCCCATGTTGAAACAATGAAGATTCTGCTCGAAAGTATAAATTTTTTGTATTGAAAATATGAGAAAATACGGTATGATAATAAAGTATGCAAAAGGGGGAAGGGAGCTTTATGTCTCATTTTTTTGCGGTGCTGTCGCGGATGAAAGACATCAACCGCTGGGGCTTGATGCGCAACACACGGCCGGAAAATCTGTGTGAACACAGTTTTGAAACGGCCGTCATCGCACACGCGCTCGCCGTGCTGCGGAACACCCGCTTCGGCGGCAGAGTGGACCCGGGCCGTGCGGCCGTACTCGCTCTATTCCACGACGCGACGGAAATCATCACCGGAGACATGCCGACGCCCGTCAAATACTTCAGCCCGAAAATCCGCTCCGCCTACCGAGAAGTGGAGTCCGTCGCCCGGGGACGGCTGCTGGAGTTTCTGCCGGAGGATCTGCGGGGCGCCTACCATTCGCTTCTCGCCGAGGGAGCTGAACCCGGCGACGCGGATCTGCTGCCGCTGGTTCACGCGGCGGACAAAATCTCGGCAGTGATCAAGTGCGTGGAGGAAAAGCGGATGGGAAACCTGGAATTTTCCTGCGCGGAAATCACCCTGCGCCAGGCCGTCAAAGACTTTCACCTACCGGAAGCGGATTGTTTTATGGAAGAATTTCTTCCTTCGTTCAGCCTGACGCTCGACGATCTTGGGGAAACAAATTTCCAGAATTTATAAAATCATAATTTTTTTCTGCAATTATAGACAACCGTCTTTTCTTTATACTATTACGGTTAAGGATAAATTGCCTGAGGCGACGATGCAGCGCTTCAGGCGCCGGCCGGCCACGGAACTGGCTTAAGTTGCCCCCTTGCTCCTCTTTCTGCAAGGCTCCGGGTGCACCCTTTGTGAAATATGGGGCACGCCGGCGCGGGAAGTGAATATAGAAAAGCAGTCATTTGAATCCGGGCCCGGCAGGACCGGTTGCCCGGAGCAAACAATCGGGAATGGAAGGATGAATGAAGTGAAAAGGAAAAAGCGGCATACGCTTCGGAATATTTCCATTTTGATCCTAAGCCTTTTGATGCTGACCGCGGGAGTCGGCTGCGTTTACGCGGACAGCCTTTTAAATCGGATCAATTACGAGCCGCAGGATGGGGAATCCCAAGTTTCGGGCGGAACTCCATTTGTAGCGGATCCCGGAATCGCCGACGGCACCAAAGCAGGCTTGGTGGGCGGACTGTACCATGATGACGCCATCACCAACATTCTGCTGCTCGGCGTGGATGACTACCAGAAAAACGATGTCGGCCGCAGCGACAGCATGATGCTGGTTTCGGTCGACACGCGCCATAAAAAGATTAAGCTGACATCATTTCTGCGCGACCTTTACGTTGCAATCCCCGGCATTGGCAGCAACCGGCTGAATGCGGCTTACAGCCTGGCCGGTGGAAAATCCGCCGGCGCCAAATCCGTCGTCACGGCAATCGAAGCGAATTTTGGCGTGGATATCGACCGCTATGTCATAATCAATAACAATGCTTTCAACAAGATTATTGATCGGCTCGGGGGCGTTAAAATTACCCTGACGGCCGCTGAGGCCAAACTGATCAACCGGTATTCCGGCGACTCCAGAAGGGACTTAACCGCCGGCACGTTTCTGCTGAGCGGCGCGCAGGCGCACTACTATTCGCGCATCCGAGACATCGACAGCGATTTTCAGCGCACGGAGCGCCAGCGCAAGGTCTTTTCCAGTATCGCAAATTCACTGAAAAGCTCCCGCCTGCCTACCATTTACAGTGTGCTGGCCGACACGCTCGGTCTGGTTACGACCAATATGACCAAATCGCAAATTCTTTCGATAGCATCGAATTCGCTGACCTACCTGAATTATCCGATCAGCGACGACCACATCCCGTCGGACGGCGCTTACCAAAATGAAACCGTGATCCTCAGCGGAAAAGAAGCGAAAGTTCTTGTTCCAGACCTCAACGAGTGCCAGGAAAACATCGCCGGCTTTATTTATGAGAACGACCTCCCCAGCAAAACTTATGACAACGCGGGCTAACCGAAAGCTCCGTTGAAAGCGCAGCAAATGCTGCGCTTTTTTTTTGAAAGGACTCTTTTCTCTATGTCCGCTCCGTTTTATGAGGCACTTCGCCGCCACCAGTCCCTGGGGCGGGCTCCGTTTCATACGCCGGGACACAAAAACAACCCCGCCGCCCTTCCGGCCGGTCTGTGGCGGCTCGATCTGACCGAGCTGCCGGACACCGGCAGCCTTTATGACGGCGGCGGACCGATCGAGCAGGCGGAAGCGCTTGCTTCCACCCTGTTCGGCACCGTGCGCACCTGTCTTTCCGCCGGCGGATGCACCCTCTGCGTTCAGGCGATGTTTCGTCTGGCCGCGCCGTGCGGCGGGAAGATCGTCTGCGCCCGCAACATCCACCGCAGCGCAGCCGGGGCAATGGCCCTGCTCGGCGTGGAGCCTGTCTGGGCGATGCCGGAAACGAAAGCTCTGATTTCCGCCATCGCCGCCTGCGGGGATGCAAAAGCCGTCTATGTCACCAGCCCGGATTATTATGGCCGTCTGCTCGACATTTCCGCCATCGCTGCCGCCTGCCGGGGAAAAAGCCTGCCGCTTCTGGTCGACTGCGCGCACGGAGCCCATCTGATGTTCACAAAGCCGGTGCTCCATCCGCTCCGGTTCGGCGCTTCCATGACCGCCGACTCCGCCCACAAGACGCTCGGCGTCCTGACCGGCGGAGCATGGCTGAACATTGCGGACCCAAGCTTTGCGGCGGATGCCAAGGCGGCGATGGCTCTGTTTGGCTCCTCCAGCCCGTCGTTCCCGATTCTCGCTTCTCTCGACCTGTGCCGCGCGTGGCTGGAAGAACATGCCGACGCGTTTCCCGTTTTGCAGGAGCGTGTCGGGCGGATTCGCCGCCTGGCTTTTTCCCGCGGGATTCCGTCGCCCGCCGGAGACCCGACGCGGCTGACGCTGGAAACGGCAAAGGCCGGCCTTTCCGGGACGCGGGCGGCAGAGCTGTTCCGCGCCGCCGGGGTCGAACCGGAGTACGCGGACCGTGCCTTTGTGGTGCTGATTGCGACGCCTTTTAACACCGAAGAGGACTTTTTGAGGCTGGAACGGGCCATACGAGACCTGCCGCTGGGGAAATCTCTCCCCGAGGCACCCGACCTGCCTCCGCTTTCCCCGGCCGTTCTTCCGCTGCGAGAGGCAGCCTTTTCCAATTCCATTTCCGTTCCGCTTTCCCGGGCGGCCGGGAAAATTGCGGCCGAAATTGCCTGCCCCTGCCCGCCGGGCATCCCCGTCGTAATGCCCGGGGAGCGGATTACAGGAGAAGCCGCCGAGTTTCTTCGCAACTATGGTTTTCTGAACGTAAAAGTGGTAAAATAAGAAATATAAAGAGTTCAAAGAATTCTCGGGCTTTCGGATGGGAGGGATCCAGATGAAGCTGATCATGGCAATTGTAAATAACGACGACAGCAGCATGGTTTCCACAGCACTGACCAAGGAGGGTTTTGCCGTCACCAAGCTTGCCACAACGGGCGGGTTCCTAAAGGCGGGCAACACAACTTTCATCGTCGGCACGGAAAATGAAAAAGTGGATCAGGTGATCTCCATCATCGCCGCTCAAAGCCGCCGCCGCACCCAGGTGGTGCCCAGTACTTCCACCATGGATATCGGCGTCTATTCCCCGGCCCCCGTGGAAGTAACCGTCGGCGGCTCCACGATTTTTGTGCTGGATATCGACCGTTTTGAAAAGGTATGAGTTTAAATTTTGAGAATTTTCCCGGGAACCGGGAAGTAAAGAAAGATCTTTCGATTGCCTTCGACGCGGGACGGTTTCCGCACGCGATCCTGCTGGAAGGAGCCCCCGGCAGCGGAACCGATCTTCTTTCGGGCATCCTCGCAAAAGCGGCGGTCTGCCTTTCCAAAGCCGGCTGCCCCTGCGGGCACTGCGCCGGCTGTATCAAGGCGGCCGCCGGTTCCCACCCGGACATTCTGACGCTGAACGGCGACGAAAATCCAAAGGTTTTCCCCGTGGAAGTCATCCGCGAAATCCGGTCCGGCGCCTCCATTCTGCCAAACGAAGCCCCGCGGAAAGTTTACCGCCTGCTGGGCGTGCAGAATATGGCGGAACCGGCACAGAACGCGCTTTTAAAAGTTCTGGAAGAACCGCCCGAAAACGTGCTGTTTCTTCTCACGGCGACCAGCGCTGCCGCGCTGCTTCCAACCATCCGTTCGCGGGTGCAGATTTTCACGCTGGAGGACGGCACCCCGCCGGAAGAAGGACGAAAGGAAGCCGCGGCGATCGCTCGCGCGGTCGCCGCTCCGGGCGAAGCGGAACTGCTGTTCTGCACGGCTCCGCTCCTCCGGGACCGGAACCGGCTCCGCGCCGTTCTGGCGCAGATGGTTTTGCTGTTCCGCGACGCGTCCGTTCTGCGCGCGGGCGGAGCTTCGTGCCTTTCCGGGGAAAAGAGTACCGCAGAATACCTCGCTTCCAGTCTGACGCGGAAAAGTCTGATGCTCCTGCTGGAAAAGACCGGCCGTGCGCAGCGCGCGCTGGAGCGAAACGCAAACTCGGCGCTTTTGGTCACCACGCTTTGCGCGGGACTGCGGGAAGCAGCCAAATCATAAAGCGATGGAACGAAAGGAGAGCCTTATATGGCCGAAGTCATTGGCGTGCGATTTAAAAATGTCGGCAAAATCTACTATTTTGACCCGGCCGGCAATGTCTTAACGCGGAGTGACAAGGTGATCGTCGAAACCGCCCGAGGGGTGGAATGCGGCGAAATCGCCATGGAAAACCGGCAGATCGACGACAAGGATCTGGTGCAGCCTCTGCGTCCGCTGATCCGTGTCGCGACAAAGGACGACCTTAAAAAAGTCGCCGAAAACAAAAAAAAAGAAAAGACCGCATTTGACATTTGCCTGAAAAAGATTGCCGCCCATAAGCTTGAAATGAAGCTGGTGGACGTGGAATATACTTTCGACAATTCTAAAATTCTATTTTATTTTACAGCGGACGGGCGAGTGGATTTCCGCGAGCTGGTCAAAGACCTCGCCTCCGTGTTCCGGACCCGCATTGAGCTGCGCCAGATCGGCGTGAGGGATGAAGCGAAAATGATCGGCGGCCTCGGCATCTGCGGCAGGCCGTTTTGCTGCTCCACTTTTCTCAGCGGGTTTCAGCCTGTTTCCATCAAAATGGCAAAAGAGCAGGGGCTCTCTCTGAATCCGGTGAAAATTTCAGGCATCTGCGGCAGGCTGATGTGCTGCCTGAAATACGAACAGGGAACCTACGCGGAACTGCTGCGCAGCGTGCCCTCGACCAATTCCATTGTGATGACGCCGCAAGGACGCGGCGTGGTCACAGACAATAACCTGCTGACCGAAACCGTTTCTGTACGCCTGGATTCCACCCCGGACGCGTCCGCTCAGACATTTCTTGCCAAAGAGGTGCGCATTTTAAAAAACGGAAAAAATTTCGCCGGCAAAGACGAGACGAAACAGCTGAAAACCTTAGAGGGAAACTAAATTTACGGTTGCATTTTCGTGTTTTTATGTTACAATAATCCTATCAATGTATTGGAGGTGTATCCTTAATATGGCATATGTAATCAGTGATGACTGCATTTCCTGCGGCGCCTGCGCCGGAGAGTGCCCAGTGGAAGCTATTTCGGAAGGTGACGGCAAATTCGTAATTGATCCGGAAAAGTGCACAGAATGCGGTTCTTGTGCGGAAGTCTGCCCCGTTGGCGCACCGAAGCCTCAAAAGTAATTTCAGACAGAATAAAAGGCGGAGCGCTGTTAGGTTGCTCTGCCTTTTTTCTTTGTGCAAAAGGGAAATTCATGATAAAACACGGCGCCCACACCGTAAGGTCAGGAGGGAAACACCCACATGAAACGGCAGAGCGGCCCTGCGGCCCAGGGGACGTTGCTGAAGGACGGAGAAAAGCTGGAAACGCTTTCGCCCCGTTGTTCGGTGATCACCGGAAGCGGCTATACGTTTACGACAGACACGATTCTTCTCGCCGCTTTCTCTTTGCCGCACCCGGGTGAAAACTGCGCCGATTTCGGCACGGGGTGCGGTACGATTCCGCTTTTCTGGTGCGACCGGTCTGCGCCGCGGCGGGTGTACGCGGTAGAGCTGCAGGAAAGTGCCTGCACCCTCGCGCGCCGCTCCGCCGCACTCAACGGTCTCGAGGACCGGATTGAAATCGTACAGAAGGACATCCGCGCCTTAAAGGAGGAGCGGGCGCTGCCGTTCGGCCTGGACCGGATCGCCTGCAACCCGCCTTATTATCCGGATGGCGCGGGGCCGCACAGCGGAAAGGAGGAGCGCCGCCTTGCCCGGCATGAAACCGCGTGCAGCTTTGCCGAAATTGCGGCGGCTGCGGCTGCATTTTTGCGCTGGGGCGGGTACTTCTGCTGCTGCCTGAAGCCGGAGCGTCTCTGCACCGCCATGGTGACGTTACATTCGGCCGGGCTGGAGCCGAAACGGCTCCGATTGGTTCAGCAGCGAACGGACAAAGCCCCGTTTCTGTTCCTGCTGCAGGCCAGCCGTGGCGGGCGCCCCGGCCTCACGGCGGAGCCGGCGCTGCTTCTGGAAGCGCCGGATGGAAGCTGTTCGGAAGAAATAAGAAAAATTTACGGAGATTACAGGGGGAAACGAAAATGAGCGGGAAACTGATTCTGGTTGGTACGCCGATCGGGAACCTTTCCGATTTTTCACCCCGCGCGCAGGATACGCTGGAAAGTGCGGACTTTATCGCAGCGGAAGACACGCGCGTCACCGCCAAACTTTTGAACCGCTTTGGGATCAAAAAACCGATGATTTCTTATTATGAGCATAACAAATACGAAAAGGGGAAACTCATTTGCTGCCGGATGGAGGCCGGGGAAACCTGCGCGCTGGTGACGGATGCCGGGATGCCGGCCATCTCGGACCCCGGCGAGCTGCTGGTTTCGCAGTGTGCGGAACGCGGCATCCCCGTTTTTGTAGTGCCGGGCCCCAGCGCCGTTGTCTCCGCGCTGGCTGTTTCCGGGCTGCCGACCGGGCGTTTCACTTTTGAGGGGTTTCTCAGCGTTTCTCACAAAAGCCGCCGGGAACACCTGGAACAGCTGAAAGCGGAACATCGCACCATGGTGTTCTATGAGGCGCCGCACAAGCTGGCCGCCACTTTGGCGGACATGGCCGCCGCCTGGGGCGGCGAACGGCGAATCGTCTTGGTTCGTGAGATGACCAAAATTCATGAAGAAGTCCTGCGCACCACGCTCGCACAGGCGGCGGAACATTACGCGGGGGAACCCGCCAGAGGGGAATTCGTCCTTGTGATTGAAGGCGCGCCGGAATCGGAGCCGAAAGAATCTTCCGCCGAAGAAGCATTGAACCTGGCGCGGGAGTATCTGACCCGGGGACTTTCGGCCGCTGCCGCCGCAAAGCGGGCCGCCGCCGAGACCGGGCGGCGGAAAAACGAATTGTACCGCGCGCTGACGCACGGGCCGGACGGCACCGGAAAGGAATCTTCCGCCGGGCAGGAAAAATAATCAGAGCCTTCCCTCGAAAAAAGAGGAGCGGTAGTCAGACGCCGTCCGGCCGGATTTTCAGCCTTTCCACGGCGCTGCAAACAGCCTTCCACTCCGAAGCGGCCTGATCCAGCGCTTTTTCCCCCGCGGGAGTCAGCCGGTAATACTTTCTGGCGGGTCCGGGATGCAGGGTGTCAATGCGCACGCTTGCGCAGCCTGCGGCAGACAGGCGGCGCAGAACCGCATAAACGGTGCTGCGGTCAACCGATGGAAACGCTTCGCCGATCGCTTTCAGAATATCATATCCATACTGTTCGCCCCGCGCCACCACAGACAGCACGCACATTTCCAGAACCCCGCGTTTCATCTGACCGTTCACACAGCCGCCTGCTTTCGACGGAGGTTCAGGCGGTGCAGCAGAAGGAACAGGGCCCACGCCGCCAGATTTGCCGCAGCGGCACCAAGAAAGCAGGACATAGCCTGCACTCCGCCGTCATAGGTTTCCGAGACGTTGGAAAGCGACGCCCACAGATTCAGGTACAGCGCAAAGAAGAACGTGTCTGCAAGCAGCCGGTGCCGGGCCGCCCGGCATCCGCGTGCGGCGGAAAGAAATGAAAGCATACCGGAACCCGCGAGAAGTGCGGGTCCGGCCTCCAGGCACATGCCGGCAGCAAAAATCAGACTGGATGGAACGCCGCGATCCAGCCGCAGAACCAGCGTAACCGTAACCGCCGCGCCGGCTGCCAGTAAAGCAAAAAGGACCGCCTGCGCCCGGACGGCCCAGCGGCGATGCCATTTCTCCTTTGCACCCGGCCATTCCGAAACGGCGGCCTGCGCAAACAGTGCCAGCGCTGCGGCAATCCCTATGCTTCTTTGCGGCTCCGGATTGCGCAAATTCCAAAACGAGGCCGCACACAGGGTGCCGAAAATCAGCATCACCACTGTAAATCCGACGGCCTTTCCGGGTCCGCCGCCCCGCTGCCTTTCTTCCTCCAAAATTCGGTCGGCCGCCTGGTCCGGCGGTCCGAATTCCGCACTGATCTCTTCTTCACTTTTCCCTTCTGACCGTCCCGCCGCAAAAAAGCCTTCATAATCCTGTAAAATTTCGCGGATCTGCGCCTGCGTTCGCTTCCCCCGCAACATCCGCGACAATGCAGTCAAATAGCTTTTTTTGTCCATGGTCATCCCTTCTTCTGTTAGTGATTATCAATCACTAGCAGAATAGCATTTTTCCCACTCTCTGTCAATCGGGTGGACTTTTTTCTTTATGCCCTTTATAAGTTTGACGGTTTCCTTTATACTGAAAATAACATAAGATCAATAATAGGTGAATGAAAATGAGCTTTCTTGAATGGATTAGACAAATTTGCAAAAAAAAGGCGGATGCAGAAAACGAAGGGCCGAACCACGGCGGATGGGAGCGGCAGCTGGAAAAGTTCGCCGTCTGTGAATGCGGCCAGCCGAGCGATATGATCTCAAACTTTGGGGCTTTTTTTAAATGGGGAATGCTCTCTGTTTTAACCGGGGCTGTCGCCGGCGGGGCAGGCACCCTGTTTTATTTTTGTATTCGATACGTTACTCAACTGCGCACCCTCCACGGCTGGCTGCTCTGGTTCCTGCCGCTGGGCGGCCTTGTCATCGTATTTCTCTATCGCCTCTGCAAGATCACGGAACCGAAGGGAACCAACCTGGTGATTGAAGCGGTGCGCTCGCCGGAGCCGATTCCAACCCTGATGGCGCCGCTGATCTTTGTCGCAACGGCGATCACGCATTTGTTCGGCGGCTCCGCAGGCCGCGAAGGGGCTGCGCTTCAGCTCGGCGGAAGCCTTGGGTACCGGATCGGAAGATTTTTTCATCTGGATGAAAAAGATCTGCATGTTATGACCATGTGCGGCATGGCCGCCTGTTTTTCCGCTCTGTTCGGAACGCCGCTGACTTCCACGCTGCTGGTGATGGAGGTCATCACCGTCGGCGTCATGTACTATTCGGCGCTGGTGCCCTGCACCATCGCGTCAATTGTCGCGGCGGGCATCGCACAGTCTTTTCATGCCATTCCGACGCAGTTCGCCGTCACCGGCACCCCCGAAATCGGCATTCTTCCGCTGCTGAAGGTCTCTCTGCTCGGCATTCTCTGCGCGATTGTCAGTATTCTGTACTGCTTTGTCATGCACGGTGCCGGGCTGCTTTACAAAAGATGGATTCCGAACCAGTACCTCCGCGCGGCCGTCGGCGGTGTTCTGGTGATCCTCTTGGCGCTCGTTTTCGGACGGGATTACCTCGGCATGGGCGGCGATGTCATCGCTGCGGCGTTCCTCCACAGTGCACGCCCGGAAGCTTTTTTGCTGAAACTGATTTTCACCGCCCTAACGCTCGGCGCGGGATTCCGCGGCGGCGAAATCGTTCCCGCTTTCTTCGTCGGCGCGACCTTCGGATCCTTTACCGGCTCCCTGATCGGCCTGACCCCGTCGTTCGGCGCTTCCATCGGCTTTATGTCGGTGTTCTGCGGGGTGACGAACTGCCCGCTGACCGCATTCGTCCTCAGCGTCGAGGTATTTGGAGAAAAGGGAATTCTCTATTATCTGCTGGCCGCCGGAATCAGTTATATGCTCTCCGGATACTCCAGCTTGTACAGCCAGCAGAAGATCCTCTATGCAAAGGACAAATCCCTGTATATTGGCGGAAACGATTCAAAAAACTGAAAACATAAAAGCAGGAGCGGGCCCCTTCCCCGGGGGCCCGCTCCTGCTTTTATGCCTGAAAGACATTTTCACTCCAGAATGGATGTAATCTTTGTGGTGATCTGCACGGCGCTTTTGCGGTATTCATACCGAAACTTCCGCATCACCCGCTGCACGACGCCCTGCGCGGTTTCGGCCGTGACGGTTTGCAGCATGGCAATGTACTGCGTCGCGCTGCATGAAGCCACCGTATCTCCCCTTCTCATGCTGGTCAGAATCGCGCTTCTCAGCTTTTCCGAGGCGGCCCGCAACGCTTCCGGCTTCAGGATCTTTCCATTTTCCCCGCTAACGGTAAAAAGGATTAAAAAAATCGACAGACCTGTTCGCGGCATCATGCGCACCTGGGAACGGTAGAGGCATTTAAACATGTCGTAGTCGCAGTAAAAAGCCCCTTTCATCATTGTTTTCTCCCGAAGATCGTTCTGGATGGTTCCCAGATCCGTCTGTAGCCGGCCGCTTTCCGGAATCCCGCTGAAATATGGCCGGAAAAGCCCGCTGAGATCCACGCCGAACTCTTGATAAAACACTTTAACGGTCTGGTTATAATAGTCGAACGCCATGCCCTTCTGCCCTATATTGGAATAGGCCTGCAGCAGGAGAATATGGAAGGGTTCCTCATAGGGAAACAGACGGAGCGCACTCTGGCAAACGGGGATCATTTCCTCGAAACGCCCCTGCGCTGCCAGCAGTCTGCATAAACCGCAGACACAGCGGCTGTAAATTTTCGCGTAGCGCTCATTCTGCAAAATAACCCACGTGCTGTAAGAGGATTTTGGTAGAAATTCTCCCTGATAAAGCCTGACCGCTTTCTGATACCATCGGATGCGTTTTTCTTCTGAAGCCCTTGTGGAAAACGCCTTGTCTGCGCACCGGAGGAACTGCTCGGCGTCTACCCAGCAGGCATATTGATTGTTCCACGCATAGGTCCCATTTAAAAAGATGATAAACTGGGACTGATCCCCCGAGAGATCCCGCAGCAGGGCGCGTGCGCGGTAAACCAGATTTTTCAGGGCGTTTTCCGGATCTCCGCATTCACGGCCGTCCCAGATATTCTGCAGAAGCTGATTGATTGACGACGGATGATTCCGACGTGCCACCAGGTACTGAATCAACATCCAGACACGCTTGGTGCGGCCTTTTAGATTTGTCAGAGTATTCCCGTTAATGGTGATCGAAAATTCGCCGAACATTTGGATTCCAATCTTTGCACTTTGCTTGGAATGCAAAATCTATCCGCTCCCATCCGAAATTCTGACTTAATTCTATCATAAAATAAACTAATTGACAAGAAAATTTGGTAAACTCTACTCAAAACCTTTTCAGGGTTCCAACGGGAATTCGTCCGTTTCCTCTAGGTCTTCCAGAACGACCTTATGCAGACGCCTGGTCTCACAAAGGTTGATCACGCGCTGATTCCGGCTGCCGCGAAAGTGCAGCGTAAGGTCTTTCTGTTCCTGAAGGAACGGCCCGTCCACCAGGATATCCGTCTGCTCCAGCAATGCGTCCACCTCCGGGCGGTGCAGGTCCAGAAGCTCTTCATACAGGTATCCGGTGTAAGTCGTCACATCCAGCCCGCGCTCATGCACCATGCGGCCCAGTTCTGCAAGCGGCCCCGGCTGACAGAAGGGTTCTCCGCCGCTGAAGGTGACGCCTTTGAGCAGCGGATTTTTGCAGATCCGGCGGAACAGGCTGTCGACCGTCATCGGGGTGCCGCCCTCAAACGGATGCGTCTGAGGGTTGTGGCATCCCGGGCAGCGGTGCGGGCACCCCTGCACAAAAACGACAAACCGTATGCCCTTGCCGTCCACGATGGATTCCGGCTCAACGCCGCACACATTCAGTTTAGAGCCCATGTTTGACCCGATCCTTTTCCTCCGCGCGCTTCGCGTCGTTAAACCGGTCCAGCGTGCCGACCAGATACCCGGTAATCCGGCGAATGCGTTCAAATTTCGGCCCTTCTTCTTCAGTGCGGTGACAGCGGGGGCACTCGTTGTCGATAATGCCGTTGTAGCCGCAGACCGGGTCGCGGTCCACGGGGTGGTTGACGGAACCGTATCCCACGCCGCTTTCTTTCATGCAGCGGATAATGGCCTCGAACGCCTCCAGATTTTTCGCCGTGTCGCCGTCCAGTTCCACATAGCTGATGTGTCCGGCGTTGGTCAGTGCATGGTACGGGGCTTCCAGCTTGATCTTATCAAATGCGCGGATCGGAAAATAAACGGGGATATGAAACGAGTTTGTGTAGTATTCGCGGTCGGTTACGCCGGGAATCACGCCGTATTTTTTCTTGTCTATCTTGACAAACTGCCCTGAAAGCCCTTCCGCAGGGGTGGCAAGCAGGGTGAAGTTCAAACCCGTTTTCTTTGATTCGTCGTCCATGCGTTTTCTCATGTGACCGATGATTTCGAGGCCGAGCTTCTGGCTTTCCGGGCTTTCGCCGTGGTGCTTGCCGGTCAGCGCCTTAAGCGCTTCCGCAAGGCCGATGAACCCGAGGCTGAGCGTTCCGTGCTTTAATACCTCGGCGATGCTGTCTTCCCACTTCAGCTTTTCGCTGCCGATCCAGACCCCCTGCCCCATCAGGAACGGGTAGTTATATACTTTTTTAGAACATTGAATTTTAAAACGATGCAAAAGCTGACGGATGATCAGGTCGATGCGCCGGTCAAGGATCTCATAGAATTTCTTGACATCCCCATGCGCCTCGATGCCGATGCGCGGCAGGTTGACCGAGGTGAAGCTCAGGTTGCCGCGCCCGCAGGTCACCTCTTGGTCCGGGTCGTGGACATTGCCCATCACGCGCGTGCGGCAGCCCATGTAGGCAACTTCCGTATTGTAGTCGCCGGGTTTGTAGTATTGAAGGTTAAACGGGGCGTCGAGAAAACTGAAATTCGGGAACAGGCGCTTCGCGCTGACCCGGATGGAAAGCCGGAATAAGTCATAGTTCGGGTCGCCCGGGTTGTAGTTGACGCCCTCTTTCACCTTGAAAATCTGCACGGGGAAAATTGGCGTTTCTCCGCTGCCAAGGCCGGCTTCCGTCGCCAGCAGCAGATCCTTCATCACCATACGCCCTTCCGGGGACGTGTCCGTGCCATAGTTCAGCGAGCTGAACGGGACCTGCGCACCCGCGCGCGAATTCATGGTGTTCAGATTGTGAATCAGCGCCTCCATCGCCTGGTAGGTCGCTCGATTTGTGTTCTTGACCGCCATTCCGGCCGCATACTGGTGCGCTTTTTGAGCTTCCTGCTCCGTGATCTCCTCAAAGCCCCCGGCGCGCTGATGCTCCGGCAGGAACCGGACGAAACGGGCGCCGTAATCCTCCACGCCGCCCATCGTGACATCTTCCCCCACCGAATGGCGCGCCTCGCCGATCATCGCGTCGGCATCCGCGGCATCCATCGAATGGGCCACCTGAAAATAGCGGGAAAGTTCCTGAAAGTAGTTCCGGCGGAACGTCTTCGCGACGCCAGGCGCCATGGAATAATCGAAATTCGGGACGCTCTGCCCGCCGTGCATTTCGTTCTGGTTCGCTTGGATCGCAATGCAGGCCAGCGCCGCATAAGAGATGATATCGTTCGGTTCGCGAAGCGTGCCGTGCCCCGTGCAGAACCCGCCGTGAAACAACTTTAAAAGGTCAATCTGGCAGCAGGTTTCCGTCAGCATGTAAAAGTCTTCGTCGTGGATATGGATATCTCCGTTTAAATGCGCGGCTGCGATATCTTTGGGAAGAATGTAGTTATTGATGAAATATTTGGAGCCTTCCGAACCGTATTTGAGCATGGTCCCCATCGCGGTGTCCGCGTCGATATTGGCGTTTTCCCGTTTTAAATCCACATCTTTTGAATCGCGGAACGTCAGATCGCGGTAAATATCCATCAGGTCGCCTTCCGCCTGGCGGATTTTCGCATGTTCCGCGCGGTAAAGGATATAGGCTTTTGCGGTTTTCGCAAAATCAGCCGCAATCAGCTTTTCCTCCACGGCATCCTGGACCTGCTCCACCGTCGGCGTACTTTTCGCATCGAACAGCCCGGCGATTTCCGACGTCAGACGGTCCAGTTCTGCATTGGGCATCTTTTCGGTTTTTACCGCCTGATTTGCTTTTTCAATCGCATTCCGAATCTTCTGTTTATCAAACGGAACGATCGATCCGTTCCTCTTCTGTATCTGTGCCGCCATTTTCATTTCATCCTTTCCGTTCTCGTCCACCGGAATATCTTCCCCCCAATGGACAAGTGCAATCAAAAGTATACTTGATTTTTCGAGGAATGTCAAGGACAAATATACAAGATATAGTATTTATATTTTTGATCTGTTAGCAATCATACAATCGGTAGTTTTCGACTGTTTTTACTGCCAGGCCCAGGTGCGCCCGCCGTCGCAGGTTGCGAGCATCCCGCGTGCGGTTAAAATCCAGCCATGGGCGTCGTCTGTGAACTGCATCGGGCACCGGCCTGAGGCCGAATCGAACAGATCGCTGCCAAACCCTGCCGGAAAAGAGTGCGGATTCCACGTCTTTCCCGCATCCGATGTAGTCAGCAGTTCCGAGCCCGCGTTCTCCCCGTCCCTGTCCGCTAAAAGGAATCCTTTGCCTTTCGGCAGGAGAGACGCCGCCGGATACCCGACATTCTTTGTTTCCGCAGGTTCTTTCCAAACGGTCGTATCGCCAGCCAGACGGTTCAGTTCCGCCTGACGGGAAACGGTGGAAAATCGGCTGGAAGCAAATTTCCAGGTCTTTCCGCCGTCCGAGGTACGGTAGATTGAATTGTCCCCGAGCAGAAGACCGGTTTTCGAATTCAGGAACCGGAAAGCCGAAACCGTCCGCGGAGCAAAGCCGAGGTCTGTTTTGCCCCACGTCTTTCCGCCGTCGGACGTGTGCAGCACCGCCATGGAATTGCCTGCGGAATCGGCGGGCGTAGCCAGAACCCAGCCTTCTTTTTCATGGAGGAAAGACACGCTGTCCGGCAGATACTTCCCGGAAAAGCTTGTCACCGTTTTCCAGCTTTGGCCGCCGTTTTCCGTCTTTAAAAGCGCGTTCAGGTCGGAAAGCCGCCCGATTCCAAACCCGATCTTATCGGTGCTGAACGAAAAGTCGACGACCGGCTCCGGTTCGGGAAAGACCTGGCTCCAGGTCTTTCCGCCGTCGCCCGTGCGCAGCAGATAATCCCCGTAATTCATGCTCATTCCAACCGCCCACCCAAGCGTTTTGGTGCGGAACACGATTTGACGCGCGCTGATGACCGCCTGGGATTCCTCCGCGTCTTCCTGATCCGAAGCCCCGAAAATCTGAAAGCTTTTGCCGCCGTCGCGCGTGACCATCAGCCCGCCGTTGATCGGCCCCGCGCCGACGTCAAGCGGAATCCAGCCGGTTTTGGAGTCGGTGAAATCAAGCCCTTCCGGGGTTGGACGGACGCTTTTGACCTCTCCGGTCTTTTCCCAGTGCAGACCGCCGTCCGCCGTATGGTACAGCTCCCCGTTCCAAGTGGCCAGGTCGGAGGTCAAGAACCAGCCTTCCCGATCATTCAGGAAATCTATTCCGGCGCAGCCCGCCGCTCCGCTGTCCATTTTTTTCTGAAACTGCCGGTTCCAGCTTTTTCCGCCGTCCGAGGTATGAAAAACGGACAGAAGATTTTTCTTGCCGTTAACACCGGCGGCCCATCCGGTCTGAGCATTGCTGAAATTCATCTGGACCGGCGTGAAATCCCGGCCGCCGAACGCGACGGCCTTCCAGCTTTTCCCACCGTCGTTTGTCTGAAGCATCCGGCTTCCAGCCAGCGCAAACGCAGCGGATTTTTCCGCCCATAAAGCGGGTTTGGTTTCGGACTCGTCGGTTCCGCTCTGCCACTGCACGGCCCAGCTTGCGCCGCCGTCCGAGGTATGCAGAACGGAGTACCGGACCAGTTTTGTCACATCGGCGCTGGCGGCGCGGGATGTCTTCTGAGAGACCGCCCAGCCCTCTTTTGCGCTGACAAAACAGACGGTGTCCAGCTCCCGGCTGTTTTGTCCCACTTTGTTCCAGTTTTTTCCGCCGTCTGAGGTTGCGACAAGCTGCGACCGGTAAGAATCGGAGCCGCTGTCATACTGATTCTGAATCATCCAGCCCGACGTGTCATTCAAAAAATTAATGCCGTTCAGTTCAAAATCACGGTTCTCTCCGCTGACCTTTACGGCTTCGCCCGGCTTCAGGCCGATCTGGGAAGAGGCGGATTCAGAACTGACCGACCGGGAAGAGACCGCGCTGCCGCCGCCTGCCGGGGGATGGGAGCATCCCGCCTGCGCTGCCAAAATCAGAAGTGCGGTAAAAACCGACAAAAATTTTTTCATTTTGATCCCCCTTGCAATTTCCGTATGCTGAAAAA
>ENA-UOOI01000088-UOOI01000088.1-fermentation-metagenome-genome-assembly--contig:-NODE-88-length-108492-cov-3.901676_pt1 | contig 108492 bp, 79 predicted proteins | sample MGYA00245779_ERZ724027 | MGnify/ENA primary metagenome ERZ724027 (study PRJEB28704, sample SAMN03018318) | fermentation metagenome | biome: anthropogenic terrestrial biome; feature: soil; material...
CCCTGGGCAGGGATGGATTGATCGGAAATCTTTACACCCGGAAAATACTGAGAGTAACCGATGAAAACTCCCCCTATTACGGATATCCCTTACTACCGGAAAACGATGAAGATGCCGAATGGCAGTCAGAGGACGAATACTCCAAGGTGGGTAACTATAACCCCAATTTTATCATGGGGCTCCAGACCTCTATCACCTATAAGAATTTTACGTTGAGTATGACGTTCGACTGGAGATCGGGCGGACAGTATGTATCGCAAACCTGGAGGTATCTTACTGAGGGCGTGGTGTCAAATACCTGGCTCAACTCGTTGGTTACGCCGCCCGACGGACTGGGAGGGGGACCGAGTCAGGCGCTTCGTGACTGGGTGGTAGCCAATGCCGATAAATTGATTTATACCGATAATCCAAGGCCTGTCGGTGGCCCTACTCCTGATTTCGGAGGATATTACAACGATTTCTATACCGGTATAGGAGCATACGACGGGACATTTGCTCCGGGTGTCTACGGCCGGTATGACGATGAGGGTAATTTTATTCTTATCAAGGAGAATCTTGGCAATGAAGGTACTGAATTCAGGCCGTATATAATGAGCTATCCGTGGGATATTGGAGAAGCTAACCTGTTCGATGCGGACTATATAAAATTAAGGGAGATTTCGCTGAACTACAGGGTTCCCGATAAGGCCGCCCAAAAACTGAGGATGAGAGATCTGAACGTTTCGGTATACAGCAGAAACATCATGCTTTGGGCAAAAAGCGCCGGGATGGGAATAGATCCGGAAAGAGCTTATCAATCGGGTAGTAACGGAGGTTTTAAACAAGGTGTCGAACGTTTTAACGCTGAGCCTTGGGTTGTTCCGGTCGGGTTTAAATTAAGTTTTACTTTTTAATCGAAATAAGGTCATGCATAAGTTAAAAAACAGTTTTATCATACTTTTAACGCTGGTGTTCGGATTTATAGTTTCATGCAAGGATTTGGATGAACTGAATATCAATCCGAACGGTGTTGATCCGGCAATCGCGGATGTAAACTTCCTGTTGCCTACGGTGCAGACGAATCTGGGGCAAACCGTTTACAATATCGGCTTCGGTACCTTCTCAGGAGTTATGCAGCATACGCAGCAAACCGGCTGGTTTGGCGGTTATAATAATTACGATTGGAATACCCTTTCGCATAGCTGGAACGGATATTACAGCATTTTGATGAACAACGATGAGTATTTCAGGAAGGCTGTTGACCATAATTACGAGTTCCACGAAGGAGTTGCCCGGATCATGAGGGCGTATGTTTTCGGCCTGATCACCGATATATGGGGCGATGCACCTTATAAAGACGCTCTCAAGGCCGAACAGGGGTCAGACCATTTTATGCCGGCTTTCGATCCCCAACAGGAGATTTACCATGGTATCCTTGCCGATCTGGATACTGCCAATACGCTCTTGTCGAAAAGTGCAAACGAATATCGCAATATTGTGGCCAAACAAGATGTGGTTTATAACGGTGGTGCCTCCAAATGGCAAAAATTTGCGAATTCACTGGCCTTACGGTACTATATGAGGTTACAGGCCAAAGAACCCGCGTTTGCGGAAGAGGGAATCAAGAGAATTGTGGAAGATCCGGCTCAATATCCGCTGATCCGGGTGGCCGGCGACGATGCGAACATCAGCTTCCCCGGTACCTCAAATGCTACCTCTAACCCGCTAAATACGGTATATGATGTGAGGCTGGACGGAAACTATATGAGGACAAAAATGGGAAAAACATTGGTGGATGTATTGAGGGATTATAATGATCCGCGCCTGGCGGTATGGGCCAATAAGATACAGATTCCGCTGAAACTGGTTTCGGGAACAGGTATTGATCAGATTAACGATAATGGCGAACGGGAAGTGTCACAGGATCTGGTAACCGCCTTTGAAGCCAATGGTATGAAGGTGGATTTTGACCCCGAATATGCGGGAGTGACTATTTCCCATCCGTTGGTACAGATCTTCAATATGAACAATGCCAACGCAGCCCAGGGTACTGTGAATCCACATGCCTCCCATTTGAACAACAGATATAGACTGACAACCGATCCCCTTGTCCTGATGAGATTGATATCTGCGGCAGAGGTCAACCTGATACTTGCCGAAGCGGCGTACAGGGGGTGGATTGCAAATGACCCTGCCGAATACTATGCCGAAGGTGTGATGGAGTCGTTCAAAGCCTGGGGAGTGGAAGGTGAATTTGAAGATTATATTGAGAATGTACCTTATGACGGGCTGGAAAGTATTATCGAACAAAAGTGGATCGCCCATTGGACTACGGCACATGAAGCCTGGTTCGACTGGAGAAGGACGGGCTTACCGACATTGGAGACGGGTCCGGCTGCACTACGTCCCGTATTGCCCATCCGGTGGTATTACCACACCTCCGATGAGATTGAAAAGAACAGGGCGAATGCTGAAGCGGCTATCGAAAGGTTGGAAGCGACGCCGTATCAGGATACGGATCAATCCAAGAACAGCGCCTGGTCGAAGATGTGGCTTCTTCAGGGAACAGGAAAACCGTGGTGATTGAAAAGAATAAAGAGTAAAGAATAAGGAATAAAGACACTAGATTTTTAGAACAAAGAATCAAGAGCCAAGACTTTGGATTTAAGATGTAGGATTTATGATTTTAGATGTAAGATGTGAGACTTAGGATGTAGGATTTGACTAGGTCGGTTTTCAATCGAGATGTGGGATTTGGGAATTGAAAACTTTTCGTTCCCAATCCCTCACTCTTCATTTTTAATTTTTAATTCTTCACTTTACTTCTTAGTTTTAGTTTTCAAACTTTTAATTATATGAATTTAAAACAGATAGGCATTTTCTTATGCCTCTTGTTGATAAAATCTGTTTTTGCGGGAACAGGCAATCTGCCGGTAAAGGATGAACCTTATACGGCGCCGGTGTCGGTCAGGTATACTCTATCTCCGAAATGGAAAGATGTCCGCTTCAGGAAAGTAGTGGCGGACGGAGATAACAGTATTTTCATATTGACCGATGCCGGCCTGTTCCGCGATTTTCCGGGAGAGATTATTTCCAAAGATCTCCGGTATGCTTCCCTGGCCGATAAATCTCCTGTGGATATCTGTATTCAGGAAAGAACGGGTTATTTGTATTATCTGTACTCCGACCGTTTTCTTACCAACAAACATGCCGGGACAATATGCGGCCTGCTGCCTGAAAATCAGTATAGTCATATTGCGGTAAATGCCAATGACGACGTATTGCTGACAGGAGAGCATGGAGGTGTATTGTATAACCGGAGTACAAAAGTCAGAGACCTGGACGTTCCCCCTGAAGAATTGATCAGATTGTATGTATCGGATCATCAGTTCTGGTATTTATCATCTACGGGTATCTATTTACTCAAAGATGACAGATGGATTAAAATCTATTCCGGCAGCAATCTGACAGCAATGGCATTCCAGGGAGATAGCATAGCGGTGGGCACAACGGATGGCTATTACGTGATCGATCGGAGCGGGAAAATCACTGAACCTCACAATAATAGGCTTCCTGTTCCCGTTATTAACCATATGTTGACCGTGGACGGTAAATATTGGTTTGCAACAGATCAGGGCGCTTTTGTAAAGCAACCGGAACGGTTCGACTATTATGCCTCTGAACGCTGGCTCGATCAGGACAAGATCATAGATATGGCCGCGGATAACGACGGAAACCTTTACTTTTTGACGCCGACCGGTTTGAATAAGGTACAGTTTGTACAGGAAACACTGGCTGAGAAAGCGGTGTTTCTACAGGACAACCTGCGCAAATACCATCTCCGTTATGGATTCTCATCCGCTTCCCGGTTGATCGATCCCAACGATCCTACAACCCTGCGCCTCGACGATGATGATAATGACGGCCTGTGGACTTCATTTTATCTGGGAAGCCAGGCATTCCGTTATGCTGTAACCAAAGAGGAGAAGGCCAGGGAATATGTATGGGAATCGTTTGAAGCTTATGAGAGACTGCTGACCATCCATCCTCTAAAGGGATTTTCTGCAAGAACATTCGAACGTACGGGATATATTGCCGGAGACACAGTTCCCTGGAGGCCGGCGCCTGATAAGGATTGGTGGTGGAAAGGGACCACCAGTACCGACGAGTTCGTCGCTTATTTGTTTGTTACCTCCGTAATAGACCAGTTTGTGGCACAGACACCCGAAGAAAAAAAGCGGGTGGCGGACTATTTTGATGCGATCATGACCCATATCATCACCAATGATTATTATTTTATCGATTATGACGGTAAGCCCACGCTCTGGGGCAGATGGAATCCTGAATATGTGAATTCTTTCGCTACTACCCAATTCGATCGCAGGCTGAACAGTACACTGACGATCACAGGACTTCAATTGGCATACAAACTGACAGGGAAAGAGATCTATAAAACAGAAGCGTTTAGGATGATGGAAGAACACGGATATCTTGATAATATGAAAATTCCTATGGGCAATATCCGGTTTACTTCCGGGTTTCAACATCAGGGAATAACCATGGGTGAGGACTGGAATCATTCTGATGATGAAATGGCATTTCTCACCTATTGGGTGTTATATCATTATGCGTTCGATGAATCATTAAAGCAGATGTACGCGGAAATGATACGGGATCACTGGGAAATTGAGAAGCCCGAACGCAATGCGCTCTGGAATCTCCTGACCTATGGGACATCAGGAGATATCGATTTGGAATCTACCATCTGGTATTTACAAGGCTTTCCCAAAGATCGTAACCGTTATGTGGTAAAAAACTCACACCGGAAAGACCTGGAATTTCTGCCGAAAGATATCCACACCAATTTCCGGGAGCAGACAACTACCGAACTTATCCCTAAAAGGGAACGGCCGCTGAACAGGCATAATAATAACGAATTTATTATTGACGGAGGGCGTGGAGCGTATCAGCAACTTACCGGAGAAGAGTTTCTGCTACCCTATTGGATGGCACGTTATCTTAATGTTATTGAATGATTCAAGATTTAAAATTCAAGATTCAAGATTCCACCATGTGGAGATTGATTGTAAAAAAAAATAATATCGGGTATATGAAGAGATTACTGTTTATTTTAGCTGTTTATTTCAGCATTGTCATTGGGTACGCACAACAGGTTATTACACCTGAAACGGCGTTGAATGCTTATGTCCACAATGATGATCGTACATGGGGATGGGAAGTCCGCAATACATATGAGATGGATGAGACAAAGGTCTATTCCTTGCTGTTTATTTCTCAGAAATGGCATGGAATCCTTTGGAAACATGAACTTATTATCTTTGTTCCGGAGTCCTTAAAACAGGATGGGGCACTCTTATTTGTAGACGGAGGCTCAATAAACGATGGCATTCCGAGATTTGCGAAGGAGGATGATGGCTTTTTATTGTTCTTGTCTGCCCTAGCTAACCGCAATAACGCCCTTGTATGTGTACTGAAACAAGTTCCCAATCAACCCCTGTACGGTGGTTTGAAAGAAGATGCATTGATCTCCTATACGCTCAATGAGTTCAGGAAAGACAAAGATTACTCCTGGCCATTGCTCTTTCCGATGACGAAAACGGCGTACAAGGCCATGGATGCGGTGCAGGAATTTGCCGCGCAACAGTTGGATCGGAAAATAAATCGTTTCCTTGTGTCAGGAGCATCGAAGAGGGGATGGACAACCTGGCTTACCGGAGCGCTTCAGGATCCGCGTGTGGAGGCAATAGCTCCCATGGTGATCGATATGCTGAATATGCCTGCCACCCTGGATTATCAGAAGCAGCTCTACGGAGAATACAGCGAGGAGATCCAGGATTACGTGAATCTGGAGATACCACAGGCAATCCATAGTGAATTTGGAAGCGCTGTCGTACAAATGATAGACCCTTATTCCTACCGGGAGAAACTGACGCTACCCAAAATGATCATTATGGGAACAAACGATCCCTATTGGACCGTCGATGCGGTGAAACATTACATCAATGATATTCCCGGGCATAATCTGTTGCATTATGTTCCCAATGCAGGTCATGGTTTGGGGGATAAAGTACAGGCTTTCGGAGCTCTCAGCTCATTTTTCGCGCATATGTTATATAAGGCGGATTATCCTGTCTGCGAATGGAATCTGGAGGAAAAGCGTAGAAATATCGACCTGCAAGTGAAAACCTCTCCGGACAATCTGGTGGGCGCTACGCTATGGAAATCCGTTTCCGACAGCCGGGATTTCCGTAAGGCCACATGGACTAAAAGTGATATACAGCTCAACGCCAGGGACAGATCTGCGGTCGACGTAAGGATTAATTATCCGAAAAAAGGATTTCAGGCTTTTTATGTCGATCTGGTTTATAAAGATCCTCATGGTGATGAGTACACAGTCAGTACCCGGACATATGTCTCGGATAATAAAAAAGTATTTGTACAATAGTAAACAATTTTTGCAACTAAAGCGAAGACCTTTAGATATTTTGCGGGGACTCATAGCTCGCAATGAACGTGAAAAGAGTAGCTGTTTGAGCGCAGCGAGTTCTACTCTTTTAGTGCATGCGAGCTATAATGGGTCGCAAAATAGCGTCAGTCGAACGTTTTAGTTGCGTACGTCCTATCGAATATAATCGCGGAAGTTTAATTAACTTAATAATCAAACGAGATGAGAGGAATTCTGATACTGAGTTTATTATTTTTTGTAGGAACCCTGTCCGCCCAGACGTTGGCCGAACGTTTGGGATACAAGAAAACAGACAAATTGCTGATCATCAATAATGATGATGCCGGTATGTGCCATGCTGCCAATACCGCTACCGTTGAAGGGATGGAGAATGGATTTATCAGTTCGGCTACCATCATGATGCCTTGCTCCTGGTCGAATGAGATCGTCAATTATGCGAAAGAGAATCCGGATAAAGGATTTGGCGTGCATCTCACATTGACATCGGAATGGAAAAATTATAGATGGGGTACGGTAGCGCCGCGCAATGAAGTCCCGGGGTTGTATGACGAACAGGGATATATGTGGGAAGGTGTGATGGAAGTGTATAAAGCATCCAATACCGAAGAAGCATTGATTGAAGGCAGGGCGCAGATCCGCAAGGCGCTGGATGCCGGAGTACCTGTGACCCATATTGATTCCCATATGGGAACCTATCAGTATTCACCGGACTATATGTTGATCTATTTGCAACTTGCCGAAGAGTTTGACCTGCCTGTGCGTATGCCGTCGCAATCCACACTGGACAATATGGGAGCGCCACCTTTCAGGGATATTTGTAAAGAGAAAGGAATTATTCATCCTGATTATTTTATTCACGAAGAGCTGCAAAACTACAAAACAGAAAATCTGGAGGAGTTCTGGACAGCGTATATTAAGAATATACAGCCCGGAGTGACGGAAATATATATCCATGCAGCGACAGAGGGAGACGAGATTCGGGCAATTACCGGTTCTGCTCCCAAACGCATAAAGGAATTGGAATTTTTTACCAGTGACAGGTTCAGGCAATTGATTGAAGAGGAAGGTATTATCGTTATCAGTTACCATCCTTTATTTGAATTACAGAGAAAAAGTTAAATATGCAACTAAAGAGGAGACCTATAGATGTTTTGTGGGGACCCATAGTTCGAGATGAGCGTTAAAAGAGTAGTTGTTTGAGCGAAGCGAGTTCTACTCTTTTAGCGAATTAGAACTATTATGGGTCACAAAACATCATCAGTCGGAAGATTTAGTTGCAGTCATACGATTTTTTGAAACTTGAATTAGTGAACCCACTTGAAAAAGGACACTTTTTCAATTTTACCCCCTTCAGAGATACTTGTGGGGCGTTAGTTTTTAGCAAAAACGACTTTTTAAAGTAGACTCAATTAGTTATACAAATGAAAATAATAAAGATCATAGGAATCTCACTGCTGGTTGTACTTATCCTGGTCTGTGTTTATGGCTACGGCAATATGCGCGACCGTCATCCGGGATATAGTGTCGACCTGAAAATAGAAAGCAGGGAGTCCCGGGTCATGCGTGCCGGCTTTGCCGCGGTTACGATCACGCCTGAATATATGGAACCGTGGAACGATATGGACAACAATGCACGTTATGAGCCGAAGAAAGGAGATACCTATGAAGACCTGAACGGAAACGGGAAATTCGATACCTACTGGATTGCCGGCTTTGGAAACAGAGTCGCCGCACAGGGTGTGCATGACGATCTGTGGGCGCGGACAATGGTGCTGGATGACGGCAATACCCGTCTTGCATTGGTGGCTGTCGATGTGATCGGTATGTTCCATCCGATGGTCGTGGATATCCGGAAAATGTTACCGGAAGAAGCGGGGATCACCTATCTGGTGATCACATCCACCCACACGCATGAAGGGCCTGACCTGTTGGGCCTCTGGGGCGAATCGCCTTTGAAAAGCGGGGTTAACGCGGAATGGAGGGAATACGTGAAGAAGCGTGTGGTGCAATCTGTCGTGGAAGCTGTCGAAGCATTGCGTCCTGCCCATTTCCGTTTCTCGCAAAACCTCACGGAGGGGATGGTAACTTTAAAGGACACACGTGAACCTTATGTCTTTGACGAAGGCCTCAGAATGATGCAGGTCACCGATGCCGAGACCTCACAAACGCTTGGGACACTGATCCAATGGGCCAATCATCCCGAAACATTGTGGAGTAAAAACCTGTATATCTCCTCCGATTTTCCCCACTACCTGAGGGAAGCGGTCGAGAAAGGAGTCTATCACGGAGACAGCCTCGTCAGAAAAGGAGTCGGCGGCGTTGCCCTCTATGTGAACGGGGCAGTAGGCGGATTAATGACTACCCATGCCACAATGGAGGTACATGATCCGTTCCGCGATACGGTATATGTAGAGCCGTCGTTCGATAAGATACGTGCCCAGGGAAATACCCTTGGATTGATCATACTCCGTACGATGGAGGAAAAGGCTGTTGAAGTGAGAGAAGCAGGCATCAATCTCCGTGCAAAGACATTCGAACTTCCTCTAAAGAATAAACTGTTCCGCCTTGCTGCCGCTATCGGGCTCATGGATGCAGATATGACCGGATGGATGAAAAAGCGTACCGAAGCTGCTGTATGGAGCATCGGGCCAGCCGGTTTTATCACTTTCCCGGGAGAACTCTATCCTGAGATATTGAATGGAGGGGTAGTGGCCTTACCCGGCCGGGATTTTCCGGTCGATCCCCGGGAAACACCACCTCTGCGCGATCTGATGCAGGGAGAGTTCCGTTTTGGCATCGGTCTTGCCAATGACGAGATCGGCTATATAATCCCCAAAAGCCAATGGGATGTGAAGAAGCCGTATGTATACCGGGACAAGCCTTATTACGGTGAACAGAATTCTCTTGGCCCGGAGACCGCACCGCTTTTGTATAACGAGTTGTACCAGCTGTTGGAGGAGTTACCCGCTACCCTCCCACTCTCTTCTAAAACGGAACAGCTCAGGGATGTAGTGTTGGAGCGGATCATATCTGAAGTACCGGCAGAGAAGTTGAATGAGTTAACCAATCAGCAACTGCTGGGGATGATAAGTGAAGAAGAAAAAGAGATCTTTGCCGAAGATCATTGGCGTTTTACGGTTGATGCTCCTGCCCTGGTATCCGTGATGCGTCATAAAGGGCAGGAAATCGTTCCTTTCTGGCTGGAGGAAAAGGGATTCCACAAGACCGATATGTCGGTATCCAACGAAAATTACGACTATGAAGTATGGCAAAAGGAGTTCCCTGTCGGTGAGATCAGTCTCGGGATCAACGGATTCGATCTGCACCGGGTGGTTTATTTTGTCACGATCGGTCCGGTTACCGGAGATAAGATGCCGAAGATATTGCATCATTCTCCTGACAGATGGAAAGTGATCCGGATGGAGAAAGGGGTTTATACCTACAACGACTGGGATGAGTTGGTGATCGAACAACTACCGGAAGAACTCGAAGGGCATGCGCTGTTCACCACTATTCGCGGCCGTGCACGTGAAGCCGCTATATTGAATTCTTTCCGGGAAACTGCTTATCCTGCCTCTCCCGATGCAGATCAGATTATACTGACCTGGTGTGATGATCCGGCTACCACACAGGCTATTCAATGGAGAACCGATACTTCTGTAACTAAAATGACACTCAGGTATTGGAGTGAGAATAACAATAAAGGCGAATTTTCAAAGGCGGTGGCTTCACAACAACTGCTTAGTGATAAATATATCCATAACAACCCCGATGTAAAGCACTGGGAAGTAAATATCACGGGACTTCAACCGGATACTGAATATAGTTATCTGATATATAACGCAGATAACCAGAAAGAAAGTCCGGTCTGTTCTTTTCGTACAGCTCCACAGGGAAAATCACCTTTTAGCTTTATCTATCTGGGCGATACCCATAACGATGATATTGTGGAGCCGGTACTGGAACAGGCTGTGAAAGAAGCGCCGGATGCTGCATTCCTGGTACATTCGGGAGACCATGTAAACACCGGGCTGTTCAGAGATCTTTGGGATAAATATTTACATTCAGGCAGAGATATCTTTCCCGGATTGGCATTTGTCCCCACTTTGGGTAATCACGACAGTCAGGACGGCTTGCCCCCTACCCTCTACACACAACTGTTTATGTTACCCCAGAACAGGATATGTGGTCTTTCCCCGGAACGAAACTATGCTTTTTCTTACGGAGATGCACGTTTTTTTATGATCGATGCTACGGGCGATATAGAAAAGATTGCCTGCTGGCTGGAAGAAGAACTCAGGCAAACCAAAGAAAAATGGAAAATAGCCGTCACCCATTTTCCCCCTTATGCGACGGATAACTCTTATCCCGAAATACGCAGATCATGGTGTTCGCTGTTTGATCAGTATCATGTCGATCTGGTGCTGTCCGGGCATGTACATCAATATTTCCGCTCCTATCCGATTAATAATGAGCAGGTAGTAACCGATTCAAGAAAGGGAACCATCTATGTCTCTTCGGTAACAGTCGAGCCCCGTAAACCTGAACCGGCATCTGAAAAGTACAATGAAGTTTATGTCAATAAGGGGGGATTGTTCCAGATTATCCGTATCGATAACAATACCCTCGATTTTATATCCAAAGGTATTGACGGTGTGATAACAGATCAGTTTCAGTTAAAGAAATAATCAAACATTAAAGAAATGCGCCATAAGAAATATTATTCAGCATTATTTACTATCTCTGCCAAAGTATTCTTTTGCTTTGTTGCACTTTCTTTTATTGCAGCTTCTCCTTATCCGGACAGAATTGTGCTGACGTGGGCCGGAGATCCCTCCGATTCGCAGGCTGTTACCTGGAGAACCGACCGGTCTGTGCAACGTGCGCTGGCACAGATTGCCGTTGCGGAAGAGAATGGACATGATATCAGACCTACAGAGGTAGAGGCGGCAACAACCCCGTTTAACAGTGAACTGGGAGGAGAAGTCTGGTACCATAGTGTGAACTTTAACGGGTTACTTTCCGGAACTACTTATGCATACCGGGTGGGAGACGGAGATATATGGACGGAATGGTTTCATTTCAGGACTGCTTCCCGCGAGGCAGTACCTTTTTCATTTATTTACTTCGGCGATGCCCAGGCAGATATTAAAACTTATTGGTCCCGCGTATTTCATCAGGCCTTTCGACATGCTCCCGATGCGGCATTCACGCTTCATGCCGGAGATCTGATTAACAGGGCTGAGAATGATGAACAATGGGGCGAATGGTTCAATGCTCCGGGGTGGGTAAATGCTTCTGTCCCGGTAATTGCCACTCCCGGAAATCATGAATATTCTCGTGATCGCTACGCCGAATCCGGTTCTCCAAGTTTAAGCAGCTTCTGGCAGCCTCAGTTTTCCTTTCCGCAAAATGGGCCGGAAGGAGTGAAAGAGAGTTGTTATTATATCGATTACCAGGGAGTACGGATCATTTCACTCAATTCCAATGAAAAAGAAGAAGAGCAGGAGCAATGGTTACGGGATTTGCTTTCCCATAATCCGCAGAAATGGACAATCATCACCTTTCACCACCCGATATTTTCTCCAAAAGCAGGTCGGGATAATGAAGAGTTACGCAATTTGTGGAAACCGGTGTTGGATGAATTTAAAGTCGATCTGGTATTGACAGGACACGACCATACCTATGCACGCACCCATTCCGAAGGGACGGCATATATTGTTTCTGTCAGCGGACCGAAGTTTTACCAACTCGACAAGCAGGAATGGATGCACCGGTCAGCCGAGAAAATACAGCTATACCAGATTATCCGGATAGATTCCGGCGAGTTGGCGTATGAAGCCTATACTGCTACAGGTAAGTTATACGACAAGTTTACACTCGAAAAGCAGGAGGGCGGGAAAAATCTTCTGATGGAGGAGATATCCGATGCAACTATGTCAAATGAACTATTTCGTTAAGTGAGAGCAGAGTAAATTTATTTACTTTGCCGAACGCAGAATTGAAAATCGAGAAGCGAAGGCGACTCAAATAGTCTAATGTAATTGAATAAATACAGGGAGGTACAATTGTATGAATAAATTCAGTCATATCATCATTATATTGGCAGGTGCTTTATTTTTGTGTTCCTGTACGCAAAAAAGCAGGATTGAAGAACTCATCCTGACAGATAACTGGTATATCCATTCTGCTGAGGGATTGAATCAGGATGGAGCGGCCTTATCTGTCTCTCCGGCGACGGATAACCGGATACAAACATCCTTACCCGCTACGGTATTAGGGGCATTATGCAATGCCGGTGTATACAAAGATCCCTTTTTCGGCATGAACCTGGAAGAAATACCGGGCGAACAGTTTAAAAATCCATGGTGGTACCAGACTTCTTTTGAGCTGACAGGATTTGATCCGGAGAAAGAACAGACGAAATTGTTGCTGGACGGTATCAATTACAGTGCCAATGTATGGCTGAACGGCCACCTGATCCTATCGGCGGACAGTGCCTTCGGAGCCTTCCGTCAGTTCGCCTGCGACATCACCTCTATCGCTTTAGAAGCGGGGAATAACCTGGCGATAGAGATATTGCCTCCTCAACCGGGTGATTTTTATATGGGATTTGTCGACTGGGCGCCTGTCCCACCCGACCATAACATGGGAATTTATCGTCCGGTAAGGATCAGGCGGAGTGGAAAGGCTTCGATCGATCGTCCTTTTGTCATAACAGATGTCAACACCGAAACATTGGATGAAGCGACATTATCTGTTTCTGCGGAACTGACCAATCACCATTCCGAAAGGAAGAAACTGACCCTGGAAGCCAGGGTGGAAAACAGTGTGGTCAGTGAAACTTTTACTGTGGATGCCGGTAAGACACTTCTCGCTGTACTTACCCCGGAAAAATTTAAAGAACTGACAATAAAAAATCCCTGTCTCTGGTGGCCTAACGGATTAGGAAATCCGGAAATGTACACCTTGCATCTATCGCTTAAAGAGGGAAACACGCTCTGTGATACGGCAACGGTTCGATTTGGCATTCGTGCAATTGACACTTACCTGAATGAACAAGGTGTGAGGGGATATAAAGTGAACGGAAGGGAAGTGCTCATAAAAAGCGCCGGTTGGGTGGACGACCTGTTTCTTCGCGATAATACCCGCAGTAACAGGGCACAAATACGCTATGTAAAGGAGATGAACCTTAATTCTCTCCGTTTTGAAGGTTTCTGGGGAACGAGCCGGGAGATATATGATCTCTGTGACGAAAACGGTATCCTGCTGATGGTCGGCTGGAGCTGCCAGTGGGAGTGGCCCGATTATCTCGGCCTGGAAATGGAGGTGCCGGAAGAAGACCAGAATATTCCGATCAACGAAGGAGTAGATAAATATGGCGTGAAGATCACGCCTGAGCAGGAACAATTGCTATCGGACATGTTCAGGGATCAGGTATTATGGCTGCGGAACCATCCCTCTGTTTTTGTGTGGGCCGTGGGGAGTGACGCCATGCCCAAACCCTCATTGGAAAAGAAATACGCTGAAACAATGGAAAGATATGACAAGAGTCGTTCTTTACTGGTTTCAGCCGGCGATTTTACCAGTGAGCTCTCCGGAGTAACGGGGATGAAGATGAACGGGCCTTATGAATATGTTCCTCCTGTGTACTGGTTTGAAGATAAAAAGCTGGGAGGCGCTTTCGGTTTCAATACAGAAACAGGTCCGGGGCCGCAAATACCTCCGATTAGCAGCATCAGGAAAATGATCCCGGAAGAGGATCTTTGGCCGCCGCTGAATGCGATGTGGGATTATCATTCGGGACGGAAAGATTTCAGCAGTGTGAAAGTCTATCTGAACGCGTTAAATAGAAGATACGGAACACCGGAGAATCTGGAAGAGCTGTCCATGAAGGCACAATGGGCTAACTATGAAGCCATCCGGCCGATGTTCGAAGCATTCGTCGTGAATCGTCCGGTAGCGACAGGAGTGGTGCAATGGCAGTTGAATTCAGCCTGGCCGGAATTCTACTGGCAACTGTATGATTGGTATTTAATGCCTACCGGAGCTTATTTCGGTGCGAAAAAGGCGTGTCAACCCGTTAATGTCATTTACAACTATCATGACAGAAAAATATATGTCGCCAACGATATACTGGAGGATATAACCGATCATACGGTCAGGGCCACCTTGTATGACAGTCAGTCTAAAGTACTATTCGAACAGGGGAAAAAGTTGTCCGTGCAAGAGAACTCATCCGTTGTTTTTACGGAGTTACCGGAGCTGCCCGATAAAAAAGGGACTTATTTCCTGAATTTGACCTTGCACGACAGTCGGCATAAGCTGGTCGCTGATAATTTTTATTGGTTGTCGGGCCAGGAAGATGAGATGGACTGGGATCAATACTATTGGTTTTACACTCCCCAGAAGAGATATGCCGATTTCCACGAATTGAATGATCTGCCTCAACCGCAGGTGAATGTTACAAAGAAAGTGTACAAAGAGGACGACGAATGGGTGGTGGAGGTGAATCTGAGCAATACGAGTAAAAATATTGCATTCAGCATAGAGTTACTATTAGTGGACAATCAGATAGAAAATCCGATACTTCCGGTATATTGGAGCGATAATTATGTATCTTTGGTGAATGATGACACAAAAACGATTACGGCTCGCTGTAGTCTGGCTGACGCAACATCCGAACCTTCGGTAATTATACAGGGAATAAATGTAGAACGGATAAAAAAATAACAGATTGGTCGCCATGTATACACCTGAGATCATGAATAAATGGAATGCAGCGCTGAAAATCTGTCTTGTTTTACTGTGCATGTCCTCAACTGTTTATGCCGGTGAGATCGATCTTTCCGGCGGCAGATTGCTTGTATCGCCTTCTCTCAAATCTCCTGTGAAGGAGACGGTCATTCAGGTCTTGCAGGAAGAAATCCACAGGCGTACGGGCATTCATTTAGGTATTACCGACGCCTGGGGTGGTTCGCCGGTCATCGCCTTGACACTCTCTTCGGATGAGATGTTGAACGGCAAGGCGCTTCCTGAAACGCTTCCTGAAAAAACAAAACTCTCCCTGCAAGCTGAATCATTCAGCGTGGTTGTGCAAGAGGGCGCTTCCCAACCGGTTATCTGGCTTATCGGAGCCGATGAGCGCGGGCTGTTGTTCGCTGCGGGACACCTGTTGCGTACATCATTACTTGCCGACAAGCAGATACTGTTCGATTCCTCAAACGCTATACAAACCGCACCGGATTATCCCATCAGAGGGCATCAGTTAGGTTATCGCAATACTGCGAATTCTTATGATGCCTGGTCGAAGGAACAGTATGAGCAATATATCCGGGAGTTGGCCATTTTCGGTACGAACTGTATTGAAACCATTCCTTTTGATAATACTCCCAGTCCCCACATGAAAGTGTCAAAGGAAGAGATGAACCGGCATATAAGTGCAGTTTGTAAAAATTATGGACTGGATTACTGGGTATGGACGCCTGCCAATGTGGATCTGTCGGATGAAAGCCTGTTCCGGGCGGAAGTAAAGAAACACAGCGATTATTACAGGGAGTGTCCGCATCTGAGCCATGTCTTTGTGCCGGGTGGTGATCCGGGGGACAATCATCCGCGGTATGTGATGCCTTTCCTTAAAGCCATTGCCGGGGAACTGGAAAAATATCATCCTCAGGCCGGTGTCTGGATCTCATTGCAGGGTTTCAGCGATGAACAGATCGATTACTTCTACCATTTCCTGGAGACCGAGAGTCCGGACTGGTTGCGGGGAGTGGTAAGCGGGCCGGGTAGCCCTCCGTTGTCCGACACACGCTATCGGTTGCCCGGGAAGTATATGCACCGCCATTATGCCGATATCACCCATATTGTCCGCTGCCTCTACCCCACCCTTCGCTGGGATCAGGCGTTCGCCCTTACATTGGGACGTGAGCCGGCCAACCCGCAGCCGTTCTATTACGCGGAATTACACGACCGGTATGCCCCGTTTACCGATGGCTTCCTTACCTATTCCGACGGGGCACATGATGATTTAAACAAATTTATCTGGAGCCGGAAAGGATGGAATAAGGAGGAAGATGCCGTTGAAATTACGGAGCAGTATGTACGATTCTTCTTTGGCACCAAACCCGATGATCGGGTAACGGATGCCATACTGGGATTGGAACGCAATTGGGATGGCCCGATAGAAGCAAACGGGGGGATTGAGATGACTTTCCTGCGCTGGCAGCAATTGGAAGAGGCCTACCCCCGCTTACAAAACGACTGGCGCTGGCAGATGCTGTTGCTCCGCACTTATTATGATACTTATACCAAGAGGCGGAAGTTATACGAACAGGGGCTGGAACGGGAAGCCAGTAAATTGCTGGAGCAGTCTCCGGCAATAGGTTCTGAAAAAGCGATGGAATTGGCTTTGGAGAAAGTGAATGAAGCCGACCGGGTAAATACAGCTCCTTTATTGAGAAAGAAAATTGAAGAGTATTGCGAGGCGTTGTATCACTCCGTAGGTTTGCAGACCAGTGTTGAGAAATATCAGGCCAGCGGGCCGGAGCGGGGCTCTGTACTCGATTTTGTGGATTACCCGCTGAACAATCGCTGGTGGCTGGCCGATCAGTTTGAAAAGATTGGCCGGATGGGAACCGAAGCGGAGAAACTATCGGCTTTAGAGGTGATCAGCACATGGGAAAATCCCGGAAAGGGGAGTTATTACGACAACATATCGAATATCAGCCAAAGTCCGCGGGTAAAGACAACGGTGTATGATGCTACCGATGTGGCCTGGTGGGACGGCGGAAAAAGCCGTAAAAGGTTATCTACCCAATTATTCCAGAATGCCCCGCAACTTGTATATGAGGATCTTGACCCGAAAGCACGTTACCTGATTCGTATCGCCGGATATGGCGATGCATTGCTCAGGGTGGATGGGGAACGTATATCCCCCACCCTGTACAATAAGGAGTTAGAGGAATTCAAAGAGTTCCCCATAGATAGAAGATTCTTTCAGGACGGTAAACTGGAAGTTTCATTTGATGAACCGGAAGAGTCTCACCTGAACTGGCGTCAATATTCTAAAGTTTGTGATATATGGCTTATAAAAATAAATTGAATAAATTGTTCGACATCAGTAGACTATAATCGATTAACAACATAATTATATTTGTCATGGAAAATAGAAGGGAGTTTATTAAGAAAGTATCGGCCAGTGTAGCTGCCATGGCCATTGGCGGTACGGGTTTTGATCTGAGCGCTAAGAGTTATGCCCATATCCCCGGCGCGAATGATAAGATTCGTGTAGGAATTGTCGGTTTCTCCGACAGGTTCAGGAGTTCGCTATTACCCAGCTTTATGAATCATGCAAGGGAGCTGAATTTCGAGCTGGTAGCACTGTCGGATATATGGAACCGCCGCCGTGAGGAGGGAAGAGCCTATATCAGGGAAAAAACCGGATGGGATGTCGCCCTGTGCCGCAATAACGAAGAACTGTATGACCGGAACGACATTGATGCGGTCATTATCAGCACGGCAGATTTCCAGCACGCTCTGCATCTGGTGGAGGCAGCAAAAGCGCGCAAGGATGCCTATTGCGAAAAACCGTTTGCGGAAACCATGGATGATGCCAATGCCGCATTAAAAGCCTGTAAGGAAAGCGGTATCGTGGTGCAGATAGGATCACAACGCCGCAGTGGAGCGAATTACCATGCTGCCCATGATTATATCCAGTCCGGAAAATTCGGCGATATCGTGATTGCCGAGATGTGCTGGAACGTGAACCAGCCGGGTCGTTGGCGCAGGCCGGACTTATGTGCTTCCATCAGGGAAAACGACGTGGACTGGAACCGCTATCTGATGAACCGTCCCAAAGTGGCATGGGATCCACGCAAATATCTTGAATACCGCCTGTTCTGGCCCTATTCGTCGGGCATACCGGGACAATGGATGTGTCACCAGATCGATACGGTGCATTGGTTCACAGGTTTCCCCTATCCCCGCAGCGTGGTATCCAACGGAGGGATTTACCAGTGGAAAGACGGCCGCACCAATGCCGACACGCTGACTTCGGTATTCGATTACGGACCGCTGGATAATCAGGACAAAGGATTTCAGGTGGTCTATTCGTCCCGTTTCAGCAATTCGGCCGGGGGGACAAAGGAACTCTACTATTCGAACGGCGGGATGTTGAACCTGGATACCAACGAAATTACTCCCGAGGGCGGATTGAGTGAACGCGAGGCATCTGCTATGGGATTAAAGGCCAACCGGCTCGATAAGTTCACATTGCCGAATGTTACAGTGGAAGCGGACGCCAACACAGGAGGCGACCCACTCACTTCAGCCCATATGCGTAACTGGATGGAGTGTGTAAGGGCAAAAAATGTGGCAACCAATTGCCCGGTGGAAGCAGGACATAGCCATACTATTGCCTGCGCGATGGCGAATGCCGCTTACCGGACAGGTATGCGTGCAGTATATGATCCGGCAACGCAACAGATCATGGCCGGAGGGAAAGTATTCAAATACGAGTAAAAACAGAATAAAGATTCAAGAATCAAGAGCCAAGACATCTCGTAAACTAAAAACTAAAAGTGAAAAATGAAAAGTGAATTTTCTTAGGAACGAGGGTAGAGTCAGGTTCACTTGAGCTATGCCGAGTGACGACAGAAAATCAACATCGTTAGAAGTGAAAAACTTGGGATGTTTTAATTGAAAGAGATTGGCATATTGGCCCATTAGTCTTGATTCTCAAAGTTTTGGTTCTACCCTGTTCCATACACTATAATGTAAAAAATAAAATGAATCGTATGAATTCTTTGTGTTACAATATACTTCTGATATGTCTTATTCTCGGAATGACTTCTTTTTCCGGGTCTTATCAACCGGATTATGCCGTTTGTACAAGCGTCTCCAATTACCCGTTGCTCAAAGCGACAGGATATGAATATGTAGAGTCGAACGTAGCATACCTGATGCCTGATAAGAGTGACGCTGAGTTTCAGGAACATCTGGATGAAATAAAGGAATTAAAAGCCAATATTATATCCTGTACCAGTTTCATTCCCGGCAGCTTACCGCTCATCGGACCGGAAGCCAAACAGGACGAAGCATTGGTCTGGGCTGACGCTGCTTTACGTAGAGCTGGTATGGCAAAAATTCCCTACATCGTTTTCGGAAGCGGTAAAGCCCGTAATGTACCTGAAAATTTCAGTAAAGAACTGGCCACGGAACAATTCATCTCTTTTTGTAAACAGATCGCTCCATTGGCCCAAAAGTACAAAGTAACGGTGGTTATTGAACCTTTGAATAAGGCGGAAACCAATCTGATCAATTCCCTTGGTGAAGGGGCCCGGATTATAGAGGCGGTCGATCATCCCAATGTGCAATTATTATGTGATATATATCATATGACCAGGGAAGATGAACCTCCTTCGGAAATAGTAAAATACGGTAAATATATCCGTCATTGCCATATTGCCGAGAGAGAGGAACGTACCTCTCCCGGAACTAAGGGTGATGATTTCAGACCCTATTTCAAGGCGTTGAAACAAATCGGGTATAAAGGATGTGTGTCAATCGAATGTAGATGGAAAGATTTTGATAAAGAAATTCAGCCGGCTTTGTCCTATATGCGCCAGCAGTTTCAATCTTTATAAATCAGGTAAATTGATTTGAATAACAATTAATTATATATTATTATTTGTCCATATACTTAAGATCCTTTGGTAAAAAAATCAATATGTAAAACTAGCGTGATAATCATTCTCACGAAATATAATTAAATCATGAAAAGAATTCATTTATCGCTTCTTATTGTATTATCGGTCTTTTGTGTTCAATGCTCGGTTTCCGGCAACAAAACCGGCCAAGAGACAACTCCACAGGTAAAAAACGTGATCGTAATGATCGGAGACGGAATGGGCGTCAGCCAGGTATATGCAGGCCTGACGGCAAATAAGGGAGCACTCTATCTGGAACAGTGTCAATTTGTAGGTTTTTCCAAGACCTACTCCGCAAACAGCTATATAACGGACTCCGCAGCAGGGGGTACAGCCATCGCATGCGGAACCAAAACGAATAATGGTGCCATTGGCGTTGATGCGGACGGGAATCCGGTAAAATCGATCCTTGAATATGCCGCAGAAAACGGTCTCTCCACCGGGGTTGTGGCAAGCTGTGCCGTTACTCATGCTACGCCGGCGTCATTTGTCGCGCACCAGCCCAGCCGTAAAATGGAAGAAGAGATTGCAGTAGATTTCCTGAACTCCGACATTACGGTTTTTATCGGAGGCGGAAAAAAGTACTTTGAAGCTCGTTCCGATAATGAAAACCTGTTGGATAAACTGAAAGCGAAAGGATTTCAGGTCGCGCTCACTATGGACGACGTCAAAAAAGCTACCACAGGCAGACTGGCAGGACTTGTGGCGGACGAACATCCGGCAACCTATCCTGAAAGAGGAGAATTCCTTCCCGAGAGTGTACAGGCGGCTATCAATCTGCTGAAGACCAATGATAAAGGTTTTTGCCTGATGGTAGAAGGTTCGCAAATCGATTGGGCTTGCCACGCGAATGAAAAAGATGCCACCGTGAATGAAATGCTGGACTTTGACCGGGCTATTAAAATGGCTTTTGATTACGCAGATCAGGATCCGAATACATTGGTTATTATTACAGCAGACCATGAGACGGGTGGTATGGCGCTTACCGGCGGTGATCTGTCAACCGGGGAAGTGGAAGCGACCTATGCTTCAACCGGACATACCTCCGTGATGGTGCCCGTATTTGCTTATGGTGCAGGAGCTGTTGAATTTGCCGGTATATACCAGAATACGGATATTCTTACTAAAATTTTGAAGTTATATGGTTTTGGAACAGACAAATAAACCGTTTTCATTCGGGAATATGATAACCCGGGATGTCCCTTATTGTGGCAAACAAATAAAATTATCGTATGGCAAATAATAGAATTACAGTATTGTTATGCCTGCTGTCAATATTGGCAGGGCGGTCAGTGGGAAGTGAATCTTTTTCCGGACAAACGGAAAGAGAAAGACTACGCGCCATCAAACCCGTTATTGTTCATGCGGAAATAATCAAAGAACCGGCTTCCGTGCCATCAGCACATGCCTCGACCATTGTGGAGACGGATGACGGCTTATTGGCGGCATGGTTTGGCGGAACCTACGAAAGGCATCCTGACGTGAGTATTTATACCTCCGGATTCAGGAACGGACAATGGAGCGATCCGGTAATGGTCGCCGATGGCGTCCAGGACGAATCACAGAGATTTCCCTGCTGGAATCCGGTGTTGTTCAAACGTGAAAACGGGGATCTGATCCTTTACTACAAAGTGGGGCCGAGTCCGAGTACCTGGTGGGGAGAATATAAGATATCGACCGACGAGGGGGAGACATGGTCTGCCATGGAAACGATCCCGCGCGGATGCCTTGGGCCGGTCAAAAACAAACCGGTGATCCTCCCCGGCGGTAAAATACTCTACCCTACAAGCATAGAGATTGTAGGAAAATGGAATGTCTATATGGAAATGTCGGACCAGGATCTGACGGACTGGGAAAAAATAGAGATCGACAATAACGGTTTTGACGCTATTCAGCCTTCCGTATTGTTCCATAAGGACGGAGCCCTGCAAATTCTCTGCCGTTCGAAAAATGAAAGTGTGGTGGAATCCTGGTCGTATGATAACGGTAAAACCTGGTCGCCATTGACGGCCACCGAGCTCCCCAACAACAATTCCGGTACGGATGCCGTGACCTTATCCAATGGCCTTCAGTTGATCATTTATAATCCGGTCACTTCCGGAAGGAATAAGCTTGCGATAGCCGGATCGTATGACGGTAAAATATGGGAGAAACTGATCGATATAGAAGATCAGCCTGCCGGCGAATTCAGTTATCCTGCCATTATACAGGATAAAGAAGGAAATATCCATGTCACCTATACCTATAACCGCGAAAGGATCAAATACGTGCAGTTGAAGTTATAAATTGAAACGGGTAGGGGGAAAATTCCTGCACAAGGCCATAGTTAAAAGCGGATCCCGTTTAGCGAAAAAGATAAGTTAATCGTATGAAGGACAACGTGTCAAATTTAACTTCAAAAAAATCCTATCCGTGGTTGGTGGTGGGTATGCTATGGTTTGTAGCGCTGCTCAACTACCTCGACCGGCAGATGCTCGCCACCATGAAACCTTTCATGGAGGTCGATATTGCGGAATTGGTTACGGCCACCAACTTCGGCCGACTAATGGCGGTTTTCCTGTGGATATACGCCTTTATGAGTCCGTTGTCGGGTATTATCGCCGACCGGCTGAACCGCAAATGGCTGATCGTGATCAGCCTGTTTGTTTGGTCGGGGGTAACGCTTGCCATGGGGTATGCACGGAATATAGATCAGTTGTATGTCCTGAGAGCCTCCATGGGAGTCAGTGAAGCCTTTTATGTACCAGCTGCTTTGTCTCTTATCGCGGACTATCATCAGGGGAAAACGCGATCGTTAGCCATTGGGTTTCACACTTCGGGTATCTATCTGGGACAGGCATTGGGCGGATTTGGGGCGACCCTGGCTGCCGGCATTTCCTGGCAGTTTACTTTTCATTCTTTTGGCCTTGTCGGAATGGTGTATAGTTTGATATTGATTGCCTTTCTCCGTGAAAAGAAGACATATGCGATCGATACTGTGAAAAGATCCGTCACACAGGAATTGAGTGCGATGGGAAAAGGGCTGACCCTGCTTTTCTCCAATATTGCTTTCTGGGTAATCCTCTTTTACTTTTCCGCTCCGAGTTTACCCGGATGGGCTACGAAAAACTGGTTACCAACCCTGTTTTCGGAATCGCTCAATATGGGAATGGAACAGGCGGGGCCGCTATCGACCATGACATTGGCGCTGGCATCGTTAGTGGGGGTGCTCGTCGGAGGATATATCTCCGATCGTTGGGTGACGAAGCGTCTGAAAGGAAGGATTTATACCGGCGTCATCGGCTTGGGGCTGACCATTCCCGCATTGGTGCTGATCGGTTACGGCAGCGGATTGGTCATGATCGTTACAGGTGCACTTTTGTTCGGGTTGGGTTTCGGGATCTTCGATGTGAATAATATGCCTATTTTATGCCAGTTTGTACCGTCCCGGTATCGTGCGACCGGTTATGGGTTCATGAACCTGGCGGGCATATCGGCAGGTGCCGTAATCACCAACGAATTGGGTAAGGCGCTGGATGCCGGCCACATGAATACGGTTTTCGTGGTGATGATCGGGGCGGTTGCGTTGGCGATCATCCTGCAGTTGACCGTGCTAAAGCCCAGAACCCTCGATATGACCGATGAACTGTTGATCCCCCAAAAATAGCTTTTAGGAAAATGCAGCTAATTATCTTCTTACCTGATCCGGGGAGTACTAACAAAACAGGTGATTTTTCACTTTTCTCTGTCGATATTTAAAATTTTCAGGAAAAATACACTATCCGGCAACTCAAATGCATCTTTTATGCACTTTGTGATGGCAGCCACTACATCATCGTATTCCCCAAAAACCTGTGTGGACATGCTGTTTGGGTTTACAGTGAGTGCTTCATATTCTTCCAAAGCCTCGATAAATTTATTGATCGGAGTTTTGTAATCTTCATTAATAGGATAATAACTGATTTCTACAGATGTCTTCATAATTTTGTGATTGTTTAAAATGTATATGTGGGCAGGATTTATTCCGTGGACAGGGTGGTCGGATTTTAAAGATTTTCCGATCTCTGACCGGGGGCCCTTCTCCGTGCTCTATATTACATAACCGATTAGATGCTAATTTGTTCAATTCATTCGCTTCAATTCATTCACCACGTTTTAATGCCCGCCTCCCCACTCTATTCCGCCACTTTCCGCTCACTTACAGGTGTTTTCCGGCCGGCAGCAGGTATAGGCTATCGGGAGGGTTCCATCATATTGAGGAGGCTTTTTAATTCCACCATAGCGACGCGTGTGGTGATGTCCGACATGGCATACGGGATGACCAGGTGGCCGTTGAAGAGCATCGCCCCGCATGTGTAAAGCACATTGGGCACATATCCCTCGCGCTCTTCCTCATTGGGTGATAGTAGTGGCTCTTGCAGTCGTGAGGCGATCTTGGTGGGATCGTTAAGGTCGAGCAGGACGGCGCTGATACAATATTGACGCATGGGCCCCACGCCATGCGTCAGGACCAGCCAGCCCTCCTCCAGTTCGATAGGAGAGCCGCAGTTCCCGATTTGCATGAATTCCCACGGATAGAGCGGTTCCTGAATGATTTGCGAGGTATGCCAGAAGTGCAGGTTGTCGGAGAACATTATATGGTTGTTCTCGCCGTCCTGTCGCGACAGCATGGCGTACAAACCGTTTATCTTACGGGGAAACAACGCCAGGCCTTTATTTTGTATGGCATTCCCGTTCAGGGTGGATATGTTGAAGGTAACGAAATCTTTCGTTTTGATCAGTTGCGGCAGGATGTGTTGACCGTTATAGGCAGTGTAAGTAGCGTAATAGACGGTCTTACCGTCGTCCTTGGTAAACTGGACGAAACGGGCATCCTCGATGCCTTTGCTTTCATTCTCGGAGACCGGATATATCACCCGTTCCGACAATTGGGTTTTATCGTTGAACTTTATCTTATAATTTGAATTGGCCACCCAGTTAATGGCATTGATGGCGCTGTCGTCGCTTTGGTCGGGATCTTTCTTATATACTTCATGAATACTGAATTTGAGATCCTGATAAGTAAAAAACGGTTGCAACCGGCTCAGGATCCGTTCGGAGGTATCGTTCCAGGCACCCATTTCCTGAAGGGTCAGACAGAAAAGATGATTATCGTAAAACGGATCATGAAGCATGGCAGGTGTTTCCACGAATTCCGACACGCTATCGAAGGTGAGCGAAAAGTCGCTACCGATGATGCCGCTTCGGAACACGATCGATGAGATATGCCCTTCCCCCGTCGCGCGCAGGCTCATGGCAAACCGGGCAGCGCCTTCGGGGACATTGCTTTGATCGGGATGAAGGATGATGGAGGGATTGAAAAGGGCGGCCGACTCGATGGAATATTCCTTGGTAAAATAAGACCCGATGAGCATTTTTTTAGTAATATTGATGTCGATCGGATGAGGAATATATTCGGCTACCTTGTCGAAATTTATCAATAATAACTCATCCAGGTACCGGTGCCGGTCGGAGAAGTTATAGCGGATTTGCCGCAACATCTTTTTGGCAGTGGCGTCGGGCAGGTTCAATACCCGGGAAATAATATTGTTCACGCGGGAAAGATCTCCCGGAATGTAAGGTTGTGTGATCACCCGGGAAGGGTCCCTTTCTATCCTCGCTTTTTTTCTTCTTACGATATGTTGCATAACGGTTATTCTTTTTATAAACCGGATGTTCCGGCTTGCCTGTGTGATTGTAATACGTTTTCCTATACATCGATATAGTCCTTTATCATTTCAGTGGCTGAAACGGTTTTCGGCCCAAAAGCGGCAGTGGGGGCGGTCAATGGCCGTTTTGATTACGTTGCCAGTCTTTGCTGTAATATACTTCGTGCGCTTCCAGAACGACAAGGTAAGAGATCAGATAGGCTAGCGTACTCTCAGCCCCTTGATTGCGGCTGATGCCATCTCTTTCCAGACCGTCGAAGCAACCTTCAGTTTCATAATTATAGAGGCTGAGACGGAGGTCATTTTCACCCAGGAACCACATAAAGGAAGCAAAAAGCTTTTTAAGGTAATCGCTGTTGCCGGTCATTTTGTATGCCTGATAAAACATTAATACCATGCACATGGCATCGACAGGCTGTTGGGCAAAATTAGAGCGGGCGCCCTCCCGGCGATACCATTTTTCATTCCCGATAATCGACAAATATCCCTCCTTGAGAGTAATATCCGAGAGGAATTGCATCGATTCGAAGGCGATCCTCCGGACTTCCTCATCCTTCAGGATATCTGCGGCATGCAGCATGGCGAGCGGCAGCATCCCGTTGTCGTAGGCAAATAGTATTTCATACCACTTCCAGCTGTCGTTGGTATTTTGGCGGTATTCCTCCGCCAAAAAAGTGACGAGTTTTCGCAATCGTTCGATCATGACATCATCCCCCATGTTCTTTCTCAAATAATAAGAAATACCGATGATGACATTTGCGATGCTGCGTACCGAACGAAGAGTGTCGAATACGGGAAGAGCTTTGTCGAGAATGAATTTTCCGATTTGATAGTAAGAATCATCCGGGGCATTGTCCATCATGTATCCTATAGCCCATATAGCGCGTCCGAAAGCGTCTTCAGAGCCTTTTTCCTCGACAAAACTCCGGTCAAAGTGTAAGAAATTACGAAATGTGCCGTCCTCGTTTTGCATATAGTGGATGTAACTCAGATAAACCGGGCATAATTCCAGCGCTTTGCGGTTTTTGGTTTCCTTATAAGCCATCAGGGCCATTATGAGCGCCCGGGCGTTATCGTCAAGACAATAGCCTTCCTTTAAGTTGGGAATACCGAATTTGGTGTGCTGGATGATCCCCGTATCGTCGGTAAGACGCTTTACATGTGCCAGTGAAAAGGGCGGCAGTATTTTTATGTCGAAGGGGATGGATTCTTTTTTGGGGATTTTTATCTGCTCGGCCGTTACTTTTTTGACGAGGCGGTTATATTTAGTGCCGATTTTGGGCCAACTGATCTGACGGCCGTATGCATAGGCGTTCCTGCTAAGGCGGAGCCGCTTTTTGGGATGGCTCAGCAAATCGATCAGGATATCGGCCAACTGCCCCTGGTTACTGAAATCGAAGAGTACGCCCTTATCGTCAGCCAGCAATTCCACTGCATGCCAATAAGGAGTGGAAACGACCGGGCATCCTACGCCCACGGCATACGAGAGCGTACCGCTGGTAATCTGCGCTTCGTTGAGATAAGGCGTAATGTAAATGTCGGCCGCATAGAGATATTTGAACAATTCCCGTTCGTCGGCAAATTTATCAATAAACACCACATTATTTTCCAGGTGTAATTCGTCCACCAGCTGGATAAGGTAATTACGGTATTCCTCACCCATGTACCGGAGCACATGAGGGTGCGTCTTGCCCAGCACGATATACAATACTTCGGGATATTTTTTAACGACTTCGGGCAAAGCCTTTATCACCGTCTCGATGCCTTTGTTCCGGCTGACAAACCCGAAGGTCAGGAGCACTTTATGCTTTTCGAGTTTATACTCCTTCTTGGCTTCCTGCCGGGAAAATTTGAGGTCGGGTACGCCGTGTTCGATATAGGCTATTTTTTCCTTGGGCACATCATAAATATTTTGAAGGAAATCTACGGCCCGACGGCTCATGACCACTACGCGGTTAGCCATTCCGCAAATACGTTGCAGTATCTCCTTTTGGTCATAGGAGGGAGTTTTCAATACGGTATGCAGCGTTACGACAAGAGGCATTTTAATGCGATGAAGAAGCGAGAGGATATATACGCCGTTACGGCCACCGAAAATTCCGAATTCATGTTCAAGAATACAACAGTCAGCGCCGCTGAGGTTGATATATTCCGCCGCCTCCAGGTAATCGCGTTGATAATCCTGGCGGATAGTAAACTTGACTTCTTCGGGATATTCGTATTCCTGGTCAAAATCGTTCATTGCGACAACAAAACTCTCGTGCTTGCCTCTTGTGAAGTTTTTTTTGTCGGACATAGCCTGCCGCAGGTTGTGGGTAAAGGTTCCGATACCACACCTGCGCGGCGGGTATGTCCCGATATATACAGTTTTCATTGCCTTTAAATATTTAATTTGTAATTAGACATACTAAGAACAGTTATATGCGGGTCTTTGTTTGGAACGGTCATCCGATGAATATCAATCGAATGGCCGCCCAGGGATTTTTTTCATGGACACCGTTCTTACATGCAAGCCTCAAAACCTGCCCTTATTTCCCGGCCGTTTACGAAAAGGGTTTTAATTAAATGAAATTGTCTATAAAACAGGTATTAGTTTATGTGTCCCAGGAAATGAGCTGTAACCGCATGCAATGATCTATACAATCGGGGATCTCTTCTTTCCGGTGGGTTACGTAGATGAGCGACCTGCCGGCCTGGCGTGCGAAGGACTCGACAATGGAGGTACACCGTTCTTTGTTGTAGTCGTCCAATCCGTGGAAAGGTTCGTCAAGGATCAGTAGTTCCGGATTTTTGATAATGGCCCTCGCAAAGAAGAGTAGCCGTTGTTCACCTGAAGAGATTTTCAGGAACGGCCTGTTTTTCAAGTGCGGGATATGGAGTATTTCCATTAATTTCTCCGCCAGAAGAGTTTGTTGCGCATTGCATTTCCGGAACAACCCGATGCTGTCGAAAAATCCGGAAGCGACAACCGCTGTACAATCTACATTTGCCCTGTAATAGAGATGCAATTCCGAAGAGCTGAACCCGATACGCCTTTTGATATCCCAGATGCTTTCTCCCGTCCCCCTTTTGCGCCCGAAAAGGCGTATATTTTTCGCGTATGCCTGCGGGTTGTCGGCAAAGATATAACTGAGCAGGGTTGATTTACCGGAACCGTTGGGCCCCAGCAGCGCCCATTTTTCATCCTTTTGGATAGTCCAGTTTATATCTTTCTGGATGATCCGTTCCCCGTAGGCAATATCCACATGGATCATCGATACAAGTTCGTTGCTTCCCGAGGTGCGGTCTTCAAGTGTGAAATCGTCCCAGTTGATTCCGGGAAAAGGGGCGTCCCCCGGCAGGCTTTCGGGGGTGAAGCCGGCCTTCTCCCCGCGGTAATGGATTGCGCAGTTCTTCATTTCCAGGATATGCGTCGCGCAGGCAGGCAGATCTTCCAGTGAGGGAGCAAGGAACAACAGGCGGATATTGCGGCGGGCAAGAAGAAAAACAAACATATTGTTGAGTAACTCCCGCGATTCCTCGTCGAGGCCGATAAAGGGATTGTCGAAGATCAACATCTTTGGGTTATCGATCAACACTTTGGCAATAAGGAATTTACGCAGTTCTCCACTCGATAAGTGGATGAACTTCCGGTCCATTAAATCGAAAAGGTGGAAAGTACGGAAGATGAGCCGGTTCTCTTGGGAGATATTGTCCAACGGCAGTAATTCACTTACCAGCGGTACCTCCTCATTCTCGGAGTTGTTGAATCGTTGCTGGTAAAACAGTTTACGGTAATCCAGCAGCGAATAGGCCGCATTAAACTCTATTTTCCTGATCCGTTGCGCCGGAAACAGGGAACCGCTCTTTTCTTCCGGATCGTCCAAAAAATGATACCGGATATTGCCCGATTGAACGGCTATTTTTCCGCATATCAGTTCAGATAGCAGCGATTTTCCGCTTCCGTTCGGTCCTACAACTCCCCATACCTCGTCCGTATTGATCTGCCAGTCGATCGGGCGGGTAAAAGGTGAATCGGGCAGCCGGGGAACAACGTTATGCAATGAAATAATCACCCTGCCACGTTTGTTTGTATTCCCAACTCTCCTACCCTGGCGGCAATTTTCTGCAGATCGCCGACAGACACTTTTTCCAGCTCTTTGGCGGGCGTTTCCCGGTCGATGGTATAGATCATCACCTCGCGGGGATTAAGCGTTCTGACAAGCTCTAGCCAGGCTGAAATCTCTTTTTCGGTGGTGTTGTCCACTTCCTTTCCCTCGAACCGGCCTCTGACGAACATGGTCTGCAGGATAAAATCGCCTTGAAAGCGTTTATAAAGCGCTACCTGTTTTGCTACCGAATAACCGGGGGCGTTGGGACGGTCGATCAGGCGGACCGTCTCGTCGAGCGCCGAGTCGAGTTTCAGTATGGGGTTCTCTACTTTTCTGAGCGCTTCGAACACCTCCGGTTTGTTGAGATGCATGCCGTTACTGAGCACGCTTATTTTGGTATCAGGGAAATAATGGTTCCGTAATGCAATAGTATCGTCGATAATTCCTTTAAACTCCGGGTGCATTGTCGGTTCCCCGTTACCGGCGAAAGTGATCACATCGGGTGTGACTCCTTCCTGCCGGAGTGATAGCAGCTTATCTTCCAGGGCAGCCCGTACATTTTCCCGGTCGGGTAACTTGGTTTTCGTACGAAAATCTTTGTTGAAGCCGCATTCGCAATAGATGCAGTCGAACGAACAGAGTTTGCCGTCATATGACAGCAGGTTCATTCCGAGCGATATCCCCAACCTCCTGCTGTGGATAGGCCCAAAAACAATCTCATGAAAGAGTATGGTGGACATGGAAGTGAAAAACTAAAAATTAAAAACTAAAAGTGAGGGCTGTTCAATTAAAACCATGATAGGATCCGGTCGGCCCCGAGACCGATCACCAGGTACCGTAAAAACTTACCGATGGTCATGGATATCATTACTAAAGACGTGTTAGCCCGCATAAATCCTAATGCTACCAGCATCAGATCGCCTACGGCGGGAAGGAAGCCGAAAAATCCCATGATCGCCCCTTTCCCTTGCAATTGTTGGATGGTCCGGTCGATCTTCTCCCTTTTTATCTTGAACCATTTCTCCAGCCATGCCGTTTTACCCAACCGTCCCAGATAATAACAGGTGGCGCCTCCGGCGGCATTTCCGACGGTGGCGTAGGCGATACACGTCCAGATATCCGTTCCCGCGGCGATCAATGCCACGAAAACCACTTCCGAACTCAACGGCAAGATAGTGGCTGCCAGAAAGGAAGCCAGCAGTAGTCCCCAGTAACCGAATTCCGCTAATCCGTCGAGCATAAAACTAATTTTACTAATGAGTCAATATGCCAATAAGCCAATGAATAGATAGTGAAAGGTGAGTAACCCATAGCGCGTTTCATTTGCATTTTAGTTAATTAGTACATTAGCACATTGATACATTAGCACATTGATTAGTGTGCTGCCAGCCAGTTTTCCCCTACCCCTATGTCGGTCTTCAGCGGGATTGTTAATCGACAGGCATTTTCCATCTCCTCTGTCACAATCGCTTTTACTTTTTCCAATTCATCAGGGAAGACATTGAAGTTCAATTCGTCATGTACCTGAAGGATCATCTTGGATTGTAGCTTCTCTTTTTGTAGCCTGTTAAAAATGCGGATCATGGCCATTTTGATGATATCCGCCGCGCTTCCCTGGATGGGGGCGTTGATGGCATTTCGTTCCGCATAGCCGCGTACGACGGCGTTCCGTGAGTTGATATCCGCAAGATACCGTTTCCGCCCCAGGAGTGTTTCTACAAACCCTTTTTCACGCGCATACAAGATGCTCTCATCCATATATTGTTTCACCTGAGGGAAGGTGGAGAAATATCCGTCGATCAGTTCTTTGGCTTCTGTGCGGGAAATGGTAAGCCGTTCCGACAGGCCGAAAGGTGTGATCCCGTAAATGATCCCGAAGTTGGCTGTTTTTGCCTTGCGCCGCATATCTCCGGTGACTTCTTCAAGGGGAATCTTATAGATCCTGGCCGCAGTGGCCGCATGGATATCTTGTCCCTTATTGAACGCCTCCGTCATGTTCTTATCGCCGCTCAGATGGGCCATAATGCGCAGTTCGATCTGTGAATAGTCCGATGAGACGAAGAGGCACCCCTGATCGGGGATAAATACTTTCCGCATCTCTTTTCCCCGTTCATCGCGGATAGGGATGTTCTGCAGGTTGGGGTTTGTGCTGCTCAAACGGCCTGTAGCAGCTACCGTCTGGTTGAATGATGTGTGTATCTTACCGGTACGGGGATTGATAAGAAGCGGGAATGCATCGATATAGGTGCCGAGCAATTTCTTCAGGCCCCTCTGTTCCAGTATCTTTCCAATGATGGGGTGTTTTGAGCGGATCTTTTCCAACTCCTCCTCGCTGGTCTTATATTGTCCCGTCTTGGTTTTTTTCGGCCTGTCCACGATCATCAATTTGTCAAAGAGGATCTCCCCTATCTGTTTGGGAGAATTGACATTGAAATCGATTCCGGCCATATCAGTGATCTCTTTTTCAATCCGTTGGAGTTCGGCGCTGTATTGTGTCGAAAGATCTTCCAGCGCTTTCAGATCGAGCCGTACCCCTGTCCATTCCATATCGGCCAGCACATAGACGAGGGGACATTCGATATCATAAAAAAGTTTCTCCAGCTTGTTGTCGTGGATCTCCTGTTCCAGTATATTTTTCAGTTTCAGTGTGATGTCGGCGTCTTCCGCAGCATAATCGGTCACAATTTCCGGATCCACATCGCGCATGCTTTTTTGGTTCTTACCTCTGGGTCCGATCAGCTCTTCAATATGGATCGTCCGGTATTTGAGATAGGTTTCCGCCATATAATCCATTCCGTGGCGAATCTCGGGGTTGAGGAGATAATGGGCGATCATGGTGTCGAAGAGCTTGCCTTTCACATGGATATCATAATTGCGCAGCGCCAGGATATCATATTTGAGGTTCTGCCCGATCTTATGGATAGCCTCATCCTCGAAAAAAGATTTGAAGATCCCTACCTGACGATACGCCTCTTCGCGGTCGGCAGAGAGGGGTACGTAACAGGCTTCCCCCTCTTTAAAGGCGAAGGAAAGCCCCACCAGGTCACTCAGCAACGGATCCATCCCAGTGGTTTCCGTGTCGAAACAGACCGACTTCTGTGATTTCAACTTTTTGCATAGTTCTGCCATCTCCTCTTCCGACCGTATCATCGTGTAGCGGTGGGGTGTGGTGTGTATATCGGTGAAGCCGGCGGATAATTCGGGTGTTGGTGCTATGTCCGTACCTGTTTCCTCATCCACCGTTGCGAACAGATCGCCCTGTACAGGCCCTTTGGGTACGGTGACTGTGGACGTCTGGTTGAACATGCGATTCAGGAAGGTCCGGAATTCCAACGCTTCGAAAAGCGCTTTTACTGCTTCCCGGTTCATTTCTTTTCGGGGGAGATCAGCCTCTTCTACCTCAATAGGGACATTCGTGTGGATAGTGGCAAGGAATTTGGAGAAAAGTATCTGCTCGCGATTATCCTCTATCTTTTTTTGTAACGCCCCTTTCAGTTGGTTGCTTTGTGCGAGCAGGTTTTCAATCGAGCCGAACTCTTTGAGCAATTTTATCGCTGTCTTCTCCCCCACGCCCGGGCAGCCGGGAATATTGTCAGAGGCATCCCCCATCAACCCCAGCAGGTCGATCATCTGGGCAGGGTCGGAAAGGTCATATTTTTCCATCACCTTCCTATCGTCCAGAATATCGAAATCGTTGCTGCCGTATTTGGGTTTATAGATGAAGATATGAGGTTCGGTAAGCTGGCCGTAATCTTTATCGGGCGTCATCATATACACATCAAAACGATCTTTGTCCGCCTGTTTTGCAATGGTGCCGATCACATCGTCGGCTTCATAACCGGGTACTTCCAATATGGGGATATTATAAGCAGCAATGATCTGTTTAATAATGGGTACCGACCGCTTGATATCTTCGGGAGTGGCTTCACGTTGCGCCTTATAGGCCTCGAATTCCTGATGACGGAAAGTGGGTCCTTCCGGGTCGAAAGCGACCGCGATATGCGATGGATTTTCCTTACGGAGCACTTCTTCCAGCGTATTTACAAATCCGAAAACAGCGGAAGTATTCTCGCCTTTGGAATTTACCCTCGGATTCTTGATAAATGCATAATAGGAGCGGTAAATAAGTGCATAGGCATCCAGAAGGAAAAGCTTATTTTTATTCATAAAAACTGATTAAGAAGTGTAAAGTTACGAATATTTGTTGCTAAGAGGAGAATAATTTCTAAATTTGTGAAATTAAATTCAGGAGGTGATGGATCAGAGTCAAGTCATAAAAGACTTTCTGCAGGAAGAACTGAATCTTTTTGATGTTTATTTGCGAGAATCGATCAAAAGCGACAATCCCCGCATTTCAGGAATTATCGATTATGTTTTTGAGACCGATGGCAAGCGGTTAAGGCCCACGTTGGTGCTGTTAACCGCAAAAGCCTGCGGGCAAATTATCCCGGAAACATATCACGGCGCTGTGACGGTAGAATTGTTGCACACAGCCACGCTTGTGCACGATGATGTGATTGATAAGTCCGATATGCGAAGAGGCAAACGTTCGGTGAATGCTGTCTATGATAATACCAGAGCGGTGCTTGTGGGTGATTATCTTTTGTCGTCGGCGCTGGCAGAGAGTGTAAAGACAAAGGATCTCAACATTGTACGGATCATGTCGGAGTTGGGAAAAAGCCTTGCAGAGGGTGAACTGGTACAGTTCTCACTCGCCAGGGAGATATTTATCGACGAAGCCTCCTATTTTGAGGTGATCGAAAAGAAAACAGCCTCTTTATTGCGTGCCAGCATTATGATCGGGGCCATCACAGGGGGCGCTTCCCCGGAAACCATCTCCGGATTCAGCCGGTTGGGAGGAATTCTGGGTATCTGTTTCCAGATAAGGGATGATATCTTTGATTATTATAAAACCGATGTGGGCAAACCGACCGGGAACGACGTCCGGGAGGGGAAAGTGACACTCCCGCTTATATACGCTTTGAAAAATGCACCCACGATTGTCTCAGATCAGATAATACAAATTATTCAATCGCGCGACTTTTCTGAGGAAAATATTGAACGCGTGCTTGATTTTGCCAAAGAGTATCGGGGGATAGAGTATGCCTATAATAAAATAAAGGAGTTGTTAGATGAAGCGGAAACGATAATATCGGACCTCTTGGTCGACGACCAGATCAAAGGCCTTCTGCGGTTATTCCTCTCCTATCTGATAGATCGTGACTATTAAAAAGCATAACTATTAAAAAAAGAGTGAAACCGCTGTCCGGTTCACTCTTCTTTTCTATCATCCTCTCTCTCTGAAATTATTGAATTTCAATCAGTTTAGAAGTAGATACTTTTTCTTCTTCCACGGTAGGAATTTCAACGGTCAGCACTCCGTTTTCCACCTTTGCCGAGATTTTATCTTTTTCTACATTGTCGGGCAGCACCATTCTCCTTTGGAATTGCGTATAAGAGAATTCGCGTCTCAGATAGGCTCCCTTTTTATCTTTTTCTTCCTGTTCATTCTTCTTTTCAAAAGAGATCACCAGATTATTTTCTTCGTCGATTCTCACTACACAGTCTTCCTTGGTCATACCCGGAGCAGCGACCTCTACCGTAAATCCATTTTCACTCTGTTGAATATTGATGGCCGGCACCGATTTGCTGCTGTTTTCCATCCATTCATTACCGAAAAAGTCATTGAATACACTCGGTAACCAGTTGTTTGTACGTCTGATAATTGCCATAATTTTACTCCTTTCTTTTATTTCTGTTGGATTTTTTCATTATCGTTACACCATTGAAAGGGCAAAATATATGCCGGCACGAAATTCAGACTATTCCCAACCAAAATAATGACAAAGTGGCTTAAAAATATTGAAAGTTGATGTAGGATCAGAAATACAAGAGACAAAATGACAGGTGGAGCGCTAGCGATCGCTATCAAAAAGAGGCCATCCAGGGGAGAATACAGGGACCCCCAAAAGTTGGACAAAAAAACTTTTGGGGTCAGTTCAGAATGGCCTCTTTGTGATTTTATCGGGTGACAAATCTCGTTGACGCAAGTGTCAGAGTATGGAACGGCCTCTTTTCGATGGGCTTGGCCGTCCGGCAGGAAAGATTATTCGAGGATAGAATATGTTTTCTTGCCGGAGTGGGTTTTACCATATCTGTCGGTAGCCCGCACTTCGATGGTGTGCTTACCTGCAGGCAGATCCGTTTGCACAGGGCCGATCCATAGGTGTGTACTGTTCACCGGATTCGATGGTCGACGCCCCGGCAGTAATTCCTCGGTGAAATCCCATTCCAGTAATTTTGTGAGATAGTTGAGGTCGGGAGCGGAGACATAGTGCATTTTCCGCCATTCACCCTCATCGATCCTGTATTCCACCAGATCATTCCGGCTGCCTATAAAGAAATTCACCATTATCTGCGATGTCGTTCTTCCTTTATGCGGGACTACTTTCGGGGCAAAGATATTCATTTGATGATCGCTTTCCCTACCGGCTACTTTATAATCCACATCATATTGGTTCCCGCTGATATTCAGGAAAGCGTACCCTTGCGGCGTGCCGTCGCGCATAGTGGCATCGGGCCATCCGTTCTCATCCAGTTTTCCCGAATACCAGTCGCCTGAAGTAGTGGCCACATTATATTCATGCAAAGGTTTTTTTCCTTTCCAGCCGTCTGCTTCGGTGTATTCGATCTGGTCCTGTAAATGGGTGTGTGCCGACATGATCAGCACGTTCTCATAATCCTTCAGCAGGTCGAACACCCGCTGACGGTCTTCTAACCGGTACGAACCGCCCGAATTGTCTTTCATATGAATGTGTTGTGACAAAACCACCAGTTTATCTTTGGGAACATGCTTCAGGTTGTTTTCCAGGAAAATAAGCTGATCTTCCCGGTAACCGCCCCAGTAGCCTTTCCCGTCACGGGGATCGGGATAGAGGATGTTGTCGAGGATGATAAAATGCGCCTTACCGTAGTTAAAGGCATAATTGGCACTACCGAAATTCTTTTTGAAGGTTTCATCCGAAAGTTTGTCGGATGGAGCGTCGTAATTCATGTCGTGGTTGCCCATTACGTTATACCACGGCAGTTGTAGACGGCGCATCCGCTCTTTGTAGACAGGATGCAGGTCGAGGTTATCGCCTGCGATATCACCTAAGCTGATCCCGAAAAGGGTCTTGTCGGTCTTCTTCACATCATTCACGATTTTTTCCGTGAAATAGTCCATATCCTGAATGGAGTAGGGTTGTGGGTCACCGAAAACAACGGCGGTGAAATTCTCCGGCTCAGCCTGTTTGTAGAGGGCAAAATCTATCGACTTCGGGAGATTTCCCGTGGGTGATATCCCTTTATAGGTGAAAGAGTCGGGTGAACCCTCCGGTTTGTGGTGATAATAAAACCGGGGAATAAAATTTTCGTCCGCCGGGGTTTGGTATCCGCCGGGCTTGACCACGAAAATAGTATTGCCGTCGCTCACGGGGAGAGTGTAAAATCCTTTACTGTCCGTGAGTACCACATCGGTACCGTTTGAAACCGCCACATGGGAAATTCCGGCTTCACGCCGGTCTTTTCTGCCGTTTCCGTTGACATCTTCATATACATATCCTTTAGTTGTCTGTTGAGAATAGACAAGGATACTACTGAATAATAGCAGGGTAAGAACGAGTAAATTTTTTTGCATTGCGATGAGTTTTATGATTCAATTACCTTGAACTGTAAAGATAGATTTTTCTTCCCGTCAATCTGTTACGAAATGGTGAATATTAATCACCCTCAGTTGTATTTCAAGAGCGATTTCCCGGCGATCTCCGCTTCATTCTTCACCGGGATCAATGTGAAGCCCCATTTGTAATCCTGATTGGCCGGAATACTGTATTCGGGCAGGGGACGTGCTCCCCAGCTGTTATACCCCGCTACGCCCTGCTGTTTCATATCGATACATACCTCCACGAAATCCTGCGGTATGATATCGTTGATATGTGTCTGACGGGGTCGTTTGTTCTTTGCCTCCTCATCAGAACGGGAGGCGATCTCTTCACTGCTGAAGTTGTTCCACTGATAGGGCTTGTCTTTGTTTTCTTCGGAATCGAAATCTTCCACGCTGTTACGCAGTGCGTTGAATCCTATCGTGCTGTCGGCGACGACCATCAATCCGCCTGTCCCGTTAGTAAGTGCTACCCATCTCGTATCTGTCCTATGGCCGTTTTCCTGTGGACGCACATAAGGAAAATTATTTTCCTCTGCAGTAGTCTGGTAAAGACCCACTTTGGAACCGGAGGCTCTGTCGATGTAGTTTTCTCCCGGCCCTCGGCCGAAATAAGATACGTTATTCATCGTCACCGGCATACGGAATCGCACGCCGATACGGGGTACATTCAGTGTAGAGGAAGCTTTACGCGCAGCGGATGCCTCCGGTGAGAAAGTAGCTGTCAGGGTAGCTTCGGAAGCGCCGGCCTGCCTCTCTTCCATATCAGTGGAGAAGAACTCCACATCTACTTTTACCACTCCGGACGGGTAGATACTGTATTTTACAGTGTAAAGGTTGCCGGCGGCGAGCAGGTAGGTCGTTTCAACCACCACCTTATTATCCTCAGGGTAACTTTTTACCTCAGTGACGTTGAAATCTTTGCTCGATTGTTTCCATATCTGCAGGCGGTGGGGATTGCCGTTTCCGTAATCGTTATCGTTCGGGGCGCGCCAGAAATTGGGTTGCACGCCGAAACCTTTGTCAAAATACTGGGTGCCCTCTACCTTGTAGGAGGTAACCATACCGCTTTCCTTGTCGAATACAAATTCCAGACGGGGTGAAGTCACGCGGATGCTGTTTCCGGTCTGATCCACTTGCAACGAGGGATTGTCCGCACTATCCGGATATACCTGTTTGGGCGCCGAAAGCAGTAGTTTGAACTGCTCAAAGGCCACGATATACCCCGCAGGTATTAATGGTTCCGCTTCCTTTTGAATCACTTCGAAGTTGACAAAATATTCGACACCGGAATTAGGCTGCAACTTGCTGATGGGCAATGAAACATCTGTTGTTTGCTGAGGTTGCAAAGAAACCTCCAGCACCCCTTCGGACACTTTCTTTCCGTTTTCAATGATAGAATAATGGAAGGTATAGTTATCCGTATTGGAGAAGTATTGCCGGTTGATGATCCGGAAAACGCCTGCCGGCAGGTCGACCGCTTCAAACGCGAAATTCTGGTGTGTATATTTCACTTCGGCGAGGGAAGGGTGGGGAGTACGATCCGGATTTACCAAGCCGTTGCAGAGGAAGTTGCCGTCGCTGGGCATATCTGTTCCATAATCTCCGCCGTAGGCATAGTAAAGCCTTCCTTCTTCGTCATAGGCTGCCATACCCTGGTCTACCCAATCCCAGATATATCCGCCCTGCAGATTCGGGTATTTGTAGATCGCTTCCCACTGAATATCGAGATTGCCGTTGGAGTTACCCATGGCGTGCGAATATTCCGAGGGGATCACCGGACGATCACTCCCCGCTTTACCGATCTCTTCCAACCAGGCGGCGCTGGGGTATTGTGGTACGTACATATCCGAGTTAAAGCCCCATAACGCCCGTTCATAGTTCACCGGGCGGTCCATCAGGCCCCGTTCCTGATCTTTCAGGTATTTGTAGGTATGGAAGAAATTGATGCCGTTACCGGCTTCATTACCCAGCGACCAGATGGCAATGGACGGATGGTTTTTGTTTCTTTCGAACATATTTACCGTTCGGTCCATATGCGCCTGTTCCCATTCCGGGTGTTTTGCGAGGGATCGTTCCCCGTAATAGAGCCCATGTGATTCAATATTGGCTTCATCATATACATAGAGCCCGTATTCGCTGCATAGTTCATAGAAGCGTCGCGCTTGCGGGTAGTGGGAGAGGCGGACAGTATTGATATTGTGCTGCTTCATTAACTCGATATCTTTTCGCATCAGCTCTTCCGTGACGTAATGCCCGGTTTTGGGATTGGTCTCATGCAGGTTGACCCCTTTTAACTTGATAGGCTGCCCGTTCACAAGGAAAAGCCGGTCGGTTCGATCCCCGGTTTTTACCGGTTTGATCTCGAAACGGCGGAAACCGACAGGGTAGGGGACTACCTCCCCCGACTCTTCCCCTTCTTTCTTCACGGTAATAAGCAGTCTGTAAAGATGGGGATGTTCCGAAGTCCATGTAGCTACATCCGGTAGTTGCACACTGAAACGGACGGCATTCTCTCCATGGCTCTGGATACCAATCAGTTTCGTTGCTGCAGCCACGACTTTGCCGGAGGGATCGAGCAGTTCATAAGAGACTTCGGCATAGGAAACGCCGGATTTATAGTTGCTGACTGTCGTTTCTAACTCGAAAATGCCATGGCGGTAACTGTCGTCGAGTGTTGATTTCACCCTGAAATCGCGCAAAGATGTTTTGGGTTGTGACCAGAGAAAGATATCTCTTTCAATACCGCTGATGCGCCAGAAGTCCTGCGCCTCAAGGTAGGAGCCGGTACTCCAGCGGAATATTTTCAGTACGAGTGAATTTTTACCTGGTTGCACATAGGGGTTGATCCTGAATTCAGCGCTTGTCTTGGAGTCCTCGCTATATCCAACCTCTTTACCGTTGATATAGACGTACACGCCCGATTTGGCTCCGTCGACAGACAAAAATATCTCACGGTCGTTCCAATCTTCAGGGATGTCTATCTCGCGCCGGTATACGCCCACCGGATTCTCTTCCGGAAGGTAGGGTGGCTCCATCTTCGGATAGCGGGTTTCCGGATCACGTTCTACAAATTCATAGGGATGGTTTACATAGATCGCAGTGCCGAAACCCTGCATCTCCCAGTTACCCGGTACTTTGATATCTTTCCATCCTGTAAGTGAAACGGTCGAATCGGTGACGTTCTCAGGCAGTTGGTTGTAAGAATCCGCAAAATAGAACTTCCATGTTCCGTTGAGAGAGAGGTAGTATTTGCTCTTCTCGAAAGGGATGTTGAGGGCTTCCGCTTTGTTTTCGTAAGTCATAAACTGCGTACGGGGATGCTCTTTATTTACCTGAACTACATTCATATCCTGCCAGTAGGGTAGTTCGCGACGACCGGAAATTGATTTGTGATCCTGGGCTGACAATGTGTTTATACATAGTAAACAGACAATTACCGTCAAAGAAAAAATATTGATCTTCATATCGTTAAAACTATTTATTTTCACCCGATTATTTTATTTTTTACATTATAGTGTAGGGAATTCGAAGAATGGACGGAGTCCATTGACTTCCATTGGGTCGTCGAACGTTGTTTCGCCATATTGACTACGTCGATTACTTTATAATTCATGTTCCTTACCTGAGAATTTTTGATATGCTCGTTCCAAAGGTATCATATGGAACTATCTTTTAATCATCTGCTTGAGTGTGATGATGTTCATGCTCGTTTCATATATTATATATTTAAGAATAAAGAGTAAAGATTTTAGAATTTGACTACGTCGATTTTGGCTCCACCGAACGTTGTTTCAATTCATGATTTCAAAATTTCATTCTAGCTAAACAATCCCATTGGCACATTCATTATCCCCTCATTAAATCGTTAAATCACCTAATCCCCTTATCTATTGCTGCGAGAAGGTTGTCGGCCAGCCGGCTCGCACCCAGACGGAAGAGGGTATTGTTGCACCACTCTTCACCAAGGATCTCTTTCACAATGGTATAATATTTTACCGCATCTTCTGGAGTAGCAATTCCTCCGGACATTTTCAGGCCGATTTTCCTTCCGGTTTTGGCATGATAGGAGTGGATAGCATGGCACATCACATACGCCGCTTCCGGCGAGGCTCCGGGATATCCTTTCCCGGTGGATGTCTTCAGAAAATCGGCTCCTGAATAGAGCGACAGGATGGCTGCATTATGAATATTCTTTACATTCTGTAATGCTCCGGTCTCAAGAATTATTTTCAGAGTGGCATGGCGGCAGGCCTCCTTTATCTCGGTGAGTTCTTCACACATCTCTTCATATTCAGCATCCAGAAATTTTCCCACGTTGATAACCACATCGATTTCATCCGCACCGTCTGCCACAGCGAGCGCCGTTTCCGCGACTTTGATCTCACTGAAAGTTTGGGAGGAGGGGAATCCCCCTGCTACACAGGCGATCTTTACATCGGCAGTCAACGCCTCTTTCACCGTCCGGGCAAAGTTGGGATAAACACAGATGGCCGCTACATTATTCATTTCCGAATTCGAGCCGTCAACCGTGTTTACCTTTTCAGTGAATTTCCAGATACTTTCATTCGAATCTGTACTGTTGAGCGAGGTGAGGTCTATACAGCTATACAACTTCTTATACACTTCCGGATTATTATTCTCACTGTACTTTTCCGCAAGAAGGTCACTTACTTTTTTCGAAACCTCTTCGTCCGTCAGCGTAAACGGATGAGCATTGATCGCTTTGATATATTTGTCTGTTTTCATACGATTTTTTATTCTTTTCATTAAAGTGTATGAAACTCGCTTTTAATCATTTCCTTGTGTGATAATAATTATAACGCTCGTTTCATCGGTTTTTTATTCTCTCCTCTTTATTGAATATACGTTTATTTGTTACTGTTTATTAATATTATTTTATAATTTACTGTTATTCAGATGCCTGTCTGCATCTCTCCGTGTCTTTTTCTCTATGTTTTTATACAACGCATCCTCCAGATCCACTCCGGTTTGGTTAGCCAGACAGAGTAATACCCAAAGCACATCCGCCATTTCATCCGCCAGATTTTTCGATAAATCCGATTTTTTGAACGATTGATCGCCGTATGTTCGTGCCATGATCCGTGCCAATTCACCGACTTCTTCGGTGAGAATGGTCATATTGGTCAGCTCGCTGAAATAGCGTACACCATAGGTTTTGATCCATTGATCCACCTGTTGTTGGGCTTCCTGTATTGTCATTTTTTCCTATATTGATCGTCGGTTTAATTTTATTCCTTGCCGCTTGGGGCTGGAAAGTGAAAATTATTCCCTGTTTTTTGAATCTATCCAGATCGTTACAGGGCCGTCATTTACGAGCCCTATCTGCATATCGGCGCCAAATTCGCCGGTGGCTACCTGTTTGTATAACATCTCCGACAGGGATGCACAAAATTGGTTGTAGATCGGGATCGAAATCTCCGGTTTCGCCGCACGGATATAGGAGGGACGATTTCCCTTTTTTGTGCTGGCATGCAACGTAAACTGTGAAACCACTAAGATATCGCCTCCGGTTTCCAGTACCGATCGGTTCATAACTCCTTTTTCATCGTCAAATATACGTAAATTCACCGTTTTTTTGCATAAAAAAGCGATATCTTCTTCATTATCGGTCTCCTCTATACCCACAAAAAGTAACATCCCCGCTCCGATACCGCTTATCTTCCGTTTGTCGATATGAACAGAGGCTTCTCTTACGCGTTGAATAAGTAGTCTCATAAATTATTCAATAGTTTTTTACCCGGTATGCCGGAAATATATCTTTTTAATCTGTCCCCGCCTTTTTAATATATATAAAGAAAATCGGATTACCTGTTTCAGATAATTTGTTTTGGATAATTTTATCAGAAAAATCTACGAATAATTTTTTACCCGTGTATCCATTTCCAGATGATCTCTCCTTTGCTCTTCCCGATCAGCGAGATGATCTCTCCTTTGCTTGCTTCTTTGATACGTTTGACACTATTGAAGTGAATGAGTAATCTCTTTTTGGTTTCGGGACCGATCCCTTTGACCTGATCCAGTTCGGACGTTGTTTGCGACTTGCTTCTTTTTTGCCGGTGAAAAGTGATCCCGAACCGGTGTGCTTCATTCCGTGCCTGCTGAATGAGTTTTAACGTTTCGGAATTCTTGTCGATATAGAGCGGAACAGGATCTTCCGGAAAATATATTTCCTCCAAACGCTTGGCAATGCCTATAACCGCGATTTTGCCGTATAGCCCGATTTTCTGAAGCGATTCTACGGCAGCGTGTAATTGTCCCTTACCTCCGTCAATTATAATGAGTTGGGGTAGGGAAGCGCCTTCGTTAAGCAGCCGAGAGTAGCGTCTTTCCACAATCTCTCGCATCGATGCAAAATCATCCGGGCCTACGACGCTTTTCACGTTGTAATGGCGGTAGTCTTTTTTAGAAGGCTTCGCTTTTTTGAAAACTACACACGCTGCCACCGGATTTGTCCCCTGTATATTGGAGTTGTCGAAGCACTCGATATGCCAGGGAATTTCTTTTAATTGCAGATCGGTTTGTACGCCCTTCAATATTCTGGTTGTCCGTTGCTCCGGATTGAGCATCTCCGCTTTTTTCAATTTGTCGATCTTGTATTGTTTTACATTTTTTTCCGACAAGCTGAGGAGTGTTCGTTTTTCCCCCCGCTGGGGTACGGTAAACTCTACTTCCGGCAGTTTCAAATCCGGGATAAAGGGAACAATAATCTCTTTCATTTCACTGCCGAACCGTTGGCGCATTTCCACAATCCCCATGCCGAGCAATTCCTCCGGTGACTCATCGAGTTTCTTTTTATATTCGAAGGTGTAGGCCTGTGTTATGGCTCCGTTTACAACATGTAAGTAGTTGATATATGCAGAGTTATCGTCCTCTTCAATGGAGAAAATATCCAAATTATAATTGATATTGCTCACCACCTGCGATTTTTCTCTGAAATTCTGGATCAACAACAGCTTCTCTTTTAATCTATGGGCTTCTTCAAAACGCAGTTGATCCGCCAGGAACTGCATCTTTTCATGGATCTGCTTCTCAATAATAGACACATTCCCTTTCAGTATCTCGATGATCTCTTCAATATTTTTATTGTAATCTTCCAGCAACTGTAATCCCTCACATGGGCCTTCACACCGTTTGATATGATACTCGAGACATACTTTGAATTTGCCGGCCGCTATATTTTCGGGTGTCAGATTAAGCTGGCAGGTACGTATTTTATAGACCCTCCTGAAAATTTCCAAAAGAGCATTGACGGATTGTACCGATGTGTAGGGGCCGAAATATCTGGAGCCGTCCTTCACGATAGTCCGGGTTTTATAGACCCGTGGGAAGTATTCATTTTTCACCACGATGAAAGGATAGGATTTGTCATCTTTCAGCATCACATTATACCGTGGTTTCAACTGCTTGATCAAATTATTTTCCAGCAGGAAGGTATCCTCTTCCGAGTTGACGACAATATATTTTATCTGCTGGATTTTTCTTACCAGAATGCGGGTCTTGGGATGCTCATGATATTTGCTGAAATAAGAGGTAACCCTTTTTTTCAGATTCTTGGCCTTCCCGACATAAATGACGGTACCATTCTCATCAAGGAACTGATAGCAGCCCGGATGATGAGGGATAACGGCAAGCGTATTTTTAATTTCGTCGGTCATGACAGGGTAGGGGAGAATAATATTACAACTGCAAATTTATCTGATTTCTTTTTGAAACCGCCGGCGGTATAATTCGGTAAACGGCAGATCATCGAAGACAACGTCTGTTACCGGTATTTCCCGTCCGTTTAAAACTTAATAACCGAATTTACTTCCACATCTTTCGGGAAATGTTCCATGCCATTCAGCTCTTCCAATTCTATAAGAAAGTTGATGTGGATTTTTTTTACACCTAATTTTTTTACAAGGTTATAAGCGGCCACCATCGTTCCGCCGGTCGCCAATAAATCGTCGTGGAGTAATACCACATCTTCTTTTGTCAGCGCATCCTCATGGATCTGTATAATATCCTCCCCATATTCTTTCGTATAGGTTTCTTCAATCACTGTGTAGGGAAGCTTACCGGGCTTACGAATAGGAACAAATCCTGCCCCTAACCGGATAGCTACGGCGGGTCCCATGAAAAAGCCTCTGGATTCGATTCCCACCACTTTGGTAATCCCTTTGTCTTTGTACCTTTCATACAGGATATCCGAAAGTTCTTTCAGGTGAGAAGCCGATTGGAACAGGGTAGTGATGTCTTTGAATTGGATCCCCGGTATGGGGAAATCAGGTATGTTCCTGACAGCGGAAGTAAGTGTTTCGATACTCATTTTTATTATTCATTAAAATTAGTCGTTTTCAAGTCTTATTGACTATTTGAGTCGCCTTCGCTCCTCGATTTTCAATTCTGCGCTCGGCAAAACCAAAGCAAGCTTTGCTTCGGCTCTCACTTAACGAAATAGTTCTATGCTCGACATAGTCAAAACAAGTGTTGCCTCTGTAGTCGCTTAACGAAAACGTTCTATGTTTATTCTTTTTGAATGTTCCACGTGAAACATTCCTTGTTTCAGCGTCCTAACAGTACCAGCAAAACGGAGATGTCATTGGGTGAAACGCCCGGTACCCTGCTTGCTTGTGCGATAGTTTCGGGATTGATTTTCGTCAGTTTTTGCCTTGCTTCTGTCGAGAGTGATTGTATCTCGTTATAGTTGAATTTGTCTTTGATACGGATATCTTCCAGACGGGTAATCTTGTCGGCCATGGTGCGTTCGCGTTTGATATAGCCGTTGTATTTTATCTGTATATCGGCTGCTTCTATGATCTCCTCTTTGCGTTCGTCGATGGTCTCCAACAGTTCTTTGAGCGGGGTAACCTCCAGCGACATCAGCGACAGGTCTATGTGCGGTCTTGTAAGCAGGTCATGCAGCTTTACTCCATGTTTTAACGGAGCTGTTCCGATATGTTCCAGGAAAGGGTTGATACGGTCTGACTTGATGGAAAAATTACATACGAAATCGATGATCTCTGCTATTTTCTCCTCTTTCCGGTTGAGCAGTTGTAACCTCTCATTGGTTGCCAGCCCTATTTCATACGCCTTTTTTGTGAGCCTTTCATCGGCGTTATCCTGACGGAGGAGAATACGGTATTCGGCACGGGAGGTGAACATCCTGTAGGGTTCATCCACTCCTTTAGTGATCAGGTCGTCGATCAACACCCCAATATAAGCTTCGTCCCTGCGCAATACAAAGGGATCGCCTCCGTGGCAGTTGATATGGGCATTGATGCCTGCGATCAGTCCCTGTCCCGCCGCTTCTTCGTAACCGGTAGTCCCGTTGATCTGTCCGGCGAAAAAGAGGTTTTTTACCGGTTTCGTTTCCAGTGTCGGATCCAATTGCCGCGGGTCGAAGAAATCGTATTCTATGGCATACCCAGGGCGGAAAATGTGCACATTCCGGAAAGCCGGTATACGTTGCAGAGCATTCAACTGTGTCTGTAAGGGTAGGGAAGAGGAGAAGCCGTTGAGATAACACTCATGGGTTGTTTCCCCTTCCGGTTCCAGAAACAGCTGATGACTTGTTTTGTCGGAGAAAGTAACGATCTTGGTCTCTATACTAGGGCAATAACGCGGTCCTATGCTTTGTATCTGCCCGTTATAGAGCGGGGAGTCGTGAAGGCCTTCACGCAGTGCCTCATGCACCTCCTCGGAGGTATATGCTATCCAGCAGCTTTTTTGTTTCAGTGTACGTTGTACATCGGGAAGGTAGGAAAATTTGTGAAAATCTTCATCTCCTTTCTGTTCTTCCAACTGGGAAAAATCGACTGTTCTCGCGTCGATACGTACCGGAGTGCCTGTCTTCATCCGGTCGGTGCTGAACCCGAGTTCACGCAACTGTTCGGTCATTCCAAAGGATGCCGGTTCAGAGATACGCCCTCCGCCGATCTGTACTTTGCCGACATGGATGAGTCCGTTCAGGAAAGTGCCGTTTGTAAGGATCACCGCTTTAGAGAAGAACTCTACGCCCATGCCGGTTTTTACACCGGTGACTGTCGAATTCCTGCATAGGAGTCCGGTCACCATATCCTGCCACATATCCAGGTTGGGCGTGTTTTCGATGATCTCACGCCAGGTCCCTATAAACTTCATCCGGTCGCTCTGTACACGGGGGCTCCACATGGCGGGTCCTTTTGAGCGGTTCAGCATGCGGAACTGAATAGCGGTTTTGTCGCTCACAATCCCCGTTTGTCCGCCCAATGCATCGATCTCACGCACAATCTGCCCCTTTGCAATACCGCCTACGGCAGGATTGCAGCTCATCTGGGCGATCTTGTTCATGTCCATCGTGATAAGCAGTGTCCTTGAACCCAGATTGGCGGCGGCCACGGCCGCTTCGCATCCGGCGTGGCCCGCACCCACAACTATGATGTCGTAATTGAAAGTCATTTTTTTATTTTGAGAGAGCAAAGATACTAAAAAAGAAAAAGTTACGTATGACTGTGATGTTAATTACCGATAAGAAACACAAAACGTATTTCAATTCAGGAGTTTACAGAAATAAACCTTTTCGATAAGGAATACGATCAGAAGGCAACTGACGACAAGCCGACTAAATTTATTGAACATTTTCGTTAAGCAATGAGCAGAAGACGAGTTTACTCCGATTATGCCGTTGCGAGAAATAGTGGAATAAAATTCAAAACACCTAATATGCCATTGCAAGAAATATTAAGGACCTTTCCTTTTAGATGCTGATTGATTACATTTGTTGACAAGCATTCCGATAGCGATCATTATTTTCTTTTGGAAAGAGTATTCTCCCTGTGAAGACTAATTGCGGGTGTATGGTAGCGTAAAATCAAGCTGGGAATAGCCATAAACAGACTGTTCATAATGTTCATTTACAAATGTTTGTTTTCAAAAGTAATTTTGTACAAGAATAAAATAGAGTAGAAGATGCTTAAATGATTTTTCAAATTCGTTATTGTTTTTTGTCCAAAATTTTCAGAACGAGTGATAGTAATCATAAATTTTTATATATTTACAACGAAATAATACCGATTATTCTTAAACCCTTATCCGGTATGTATGTATGTGGAAAAATAATATTGAATACCTTTGATAATGAAAGTAAGACAACTTCTCGCGGCTGTATTCTGCATGCTTCTTCCCTTTTTTGTATATGGGCAAACCGACAGAAATGATCCGGAATACCGGAAATTCTATCTGTCCGTTAACGCCGGTTGGGATTTTGCGTTGGGGTCTTCAAGTACCGCTTTAACGGAAAACCTTACCCTTCCGGCGACCAAAAGAGGGTTTTCTCCCGGTTTTGACGGGGCCTGGTTTTTCTCGAAGAACTATGGAGTCGGTATAAAATATGGTTTCTACACATCAGGTTACAGAAAAAGAACTTCTTTAGAATATAGGGGACATACACCAGATAGTTATGTCTATGAATTACGCTCTCTTTCTTTTAAAGAAAAAACCCATATATTTGGCCCTGCTATTTATGCAAGATGGCCTTTGGGCGATTCAAAATGGATGATCTTGGCGAATGCCGGGGTGGTGGCTTTACACAATGATTTGTCCGAAATAAGAAGGGAAATAATAAAAGCTGAAATCCATACAATTAATTCTCCCGATTCGAATCCTTCAAATCCATCAATTCTTGAGGAATTAAGGGAGGGGGCATCTGATCACAAAGGAATCTCGGCGGGCTTTACTTTATCGGCAGCTATCCGTTACCATCTCACTCCTTTTGCCGGGATAAGCATACAAACTAGTGGCCTTTACGCTTCATTGTCCAGGATGAGGTATTACAATTTTATGAATGAACGGTATGAAACCGGGGATTTCTCCCGGAAAATAGGCAGAGTAGGGCTTTCCGCTGCCATTGATTTCTGTTTTTAGCGTTCCCTTTACCTGTTTTGTAAGGCGTTCCATGGTTGCGGGGAATGAAAAAAGTTAGTACCCGCTTTCATTGCGCTGTACCAGGGCGGTGTCCTCTGCTTTTCGCATTTCTTCGGCTTCGGTTTCCGATTTATCGTTTTGACCGCATAGGTGCAATATGCCGTGGATAATGACACGGTACAGTTCTTCCTCGAAACTTACCCTGTATTTCCGGGAATTGGAAAGAACGGTTTCCAGGCTGATGAAAATATCTCCCGAAATACGATCGCCTTCGGAATAATCGAACGTAATGATATCAGTATAAAAATCATGTTGCAGATAGAGCCGGTTGACTTCCAGAATTTTTTCGTCGGTACAAAAAAGGTATGAGATATCGCCGGTCTGTTTTCCGTAACTTTTTGCGACGGACTTTATCCAGTTTGCAGTCTCCCGTTTTTTAATCGTCGGGAAACCGATGTTTTCAGCTTGGAAAGTGATTGCCATTTATTCACATTTATTTACTTGGAGAATCCTTTATTTTCTATCCGAAAAAGAGGTAGGCTACGAAAATAGCGGCGATAATGCCTGCCAGATCAGCCAAAAGCGCATACGGAACGGTGTAGCGCGAATTTTTAATGTTCACGGCTCCGTAATAAACAGCCACAATATAGAAGGTGGTGTCGGTGGCTCCCTGAAATACGGCCGATAATCTGCCGGCGAATGAGTCGGCCCCGAAAGTCTGCATGGCGTCGATCATCATTCCCCTGGCGCCGCTGCCGCTCAACGGCTTCATCAGTGCGGTGGGCATACCGTCCACCCACCGGGTATCCAGGCCTGTCAGCGCCACCATATCCCGTAACCCTTCCATCAGGAAATCCATTGCCCCTGAAGCGCGGAAAACACCAATACCGACCAGTATGGCGATAAGAAAAGGGATAATGGTCACAGCGGTTTTGAACCCTTCTTTCGCACCGTCGATAAACGCATCGAAGATATTGATCCTGCGACGTAGCGCCTTTACGATGAAAAGTACGATGATGGAGAAGAGAAAGATGTTTGCGGCAAGGCCGGAGACAATATTGATCCGTTCCTGAGGCATCGATTGGAAAAGAAACACCGTACCGGCTATAATACCCATCATGGCAAGGAGAAAACCCATGATCGCCCTGTTGAAGATATTGATACGCTGTTTCAGGCAGACGGCGATCATGCCGACCAGGGTAGCGGCAAAGGTGGCGATCATGATCGGGATAAATACATCGGCGGGGTTGGCTGCGCCCAACTGGGCACGATATACCATGATGGTGACGGGGATCAGTGTCAGTCCCGATGCGTTCAGCACCAGGAACATGATCATGGAATCAGAGGCGGCCTCCTTCTTCGGATTGATCTCCTGCAACTCCTGCATCGCTTTCAAGCCGAAAGGAGTGGCCGCATTGTCAAGTCCCAGCATATTGGCCGATATGTTCATCAGCATTGAACCGTAAGCGGGATGATTCCTGGGTATGTCGGGAAAGAGCCTGGAAAAAAGAGGAGCGACAGCCCTGGAAAAGAGCTCCACCATTCCTCCACGTTCGCCTATCTTCATCACGCCGAGCCAGAGCGAAAGCACTCCCGTCAATCCCAGCGAGATCTCGAAACCGGTTCTGGCCGACTCATAGGTGGAATTCATGATGTCTGTAAAGACGTTCACATCCCCAAAGAAAATGAGCTTTACCAAAGCCACTGCAAAAGCGATCAGAAAAAATGCAATCCAAATGTAATTCAATACCATATCCTGTGAAAATCTTCAATTAGACGGATATACAGCGGACAAAGATTCACCAAAGATACAATTTATGACTATTTATAAAAAAGAAAACAATATAATTTCTAACTTTAAGGCATTGATAAATTAATGTGCCAATGTGAATAATATGCCAATGGGTTGATTTGTGATAGGGTGGTATGGGCAAAAGTGGGAAGGTGGGTAGGTTGAATTGTTGATGTGATAATTTACTGATTTGCTGATGTGGTAATTGGTAATTTTTAGTTTTTCACTTTTAGTTTTTAGTTTACTAAATAGTCTTGGTTCTTGACTCTTGGTTCTTATATCTAAAAGATATGCGTTGGAAGGATTTTCTATATTTTCAAAGAGGCTCAAAGACGGCGGTAATTCTGTTGCTCATTCTTATTGTGTTGACCCTTATTTTGAATGCGTTTCTCAGCTACCGCAACTCGTCGGATGTCATCCTGATGCAGAACGACTCGCTGGTTAGGGAATTTGAAGAGTTCAAGAGAACATTAAAAGTGCGTGAAGTCCCTTCTACAGTAGTGGATGAGGGGATGAGCGGGGCCAGGAAGTCCAGCCGATCCGCCATTCCGGAAGAGGGAGAGAGCACTGTGGAGCAGTTGCCGGGCCGAAGCGGCTCTACGCATGAAAGTCCCTCTCGCCAGAATGAGCGGTATGTCTCACGTGGGGACAGGTCATCCTTGCGGGCTGCCTATCCGGCCATAGAGAAACTCTCCGAGGGGGAAACTATCTCCCTGAACGAGACCGATACGGCTACGTGGAAGAAAGTCCCCGGTATCGGTAGCGTTTATGCCTCCCGTATAGTGAAGTACCGGGAACTGCTGGGCGGGTTTATACATGTCGAACAACTATTGGAGGTGTATGGTATTGATCAGGAACTTTTCTCCCGTATTGTTGTTTATATTGAGCCCGACGGCAATTACCGCAGGATGCAGGTCAATCAATCGGATTTCAGGGAATTATTGCGTCATCCTTACCTGAATTACAAGCAGGTGCAGGCGATCATGAGTATCCGCCGCAGAAAAGGAGATATCACCTCTATCCGTGAACTCTCCCTACTCGATGAGTTTACCCCGGAAGATATTCTCCGCCTTGAACCCTATTTGGAATTTTGATGATAATTCTGTTATCATTCTGTTTATCTGAGGAATATTTTCTACTTTTACAAAAGTATTGAAGACTCGTTGGTTCAAAAAGAGAACAATTGTAGGTATAATTGATAGTATAAAACATGCATATATATCAAAGAACGTTCAACAGAATTCGTCAGAATCGACGGAGCCGACAGAAGTGTAATTAATTTGATGAATGATGATTCGGTGATGGGATGATTTGATCTGCAAATTGATAAATCGCTAAATCAATCAATCGAAAAAATATCCTGATTCCTGGCTTTTGTGTCTAAATTTATAATCGTATGAAACACTTATCTCTCCGTTTTTTTCCCGCTTTATTTGCAGTTATTCTTCTGCTGTCAACCGGATGCAATACAAAAAGTACCAAAGAGATTGATCCTGAGTTTGCCCGCTACATCTCGGCATTTACGTATGGGAACGTCTCTTCCGACGCATTTATCCAAGTCGAACTTGTGCAGGAGATCCCTGCCGTGGAATTGAATGCGGAAATAAAAGAGAAACTGTTTTCGTTCTCTCCTTCATTGAAAGGACAAACTTTCTGGGTGAACGGGAACACCCTCCGTTTTCTGCCTGATCCGGGAGAATTGGAGCCGGGAAAGGAATACAATATTACTTTCCATTTGGGAAAAGTGCTGGAGGTAGAAGAAAAATTCCGGCAATTTAACTTTTCTATCCGTGTAAATGAGCAGAGTTTTACTGCCGATGTACTTCCGTTTTCACCGATCAGCACCTCAGATCTGACGTGGAACATGGTGGAGGCCACGCTTAATTTATCCAATCCCGTTTCGTCGGATGACGTTGGTAAAATGTTCGATGTAAAAGGGGTACCACATAAGCATATCCGTGTAATGCCCGCCGGCATCACCTCGTTCCGTGTTGTGATAGACAGCCTGCAACGGACAGATAAGCGCGAACAATATTTACTGACTATTGACGGAAAAGCAATAAATTCAAAAAAGAAACTCGAATATACGATCGATATTCCTGCCTTTTCAAAGGAATATTTTGAAGTGACGGATGTACGTGTGATACAGGCATCCGACCCCCATATCCGGCTTACTTTCAGCGACCCCGTTTCACAAACGCAGGATCTGGAAGGATTGATCGTGCCCTCCGGCGTGAATAACTTCACTTACCGCATCGACAAGAATGTGATCAAAATATATCCTGAAACTTTTCCGAAAGAGAAAATAGACCTGCAAATTCATCAGGGCATCCAAAATAACTCCGGCCTGAGCCTTGACAAGACCTATCTCTATCAACTGCAGATAGAGGACGACAAACCGCAGATAAAATTCGAGAAGAGCGGAAATATCCTCCCTGATGCAGAACAGTTATTGCTGCCCTTCAGCGCCGTAAACCTGTGGGCGGTGGATGCGAAAGTGATAAAAGTGTATCGCAACAACCTCCTCTATTACCTGCAATCCTCTTCGCTGAACAACAACCAGTCGGGCGGCGAGTTACGTCGTTTCGGGCGACTGGTAATGAAAAAACGTATCCGTCTGGACAGGGATAAACAGTTGGATCTGTCAAAATGGAACAACTTTACCATCGATCTTTCGCAAATGATCGAAAAAGATCCGGGCGCATTGTATATGGTGCAGCTTTCGATGCGATCCGATTATTCGCTGTATGCCTGCGACGGAATGCGGCCGCAGGTTCCCAATGATGTGAATATGAACCGTTTCTCCGATAGCGAAATCTCAGAAGAGGACGAGGCGGTATGGGATGAAACATCGCCATATTACTACGAACCGATCGACTGGAGCGGATATAAATGGGAAGAGCGCGACGACCCGTGTAAGCCGACTTATTATATGAGTTACGAACGTATGGCGCAGACAATGGTAATGGCATCTAACGTGGGTATCATCGCCAAAGCGGGACAAGACCACACCATGAGTGTTGCTGTGACCGATATCCTTACTACCCAGCCTATGTCCGGAGCGGACGTGACCGTGTATAATTATCAGATGCAGGTATTGGGTTCGGCCAAGACCGACGGCAACGGTTTTGCGGAAATCGACTATAAAAAGGGGCGTCCGTTTGTGGTAACGGCTGCCAAAAGCGGTGACATCGGCTACCTGGAAGTGAAGGAAGAGGCGTCGTTATCGCTCAGCCGGTTCGATGTAAGCGGAAAAGAGATACAAAAAGGACTGAAAGGGTATGTATATGCGGAGCGGGGCGTTTGGCGTCCCGGCGATACCATTTTCGTATCGTTCATCCTGGAAGATAAGGAAAGAAAATTGCCGGAAGGACATCCCGTGACACTCGAAGTGTATACGCCCCGGGGGCAATTTTATCAAAGGCAGGTAAAGAGTGACGGTGTAAACGGGTTCTACACCTTCAGCGTCACTACCGATCCGGCTGCGGAGACCGGGATGTGGCAGGGCCTGGTAAAGGTGGGCGGAACAACTTTCCACAAGTCGCTTCGCATAGAAACCATTAAACCCAACCGGCTGAGAGTCCGTCTGGATACAGACTCCATCATCGACGCGGCGAATGGCGTTATTTCCGGTACACTCACATCGCAGTGGCTGCACGGTGCGCCTGCTTCGAATCTGAAGGCGGAGGTGGACCTGACGCTCTACGCATCCGATAACCCGTTCAAAGGATATACCGGCTATTCGTTCAATAATCCGGTAGTGAACTTCGAAACAAGTAAGACGAAAATATTCGAAGGAGTGCTCAATGCTTCCGGCGTGGCGAGTGTGAACGCGAAAGTGCCCGTGGCCGAAAATGCTCCGGGGATGTTGCGCGGGAATATCCTTTCACGCGTATACGAAGCCGGTGGGGATATGAGTTTTTATGCCCAGACGGTCTTTTATTCGCCTTATAAAACGTATGTAGGCGTGAAATCACCTGCTGTACGTGCCGGCGAGTTTCTGGAAACCGACAGGCCTGTCTCGTTTGATGTGGTTACGGTGAATGCTTACGGCAAACCCGTTTCGGGAAGTGTGGAATACAGCGTTTACAAACTCAACTGGAGTTGGTGGTGGAACAGTACCGGAGAAGATCTGGGCGCTTACGTGAACAATACTGCCGCTAACGTAGTGGCAAACGGGGAAGTGACACTCACCAACGGAAAAGGAAAAATCGATTTTCAGGTGGATTATCCCGATTGGGGACGCTATCTGCTGCTGTTGAAGGATAAGTCGGGCAAGCATGCCACCGGAACGGTCTTTTATGTCGATTGGCCCTCGTGGCGGGGACGCTCAGCCAAAACCGACCCGGAAGGGTTGACAATGCTGTCTTTCTCTACCGACAAACCGTCTTATGAAGCGGGTGAGAAGGCAACGGTCATTATCCCCAAAAGTTCGCAAGGCCGTGTACTGATCAGCATCGAAAACGGGTCGGGAATACTGCATCGCGAATGGGTAAAAACCTCTGAGGAAGAAGATACGAAATATGTGATAGAAGTGACCGAGAAAATGGCCCCCAATTTCTATATTTTCGCTACGATGCTGCAACCGCATGCGCAGACCGTGAACGACCTGCCTATCCGTATGTACGGTGTGGTGAACGTGGGTGTGGAAAACAAAAACAGTATTCTCGAGCCGGTTATCCGGATGCCTGACACGCTTCATCCCGAAAAAGAATTCACGGTCTCAGTATCGGAAAAATCAAAAAAACCGATGACGTATACGCTTGCTATTGTAGATGAAGGGTTACTCGATCTGACCGCTTTCAAAACGCCGAATGCGTGGAGCGAGTTTTATGCCCGTGAAGCCCTCGGCGTACGCACATGGGATCTGTTCGACCGCGTACTGGGGGCAAACAGCGGCCTCATGGGGCCGTTGCTGAGCATCGGCGGCGATGAAGCGCTGAACCCGTCGCGCGACAATGTGAACCGTTTTAAACCTATTGTGAAATTCCTTGGGCCGTTTGCCTTGAAAAGCGGTGAGACAAAAGCGCATACAATCCGGCTTCCCCAGTATATCGGGTCGGTACGTGTGATGGTGGTGGCCGGAGGAAACGGCGCCTATGGCAGCGCGGATAAAACCGTTGCCGTGAAAAACGACCTGATGACGCTTTCCACGCTTCCGCGCGTGATGGGGCCGGGGGAAGAGGTATGGCTTCCGGTCAATGTTTTCGCGATGGGAAATAACGTGAAAAATGTGCAGGTCTCCATTCGGACAAAGGGACTGCTTACACCGACGGACGGAACTGCCAAGAGCGTATCGTTTGACAAACCGGGCGATAAGATCGTGTTCTTTAAACTTGCCTCCGGCAAGGAGATCGGCGCCGAACAAGTGGAAATTAAAGCTTCGGGGAACGGCATATCGTTCACTGAGACCATCGATATTGCTGTCCGTAACCCAAATCCACCGATAGTACTGACACAGGCTCAACTCATCGAACCGGGAGGGTCGGCAACACTCAACATTCAAACCGATGGTGTGGAACCTGGTGATTGGGCGACCCTCGAACTTTCGCGTTTGCCCAGTGTGAATTTCAGTCGGAATATGAATTATTTGCTGGAGTATCCGCATGGGTGTTCCGAACAGATCACCTCCCAAGCTTTTCCGTTACTTTATATTGAAGAATTTACTGTGTTAAAGGAAGATGAAAAGAAGCGGATGACGGCGAAAGTGGATGAGGTGATCCGCATACTTTCATCGCGGCAATTAGCTGATGGCGGTTTTATGTTCTGGTATGGAGACAACTACGCATCGGAATGGGTAAGCAGCTATGCGGGCCATTTTCTGATTGAGGCGAAAAACAGGGGGTATGAAGTACCGGAGACCGTGCTGTCGCGATGGACCCAGTTTCAGAGGCGGCTCGCACAGAACTGGCTGCCCACAAATCCCACCCATAGCTATTACGCTGTTTCGATGACCGACTTGCAGCAGGCGTACCGTTTGTACACCCTGGCGCTGAGCGGAAATACGGAACTTGGCGCTATGAACCGTATGCGTGAATTGACCGGTCTGTCGCTGCAGGCGCGCTGGCGATTGGCCGCCGCATATGCCCTGGCAGGTAGAAAGGATGTAGCCAATTCGCTTGTTTTCAATGCGTCGGATGTAGTGGAAGAGTATGACTTCAATAACGATACCTATGGAACCTCCGGACGGGATCAGGCGATGATCCTGGAAACCTACCTCCTGCTGGACAATGTGGAGAAAGCAATGTTGTTGGCGCCGTCGGTGGCACAGTCGTTGTCTTCCGGTTATATCTCCACACAAACCGCAGCATTCGGACTGGTGGCCATGGCGCAACTCGCCGCGAAAATAGGCACGGGAAATATCGATATCGACTGGACGTTGAACGGCGGGAAAATGGAGGGGGTAAATACGCCGAAAGCAATATATCAGGTAGATATAAATCCGGCGATGAACCTTTCGGTAAGCCTTACCAACAAAGGAAGCGGCAAACTCTATGCCCGGCTTTCGGCACGAACACGCCCGCAGATTGATTCTAATTACGAGCCGGCACAGGGGCGGTTTAAACTCTCGGTACGGTATGTCGATCTGAACGGCAGCCCGTTGAATGTGGAATCACTTCCGCAGGGAGCGGAATTCACGGCGGTGGTAACCGTACAGAACGGTGTAGAGCAGGCATTTACCGATCTGGCGTTGACACAGGTCTTCCCGTCGGGTTGGGAAATTTTCAATGAGCGGATGCTCGGAGGGGATGCCGCCGCCCCCGACGCCGGGTACACTTACCGGGATATTCGTGACGACCGTGTACTGACCTATTTCAATCTCGGCGCCGGACAGACAAAAACATTCCGTGTGCGTCTGCAGGCGGCTTACCGAGGTAATTATTACCTGCCGCCGGTATCGTGCCAGGCAATGTATGCGCCGCAGGAAGAAGCCAGAAACAAGGGAATGTGGATAAAGGTCGCGGAATAATAAAATAATTAATTCAATTTTCGCAAGTTGTATGATTACAACTAAATCATTCGACTGACGATGTTTTGTGACCCATTTCAACTCGCATTCGCTAAAAGAGTAGAACTCGCTTCGCTTCAGACAGCTACTCTTTTAACGCTTCTTGCGAGCTATGGGTATCCCGCAAAACATCTAAAAGTCTCTGCTCTAGTTGTATACATTCCGTCGACTTGTAATAAAACTATTGAGAACAGATTGATGTGGGTAGAGTAAGTGGAATGATAAAGGATGCCGTAAAGAAGATAAGAGGGCGTATGGCCTCATACGTGGAAACGTTGTTGAAATGGTTTCGAGCGTTGAATCCACAGAAAAAAATCGTTCTGTCGGCATTCGCTTTCCTGCTGATCTGGTACCTTTTTTCTCTGCCGGGTACGTTGTTCGATTCGCCATACAGTACGCTGGTCTCCGACCGGAACGGAGAACTGTTAGGCGCGCGCATCGCATCCGACGGGCAATGGCGATTTCCACCGGCCGACAGTGTACCCGGGAAATATGAAACCTGCCTTATCCAGTTTGAGGACAGGTATTTTCGCTGTCATCCGGGCGTGAATCCGTGGTCGCTTGGCAGGGCCATGATACAGAACGTGAAAGCGGGCAGGATAGTGAGCGGCGGAAGTACCATCACCATGCAGACCGTCCGGTTGATGCGCCAGCATAAACGTACCTATTTTGAGAAGCTGATCGAAGTCATTCTTGCTACGCGACTCGAATTATCGCGTTCTAAAGAACAAATCCTGGCCTTGTATGCCTCGCACGCACCGATGGGAGGGAACGTAGTAGGTGTCGATGCTGCATCGTGGCGCTATTTCGGGCACGGTGCCGTATCGCTCTCGTGGGCGGAAGCGGCTGTACTGGCTGTATTACCCAATTCGCCCGCGATGATGCATTTCGGTCGCGACCGGGAAGGGTTGCTGCAGAAACGCAACCGTCTTCTGCGCCAATTGCTCGACAAAAACATCATTGCCCGGACAGATTACGAACTGGCCGTGTCGGAACCATTACCCGCTCATCCGCATCCCCTGCCCCAAATCGCGCCTCACCTGGTGACGCAGGCCTATTTGCAAAATCCTGGAAACCATATCCGGTCTACTGTCGATAAACATCTACAAATGCGGACTGAAGAGGTATTAGACCGCTGGAATACCGAATTCTCGCAAAACGGTATCTTCAACCTTGCCGCGCTGATTGTCGACCTGGAGACGAACGAGGTGCTCTCCTACACCGGAAACGTGGGATTCGGCGCCAATGCCTACGGCAGCCAGGTCGATATTATTCAAGCGCCCCGGAGTACGGGCAGCATACTGAAACCGTTTCTCTATTGCGCGATGTTGCAGGAGGGTAGACTGCTACCCACGGAATTGCTTCCCGATGTCCCCATCAATATAAACGGTTTCGCCCCCCAGAATTTCAGTCTGAAGTATGATGGAGCAGTCCATGCCGATGAGGCGCTGGCGCGCTCGTTAAATGTCCCTTCAGTGATTTCTTTACGGAAATACGGTGTACCGAAGTTTTACGATCTTTTGAAAAAGACAGGATTAACCACGCTCAACCGTCCGGCCGATCATTACGGACTTTCCCTGATCCTCGGCGGTACGGAAGGTACGTTGTGGGACATTGCCAACGCATATGCCGGGATGGCGCATGCCGTGACGGATTATAACCGCGACGGAACATATTACGAGCGGGAGAAGTTCAGGTTGTTGCACGATCATCCCCCTGCAGAACGGAAAAAAGACGAATCGCCGGTATTCAATGCCGGCGCTGCATGGCTTACGTTGCAGGCTTTGACCAACGTGAACCGTCCGGAAGAACTGAACTGGCACTTTGTTCCGTCTGTCCGGAAAGTTGCGTGGAAAACGGGCACCAGTTACGGATTCCGTGATGCGTGGTCGGTGGGTGTCACGCCGAAATACCTTGTCGCCGTATGGACGGGGAATGCAAGCGGTGAAGGCCGCCCGGGACTTACAGGCGCGCGTACGGCGGCACAGGTGATGTTCGACCTGTTCAACTTTCTACCTGCTACCGGCTGGTTTAAACCGCCCTACGGCGAACTGGCCGAAGCGGCTATATGTCGTAAAAGCGGACAACTGCGGGGAATGTATTGCCCCGAAAGTTCTGTCGATACCCTGTTGGTTCCGGCAAAAGGGTTGCAGGGAGCGGTCTGCAGTTATCACAAACGAATTCATGTGTCGGACGACGGACAATACCGGGTGTATGAACAATGTGCCGGGGACAGGGGTATTCGTTCCGTTTCATGGTTCCTGTTGCCGCCCTCGTGGGAATGGTACTACAAGCAACACCATCCGGATTATCGCTCACTGCCTCCTTTTTCACCCGAATGTGCTTCCGGGAGTGTATCCGATGCGGTGATGCAATTTATCTATCCTTATCCGGGTGCGGTGCTCAGAATAACGAAACAATTAGACGGCTCCCGAGGCAAAGCCGTTTTTGAGCTGGCGCACCGGAACCCGTCGGTACGCGTTTTCTGGCATCTCAATGAAAACTATCTGGGGGAAACGTCAAATATCCATCAACTGGAACTCTCTCCCGATGCGGGCGAACATACCCTTACCGTGGTAGATGTGGATGGCAATTCGTTGACAATACGGTTTAAGGTCGAATAAATGTATATGTATAGTACCTCTTCAGGTGTACGGAAGACGGCAAATATTATGTGGCCTATTTTTATTCGTTTAGTCTTTCTTCAACATCCATACTTTGGTGAAGTATTCTGATGATTTCTACTATTTCCTCCGATTTCCTGTATTTGTAAAATATCAGATGAGACTTTACTTTGGAACATCTGTAATTCTTCCGTATGCGAGAAAAATCCTTTCCTGATAAAGGGTTTCTTATGATATATTCGATTTCGTCAAAAATCAGATTATAATATCTGTCCGCTTGTTCGACAGACCACGTTTCAACCGTATAAAGCCAAATGTTCTCGATATCTTCAAACGCTTTTTCACTTATCTCAAATTTCATTTCTTAAGTGTTTTTCGTGAAGATTGGAAAGGGCTTTTTCTTTGTCAAAGTTCGAAATCATTCCCGATTTTTCACCTGCTTTCAATTCGTTTACAAGAATTCTAGTTTTGTTTTCTTGCTGTTCAAATAACCGTAAGGCAGTTCTCACGACTTCGCTTGCCGACGCATATTTTCCTGATTTGACTTGTTCATTTATAAAGTTGTCAAAATATTCTCCAAGCAATATTGATGTGTTTTTTGCCATAATTTTTTCTTTTTAGTTAGCCTTACAAATATACCAATTTATGGTACTCCTGCAAAATTTCTAATATTTTTTTCGTGTATGACATTGGCGTCCAATATTACTTTCTTTTCTTAAACTCCCCTTGATATGTTATGGAATTGTTCCGCATGGATATTTGTGGGTGTACAATAATCTCAGATTTAATTATCTGTAAAAACATACTATTTCTATATCGAATCCAGTATGATTAAACACTGAGTCGGCTCTGGTAAAATCAATGGGAAACAAATAAAATTCTTACTCTTTTTCTTTCAAATCTTCAAAAGATAAGAGAACTTCCCTGATAGATCAAGATAAAATTAGACAACTTATGGGAAAAAGGCACTTCAGGTCTTTTTTATATTTATTTTTGTTCTCTAAATTATTATGATGATTATCGTTCCTTTACAAAATACGCTGCGTAAAGGGTAATATCATCCATTTACGAACAAGCCCAAAAGAATTCTTATGGAAAAAGAGTGATAAGAGAATGTACGACCAATGATTTTAATTCTGTTTTTGAATTACTTAAACAACTTTGCATTTCACAGAAAAGAAGCATATCTATTTTATGAAAATTCAGGGTATGAAAACAGAGTCTATTTGTTTTCAAAAGAAATATGGATAACAAGATAGTCAAAGCCCATATTGCATTATTTGCAGCAGCCAGTATGTGGGGGCTTATGTCGCCGGTTGGCAAAATGGCTATGAACGCAGGTATTACAAGCTTGTCATTGACATCTATGCGCATGATGGGAGCTGCGCTTTGTTTCTGGATAGCCTCATTGTTTGTCCCCAAAGAAAAAATCAGTAAACGGGATTTTCTTTTATTGTTTTTTGCCGGATTATTGGGTATTGTTTTCAATCAAGGATTGTTCATCTTTGGATTATCCCTTACATCACCGATAGATGCGACGATAATCACTACATCTTTACCGATTATTACTTTGATATTAGGAGTCCTGTTCTTTAAGGAACGGGTGATACCGATGAAGATTGTCGGTGTTATTATAGGGGCGGTTGGTGCGCTGATCCTTATTTTAAGTAATTACAATAATGCCGGAATTTCCGGAAATATCTGGGGTGATGTTTTGTGCCTATTCGCTCAAATTAGTTTTGCCTGCTATCTGACAATTTTTAAAGGTCTGATATCGCGCTATCATGTTTTCACGCTGATGAAGTGGATGTTTACGTATGCTTCCATATGTTTCATTCCTTTTTCATTTTATGATTTATCAGACATGATATCTTTATCTTTCCCTGTTGGTGTTTGGTTGGAAGTCGGATACGTTGTTTTATTCGGAACTTTTTTTGCATATGTACTAATATTGGTTGGTCAAAAAACGCTTCATCCCACTGTTGTAAGCATGTATAATTACATACAACCTCTCGTCGGTACGGTTGCTTCTGTTTTTATCGGGATAGGAACATTCGGGTGGATAAAAGGCGTTGCTTCCGCATTGATATTTGTGGGTGTGTATATTGTAACACAAACTAAATCCCGGGTTAGTACAAAAAGTAATGTTTAACGACGGATAAACCACAATTACGCGTTAGCATAATTGGTACTTTGAGTGAAGAAAATCAATGATTTTGCCGGAGATTAGGGTTTTGACAGGCGATGTAAATATTTTGAACCAGAATAATGCCGGATACGCACTGACCTCGTTTTTCCATAAGAAGAATGAACAAATCAGGAACGTATATATCCGAGTTTGTTGAGATCATCTGTTGTGGTGATTGCATTTGTCTTTCCGTCCCGAAGAAGATACACGTTGTCACAGAAGCGAACGATGTGGGTATATAGATGATCGGTGATCAGAAATCCCTTACGGTTCCGTTCCTCATTGATAATGGTCTTAATTGTATTGACCTGTACGGGACTGATATGCGTGAAAGGCTCATCAAGCAATATAAATTGAGTGTCGGACTTTAAGGTAACATATAATTCCACCAAACGGTACATGCCGCCTGAAAGGTGGCCTATCCTTGCGTTCTCCCGACCTTGAAATTCGGGGAAAAGTTGTACAAAAACCTGGAAATCAATACAAAAATCACGGAAAATGCGTTTTAAAGAGAGCCATTTCGGGATAAAATAGTGCTGAGGAAGGTAGCGCATTAATTGGGGCTGTTTGTAAACATTAAAAAAATATACATCGTCAATGCTGACGGATTTTTCGCAAGCGAGTGTTCCGTATACGCCACGCATCAGGCACGATTTTCCACTTCCGTTTTGTCCGAGCAACCCTACGATGCTTCCGGTTTCAATTTTCAGGTAAACATCCGAAAGAATGAGTCTTTCCCCAAATAACAATCGAATACCGCTTATTTCCAATGTATGTTTCATACGATTATTCTATTTTTTACATTAAGGTGTAAGGAATTGGAAAAATCGATCGAAGGTTGTAGGCTGAAATCATTAAAACGAAGAACAAGAGCAGATCAAATCCGAGTGTGGTTATCCAAAGCACTTTCTTAGAGAGACCGAAATTGTAAAAGTAGAAATATTCCTGTTTCCTATAATCGTTTACAAGATAAAATGAAGCCCCCATTGTAAATATTTTGAACCAGAATAATGACGGATACACACTGATTCCGTTCTTCCATAAGAAGAAGGCACAAACCAGGTTAATCAAAACGGATACCCATATATAATACCGGTAAAAAGTGAATAAGATACGTATCTTTCGCATGAACTTCATAGATAATTTGTTTTTAGTACAAATGATATCCGGTTTAGGTAGAGGTGCTGCCCAAAGCGTGGAGTTCAGTGTATAGTTATTTCAATAATTTACGCTTTTCAACGTCTTGCAATATGGTCATTTGTTGAATAGCTATTTTATTCAACTTTATTAGTCTGTCTTTTTGAGGCATTTTCTCATTGATGAAAACCGCATTTAGATTTTCCATATTCGCCAAGCATATCAGTTGATTGATTGTAGCATAATCTCGGATATTTCCTTTTAAATCTGGATTTGCTTCCCGCCATTGTTTGGCTGTCATTCCAAATAGTGCAACATTCAACACATCCGCTTCGTTAGCATAAATGATTGATATCTGTGCCGATGATAGTTCTTTTGGAATAAGGTTATGCTTAATAGCATCTGTGTGAATATGATAATTGAGTTTAGCCAACTCTCGTTTAGCTGTCCAACCCAACTGCTTTTGTTCTTCTTCTTTAAGGCGTTGAAATTCGGTAATCAAATACAGTTTAAACGGAACGCTGATAGCTGAACCGAACTCAAATGCAATGTCTTTATGGGCATATGTTCCCCCATACTTGCCTTTCTTTACAATTATGCCTACTGCATTGGTTTTCTCAATCCATTCGGAAACACTCATTACGAAACTCGGCAAACCTGCCTGCGATTTAAAGTGGTCAAATCCCACCACTTTAAAATTGGGGTTGTTTATTTGTTCCCAAGTCCCCAAAAATTCGAGAGTATAACGATTTTCTTTATCCAATTTTTTATTATATCGGCTGCACGACTTTCACTTTCCTTGGCATTTGCCATGTCGGTAAGAGAAATGTAATCTCGCTCTTCAATCGATATAATAGTAATTTCCGTGTTCTTTACATTAATTTTTGCCATAATTCTACAAAGTTGCAAAAATATGCAGATTAATCGGTAGTTAGCTTTACAAATGTGTGCCCAAAGCGTTGGCTTGTCCGGTCATTTCAAAAATACCTTTTCAGGATCGATGAAACGGAGGAATAGTATCCGCTGCCGAAGAGATTCAGATGTACCAGCAGGTAATAAAGCTGATACAATTCTATTTGATCATCGTAATGAGCGGGTTTGGGGATAATTTCGTGATAGGCTTCGTAAAAACCGGCTCCGAAACCGCCAAAGAGGCGGCTCATAGCAATATCGACCATGGAATGGCCGTAGTAGACGGCGGGATCGATCAGGTAAGGCGTGCCGTCCGTCGCGATCAGGTAGTTTCCTCCCCAGAGATCGCCATGCAGCAATGCAGGTTTCACATCGCCGGATATCTCCCGGAACAGGGAAACGGCTTTCTCTTCCTCCGGCATTATCTGTCGCTGTATTAATCCGTTTGTGAGCGCCCATTGAAGTTGGGGGAGAATACGTTCAGACCAATAGAATTCTGCCCAGTCGCTATGCGGGCGATTGCTTTGCTGCAAACTGCCGATAAAATTACCGGACGGAAATCCGAAATCAGCCTGCGAACATTGGTGTAATCCGGCCAGTTGTCTGCCGAGACGTTGATAATCGGATGTATCAGGTCGTTTGCTTTCCACAAAATCCATCAGGAGAAAGGTCTTCCCCTCTATGGAATCCACCAGATGTACATGAGGGACTGCGATGGTTTTTGTCTCTTCAATGGCTTGCAGTCCTGCCCGTTCCGCGTGGAACATTTCCAGGGCGAAAGAAGCGCCGTTCACCTTCAGGAAATATTGCTCCGTTACGGTATCAATGCGGTATGCCGCAGAGATATCCCCGCCGGAAACCGGTCTGGCGTTGGTCACTCTTTCTTCCAGCCGGGAAGCGATGTAAGGCAGAATATGTGCTAAAATATCACTCATTATTCAGCCGTGTTTGAGAGTTCAATTACATTCCTCGTTTTCTGCGCTCAACATAGTCAAAACTTGTTTTACCTCTGTGTTCGCTTAACGAAAACGTTCTTAAAGTGATACCGGACAGAGCCGGTATCCGGGGTAACAACACCGTTATCTTATTCCTATTTCTCCAATGCCGCGATATTCTCCTTCAACAGGGTGATTTTGCTTTCGGCATCGGCCTGTTTCCTGCGCTCACTTTCCACGATCTCCGGCTTGGCATTCTGTACAAACCGTTCGTTGCCCAGTTTTTTCAATACCGACTGCAAAAATCCTTCGGTATAGGTGAGTTCCGCTTTCAGCTTCCGGAGTTCGGCTTCCACATCCATCTTACCGGCCAGAGGTATGCTGTATTCGGTGGTTCCCACAAGGAAGCCCGATGCCCCCGCCTGCTTTTCCGAAACCGACGAGACGGAGGAGAGGCGGCATACCTTGGAGATCACACTGTCGTATTGGTGGTTATGCTTACCGGTTACCTGCAATTCCAGCTCATCCTTGTTGGGGATATTCTTCTCTAAGCGGATAGTACGTATGCCGGCAACGATCTCTTTCAATGTTTCGAAACCGGCCAGCAGCGTTTTGTCGACCGGAACCTGTTCCGGTTGAAGGGTGGTCATGATGCTGTCGCCTGTTTCCCTGTCGTACAAAGCCTGCCACAACTCTTCGGTGATAAACGGCATAAAGGGGTGCAGCAGACGCATCAGCGCGTCGAAATAATGCAGTGTTGTATTGTATGTCTCCGCATCGATAGGTTGTTGATAAGCCGGTTTGATCATTTCGAGATACCACGCTGAGAACTCATCCCAGAAAAGTTTGTAGAGCAGCATCAGCGCCTCTGAGAGCCGGTATTTGGAGAAGAGATCGTCCAACTCCGTGATGGTTTCCGAGAGTTTACTTTGGAACCAGTCCGCTGCTATTTTTGCCGTTTCCGGTTGGGGTATGTTTTCATCGGTTTCCCATCCTTTGATAAGACGGAAAGCGTTCCATATTTTGTTGTTGAAATTACGTCCCTGTTCACAGACCGATTCATCGAAAGGAAGATCGTTTCCCGCAGGAGACGTGAGCAACATGCCCATACGCACGCCGTCGGCTCCGTATTTCTCCATCAGTTCAATGGGGTCGGGCGAGTTTCCGAGCGATTTCGACATCTTCCGCCCCAGTTTATCGCGTACAATTCCTGTGAAGTAGACATTGCGGAAGCAAGGTTGTTTGCGGTATTCATATCCCGCCATGATCATGCGGGCTACCCAGAAGAAAATAATTTCGGGAGCGGTCACCAGGTCATTTGTAGGATAATAGTAAGCGATCTCTTTGTTATCGGGCCGGTTGATGCCGTCGAATACCGAGATAGGCCACAGCCATGACGAGAACCAGGTGTCGAGTACGTCTTCATCCTGTTTCAGGTCGTCTATCAACAGCGGGTAATCCACTTTCGCCGCCGCTTTTTCGAATGCCTCTTCCCGGGTCATTGCCACCACGTATCCTCCCTGCGGCAGGAAGTAAGCCGGTATCCGGTGTCCCCACCACAACTGGCGACTGATGCACCAGTCCTTGATGTTCTCCATCCAGTGGCGGTAGGTATTTTTATACTTTTCGGGGTAGAAGCGGATGGTTCCGTCTTCCACGGCCTCGATGGCGGGATGCGCCAGGTCGTCCATCTTCAGGAACCATTGCATCGACAGTTTGGGCTCGATAGGTACATCGGTGCGTTCCGAAAAGCCCACTTTGTTGGTGTAAGGCTCTGTTTTTTCCAGTAGCCCTGCCTCTTCCAGGTCTTTTTCAATCTGCCTGCGAACCTCGAAACGGTCCATTCCTGCGTACCGGTCGCCGTTCTCGTTAAGCGTGCCGTCCTGATTGAATATATCGACAGAGGGTAAGTTGTATTTTTCTCCCAGCATATAGTCGTTCACATCATGCGCCGGGGTCACTTTCAGGCAACCGGTACCGAACTCGATATCCACATAGTCATCCTCAATCACGGGAATGACCCTGCCGACTAATGGAACGATCACTTTCTTTCCTTTCAGGCGGGTGTTTTTGGGATCATCGGGATGAATACACATGGCGGTGTCACCCATGATGGTTTCGGGACGGGTAGTGGCGACCACCGCATAAGCCCCCTCAGGATCGCCTTCAATTTTATATCTTAAATAATAGAGTTTGCCCCTCACTTCCCTGTGGATCACCTCTTCGTCAGAGAGTGCGGTAAGGGCTTTCGGGTCCCAGTTGACCATCCGTACACCGCGGTAGATAAATCCTTTGTCGTGCAGGTCGCAAAATACCCGTAATACACTTTCGGAGCGGGTCTCATCCATGGTAAAAGCAGTTCTGTCCCAGTCGCACGAAGCGCCCAGCTTCTTCAGTTGCTCCAGGATGATCCCCCCATGTTCGTGTGTCCATTCCCATGCATGTTCGAGGAACCCCTCTCTGGTAAGATCGCTTTTTTTAATACCCTGCGCTGCCAGTCTGTTCACCACCTTTGCTTCGGTAGCGATCGAAGCATGATCCGTGCCGGGCACCCAGCAGGCGTTCTTACCCTGCATACGCGCCCTGCGCACCAGCACATCCTGGATAGTGTTGTTGAGCATATGCCCCATATGCAGTACGCCGGTGACGTTGGGTGGCGGAATGACCATAGTGAACGGTTTACGGTCATCCGGTTCGGAGTGGAACAATTTGGTGTCCATCCAGTATCTGTACCACTTTTCTTCTACCTCTGCGGGGTTGTATTTGCTTGCAATCTCCATAAATTCACATCTAAATGAAGTGCAAAAGTACAAAAACTATTTCGGATTTGGGATTTCGGATTTGGGATTTGGGATATGGGATTTGGGATATGGGATTTGGGGGGGTGGGATGTCGGATAATTTATTTTTGATGTTGATTACGCTTTGCTGTTTTGATGCTTGCAACGACGATTGATAGAATTTCTTCCATTTCTTTATAAAGAGGGGTAATCTTTTCCGGATTAGGATAAAGTTCCGATAGAAGTTCCAGCCAAAATAAAGTTTCATCAGCCTCTTCTTCCACTATCGTTAGTTTATGGATAAAGTCACTTGTTGACTTTGCCCTCTTAACAACCCTATAATTTGCACCAACAGAACTTGCAGATCTAATCAATTGTTTCTGAATATTGAAGAGTTTTTTATCCGGTGGTAATTCATCACAAAAAATAATTATTTTTAGTGCGATATCTTTGGTCCGCCGAAGCATTTCATCTTTCATAACATCATTGATAGATTGAAAATCCCATATCCCACAAATCCCATATCCCAAATCCCAAATCCCAAATTATTCAGCGTAGAGAAGGTAGGGTTTCCGCTGCCGTTTGAAGGCTTCCACATCAGAAGCCCATTTTTTCTTGATCTCGCCGGCCGGTTTCCCTGCGATAATATCTTTGCGGATGTAGTCTACCCCGACCAGTTTCTCAAAGAAGGAGGTGAAAAATTTCTCTCCCATATTCAGGTTATTGTAACCGTCGATCACATAGGAGAGGTCGAATCCGTTTTCCCATATTAGTTCATTGGGAACCTCCCGCAGATCGACACCGTAGCATTTTTTGCCGAGCAACGGCGGGTTCTTGGCGCCGGGTACACTCCGGGGAGTAAATGAAAAACCGGAGCCTTTATACTGGGGATGCCCGTATACTTCAAAAGGGAATGATGTCCCGCGACCCAGGCTCATCACTGTTCCTTCGAAAAGGCAGGTGGAAGGATAGAGGTAGATCGAGTGGATATTGGGTAGGTTTGGGGATGGGGCGATGGGCAGTTCATAACGGGTCTGATGCGTATAATTTTCACAGGGAACGACCGTCATATTGCACACCCTACCTTCGGGAAGCCACTTTTCCCCGTTGATCATCAGTGCCAGTTCACCGAGCGTCATACCATGTACTATCGGAACAGGCAGCCATCCCACGCCCGATTTATGTTTCATATCGAGGATCGGGCCGTCCACATAAAATCCGTTCGGGTTGGGGCGATCCAGCACGATCATCTTTTTTCCATGCTCCGCACAGGCATCCATCAGGCGGGCCATACTGGCGTAATAGGTGTAGAAGCGGAGCCCCACATCCTGCAGGTCGAACAGCAGCACATCAAACTGCTTCATTTTGTCGGCTGACGGTTTGCCGCTCCCGCTGCCGTAGAGCGACCAGATAGGAATACCTGTTTTCTCGTCAATCGAACTGGCGACATGTTCCCCTGCGTCTGCCGTACCACGAAAGCCGTGTTCGGGAGAAAAAATACCGACTACATTGAACCGGTGCCTGACCAGCATATCCACCAGGTGCTCATCTCCGGCCATTCCCGTCTGATTGGTCATCACGGCGATCCGTTTTCCTTTCAAGAGAGGAAAATAAATATCGGTCAGTTCGGCGCCTACCTTTACGGATACTTCATTTTGTGCGAAAATAAAAGCAGAAAAGAGAAGAATCGGCAGGAAAAAATATTTTCTCATACTATTATAAATTTAGAATCAAGAACCAAGATTTCAGATTTGACTATGTCGATTGTTAATTCACTTCAGGATTCAGAAATTACATCATTGCATCATTACATCGCTAAATCGTTAAATCGTTATTCCGTTTTTGTTTTGGTATATTTCTGTTGTTCATGCAACCGGTCGAACTCCGTTTCGAGCGACAGCAACTCTTTTTTGACCTCCGTCAGTCTGGCGAGCATCTCCACCCGCTTTTCCTCGTCGTCCTTTTTGGATTTCAGTGTCTGCCGCGCTCCCTCCAGCGTCATACCTTTCTCTTTCACGAGGTGGTACACGATCTCCACCTGCTGTATGTCTTCCCGGGTGTACTGGCGGGTGCCTCCGGCTGTTTTTTTTGGGTTGATATTATCGAATTCCTTTTCCCAGAAACGCAATAACGACACATTGACCGCGAAGTGGTCGGCCACCTCCTGGATGGAGTAGAAAAGACGTTTGTCGTCGAATTGGATCGGTTTCTTTCTTTTTCCCATGATAATCTGTTTTTACCTATTCTTTTTTCGCTATATAAATAACAGAACTTGCCTGCTCAAGATCAGATAAGGAGCGTAAAAAACCTGTTGTGCCGATCACGAACGCTCTGCCGTATTGGGTTAATAGGTTGCTTCCCCTGTATTTCTCACTCAGCAGGGAGATGTAAAAGGTATCCAGGGGCATGCGTACTCTCTTTACAATTTTCAGATGATGTTTGGTGAGCAGTTTTTCGACGCTGTCGGGGGAGAAATGCCAGAGATGCCGTGGAATATCATAGGCCGCCCACCACTCTTTATAGTATCCCGCATCGTAAGAGCGGCAGTTGGGAAGTGCAAGCACGATAATCCCTTCCGGAGTGATGATTTCTTTTATTTTGCTGATGATCTCATTTAGTTTTTCCAGATGTTCCAGTACGTGCCAGAGAGTTACTGCGTCGAATGATGTGTTATTTATTTCCCAAAAACTATTTTCATCTTTCACTGTCAGGCCGGAGCGGATGGTTGCACTCTCGCGAGCCTTCTCATCTTTCTCAATGCCCGAAATAACCATTCCCCGTTCCTTTGCTGCCTGCAGGAAATAACCCGTACCGCAGCCGATATCCAGCAAACGGATGGGATTACCCGTTGCATGGGCTTTCACCAGATCGACTTTCTTCTTCAGCATTCGTTTTCGGAAATGGTGATATAGCCGGTTGATCAGCCCTTTGTCCGAATCGGAATGGGAGATATAGTCCGGTGAGTCGTAATATCTGCCGATGGTATCTTCCGAGGGAAAGTGATTCGTAAATCGGAATCCGCAATGGGTACAATCAAAGAGAGTAAATACCTCCCCGCTTGAGAAATGATCAACAGCGTCAAAAGCTTTTTTCAAATCGTGGCTGCCGCAAACCGGGCAGCTTGTAATGGTGATGATAGACATATATCCGGATTAAACCGTTCCAAAAGTACGACTATTCACGGGGAAAGACAAATTTTTTATTTGTTTCCCTGATTTCCTGAGAAGGTAGGGAAAAAGGGAGCAGTATTATGCCTGAAAAATAAGAAGAGAATCACTTCGGTTTATCCTTGCTTGTTTTTGAACCGTTTTCCTTATTTTTTTCATATTGCACAAAAGAAATGTTCCCATCACCTTCTACGAATGCTTTTTTGATATCGCTGATGTTTTCAATCCCATTCTCTCTTAAGTGAGTCATTAATTCATCCTTGGTCAGGAGTTCTTTTCGCATATTTCTCAAATTAAGGTTACCTTCCTTAATAATCAGGAGGGGCGGATGCTCGAATATCCTTTGAAAGAATTTTGAATGATATGTCAACTGATTTACCCCGTGGTTGCAAAGCAGAAAAATAATCAACATCACAATTCCGTCTCCAACTGTGGTATAATCGCCCAGGGAATGGGCAGCTGCCTCCGTGAGCAGTAAAATAAAAACCAGATCCATCGCCGTGAGCTCACCGGTGGTGCGCCGGGTCAGGATCCGAAGCATAAAAAGAATGAAAAAATAAAGAATAATCCCGCGGACTATCAACTCCACCAAAGGGTATTCAGGAATAAAAACATCTTGCCAGTTTTCAGGTAAAAATTTCATATCGATTATATTAAGGATGAAACATACAGAATTATCCTCAAGTTGATCTCAAAAATCTACTGTCATATAAGGGTGTTTTTGAAATTAGCCGAGGTCTAACCGTTCACTATCTTCCGGTGTCCCGACGTTTTTTAACTTCTTTACTGCAGGCCCGGTTAATATTTCTCCATCAATTCCAAAGCGGGAACCGTGGCAAGGGCAATCCCATGATTTTTCTTCCCGGTTCCATTTAACGGTACATTGCAGGTGAGTGCACGCGCTCTCCAGAATATGGTTTATACCATTCCTATCTTTATATACAGCCACTAAGCTTCCTTCATAATTGATTAATTTTCCTTCGTCTTTTTCAAGGTTCGCCAATGTTTGCAATCTTTCAACCATGAATTTATCAAAGACTAAATGTTTAAAGACATCGGCGCCTTCTTTTACAACATTGCTAAAACCGGCAACGGGCTTTACGCGGGAGGGAGCAAAAAGGTCCTTGTACATGCTGTCTCCTGTTGTGATGAGATCGCTTAATGTTTTAGCGGCAAGGGTACCGAAAATCATTCCGTTGCCACTATAACCTGTGGCGCAATACACATTCTCAGGACTTCCGGGAAGATGCCCGATATAAGGTAATCCATCTGCCGGTTCGTAAAATTGGGAGGACCATTTGTAAGCGACACGTTCGATATCGAAATACTGATCCACGTAATCTTTCAGCTTCTCGAAGCATTCATCTGTATTTTCAATATCCCCCGTTTTATGATCTTCTCCTCCTGCAATCAAATCTTCTTCGCCGTCGATCGTATGGGAGCGATAATAATGATAAGGCTCAAAAAGATCGTAGCCTAACGCTTGCGGATAATTATTGTTTTTAAGCTTCAATGCCAACACATAACTGCGGTAGGGAGCGTTTCTAAAATGCATAATATTTTTCCCCGGCGGTAAATGGGTCGCGTATACCAGATGGTTGCAAACGATGTTTCCTTTGGTAGTGGAGACGACCAGATGATTTTCTTTTTTTTCCACTCCGGTAACCCTGCAACCTTCCACGATCATTCCCCCTGAATTCATATATTCACTCAAAAGGCCCTTGATATATTTTAAGGGGTGAAACTGCGCCTGATCGGGAATTTCAACTATTTTGGTACAAGGTATTCCAAATGGATTTTTATCGGTTTCGTTCATCCCGATCCCCACTTGTCTGCTTCCTTCAACCAAATCATCGAGTATTTTTTCCTGTTCTTCATCCAATGAAAACAGATAACCTGTCCTCGCTGAGTAATCACATTCTATGCCATAGTCGGTGATGTTTTGGCTTATAATTTCCAATGCTTCACGAGCGGCGTGCGCCAGTAATTTTGCTTTTTCCAATCCAAAATCGCGGATCATTTCATCATAGGAGGCATCAAAAAAATTATTCAGATGAGCCGTTGTTCCGCCTGTAGTGCCGAAGCCTATATTTGAGGCTTCCACTATGAGGCACTCAAAGCCTTTATTTTGAAGGCTAAAAGCGGTACTCACCCCCGTTATTCCGGCACCCGTTATCACGATATCATAGTCGGTTTTCTGGCCGGCACTTCCGTCACCATACATCTCAACTTCCGATTGCCATAAGCTTTCTAATGCACCATCTCTCTTCATATATCACTATTTTAAGGAAGTTATAAAAGGTAAATGGAAAAATATTACCTTTTGAGCCCATATGTTCGAGTTTTTAAAATACCTGATTAATTCCATGCATAGATAGAACAGTAGGTGGTTGTTTTTTGTTTCACACAGTTTTATTATTATACTTAATTAGGGTTTCCCCGGTATCATCAAAACCGGGTAATACACCCCGGCATAAGGTGGATTCCTTCTTTGGGATTTCCAATTTATTCTTAATAATTCACTGGTAATGAATTTCTTGTACTACTGTTTATTTTTGAGTTAAGACAGTTTCCCTTTCAAACAGTTTGTGTAGCGGTTGGCATTATCCCTTCGCCGAATTCCCTGGTAATACATCCCAAAATAAGGTGGATGTTACGGATATCTTTCTTGGGGATTTTCACGGGTTCATGTATAAGTCGTCCGTCCGGATATGTTTTCAGGTTGGAACTATAGCCGATGAGAAAGTCTTCCCCTCCGTCCTGCAAGCGTTTTGTAATTGCAATTTCGCTTGTCTCCACATAATAGTTCCGCCCCCATATGATAAACCCTAAATCAATTGCGCGCTTAAGTATAAGAATGGAACCCGATGGATATTCGGGCATGCTGTCGCCATAATGGCGGATGGCTGATGTTGCTTCCGGGAACAGATCTCCTGTATCGATCCACTCATTTACCCTATTGTGTGACAGCTTTGTGTTGGATCCCCTTTCGTTGTTCCTGCCGGTATCCGAAACATTATCCTGCAAGGGTATCTTTTTTTGCGGTGATAGGTTGACAAACGGGTTGTTCTCTCCGGTTATTTCCGGAACTTGTTTTTCATAGGTACTGATATACTTTAATAAATCATTATGATTTATGTCGAAAGTTTCGCAAAGTTTAAGCGTCAATTTTTCCGAAGCGCCTCTTTCCGTATTTTTTATCAGATTAAGATACTGAGGTTTAATACCCAGTGAAGCAGCTATCTCGGTATACGGAATGCCTTTTTCCTTTAGACCTTCTATTTGGTCTATAAACCACCCTTTTCGTATCTTTGCAATATTTAACATAAAAATAAATCAAAAAGATATGTTTTTCTTGTTTAATAAATCGTAATGATTTATCTTTGTGACTTTCGATTTAGAAAGCGACGATAAAGATACAAAAATTTCAAGGAAAAATATATGGGAGAGATACTAATGAAACACGGAGAACGAAGAGAGATCGCTAAGATGCTTAATATTAGCGAAGTGACTGTTCGTAATGCATTGAAAGGGCGTACACAAAGTGAATTATCGGAACGAATAAGAAAGATCGCCCTTCAGAGAGGGGGTATTGAGGTGAATGGTACGAACCTGTAGATGTATAGATTTTACATAACGTTATTTAAACTCAATGAGGGTGATCATACATCATTATTAAATCTACACTAACCTAAAAAAATCAGAAATGCTTAAAAAATTTCAAAAAAAGGTTTCAGCAGGTTTTATTGCAATTTTAATTGTAATAGGCTGTGCCGCTACAAGTTGTAGTCAGGATGGAGGGTACGAGGGAGCTGCGCCTGCCGTACCCACTGATCCTTCCAAGCCGGTGATCTTCACCGATTTCTCTCCAAAAGAAGGCGCTGTGCGCACTTTAATATTCATTGAAGGGAGTAATTTTGGAACAGATGTTTCGAAAATTGAAGTATCCATCGGAGGTGTATCCGCTCCTGTTATCGGTTCTTCGGGGACGAAAATCTGTGCGATGGCTCCCAGGCGCTCCAGTAGGGGCGATGTAGTTGTCAGGATTATGGATGAGAATAGTGAAGTTGTAAAGGAACATCAGTTTGAAGATCTGTTTACGCTTCAGGCGGCTTTACAGGTGAATACACTCACCGGTAAGGTGGATCCGCAAACCAATACCTCCAGCATTATCAACGGATCATTTGAAGAAGCTGAATTTCAAAATCCCTGGTGGTTGGAATTCGATATAGATGAAGAGGGCAATAAGATTATCTATTGTATAGATGCAGAAGGTATGGCGGCACTCCGGAAGATCAATCTGACTACAAGAGAGGTTTCCACTGTATTTATGAAAGGACAGGCCGGTGTTCAGAATGTGAAATCGATGTTGTTCGACACACCGACAAGAGATACGCTCTTCTTTGTAGATGACCACGGACGTGGAAACTGGAACGACAGGCACCAAATGCCGCATATGTTTTACGCTCTTCGTAACGAATCGTTCAGAAGGGTGTATCCCTATCTGTATGCCCAGACATCTTATTCCGCTGTTTCAATGAGCGATGGCACCCTTTTCTATAATACATGGCAGTCATCAGAAGTATATAAAGCGCGTCAGGTATTTGACGAAGCCGCCCAGATGTGGGATGGAAAAGCGCTGTTTAGTGTCAGGGCCAATTCCAGTGACCATGTGTTTATGATCAGGCATCCGGATGATCTTTACGTATATATGACCGGATTTAACGGAGTATACAGGTGTGCATACGATAAAACAACGAAAGAGCTGGTTTCATCCGTACTCCATGTGGGAGATATAGGCGGCGGAGCCGGATATGCCGACGCTCCGGGAAGTTCCGCCCGGTTCAATCGTCCACGCCAGGGGGTATTTGTGAAGAACAACGAGTACGTAGCGCAAGGAAAAACAGATGTATACGACTTCTATCTGTGTGATCATAATAACAATGCGATCCGGAAGGTTACACCCGACGGTGAAGTCAGCACATTTGCAGGGCGCGGCAGTGTAGGTATTGATGGCCAAGTATGGGGTTGGATCGATGGGGAAGCCCGGGAAACAGCCCGTTTCCGGGAACCAACCGGTATCTGTTATGATGAAGAAGAAGAAATATTCTATGTGGCAGACCGTGAAAACAAACGTATACGCACTATTTCAGTAGAATAAACCAAAGGGAACTTTTTGATAAACGATTTACAGAAGACGAATTTATTCGGAATGTTTTCGATAAGCGAGCACAGAGAAAAAACTTGTTTTTACTATGTCAAGCGCAGAAAACAATTAAGTTTACTTGAATCTGTTATCGTGCGAAAAAGGAAATAGTCGAATGTAAATGAAAAACCAGAAGGAATAAAAACACGAAAAAATGAAGAAATATATTCTATCCGTTTTATGCTTAATTATATATGTAATGGGCGTATCTGCTCAAAAAAAGACTGTCGAAGTCTCCGGTACCATTATTGATTCAGAAGGTTTTCCGATGATTGGCGCGACCGTTATCGTAAAGGATAAGCCAGGGTTGGGAGTGGCTTCTGACATCGACGGAAAATACAAAATAAAGCTTGAATCCTTTCAGTATCTCGTATTCTCTTACCTTGGTTATGAAAGCCAGGAGCATTTGGTAAAAGACGAAGATATGATACTTGATATCACGATGCAAGAATCAAAAGCTACCGCGCTTGACGAAGTGACAATTACGGGTATGGGGCCCCAGAAGAAGGTGACCGTAACAGGAGCAATCACCACCGTTGATGTGGGGACTTTGAGGACACCGGTTTCCAGCATTACCAATGCTTTAGCCGGGAATGTTGCCGGGGTTTTGGCCATGCAGCGTTCAGGGCAGCCGGGAGACAATACTTCCGAATTCTGGATACGCGGGATCTCCACTTTCGGGGGTAGTTCCAGTGCTTTGATCCTGGTTGACGGATTTGAACGGAGTATGGATGAGCTCAATATCGAAGATATCGAATCTTTCTCGGTACTGAAGGATGCCTCTGCCACGGCAATCTACGGCTCGCGCGGTGCGAATGGGGTTATACTGATCAACACAAAAAGAGGGAATGAAGGAAAGGTGGAAGTGAATGCCAAATCGGAATATACCTGGACCACCCGTACCCGGACACCTAAATTCGTAGATGGTTTAAAGTATGCTTCCATGGCGAACGAGGCGCGTACTACCCGCAATCAAAGGCCTGTTTATTCCGATCAGGAGTTGATGATGATCGAGGAACAGTTGGATCCTGATATTTATCCGAATGTGGACTGGATGGATCTTTTATTAAAGGACGGTGCACCTACCTACCGCTCTTCCGTGAGTGTGAAAGGGGGAGGATCGAAAGCCCGGTATTATCTATCCGGAAGCTTCCTTGATGAAGGAGGAATGTATCATGTGGACAAGACGATGAAAGAATATGATACCAATGCCAATTATCAGCGTTATAACTATCGTCTGAACATGGACATGAACATAACCACCTCAACCCTTATCCAGGTAGGTATCGGCGGAGCGCTGGAAAAAACGAATCGTTCCGGCGCGGTCAGCACTGACGATATCTGGTATTCGATATTTGGCTATAATCCAATTACGATGCCGGTGATGTATTCGAACGGATATGTACCTGTCATGGTGACAGAAGGTACGATAACATCATCGTGGGAAGCTACCTATAATCCGTGGACAGCCGCTACGCAAACAGGATATTCCGAGATATGGCAAAACACCATCAATTCGAATATCACATTAGAGCAAAAGCTTGATTTCATCACTGAAGGATTGAAATTTACAGGGCGTTTCGGATACGATACGTATAATTACAATTATATACAACGCCGGAAAAACCCCGAGATGTGGAGAGCTGAACGTCAGCGTGATTCAGACGGGAGGATTGTATTTAACCGCTTGGTTCCGGAACGTTTAATGTCCCAGGGTTCTTCAGCGTCAGGCGACAGAAAGGAGTTCGTCGAAGCCGAATTGTCTTATGGGAGAACTTTCGGGGATCACAGCATTGGCAGTGTCCTCAAATATACACAAGATAATTATGTAAATACCTCCAGCATCGGTGGGGATATCATGCAAGGGATCGCCCGGCGTCACCAGGGATTGGCAGGGAATTTCTCTTATGGGTATATGAATCGCTATTTGCTTAACTACAATTTTGGGTACAACGGTTCGGAAAACTTTGCCAAAGGGCACCAATTCGGATTCTTCCCCGCTTATTCAGCCGCATGGAACATAGCGGAGGAAAGTTTTGTGAAAGACAATATCGAGTGGTTAGGCATGTTCAAGATCCGCTATTCTTACGGAGAGGTTGGTACCGACAACTCTTCTTCACGTTTTCCTTATCTGGCCGATTTTGGAAATTACAGCCGGAATACGCCTGCAGGAGATCAGGAGATATATTACAACTGGGGTGACTTGAACAGCGTATTCGGATATCCGGGTTTGACCTATACACGTGTATCTTCCAATAATGTAACCTGGGAAATTGCTAAAAAGCATGATTTGGGGATGGACTTATACCTTTGGGGTGATAAGTTCGGTCTGACAGTGGACTATTTCGATGAAAAACGGGAGGGGATCTATATGACCAGATCCTATTTACCGGATATGGTCGGTATACAGGGGCAGAATCCTTCAGCAAATGTGGGAAGTGTCAAGACAAAAGGGTTCGACGGTAACTTTAAATTTGATCAAAGGATAGGAGAGGTTGGATTGCAGGTACGAGGGAATTTTACGTATAGCAAAAACGAAATTACCGAAGCCGATGAAATGGTAAACCGTTATCCATACCTTCGTCGTACCGGATATCGTGTTGATCAGGCAAAAGGGTTGGTCGCTTTAGGCCTTTTCAAAGATTATGACGATATCCGGAATAGCCCCCGTCAGGATTTCGCCGATGCCAGGGACGTGATGCCCGGTGACATCAAATACAAGGATATAAACGGAGACGGTATTATTAACAACGATGATGTTGTACCGATTGGCGCTACCACACGGCCGAATCTGATTTATGGTCTGGGTCTATCCGCACAGTGGAAAGATTTTGACTTTAACTTGCATTTCCAGGGTGCCGGAAAATCTCATTTCTTCATCGATGGATTTACCGTTTATCCGTTCGTTAATGGAGAATGGGGGAATATACTCGAAGAGATGGCCAATTCCAACCGTTGGATTTTGGGTGTCAACGAAGATCCGAATGCCGAATATCCACGATTGAGCTATGGTGGTAACGCCAACAATTACCGTGCATCCACTTATTGGCTGCGGGATGGTTCTTATCTGCGATTGAAGACACTGGAAATGGGCTATACATTACCCAAGGTACTTACCACCAAGCTACACCTGGGTAAAGTGCGGGTACATGTTATCGGTCAAAATTTATTGACATTCTCAAAATTCAACTTATGGGATCCCGAAATGGGAAGCTCCAATGGAATGAAATATCCGTTGGGAAAAACCGTGACATTCGGATTAACCGTTAATATTTAAATTGTTCCATTCCCCATATTTTAATGAAAAAAATAATCGTATGAGAAAAAAATATATTCTATTGAGTGCTATAATCTGTCTGGGAACATTTTTCCAATCCTGTTCCGATTACCTGGATGTAGAACGCTATTTCAACGACAGGCAGGACCTGGAGCGTATATTCAACAGCAGGGATTATACCGAACAGTGGCTGGCCAACGCCTACTATCAGCTACTTTCCTTTAATCTTGAAATAGGGCATGTCCGGTTTACCCTTACCAATTACTCGGATGATATGATTTTTACGGAAGGGGGCGCCGGCATTTCTTTCTCGAACTATAAATTCGGTCAATACGGTCCGCAGTACGGAGGGAATGTCAATGCGCTTATCGCCCGTCCCTGGGATCAGTCCTACGAAGGTATCCGCCAGGCTTCCATTTTTCTGCAACATGTCCATCCGGGTGACGAAATTACCGAAGAGATGTACAGGGATCTCAAGGGACAAGCCTATTTTATTCGCGGCTACCTCTATTGGCTGTTGTTGAGGAAATATGGCCCCGTACCAATCCTGCCTGATGAAGGGCTTGATTATGAAGCGACATATTCGGATCTGGCCTATCCCAGAAATACATACGACGAATGCGTAGAGTATATCTCTGAACAGATGCTACAGGCAGCCGGACTTTTGGGAAGTGACAGAAGCAGTCTCAGTGCATCGCGACCGACAAAAGGTGCCGCGTTGGCAGTTCGTGCCAAGGCATACCTGTATGGAGCAAGCCCTTTAATGAACGGAAACCCGGAGATGGTCTCTTTTGTGGATGATCAGGGAAAGCAACTTATTGCCCAGGAATATGATGAGGAAAAATGGGCCAAAGCGGCAGCGGCAGCCTTAGATGTGATAAGATTAGACAAATATGAAATTTATGTTGCTCCCAAACGGAACAATGGGGGACTTTGGGGAGCCTATCCCAGAACAATAGAACCTCCGTATCATCCGGTATATTCGGAGAGGACCTGGAAGGAAGGCGGATGGAAGGATATTGATCCGCTGGATTCATACCGTGCTTTGTTTAACGGAGACCTTTACGTTTCCGAGAATCCCGAATTGATCTTTTCACGCGGTGATAACCAATTGAATGACGAATATGGGATACAATCCATGTCGCGCCACCAAATGCCGGTGAGTAAGGGAGGCGGATGGAATTGTCACGGTATCACCGGTAAACAATGCGACGCTTATGGCATGAATGACGGTAAACCGTTTGACCGGGCCACCAGCCTGAAAGGATTTACACAGCAAGATGGTCAATATCCCTATTTGAGAAAAGATGTATGGCTGGAATATGCAAACCGGGAACCGCGTTTTTACGCTTCGGTGGCTTTTAATGGAGCCCATTGGGCCAATACGAGTGCGACGGATCCAAATAACCGTGATTTTCAGACATTTTACTATTATGGAGAAGATGACGGGCGGAAAATAGTCAGTACAGACGACCGCTGGATACCAACCGGTATAGGGATGATGAAATACGTAAATCCGAAGGAGAGTTATAACGGCGGGACGGTATATCCTAAAGTTGATCCGGCAATCCGTTATGCCGATATCCTGTTGATATATGCCGAAGCATTGAACGAACTGACAACGACCTATCAGATTGCATCATGGGATGGGAGTGAAACTTATACTGTTTCACGGGATATAGCTGCTATGAAAGCTGCCGTACTCCCGGTACGCGTGCGTGCGGGGATACCGAATTTCGATGAAATCGGTATGGGTGACCCGTATAATGATCCTGATGAATTAAGAAAAGAGATCAAACGTGAGCGCCAGATTGAATTTTTAGGTGAAAACCAACGCTATTATGATCTTCGTCGTTGGAAAGATGCACCGGAGGAAGAAAGCCAGATGATCTATGGTTGCAACACAACCGTTCCGAAAGAATATCGCGAATTCTTCTATGAACAGGTAGTAGTGCCAAGCGTACAAACCTCATGGTCTATGAAAAAATATTTTTGGCCGATCGCTTACGATGAATTGAAAAGAAATGCCCGCCTGACTCAGGCGCCCGGATGGCCTTCCTTTGATTAATCCCGATTGAGCAATAAAAAAATAAAATAATCGTATGAAACGAGCATGATAATTTTTCACACACAAAAACATGATTATTGCGAGTTCCATACACTTTAACAAAAAAATAAAATAATCGTATGAAATATTTATATTTGACCGTACTGCTTGGTGCACTTTTCATCTTTGCCGGTTGTAATGACGAGTGGGAAGGCGAATTATATACCAGAATGGTATCATTGAAAGCACCGATCAACAGGGATGATGTGTCCGTTATTTATTTAAGATATAAACCCGATGATCAGGTAGTCACTTATAAACTTCCGGTTATTGTAAGTGGATCACGAACAAATGACCGGGATTATAACGTGCGCATTGATGTGGATAACGACACTTTAAATTTTTTGAATCACGACAAATATACAGGCCGGAGCGATTTATATTACAAACAATTGCCGGAGAATTTTTATGAATTACCATCGCAGACCTGTCATATTCCGGCCGGCAGCGACGTAGCTCACTTTGATATTAACTTTAAATTCTCCGGATTGGATCTTGTGGAAAAATGGGTTTTACCCTTGACCATCTTGCCGGATCCTTCCTATTCTCTGAACACTTATAAAGGCAGGCAGAAAGCGTTACTCTGGATAATGCCGTTTAACGACTATTCAGGTTCTTATAATGCGGGCAGTATGTATGTGTATTTTGGAGACAATACTACCAAGTATATGACAGCCAGTACCCGTGAGGCTAAAGTTGTTGATGAAAATACGATTTTCTTTTATGCCGGTATTACCGAAGAATTGGCTGAAAACAGAGGTGATTTTAAAGTTAAATGTAAATTTCAGGATCCTGACGAAGTTACGGAAATAGAAGATCCAAAAACAGGAGAAAGTACGGGGCTTTACATAAAAAGGGGTAAATTGGTATTAAGTGCTGAAAATCCGGCGTTGGAATTCGAAGTTGTAGGAGAGCCTACTTACGAAATCAAGGAAGAATTCGATATCGACCGCCCCCATATCATTAAGCGCTTCTTTACGCTGACTATGGAGTATAAGTATAAAGACAATGTTTCCAGTGAAAACATGGTATTCCCCTATAGATGTCAAGGCACCATGCTTATGCAACGTAACGTAAGCACTTTGGTTCCGGATGAAGATCAGGCTATATTCTGGTAAGCTACAGGTGTTTCTCCAAATATAATGAATATCTCTAAAGTGTCATCCTGAGGTGAATCCGAAGGATGACACTTTTGTAATACCCTGAATTTGGAACCGGTTTTATTCACCTACTTGGGGATACGAAGTTTTTCATGTAATTTTGCATCTTGTTTTAGAATAAATCGCAAGAAGCAAAGAATAACTTATATGATGACTTCCAAAGAGATTCGCCAGTCGTTTAAAGACTTTTTTCAGACCAAGGAGCACCGGATCGTACCCTCGGCACCTATGGTGATAAAGGACGATCCCACACTGATGTTTACCAATGCCGGTATGAACCAGTTCAAGGATGTTATCCTGGGAAATGCGCCGGTGAAATATCCCCGTGTGGCCGATTCGCAGAAGTGCCTGCGCGTGAGTGGCAAGCATAACGACCTGGAGGAAGTGGGACACGATACCTATCATCACACCATGTTCGAGATGCTGGGCAACTGGTCGTTCGGCGACTACTTTAAGAAAGAGGCCATCGCATGGGCGTGGGAATATCTGACGGAAGTACTCAGACTGGACAAAGAACGGTTGTATGTCACGGTGTTTGAAGGGGCTTCCGAAGAAAATCTGGAACGGGACGACGAGGCGGCTGCTTATTGGGAAGAATACCTGCCCACAGAGCGGATCATTAACGGGAACAAACACGACAACTTCTGGGAGATGGGAGATACGGGTCCCTGCGGCCCGTGTTCAGAGATCCATATCGATATACGTCCCGAAGAAGAACGAACCAAAACGGATGGACTCTTGCTCGTGAATCAGAGCCACCCACAGGTGATCGAGATCTGGAACCTGGTATTTATGCAGTATAACCGCAAGGCGGACGGATCACTGGAGCCGCTTCCGGCAAAAGTGATTGACACCGGAATGGGTTTCGAACGGCTCTGTATGGCTGTTCAGGGAAGGCTGTCGAACTACGATACCGACCTTTTCCAACCTGTAATCCGTAAAATAGGGGAGATCGGTAATGCACTATACGGGGAAGACCCTGCAAAAGATGTGGCTATGCGCGTCATTGCCGACCATCTGCGTACCATCGCCTTCTCCATTACCGACGGGCAGCTCCCGTCGAATGCCAAAGCAGGTTATGTGATCCGGCGTATCCTACGGCGCGCGGTGCGCTACGGCTACACTTTCCTGGGGATGCACGAATCGTTTATGTATAAACTGATCCCCACGCTCATTGAAGTGATGGGAGAGGCTTATCCCGAACTGGAAGTGCAGCAGACGCTCATCGAGAAGGTGATGAAAGAGGAGGAAGAGGCGTTCCTGCGAACGCTGGAGACCGGCATCCGGCTGCTGGAGAAGAATCTGCCCGAACAGGAGGGGGGGATACTGGGCGGTGAAGTGGCTTTCCAACTTTATGATACCTTTGGTTTTCCCCTGGACTTAACAGAACTGATACTGCGTGAACATGGCATGACGGTGGATGTGGACGGTTTTAATGCCGAAATGCAGAAACAGAAAGAGCGTGCACGCAATGCTGCTGCCGTGGAAACGGGCGACTGGACGAAGCTACACGACGGAGAACCCGAGTTCGTGGGGTACGACGAAACAGAAAGCACTGCACGGATCCTCCGTTACCGCGAGGTGAAGCAAAAAAACAGGAAATTTTACCAGCTGGTCCTTTCCCGCTCGCCGTTCTATGCCGAAATGGGAGGACAGGTAGGCGATAGCGGATGGCTGACGGATGAAGGAGGCGAGACGATTGATATCTTCGACACCAAACGGGAAAATAATCTTGCCGTGCACCTCACCAATAAATTACCGAATAACCCGGAGGGATTATTCACAGCGCGGATCGATACCGGGAAACGGACAGCCACCGAGTGTAACCACTCGGCCACCCATCTGATGCATGAAGCGCTCCGCACAGTACTGGGTACGCATGTAGAGCAAAAGGGATCGTATGTGTCTCCCGAACTGTTGCGGTTCGACTTTTCCCATTTCGGGAAGATGACACCCGCAGAGATCCGTGAAGTGGAGAGGCAGGTGACGGCGAAGATACGTAGTAATTTTCCTATCGAAGAACATCGCCATATACCTGTCGAAGAGGCAAAGGCCCAGGGAGCGATGGCGCTGTTCGGTGAAAAATACGGCGACGACGTACGTACCGTCCGCTTCGGGTCTTCCATAGAGCTGTGCGGAGGCACCCATATTTCCTCTACCGGGCGTATCGGTACGTTCCGCATCATCAGCGAGAGCGCCATCTCCGCGGGTGTGCGACGTATAGAAGCAGTCACTGCCAAGGGATGTGAAGATTATCTCTATGCCAAAGAAGATACATTACTCGAAATAAAGAACCTGCTTAACAACGTGCCTGACGTGATGCAGGGGATCCGGCGGATGCTCACCGACAACGAAGAGATGGCAAAAGATATACGGGAGTATATGAAAGAGAAGGCCGGACAGTTGAAACAGCGGATTATCGATAAGAAACAGGAGATCAATGGTGTGACCCTTTTCAAGGTGATCCTGCCGATCGGTACGGCTGATGTGGTGAAAGATATCGCCTATCAACTCAAAGGCCAGTTTCCTGATAAGATGATGTTTGTGGCCGGTACTGCTGCCAACGGAAAACCCAGTTTGACTGTCATGTTGAGCGACGATCTGGTTGCCGGAGGGTTCCATGCCGGGAATATGGTACGCGAAGCGGCAAGACTGATCGAAGGTGGCGGCGGCGGCCAACCTCATTTTGCTACCGCGGGAGGGAAGAACGCCGACGGGTTGATGGCAGCCGTAGAATTGATCGTGCAGAAGCTGAATGATTATTGAATTCAATGTGACAATGTGAATAATATGCCAATATGAAAAGAAGATAGTGTGCTTCGCACGATAAAAGATATGCACTTCGTGCAATAGAACTGACTTTTCACTACAACCGTATAAGTTCCAGCACCCGCTTCCACGTTCCAGGGTGTTGTTTTGTGAACCGGTGTACTTTGCGGTCCCGCTGGGTGGTTTTCCACCACTGGCGCCAGTAAAGGGTAAAATAGAAGGTGAGCGGCATCAGCATAAAATAACCGAGCGCCAGCAGCCAGTTCTTTGTAACGGCGCCGACGATAAGCGACTGTATCAGGTCGAATACAGGGATAAAAAAGAGTCCCGACGCATATCTTGCCGAAGGGATAAACTGTTTGTCCTTGAACAGCCCCGACAGTTTTTTATTAATCAGGATAGGAAAGATGCCGTTCAGGAATCCGAAGAGCGCCACCGGAGCCGTAAGGATAAGGGCCGTGAAACGGGCGAAGAGGTTTCCTGCGGAGAAGGGCATCCACAGGCGGTCTTTTGAAGTGAGGCCGTGTTCTTTCAATAGGCGGCGGGCTTCACGGAAACCGGCCGTTTTTTGGTCGAACACCCCGCGACTGCTGTGGTATAGTTCATCCAGTATTTTCACGATATAAAGCGCTGCCTGCAGAAAATCGTCTTTCCTTTCGGAGAATTTTTCCTGGGCGATGCGGTCGCCGTTCCAGTCGATCGCATGGCAATATTCTTCATAAAACTCATCATTCCATATATCTACCACCATCGACTTGAGCCGGTTTTCCAGTTCCTGCCTCAACTGATTGATCGCCAGAACGGGATTCTCATGATAGATATCTTTGTAATCGGAAACCTCAATAGGGGTGCCGAAAGTGACATAGGCATCCGATAAGAAACCGAAGATATCCCTGTAGTAGATAGATACGGGCACGATCTGGCTCCGGAGTTGAAAGTCGACGGATGCTTCGGTGGGCAACACGATGCGCGCGACAGCTTTTTGTATGGGTAGCAATGACTGTTTCGGGTTGTGCCTGGCTTCGGGGAAGAGCGCGATCGGGTTATTCTTCCTGAGGATATGGGCGGCATTGTCGAATATTTCGTTGTTCCTGTCCAGATTGTCTTTGCCGTCGCGGATGCGGAAGACCGGCATAATACGCATTCCTCTCAGCAGCCATGCCATAAACTTCTGTTTGAATATATCGGCACGGGCCAGAAAGACAATCTGCTTCCGGTGATAACTGGAGAAAACCAGCATCAGTGCATCTATTAATGCATTCCGGTGGTTGGGAGCGAAGATAACGGGTCTATTCTTCGATACATTTTCCTTTTTCCCGACAAATACAAGCTTCCTGAAATTCAATCTTAGAGCGGTATTCACAGGAATCTTGGTCAAAGTATAGCGAAAATCGTAACGGTATATCATATATTGGGTGTTTCATTAAAATTGGACTATTTCTTGCAACGACATAATCCAAGCAAGCTTGTCTTCTGTTCGTATCGCTTAACGAAATAGTTGGTTTGAACGATGTTATCGGGGTAATACGGCTGGTTCTAATGAGCGTCTTCTCCAGTAAAAAGCCAGCAGGAGTCCGGCAACGATATGCCATATGCCCCACCATGCAGCGATAAATGCCATCCCTCCCAAATGCAGTTCGGGCGGAAATATCCGTGGGTTGAAGATCAACGCAAGTCCCAGTCCTGAGTTCTGGATACCGGTCTCTATGGAGATGGTTCTGCAATTGACTTCACTTACTTTCAACGATTTCGGTAATAAATATCCGCTTAGGAAAGCCAACCCATTGTGAATGAGCACAAGAAAGAATATCAGATGGATATACCGGAGAAACAGGTTGAAGTTTCCCGCCAGCGCAGCCACGATAAAACCAACAAAAAAGATGATGGAAGCGGCCTGTACCGGTTTATCCACCTTTCTTGTAAATTTCGGGAATTTCATTCCCACGAACATCCCTAAAAGCACGGGTATACCGAGAATCAGGAAGACAGTCCGGAACATCTCTGCCGGATCGATCGAGATGGGTACCAACAGGGGTGAATGTTTTGCGTAGAGCCCGCCCCAGAAGGCGAAGTTGAACGGTGTCATAAAGAGGCTCATCACCGTGGTGATGGCGGTAAGACTGACCGACAGCGTGATGTTCGACTTCGATATGGAGGAGATCAGATTGGATACATTGCCGCCGGGACAGGCCGACACCAATATCATTCCCAATGCGACGGAGGTACTGGGGCGCAGGATGATCACCAACAGGTAGGTAAGTGCCGGAAGGGCCATGTATTGCGCAATGACGCCCAATAATACCGGTTTAGGATTGAATACCAGTATTTTAAAATGCTGCGGTTTAATGCTGAGTGCTACGCCGAACATAATAAAGGCGATGGCGATATTCATCAGGTTGACACTCTCCTGGTTAAAGTTCAGCCGGATCGTGTCGAGTTGTTCCAGATTCCCGAAAAGGGACAATAATGGAGTAAATTGCATTGGATGACTGATTGATTTTAAGATGCAAAGTTAGCATTTCCTGTAAGAAATACTAACTTTGTAAAACTTCTAAACAGAATTTCTATGAGTACACCTCTTGCCGAACGGCTCCGGCCGCAACACCTTGATGAACTGATCGGACAATCGCACCTGATCGGTAAGGGGGCGGTATTGCGTCGGATGATCGACTCGGGAAGAATACCTTCCATCATCTTCTGGGGGCCTCCCGGTGTAGGTAAGACCACCCTTGCGAATATCATTGCCAACACGCTGAAGGCTCCTTTCTACCGGCTGAGCGCTATCAATTCCGGCGTGAAGGATGTGCGTGAAGTGATTGAAAAGGCAAAAAACAACCGTTTTTTCGAAACCTCGGCCCCCATTCTTTTTATCGACGAAATTCACCGGTTCAGTAAGTCACAACAGGACTCTCTGCTGAATGCTGTGGAGACAGGCATTGTCACACTGATCGGCGCCACGACTGAAAATCCTTCGTTCGAGGTGATCCGCCCGTTGCTATCCCGCTGCCAGGTATATGTGCTGAAACCCCTGGAAAAGCGGGAACTGGAGCAACTGTTGCACCGTGCGCTCACGGAAGATCTTATCCTGAAGGAAAAGAAAATAGACATCAAAGAGACGGACGCGCTGTTCCGTTTCTCGGGCGGGGATGCCCGCAAACTGCTCAATATCCTGGATCTGACGGTGGCTTCCGACAGCGATGAGGAGATCGTGGTCACCGACAAAATGGTGACCGAGCGGCTGCAGGAGAATCCGGCTGCATACGACAAGGGAGGGGAGCTGCATTATGATATTATCTCCGCCTTCATCAAATCCATAAGGGGTAGTGATCCCGATGCGGCGATCTACTGGCTGGCCCGGATGGTGGCGGGAGGGGAAGACCCCAAGTTCATCGCCCGCAGGCTGGTTATCTCAGCCGCCGAGGATATCGGTCTGGCGAATCCCAATGCGTTGTTGCTGGCCAATGCCTGTTTCGAAACGTTACAGAAGATCGGTTGGCCGGAAGGGCGCATCGTATTGGCAGAAACGACTATCTATCTGGCTACCTCCTCTAAAAGCAATTCGGCCTATCTGGCCATTGACAGTGCCCTCGCGAAAGTGGAGCAGACCGGCAACCTGCCCGTGCCGCTGCATCTGCGTAACGCTCCCACCTCGCTGATGAAGGAACTCGATTACGGAAAGGAGTATAAGTATGCGCACGACTATGAAAATAATTTCGTGAAACAGGAATATCTTCCCAAAGAATTGAAAAACAGTCGTTTCTGGAAGCCTCAGCCCAATCCCTCCGAATCGAAAATAATGGATTGGATGAAAAAATTGTGGGGAGAGAAAAAATAATGCAGTCACAACCGGAGAAAGTCACCTTCCTACCTTTCCACCTTCCCACTTTAATTTAGTACCAATTAGCACCCGTGTCGTACGGCGAGTTTCGTTCTTCCCATTTCAAATCCTGCAATAGCGAAGAGTTGGCGCGTATGGTAAAGTTATAGGATTTATAGGGACCGATAGGAATAAAGCTCGCGGACATGCTCCAGCAATGCAAATCCCGGGTAAGCGTACAGTTGATATTGGTAAATTTCTTCTGATCGAAATTATAATCAGTATTAAAAGTGAAGTTCCAGTTCTTGGTGGGCTGGATGGAGCCGCTCAGGCCGAAATTATGGGTGAGGCTCCCCTGGTATTCCAACCGTTCCTTGTCGAAAGTCCCATACCCGTATCGCAGTGAGTAGTTGAACGAGATATTCCAGTTCACCGCGTTTTTCAGGTAGCCGTCGCTGTCGAACTCTCCCATGGAGTTATCGGACTGATCGAACGAGCTTCTTTTTTCGGCTTCTTCATACGGGTTCGCCCCCATTGTGCCGTCGTCCGGCAAGTTGCCTTCCGGATTGGGGTTATTCTCGTTTTCATCGGGATCCTTGTCATCGCCGCCGAACCATTTTTTGAAAGTATCCTGATTCAGGGAATAGGAAAAGGAAGTGCCGGTATTCCTCAGTTTACCGAATCCTTTGCCGTTGAGTATCCTGAGTTTGTCTACCCTGCGGGGAGATCCGTTGTGATCCAGTTCATAGAGGTAGGGATCCCAGGTGGCATTCAGACTGAGGGTGTATGATTTGGAGAGTTTCAGGCGGATATTAGAATTGATGTCACTCCACTTCATGGAGTCGGCCATCATGTTGTAACTGAAATTGATCCCCAGGTCATCGATCAGACTGATCTTCCGTACTCCCGTAGAATCATTATCGCTCCGTACCTTCATTTCAAGATTGTTCTTGAAATCGAAGCCGATGCTTCCGCTTTTCCCGGTGGGAGCAGTTCCGAACATCATGGATGAGTAGGGTGAATAGGTGTATTCCACATCTTCGCCATACTCGTTCCTGTAGGTGTATGTCTCGTAAAAATTGTATCTCGGGTCGCCGAAGTCCGGACGGTAACTCAGGCTGATACTGGGAGAAAATACATGCCGGATCGCCTGGACCTTATCCCCGAATATCTTCCAGGGGGTGTACATCCCGTAGATTTTTGTCTGTGCGCTGAGCGAGGTACTGTAATCATACACACGCTTCAATCCGTGTATGGTATCCACGGCTACATGCCTCTTGGCAACGGGATCCCAGGCCTGTTTATGCGCGCCTGTGTACCAGCGTTCGGTGTAATTAAACGATGGAGATATCTGAATGAAGTCGAACAGGGTAAAAGTAGCGCTCACGGGAATGTTATGGCGCATGCCGTTTGTCCAGTCGTGTATAAGGTTTGCTTTCAGGAACCGGTCTTCTTTGGTGGTGATGGAGTTGCGGAATTCACCGGAATAGCTCATCGATATTTTTTCGTACCATTGTTCGCTGCCCGCCGCGTTTTTTCTTTTGAAGGGATAGATACGGCTCATGTTGGCGGAGAGGTTGGGCAGCGTGGCGGCAATCGTGGAGTCGCGCGACACCTGGTTGATACTCATGGTGGCCGAGAGGCTCCAGGGTGAATCGGGGAAACGCTGTGTGATGTTCACACTGGAGCTTTTGGTGTTGTTGGAAGCTTCCCGTGAGTAGAGGCGGCTGAGGTCCCTGTGGTTGTTCCTGCTGGTGGAGAAGTTTACACTCGCCGAAAGGGTTCGGTACATGTTGTTTTTTGGATCCTGTGAATGGGTCCAGTTGATGCGGAGGTCTTTCGCCACGGAATAGGCTTCGGGCACCACATCCTTGAGTTCTTTTTCTCCTGTGACCGTGTTGAGGTAATATACATTTAAGTTACCGGAGTATTTGTACCGTTTACGGTAGTTTGAACGTGCGCCGATTCCCCAGGAACCTTTTGTGTAGAGTTCTCCCGTGACGGCAAGATCGACATAGTCACTCAGCGCGAAATAGTAGCCGCCGTTCTGAAGATAGAAACCCCGGGTCATCTCATCGCCGTAGCTCGGCATGATGATCCCCGACGAATATGTTTTTGTAAAAGGGAAGAAAGCGAAAGGCAGTACAACGGGAAAGAGGGGTACGTCGGCCACCACCAGCCATGCGGGGCCGGTAACGACATCCTTTTCGGGGCGCACCTTTGCTTTCGACAGGTTCAGGTAGAAGTGGGGGTGATCATGCTGATCGCATGTGGTATATTTCGCATTCCGCATGTAGAAAGAGTTGTCGGCGTTCATCTTCGCCTCATTGGCTACGATGTGCCCCTCTCCCTGCTGCGTGATCACGTTGTTGATAAATGCTTTGCGGGTATCGAAATTGTAGCGCACTTTCTTCATCTCGTACTCCATTCCTCCTTCCGAAAAAACAGGGTAACCGAACTCTTTCCCCACCGAATCAAGTCCGAAAGTGGAAGAAATAATACTACTGTCTAGATCCATGGTGATGAACTCTCCTTTGATGGCCAGATTGCCGTACTTGACGTCGGCATCTCCGTAGAGGTAACCCCTATTGTTGGCAGTGAATACCATGGAGTCCTGTGCCGTATAAAATACGGAAGTTTCCAATACCTGTTTTGTAGAGAGGGTGTCTTGCCGTTCCGCGGTTCCGACGGAATCGGAGGGGGCAACGGGAGACAGGCTGTCTGCCGGAAGGACAGGAGGAGTGAGGGGCGGCCGTTGTCTTGTGGTATCGGCTACAAGCGACAATTTTGTGGTATCGGGTCCGGTCAACTGCCTTGTGGTGTCGGTAAGGAGGGTTTCCACCCCGATATTCTCTTTCCCGGTCGTTGTGGGGAGCGATCTTTCCGGAAGCGCCATGCCTTGTTCCATGGTATCGGGAGAGATTGATCCCGGTGCTGCAGTCCGGCCGGTATGATCTGTCGCCACCATTGTCCTATGGACAGAGGAGCATTGTAAAAAGGAGACCAGAACAAAAAAAAGATATATATATCGAAATGGTTGCCTCATGCGAAAACAGCAGTTAGCGTATGGTTTTGAACGCAAAACTACACATTATTGAATTAATTCGCAGCAAAAATAATAAAAAGAAACTTAAGACTGGCCGATTAGCTTCTTTTTAAACCTATCGAAGTCATTAGGTAAGGGAAGTGATTGTTTTTTGTGCTGCATAAAAGCGGCCAGGGCATCCGGTATCCGCACGGGGACTCCGGTACATGCTTCGACCGTTTCCCCGAATTTGGCCGGATGTGCGGTGGCAAGGAAAATCCCTGTTTCGTCGGTCTTTTTCCCCTCTTTCAGCGCCAGGTAGGCGCATGCTCCGTGCGGGTCGAGCAGGTAGCCCGATTGCAGGTAGACATGCTTGATGGCCGTGCTGATCTCCTCATCACTGTACTTGTAAGATGAAATGTCGTTAGTGATCGCTTCGTGCACATGTCCGTAGAGGTCGAGAATACGGTCGAAATTACTGGGAGCTCCCACATCCATGGCGTTGGCAATAGTTTGCACCGACGCTCTTGGGGTATACTGTCCGGTTTGGATATATTCCCTGAAAACATCGTTCCGGTTGTTGGCGGCGATAAATCGGCCCACCGGCAATCCCATTCGTTTGGCGAAAAGTCCTGCGGTGAGGTTCCCCAGATTACCGCTCGGCACGGAAATCACCGTCTTTCCGGCCTGTACCTGTCGTACCAGTTGTGCATAAGCCCAGAAGTAATAGAATGATTGCGGCAGGAATCGCGCCACGTTGATAGAGTTGGCCGAGGTGAGTTTCAGCCGGGTGTTCAGCTCCTCATCCATAAATGCCGACTTCACCAGCGTCTGGCAGTCGTCGAACGTGCCATCCACCTCCAGCGCAATGATGTTTTGTCCCAGGGTGGTGAACTGCGCCTCCTGCATATCGCTCACCTTTCCCGAGGGATACAATACGAACACCCTGATCCCCTCCATGCCCAGAAAGCCGTTGGCGACAGCGCTGCCGGTGTCGCCCGAGGTGGCCACAAGCACATTCACCTCTTCCTGACGCTCCTGGACGAAATGGGAGAGCATCCGTGCCATAAAGCGGGCACCCACATCCTTAAAGGCAAAGGTAGGGCCATGAAACAGTTCCAGTACATAAATCCCCTCTTCCACTTTTTTGAGTGGTATCTCAAAATTCAATGTGCCGGCGACAATGGTATCCAGTTTTTCTTTCCCGATATCCTCCCCAAAAAATGCTTCGGCAACGGTTTTGGCGATCTCCTGTAGTCCGAGATCCCCGATCTCACTGAAAAAGTTTCCCGGGAGCCGCCCGATCCTTTGGGGCATATAAAGCCCCCTGTCCGGGGCCAGCCCTTTTACAACCGCTTCCTGCAGGGAAGCAGTGGGCGCTTTTTTATTTGTACTATAATAGAGCATATTGTGTAGAATCAAGAACAAACCACCTAACCACCTTTCTCAAAAATTGCTTTCATAAATTGATCGCCATAAAGGAGCCCGTAACTCCCTTCTCTCGCGGCAAATTCATCATACACCTGTACGCTGTCAGGCTTGATATCCCTGTGATAGATAAGGAATGGAATAGCCTCGCGTGTATGCGTCCGTATGGCGCAGGGGGTGGGGTGATCGGGCAGGATAGCGATAGTGACCGGTTCGTCCCATTGCGCGGTCTCTTCATAGATAGTCTTTACAATACGCGCATCCAGATACTCGATAGTCTTCACCTTTAACGGCACATCTCCTTCATGTCCCGCTTCGTCGCTGGCTTCTATATGCAGATATACAAAATCTTTTTCCTTCAGCGCTGTGAGGGCAGCCTGCGCTTTCCCTTCATAATTGGTGTCGTAAAGACCGGTGGCCCCCTCTACCATGATCACTTCCAGTCCGGCATAGACACCGATCCCCCTGATCAGGTCTACCGCTGAGATCACGGCGCCGCTTTTGACCGGGAACATCTCATTGAGGGGTTTCATTCTGGGTCGGAAACCGGGCGACCAGGGCCAGATACTATTAGCCGGGGCTTTTCCTTCCGCTATCCTTTTTTTGTTGACAGGATGATCATCCAGTATCTCCTGCGACGCCAGGATCAGCCTGTTCAAGGCTTCCGCGGTCGGTTTTGCTTCTTCTCTGCCGGGTTGGATGAGGTGTGGACGGAAGGGTTGTTCCGGAATATCGTGGGGCGGGGTGCACCGGAGTTGTTTATCCCCACCTTTCATTTTTAGCAGATGTCGGTAGGAGACACCCGGATGAAAGCTGAAGATATCGTTTCCCAGCTTGTTGTCAAGGAATCGGATCAGTTCGGCCGCTTCGGGAGTAGAGATATGTCCCGCCGAATGGTTTTTCAGCAGATCCCCTTCCAGGCAGACCAGATTGCAGCGCATCGCCATCTCTCCCGGCAGGATATCCACGCCCATACTGGCCGCTTCCAGCACGCCGCGCCCCTCATATACGGCAGGGACGTCGTATCCCATGACCGAGAGGTTGGCGATCTCGCTTCCCGGTGCGAATCCTTCGGGAACAGTGTGTAGCAATCCATTCCTGCCTTTTCGTGCCAGCAGATCCATATAGGGTGTGGCGGCCGCCTGTAGGGTGGTTCTGTTTCCCAATGCGGCAACGGGTTCATCGGCCATGCCGTCGCCAAGGATGATAATGTACTTCATTTTATTTTCAATAAAATAGATATTTTCTCGCCATGACAGAAGATAAGTAAACTTACCTTCTGTTTATTTGGCTTATCGAAAATATTCATTACCTGATATTTGCAATTGAGATGATATCCGAAAATACGCCTGCCGCCGTTACGCCGGCTCCGGCGCCATATCCTTTGATCACCATGGGGTATTCGTTGTAACGCTCAGTGGTGATCATGATGATATTGTTGCTACCTTCCAGGTCGTAGAAAGGATGCCCCTGTTCCACTTCCCGCAGACCTACTTCACACTTGCCGTTGTCATACGACCCTACGAACCGGAGCCGTTTCCCTTCTTTCGCCAGTTCTTGCCGGCGGGCTTCGAATGATGCGTCCATCTCGGGGATGGTTTGCCAGAACGCTGCAAGCGAACCGTCAAAATATTTCTGGGGTACGAAGAGATTTTTCTTTACATCCGACTGATTTACGCAGGCCCCCGCTTCGCGGGAGAGAATCACCAGCTTCCGCGTGACATCCAGTCCGCTCAGGTCTATCCGTGGGTCAGGTTCGGCGAACTTAGCCTCCACTGCCATTTGAATGGCCTTACTGAAGGGAATCTTTTCACTGAGCGTATTAAAGATAAAATTCAACGTACCGGAGAGTACCGCTTCCAGCTTTACGATCTTATCGCCGGAATTGGTCAGTGAATTCATTGTGTTGATAATGGGAAGCCCTGCTCCCACATTCGTTTCGAACAGGAATTTCACTCCTGCTTTGCGGGCGGTTTCTTTCAGGTGGCGATAGCTGTCGTAATCGGACGAAGCGGCTATCTTATTGGCGGTGACCACCGAAATATTCTTCGCCATCAGTTCGCCGTATAGCTTCGCGATGTCGGGACTTGCCGTGCAATCGACAAATACGGAGTTGAAGATGTTCATTTTAAGGATCTCATCCCGGATCCGTTCGGGTGAGCTCTGCACACCGTTTGTCATCAGGTTATCGAAATATCCGTCCAACGGGATTCCTTGGCGGGTGAACAGCGCCTTGCGTCCGTTGGCAATACCTACTATATTGATCCTTAGCTTGTTCTGTTCCTTGAGTGTGCTTTGCTGCCGTCTGATCTGCTCCAGCAGGTTGCCGCCCACCGTACCGGTGCCGACGATAAAGAGGTTTAATTCCTGATAAGGTGACAGGAAGAAGGAGTCGTGGATGACGTTAAGGGATTTTTTGAGATCGGATTTGGCGATTACGCAGGAGATATTGGTCTCACCTGCTCCCTGGGCCAACGCCACAATGCTGATACCGTTGCGTCCCAAAGCGCCGAAGAATTTTCCGGCAATGCCGGGTACATGCTTCATGTTCTGCCCGACGATGGCGATGGTCGCCAGGTCATATTCCACTATGATATCGTTGATGCTTCCCATCCCGATCTCATGGGCAAACTCTTTCCTGAGTACTTTCTGTGAAAGGGATGCATCCTGTGAACGCACTCCGATGGAGGTGCTGTTCTCCGATGAGGCCTGTGAAACGATAAAGACGCTGATGCCGTTATCGGCCAGCGCGGAAAAGATACGTTTATTCACGCCGATCACACCTACCATGCCTAGTCCCTGGATGGTGATCAACGCAGTGTCGTTGATCGATGAGATCCCCTTGATAATCTTGCCGTTCCGCGTGGGCTGGATATTTCGAATAAGCGTACCTTCCGCTTCGGGACGGAATGTGTTTTTGACATATATGGGGATATTCTTGTGATAAACAGGGAAGATGGTGGGAGGATAGATCACCTTCGCCCCGAAATTGGTCAGTTCAATGGCTTCGGTGAATGACAACTCCTCAATGACATACGCCGAATTGATGATCTTCGGATCGGCCGTCATAAATCCGTCTACGTCTGTCCATATCTCCAGCAGGGAGGCATCCATCGCTGCCGCGATGATCGCGGCCGTATAGTCCGACCCTCCCCGTCCCAGATTGGTGATATCATTATTGTCGTTGCTCGACGATATAAATCCGGGGACGACGGCTATATGAGGCGGCGGCATTTCGGAGAATGTTTTACGTATCAGTTCGTTCGATCGTGCCAGGTCGGGAATATGATTATGGAATTGTTTATCGGTCTTGATGAATTTCGTGGCGTCATACAGTTGTGACCTGTCGACCACCTTGCTGATGATCAGCGAAGAAAGGCGCTCGCCGTAGCTGACGATCTTGTCGGAGGTCTTCTGTGACAGGTCACCGATAAGGAATACCCCCTGAAGGATATTACGCAACTCCTCGAACAATTGCTGTGTTTTTTGTTTTATCTCCTCCTTATCGATCGGAGAAGTCACCATCTTTTCGATCAGCTTCTCATGCCGGCCGATTATTTCGTCGATCAGCGGTTTATAACCGGGATTCCCGTTCAATGCGAAATCCGCGGCCAGTAGCAGGCGGTCTGTTACGCCGGCCAGCGCCGAAACCACCATAATGACAGGCTCTCTTTCTTTTTCTATGATCTCCTTAACTTGTTGTAAGCTCTCGGGATCCCCTACGGATGTCCCTCCGAATTTCATCACTTTCATACGATGAAGGCTGATTTTACCGTAATACTAAACGGTGTATAGTTGTTAAAAATGTTGATTTGACGTGATGTCCGGCCGATTCGCCGGGCAAGCAGTGTTTGCTTACGGATGTGAAAATTTGCATAACCCCCTAAGGGGTCATGGCTATTGTAGTGGGAGTATAGGCGTATGTTGAATACAATTTCTGCATTGCAATGCATGTGAATTTGCTGCAAAGATAGCGGAATAATTGATAAAATGAAACGAAAATGCAGAAAAGAAAAAAAATAATTATTCCGGCTCTTTTCCATTCATCCGGGATGTAAGAAATTTTTTGCTGTGGAAATAATGCTTATTTTTGCCTGTTGTAATCTCAGACCCCGGCAGGATGATCTTATCCCTCGGATATATTTAAATGCCGGCAGAAAAATAGTTCCTATGAAGCAAGCAATCCTTTTCGTCATTTTCTTCCTCGTCGCATTCAATTCAATCTCTCAGGAGAGATCCTTTTTTGAAAACCCCGTTATTCGGGGGGATATGGCCGATCCTTCCATTATCAGGGTGGGAAATGTCTATTATGCAACCGCTACATCGTCCGAATGGGCTCCTTTTTACCCGGTATTTACATCGACAGATATGATCAACTGGGAACAAACGGGACATATTTTCGACGGCAAGCCGGAATGGACTTCCCATTCGTTCTGGGCTCCGGAGTTGTTTTATCACAATAATACAATGTACTGTTACTATACTGCCCGGAGAAAATCGGACAATATCTCCTATATCGGGGTCGCCTCGTCCGAAGGGACCTCCCTCCTGTTCAAGGATCACGGGCCTATTGTGGAACTGGGTACCGAAGCCATCGATGCATTTGTGTTTGATGACGACGGACAGCTATACCTGACCTGGAAGGCATACGGCCTCGACCGGCGTCCCATAGAACTGCTGGCTAGCCGGCTGTCGGATGACGGGTTGCGGTTGGAGGGAGAACCGTTTTCATTGTTAAAGGATGATGAGGGGATCGGCCTGGAAGGACAGTATCATTTCAGACAGGGGGATTATTATTATATCCTCTATTCCGCGAAGAGCTGTTGCGGTCCTTCGAGCGATTATGACGTGCGGGTTGCCCGCGCCGGACATTTCAGAGGACCCTATGAAAAATATGAAGAAAACCCCATTCTTTCCGGAGGTGAGGGGGATTATATTTCCTGCGGACACGGCACGGCGGTGGTCACCCCCGAAGGGCGGGTATTCTATTTGAGCCACGGATACCAGAAGGGTGACGCATTCTTCTTAGGACGGCAACCCATTCTGCATGAGTTGGAGACAACTGATGACGGTTGGGTTAGGTTTACAACCGGGAAGCAGGCCGTGAACAGGCAGCCTGCAACGTTTGTGAATACTGGGCAGAAAGAGGTGACCGATTTCGAGGATGATTTTTCCGGTAAAGCGCTGAAAGTGGACTGGACATGGAATTATCCTTATGCGGATATGGATGCGGCGCTGAACAACGGAAAACTGATATTGACCGGGAGGCCGGCAGCCGGAAATAAGTACGGAACAGCCCTTTGTCTGCGCCCGCAGACAACGCATTATACCTATAAGACAAAGATCAGTAATGTTAATGAGAGCTTCAAAGGGTTGACCATGTACGGGGATGATAAGAATCTGGTCGCTATCGGAATCACGGGCGACCGTATCGAGGTGAGATCGGTGAGAGAGGGCGCCGGATCGGTTCTTTTTCAGACTGTTTTCGATAAAGGAAACCCTTATTTTAAGATCGATGTGGAGAGGGGATGTTTCCTTTCCTTCTTTTACAGTGAAGACGGGAAATCCTGGATCCCCGTGAACGATACTCCCTTGGACGGAGCCTTCCTGGTGCGATGGGACAGGGTGGCCCGCCCCGGCCTGATCCATATCGGAGAAGCCGAAGCGCCTGCGGTGATCGATTACTTTCTGTTGAAGAACGGGAACAATCGGCGTTAGCAGCATTCATCTTTTTTATCTTTGTATGTTCTTTCTGAAAAACAATTAATTATTTTATTGATAATGAATATTTCCTCAACCCTTTTCCGATTAATACTGTGTATACTGATAGGATTGCCGGTTTTAGGCCTTAACGCATGCGAAGGCAAACGACCGAAAAAAGAGTGTCTCACTTTCAAAGAGATGCAGGACCCGACAAACGACACGTTGTCCAACTGGTCGGGTGTGGCCGCGGGCTTACAGGCTTCGTTTATTTCGATTGACGATAAACTGTCGAAATCGGTAGCGCCCCAGGTATCTCTCAATAAGAGCGTAACGGTTACCGGCTGGAAGGGAGAAAAAGTGTCGGCCCAACTGCTTTTATGGTCTGCCGGGGATATTAATCAGGTGGAGTGTGAATTCAGTGATTTTAAGGCGCCAGGGAGTAAACTGCCGGCATCCGTCGCGCAGGCCCGGTTTGTCTGTTACGTGATGACCGATGAGTTCGGTCCCGGTTGCGGCCACCGCAAACCGGAAGATTTTCCGGCATCGCTGGCGCCGGACATGCTGGACAATGTGGAGTGTTTTGATATGGAAGCCAAAACTACACGGCCGGTGTGGCTCACATTCAACATCCCTTCCGATGCCGTTGCCGGGAACTATAAAGGCAAACTGAAAGTGTATGCCGAAAATCAATCCGTGCAGAGTTTTGAAATTGAACTGGATGTGGTGGATCAGGTGCTGCCCGAACCGTCGGAGTGGCTCTATCACCTCGATCTGTGGCAGCACCCCTCGGCCGTGGCACGGGTGCACAATCTGGAAGTGTGGAGCGACGCCCATTTCGAGCAGATGAAACCGTTAATGAAAATGCTGGCCGATGCGGGACAGAAAGTGATCACCGCTACCTTGAACAAGGATCCGTGGAACAATCAATGTTACGACGCGTATGCCGATATGATCGTCTGGACGAAAAACAAAGACCGGAGCTGGACTTTCGACTATACCGCTTTCGACAGATGGGTGCAGTTTATGATGGATCTGGGCATCGACAGGATGATCAACTGTTACTCGTTGCTCACCTGGAATAATCAACTGAATTATAACGATGAGGAGAAAGGGGAAGTAGTTACCGTAGAACTGAAAGCCCAATCGAAAGAATACGCGGAGTTATGGAGCGTGTTCCTGGAAGATTTTACCCGGCACCTCCAAGGCAAAGGGTGGCTGGAAAAAACGAATATAGCCATGGATGAACGGGCCCCGGCCGATATGCATGCCGCCTTGAAGGTATTGGAAAATGCCGCTCCCGAATTGGGCGTCTCCCTGGCGGATAATCATAAAAGCTACAAGGAGTACCCGTGGATAAAGGATATTTGTGTGGGAGCCGGTAATAAGGTAACCAAAGAAGAGATCGCTGCGCGAAGAGCCAAAGGGTTGATCACCACCTATTATGTGTGCTGTGGTGATAAATTCCCCAATACATTTACCTTCTCCGCACCGGCAGAATCGGTCTATGCCGCGTGGCATGCGACGGATTCCTGCGTTGGTCTTATAACTCGTGGGTTGAAAATCCGCTGACCGATTCGCGTTTCAGGACATGGCCGGCAGGCGATACTTATATGGTTTACCCCGATGCGCGAAGTTCTATCCGCTTCGAACGGATGGTGGAAGGGATCCAGGATGCAGAGAAGATCCGTGCGTTGCGTAAAAAGTATACGGAGGACAATACACCCGAATCCCTGGCTAAACTGAAGCAACTGGAAGAGGCGATCGAATATTTCAATACGAGGGAGCCTTTCGCCGACTGGCAGGATAGACTGAATGATGCCAAGAAATTATTGAATTGAAACAAAAATCATGAGAAAGAAGGTACTTTTTTTTATCTCTTTGGTTTCCACGCTCTTTCTTCTCTATTCCTGCAATGGAGAGAAGAAAGAGTGGCGGTTGGTCTGGGAAGAGAATTTCGACTATGAAAATCTTTCCGGGGCCGAAGTATTGTGGTCTAAAATTCCGAGAGGGAGCTCCGATTGGAATAAATTCATGACGGATAATGACTCCTGCTTTGCTTTCCGGAACGGCAATCTTGTACTGAGAGGAATTCCGAATACCCTACAGCCCGACGATACGGCAAAAGTGCTCACCGGAGGTGTCTGGACAAAAGGAAAAAAGGCTTTCAGCAATGGAAGGATGGAATTCCGGGCTAAATTCGAAGAGGCGCAAGGTGCGTGGCCTGCTATCTGGATGATGCCGGAAGGAAGGGCATGGCCTCAGGGTGGTGAGATAGACGTGGTAGAGCACCTGAATTTTGATTCTATTGCCTATCAGACTATCCATACACCCTTTACACTGGCCGGGAAAGAAGGGCCACAGCGCTCTGCCACGCACCCTATCCACCGGAATGATTACAATATCTATGCGGTGGAGCTTTATCCGGACAGCCTGCGTTTCTTCATTAACGATGAACTCACTTTCTGTTATCCCAGGGTGGAAGAACTCGGAGAGGAGCAGTTTCCTTTTAAGGACGATTTCTATATCCTGATCAGTAATCAGGTAGGTGGAAGCTGGGTCGGTAAATACGATATGGAACAGCTTCCCATGGATATATACATAGACTGGATCCGCTTCTATCAACAGTAGGTATTACTTCAGTTCCCCCGCTTCCCAGATTCGGTATTGTACGGAAAAATTGCCTTTTTTGGGAACAAACACCACTACCGGCAGGCGGCTGTTATAATCCATCAGGTGGGTGGCGCCGGTCATAAATTCGGTCCGACGGGTATTATCGGGACAGGCCATCCGCGTAGAACGGATATTCCCGTCCGAGTCGAAAACCAGGTAACTGTAACCCCACCCCTCGATATTTTTCTCGACGAATGTACCCATCAATCCGTGCAGATTACAGTCTACCTCCGTGGTAACGCCGGGAATGATTTCCACTTTATGTTCTTTCTGCGAATTTTTTATTTCGGGTAAGAACAAGATATAGCGGTCGTATCCTTCCTGTGATTCGGGATATGCTTTCAGCGCACCGGTAGCTTCCGTTTCAAGGGTGTAATTGAGGTCTTTGCCCATTGCATAAGAAGGCGAGGAGTTCCAGTGGCGGTATTTTATCTCTATCCCTTCCGGAGCATATACTACCGGTGGAATTGCATCCTTGCTGTCGATAAAAATACTTTTTCCCCGCACGAATTCCGTACGTTTGATGTTATCGGGGCAAGCCATCAATGTGGAGACCGCTTCCCCGTTCGACTCAAAAACATAGTAACGGTTACCGTCACTGAGTTCCCTGTTTTCAAATTCACCCATCAATGAGTGGTGGTTGCAATCCACTTCCATCTTTTTACCGGGAATAATCTCTATTTTTACCGGCTGGTCAGCGGATCCTTTTTCCGGGATTGCAACGGATAATAACGTATGTGCCTGGTATCCGTCCAACGTGTGTGTCGGTGTTCCATTGTTCATTGATCCTGTTTTTTTACTTCCGCAAGCAGCGGAAAAGAATGTGATCAACAATAGGACGGCGAGTTGTTGTTTTATAAAAGTAACTTTCATAATGATATTAATATTTGTGTGTATGGAAAGTCGATGTCATTCATTATGCGAAAAAACCTCCTATCAATGCTATTTTAGGTGTTTTATCAACTTTTGTTACTCTCTGAACAAATAATAAGGCAAAAGGTTTAACGGAGCTTAAAAACCAAAATACCGGCCCCGGAAGATCAGAGCGGATCGGCTGCTACTCCCTCGAAAGTCATCTCTACCGGCTTGATATACCCGTTTTCATCAAACTCCATTTTGTCAATGCAGGTCACCCGATGGTCGCGATGAATATTAGGCTCTGGTCGGCGGTGGTATACGATATACCAGTCGTCACTTTTAGGGTTATGGATTATTGAGTGGTGCCCTGCGCCTGTCGCTATTTCAGGATCCTGCTCCAGAATGGTACCGATCCGTTCAAAGGGTCCTAACGGATGATCGGCTATGGCATAAGCTGCCTTGTAATTGGGACCACCCCAACCGCCTTCCGACCACATAAAATAGTATTTACCGTCCTTTTTGAACATAAAGGGTCCCTCTACATAATCCTGAGGAGTTACCTCTTTATAGAGCTCTCCGTCGGGGAACGGTCTGATTCCTGTAAAATCATTATTGAGCAGTACCACGTTGCAATGTCTCCAGCCACCGTAAAACATATAGTAGGTGCTGTCGTTTTCTTTGTAAACGAACTGGTCGATCGGTTGCGCACCATTCACGATCTTATTGATGAGGGGCTTACCGAGCAGATCCTTATAGGGGCCTTCCGGCCTATCGCTTACCGCTACGCCGATCCCGCCTATTTCGCTCTCATCCTGGATATCATTTGCCGCGAAAAAGAAATAATATTTCCCCTCTTTTTCGATTACCCCCGGAGCCCACATGGCTTTATTTGCCCATTTCACCTCTGCTGAGTCAAGAATATTTTCATGTTTTGTCCAGTTCACCAGATCGGGTGAAGAGAAGCAATCGAAAAAGACCTGGTTCTCATACAGGTCGGAATAAGTGGGGAATATCCAGTACAGATCATCATATACAATCCCTTCGGGATCGGCATACCACCCCTCAGATATCGGGTTTCCGGAATATTGGACCGGGTTATTGTTTTTTTTACTCACACATGCGGATAATAATAGGGCTCCCGCCAGTATTAAAAGGATTCTCTTCATTTTGGTCTTCAATAATCGATTTTATATATACTTGTATAAGGGTTTTACCTGGTGAATTATTTGCAGAAAAATCTATCCGCTACTTATGTAATTTACCGAAAACAGCCTATCTTTGTTATGGCGGGAAAGGACGGTTGCCGGTAAACAAAAAGCAAAAATATGAATAATTGTCGTAATCCTTCCTCTGTTTACAGATTAAAATTTATTTATAGTTATAAAAGGGCTCTTCACTAACTCTCTGTGGCTTTATTGAATTTATGCCTGCATCTGCCTAGAAACCAGATTGTAATATTGTCCCTTCTTCTCCGTTAATATTTCATGGATTCAAAATCTTCTTTCTCCCCATTCTCCAAAAAAATAATGAATTGCATAAGCTTCATCAATACACTTTTCTAAATCTGTATTGATTTGTCCGATACGGAACTGATTCGCTTGTATTACATTAAAGGGAGTAGTTCACAGGGTTCTTGTCCATAAGTTGCCTGTGGCTTGTTTGGATCAACTCGAATGCATAGTCGCAGTAGGAGTTATCATTCGAGTATGAAGAGTAATGACAAAGGAAGACCGCTATGCCGGCTTTGCCCTGGTATAAGCCGGGAAAGTATGGCAAAGGTTGCTCTCCATTTACAAAATATTCAGCTAATTGTTTGATTATATTGTTCATTGGGAGATATTAACTCTTGATTTTTGATTCATACAAAGGTTCGCTCAAATTGATGAACCCATTGCGATAGAGTCCGTTTATAAGTTCATAAAGAAAGAAGAAGTAACGGCGATTGGAAAAAACAGAAAAATCCGCCAGCTTTTTAAGAACAGGCATAAGACGGTTCTCCAATTTGTCTCGCATATCCGCATCCATAACCCTTGAGATAAAGAATTCGGCATGTTCCTGAAAAATTACCTCCGCGGCTTTTTGCGATTCAATACGGGTTACCCTACTGGTTTGCTTGTCTGACGTACGGTACCATATGAGTACCTCTGGAAGATTGACAACTTTCCCTATTTGTAAAACATCAGACCAGTACTTTATATCCGCATTAAAAGAGTAACCTCGTTTATAACGTAAAGAATAGCGGTCAATAACCTCTTTTCGCAGAAATCCGCAGGGGTTACATATATATCTGCGCTTTCTTGCCAACATCTCCAAAATAATTTCTTCATATCCAGGCACACTCATCAATAAGTTTGATGATACGCCGAACTCTTTCATGCTTCCTCCACAGGCCGCAATGTCAGGATGAGATTCCATATAATCATACTGTATCTGTAACCGTTTTGGTGTCATCACGTCATCATGGTCGAATAACGCCACATACTTGCCCTTCGCCTTATCGAATCCTTCATTCATTGTTGTTTATAAGATTTGAGATGGACAAAATCAAAGTCGGAAAATTCCATCTCTTTCCATGCATACTCAAAGCCGACATCCATAATTTTGGTGGCGGTAGGGCTGATTTCAATCAGTATTTTCCTCAACCTGGCATGTTCCTGCTCATACTCGTGTGCTGCTTCCAGAGAAGACCAGTAAAATTGCCAGAAACGCAACTGGTAGCCTTTCCTATGTTTTGAAAGCCTCGCAACCATTACTTTGGGATTCTTTAATGTTGCCTTGCGGATAAGATTTTGCAGAAAGGCGGGGTTGTCGGCATCCCATTTACCGCCTATGGACAAAGTAATCAGCTTGTCATAGAACAAGGTGTCCGGAATCACGCCAAGTAAACTTCTGAATGCCTCCATATGCTTGATGCCCCAATATGAATACATTATGTTATCATATTCATATGCCATCCTATCGCCTGGAACAAACTGGTACATCATTTGAAACTCCATCCATGTGGTTGGATAAAGCTCAAAGAATGCAATCTGCTTTTCCTTTGATTGAGGATTTAATATAAGTTCCCGATAAGCATTATTAAGTTTGCAGGTGTCAATGGGGAAATACTGGGGAAATACCTGATATTGGAATATTATCCAAAGTGAAAGTGAAAGAAAAAGAAATCGTTTCATACATCAAATTAGTTATTTGTTGGTCAACGGTATCCTACAATATTGATTTGAATACCACCACCACCATATTGTTCCAGTATTGAATCTAAAGCATTGAATGTTGTTTTCGATCCGTAAACAGAATAATCTCCGTTAGTCATTTGGTAACTATTTCCTGGTATAAAACAACCACTAGTGTTAGTATGGTCCGTTCCCGAATGTATTTTTATGGCTGATCTGCCCTCCACATCGGTAATTTCCCATTTGTAATTTCCTCCGTATGTCGCTTGGACATCGTATGACCCGCATGGTATTGCCGTGTCACTTCCTTCAGTGGTTGGCAATAAAGGATTCGTTGCAGGTTGAAGCATATATCCTGATAATAGGATAGGAGGACGTTGAATCACCACCATTTACGATGACACTATACAGATTGCCGCCTAAATGCTTCCTCTTTTCCACAACAAGACACTTCTTTCCCTCTTTGGCGGCTTCATTGGCGAAGACAGCATTGAATAATCCTGCTCCGACAAGTAAAAAATCATATGAGGCTGTCCTGCTCACCGTAACAATGGGTTAAAATGTATTCAATCGCTTAGATATTTTTTAATTGACGCTATGTTGCAAAAATATTTAACTCGCTATATTACAAAGAAAAAGCTTTTCTTTATATTTGCCTGATATTTCATGTAATTTAACTTTGAATAAATTATGGCTGCATCTGCGTAGAAACCAAATTGTAATACTGTCCTTTCTTCTCCATCAATGTTTCATGGTTGCCGATTTCCACCACAAATCCCTTGTCCCGCACCACGATCTGGTCGGCATTGCGGATAGTGCTCAACCTGTGAGCTACTACGATCACCGTCCGGTCTTTAAAGGCACCGTTGAGCGCATCCACGATCCTGCGTTCATTGATCACGTCCAGCGAATTGGTGGCCTCGTCCAGGAACAGCAGTTTCGGGTTCCGATAAAGCGCCCGGGCGATAAGCAGCCGCTGTTTCTGTCCGCCGCTCAACCCCCGCCCGTTTTCACCGATCACCGTCTCGAAACCTTTCGGCATCTCGTTGATCTCCGATTCTATCTGTGCTATGCGGCATACTTCCCGCAGTTTGTCATAGTCGATATGCTCATCATCCAGCACGATATTATTCAGGACGGTATCGTTGAATGTCTTCCCGTCCTGCATCACCACCCCGCACATCTCACGCCATT